>VMHT01081270.1_pt1 | contig 45601 bp, 51 predicted proteins | sample 4693611 | NCBI WGS metagenome assembly VMHT01 (sample SAMN12280063, study PRJNA550983) | marine metagenome | isolation source: seawater sampled from same location over 5 years 0.02-0.2 micron viral filtrate | place: USA: collected off the coast of southern California halfway between the port... ... | reverse complement strand
TGAAATTGGTGGAGGACATAATTCGGTTTCAGAATCTATTGGCTTAAGTGGTTTTAAAAAGAATTATAAATTAATAAGCTTTGATCCAAATGGAAAAAAATATTCAAACCCTAATCATTTTATAGTAAAGGATTTTTTTTCAAAAAAGTATGTCAAAAAATATAAAGATAAGATTAGCTTAGTCATACATTCTCATCTTTTTGAGCATATTTATGATCCAAATAATTTTTTAATGGATATAAATAATTCCTTAAAAATTGGAGGATTACATATATTTAGTGTTCCAAATTTAAAGTCCATGATCAAAAATGGCTACTCTAATGCAATGAATTTTGAACATCCTTATTTTTTAGAAGAGAGCATGATTGACTATCTTTTGAAAAAAAATGGCTTCAAAATTTTAAAGAAAAGAAAATATTTAAATCATTCTATTTTCTACAAAACTAAAAAAACAATAAATAATCCCAAAAAAATAAAAGTTTATAGAAAATTTGAAATAAATAAGAAGCTTTTTAAGGATTATTATAGAAATTTGAAAAAAGATATTAATTTAATTAATAAAAAAATTAAAACTTATCAAAATGTTTATCTTTTTGGAGCTCATATATTTTCTCAAATGCTCATTTTTAATGGATTAAATATATCGTTTATTAAGAATATTTTAGATAATGATAAAAAAAAGCACAATCAATATTTATATGGAACAAAAATTAAAGTAGTTGGACCTAAAAATTTGAGAAAGGTTGATAAACCAATCATTATTTTGAGAGCAGCTCAGTATAGCAATGAAATAAAAAAACAAATAATTCAAAAAATAAACAAAAAAACAAAATTTATTTGATAAAAGAAATAAATGAAGCTAAAAGATATTTACTTAAACCATGTTAAATGAAATCGAAAATTATAAATCTAAGTTGGTCAAAGCCCTTTCAGATCCGTCATTTAATAAAATACCTTTTTTAGCAAAAGAAATAAAAAAAACTAAAACAAATAATAAAAGAATCTTTATCTGTGGGAATGGAGGGAGTGCAGCTAACGCTATGCACATTGCTAATGACTTGATATATGGTGCCGGCATGAAATCAGGCATTGGATTTAATATTGAGGCATTATCATCAAATAGTTCAGTCTTAACTTGCTTAGCAAATGATACAGGTTATGAAAATATTTTTTCAGAACAATTAAGGGTAAAGGCAAAAAAAAATGACATATTAATCGTTCTTTCTGGGAGTGGAAATTCAAAGAATATTATAAACGTATTAAAAATGGCAAAAAAAATGAGTGTTAAAAGTTTTGCAATATTAGGTTTTAACGGAGGAAAAGCCAAAAAAATATGCAATTATCCAATTCATTTTTCCGTTAATGACATGCAAATTTCTGAAGATATTCAAATTATAATAAGCCATTTATTGATGAAGCTTTTGAACAAATAAAAATATAATATCTAAATTTATGTCTAGTGAATTTTCTGTGGTTGCAAATTTTTATATTGATACAGAAGAAAGATTTTTAAGACTAAAAGATTCTTATTATTCATTTTCTAAATCAAACATTTCAAATTGGAAAATTAATATAAGAGGAGAACTCAAATATGAAGTAGAGAAATTTTTGAGAAGTCAAATTAAAGAAAGAATTCTAGATATTCAATTTTTAGAAACAAAAGATGGATGGATAGCAGATACAGAAACTTTATTAAAAGATATCAAAGATAAAATCATTTTTTTTTGGATTGAGGATCACATATGTATTCAAGATTATAAAATAATTAATGAATTAGTTAATGAAATGTATTTATACAAAGTGGACCATATGCGTTATACATTTTTTCACAAAGGGCAAATCTTAAAAGTTTTAGAGTCCGTAGATTATAATGAAAAAAAATTACTTAAATTTATAGAGTTGAATAATAAAAATTACGAAAAATTTAATCGATGGTATTTTAATAAAAAAATAACACCTGATTATCTAGTATCTTTATGCTCTTTTATGAATATTGATTTTTTTAAAAAAAATTTAACAGTTTCAAAAAATAAAAATAAATACAATGTAATGCTCCCATTTAATTTTGAGAGATCTTTTCAAGAGACAGAATTAATACCTTTTACAGCAGGATTTTTAAAAAAAGAACTTTTTGTCTCAATTGATGATAATCACGGACAAGAAGGTTATTGTCTAATTGATAGAAAGTTATATCCAAATAGAGTCTCTAAAAAAGAATTAGATGCAATAAGAAAAACTAAAACAAGTATTTATGGAAATAAAGAGGGAATACTGAAAAAAATATTTAAAAGATTTCAAAAAATATATAAATGAGTGAAAATTTTATAACGCTGTTTAATTATAATTATCTTCCTCAAGGATTATCCTTATATTATTCACTTAAAAAGAATTTATCTAAGGCAAAAATTTGGGTTGTTTGCATGGATAAGAAAGTTGAAGCTGATTTAAAAAGAAGAAATTTACCTGACCTTAATATTATACCTCTGAAAAAAATTGAAAATAGCAGGTTGTTAAAAGTTAAAAAAACAAGGAAATTTGTTGAGTATTGCTGGACGCTTACGCCATTTCTCCCAGAATTTTTTTTTAAAAAATTTAATAAAACGAAATCTGTTACATATTTAGATGCAGACATATTTTTTTATAAAAGTCCAATTCCAATTATTAAGGAATTTGATAAGTCAAAAAAATCAATATTATTAACAGAGCATGGATTTCATCATAAACATGATAATAGTATTGTGAGTGGTAAATTTTGTGTGCAGTATATGAAATTTAAAAATAACAAATTTACAAAAAAGATTCTTAGATGGTGGCAGGATAAATGTATCGAGTGGTGTCACGATTTTCCTGACAAAGGAAGGTTTGGAGATCAAAAATATTTAGATCTATGGCCAAAGTTATTTGCAAAATATATTCATATCTCAAAAAACAAAAAATTTTTTCAAGCTCCATGGACTTTTGATAGATTTAACTCAAAAGATACAATTATTTATCATTTTCATGGATTAAAGATCCAGTCTTTTAAAGTTATTGTTTTTAACAACTATGGTCTTACCAAAAAGATTATTAAAAATATCTATTTACCATATCTTAAAACATTAAAAAACTCATTAAATAAAATAAATTATGACTTCAGACAAATTACTACAAAAAAAAAACTGTCAGTTAATATTAAAGAATTTGTGAGATTTAAATTGCTAAGAAAAAAAAATTTATATAAATTTGAATTTAATCTTCAAAAAATATGAAAAAAATAAAAAATAAAATTAAAAAGATTATCAGCAATAAAAAGAAAACAGATTTTACCAGTTTATATATCTTAGACAAAATAAATAATCTTATAAAAATTAAAAGAATTTTTTTTATTGACTCAAAAGTAAAAGATATCAGAGGCAATCATGGCCATAAAAAATGTACCCAAGTTTTCATAAGTTTATCAGGAAAAATAAAAATAGAGATTTTTAATGGAACAAGAACAAAATTTTACCAGATGAGACCCTTAATTGATATTTTAAAAGTAGAACCAAATAATTGGGTTAAAATTCATTTTAAAAAAAAACAGTTATTGATGGTGCTGTGTGATGAATACTTTGATCACAAAGATTATATCTTTAAGAAATCTCAAATAGGTAAAAAATTGTGAAGATAAGATATTGGAGTTATAAAGAAGAATTTAAAAAACTAAAATCTCAGTATTTTAATAATTTGCGAAAATTTTTTAATTCGGGAGAGTTGATTCTAGGACCAGAAGTAAAAAAAATTGAAAAAAATTTTTCAAAGTTTTTAAATTGCAAGTATTCAGTAGCAGTTAATAGTGGTACTGATGCAATATTAATTGGTTTAATGTCTTTAGGAATCAAAAAAAATGATGAAATCATTACTACTTCTAATACAGCAATACCAACAATAAGTGCAATTATCTCATCTGGAGCTAAACCAGTTTACATTGATATAAAAGAAAATGATTTTTTAATTGATGAAAATAAAATTGAAAAAAAAATTACAAAAAAAACTAAAGCCATTATTGTCGTTCATTTATATGGTCAATCTCCAAATATGAAAAAAATTATATCAATTGCAAAAAAATATAATATCAAATTAGTAGAAGATTGTGCACAATCACTAGGTTCAAGTCACTTTAAAAAGAAGCTAGGATCTTTTGGATCTATATCAGCTTTTTCATTTTACCCAACCAAAGTTTTAGGTGCTTTTGGAGATGGTGGCATGATTGTAACGAATAATCAAAAACTTTTTTCAAAAATAAAAAAAATTAGATTTTATGGAATTAAGAAAAATTATACATCTGAATTACATGGCATTAACTCGAGATTAGATGAAATTCAGGCATCTTTATTAAATGTAAAATTTAAATATTTAAATAATTATATAAATCAAAGAAGAAAAATAGCTAAAAATTACTCATCAAAGATAAAAAATAAAAACCTAATTTTACCAATTGAAAGTTTAGGGAACAAACATGTTTATTATAACTATGTAATTAGAGTAAAAAAAAGACAAAAATTAATAGATTATTTAAAAAAAAATAATATAGAAACTAAAATTATTTACCCTGTTCCAGTTCACATGATGAAACCTTACAAAAATCTATCAAATAAAAAATTAAATATAACAAACAAATTAGGTAAACAAATATTGTCTCTTCCAATTTACCCAGGACTAGACTCAAAATCTCAAAATAGAATAATTAAAGTTCTAAATAATTTTAAGTAAATAAAATTGTAATCATTCAAATTTTTCGATTTCATTTATTTTTTCAATTATCTTTTTATTGATAAGATCTACTCCTTTGATTGAGGGATGATCATCATCATAATAAAAAATATTTTTCGCATCGTTTGTTATACATCTACTTTGAATGATTGTATTACAAAATAATTTATGTGGGTAAACCCTAAAAATATTATTACCCTCAATAGAGTCTAGTAGTTCAAAACTTGTTTCTGTTCTTTCTTTAAATACCTGGTATGATGTAGAATAAATTTTGTTTATTTCTTTATTGTCATCAAAAACATTTTTTCTATTATTCCAAATTTTTTTAGGAACATGAAATCCTACCTCAGGAATTGGATAAATTAGTATCACTTTATTATATTCTAGTAATTTATTAACTGCTTTTTTAAATGATTGATTAAGAGTATTTTCCTGACTGATTGTTGAATATTTATGCAAAACTTTTCCTCCCTCAATACCTCCTTCTTTATTATTAAATTTATATCCACTAAGATACATTGGTAAACGACCGCCAATAATAATAATTGAATTTTTCTCTTTAAGTAATTTTTTCTCTAATTGGAAAAAATACTCCTCATTACATAATTTATTTATTTTTTTTGTTTTAGCATTTATTAAATTGAAACCTGGAAAATAGAAGCATGTTCCTCTAGTGGATGTGTTAAAGTTATATTTCTTAATTTCTAATTTATTTCTTAAATCATAAGATAAAAAAGCCATATGGCTATCTCCAATAAGATAAATTTTTTTATTGAAATTTTCATTGAAACTACATCCGTTTAAATTGTTATAACAAAATTCTTTTTTGTCATTTTTCAATGTCAATATAAGATCTTTGGTCTCTATTTCTTCAGGATCATCACTAATAATAATATTTTTTGAGATAATTTCTGGAATTCTGTTTATATACCCTTTATTAAATATTATGCTTAAACTAACTGTAATAATAATTAAATAAGACACAATTACTGAATAGAAAACTAATTTGAATTTCAGATTTTTATCTCTTGATGGTTTTTCAATTAAAAAATATGACATTAAAGATAGAGTTAAAATGATAAAAGCAATTAAAATTTTTTTAATTAAATCTCCTTCAATAAATCCAGTTATTCTTGCAAATGAAAAAATTGGATAATGCCACAAATATAATGAATAGGAAATTAATCCTACACTAACAAATAATTTTGATGAAAGTATCTTGGTTGTCAGCTCTTTTTGTGTTGAAAACCAAATTATTAAACAAACTCCAAATACTGGGTAAATAGAATGAAAAGATGGATGAAAAACATCCGCGTCATTAAAATCACTAAAAAAAATATAATTAACAATTAGTAATAAACCAAAACTTGGTAAAATTAAGTTAAGCTTTTTATTTTTACTTCTGTGCCCTGTTTTAAATTCAAAATAAGCTAATAATGAACCCAATAATAATTCCCAAGTTCTAGTATGAAGAAAATAAAATGTAGACGAGGGATAATTTTTGCTACCCCATTCAGCCAAAACAAGACTTATAATAATTCCAAAAATTAAAAAGTATAAAATCTGATTTTTAAAATATCTTAGTATTGTTAAAAAAATGATTGGAAATATTATGTAAAATTGTTCCTCAACTGAAAGTGACCATGTGTGGAGGAAAGGTAAAAATAAGGCATTTGTTGCTCCATATTGCTGACCAGAATAATGAAAATAAAAGTTTGAGCTAAAACCTAAAGAATAAAGCACAGATTTAGCAAAATCGATATAATCTAATGGGAGTAAAAATAACCAAGCTAATGGCAAAGACATCAATATTACAAGTAAAAGAGCTGGTAAAATTCGCCTTATCCTTCTCTGATAAAAATATTTTAATGAGAGCGAACCTGTTATGGCGAATTCTTTTAAGATGATTAAAGTAATAAGATATCCAGAAATCACAAAAAATATATCAACACCAATATAACCACCACTAAATATTTTTGAGCCAAATAAATAAATTTGAGCGTGATACAAAATTACAGACACTACTGCAATTGCTCTAAGCCCATCAATTTCTGGTCTATAGTTTAATTTCATAAGTATTATTTTGTAAGATTATAAATTTTTTTAATAACTTTTTCGTAAGTTTCCTCATTATAATGATAACCCAAACCCAATGAAAATAATTTTTTAGGATTTTGAGCTTTTTTGAAAATAATTTCATCAACATCTAAAAATTCAATTTTTAATTCATTTGTTATCTTTTTTAAATTCATTTTTTCACTTTTAAAATTACTAGATTTATACCTTTCATAAGTAGGCAGGTATACGAAATACAATTCAGAATTATTTTCATCAGATATTTTTTTTACTAAATTTAGAATACTTTTCATTTCTTTTAATGAGATTTCAGTTTTTGGCCTATTTTTTTTGGAAGAAATTTATTTATATAACCCCTTAAATTGGGTAATTTTAAAAGTTTTGTAATTTTTCTTTGTTCTTTGAATTTTTTTTTGTATCTATCTTCTTCAATTTTTAAAAAACCTAAATCATCAATTTGATTTTGTTTTTTTATAAGGTTTTGAGAAAAAAATGAATCATTATAATATTTTAATAAGAGATGATTTTTAAGCTCGTTCTTTAGATTTATTAGATCATTACCCTCGAAATAAAACCAGATAATTTTTTTTACATTCGGTTTTAAATATTCTCTCAAGACAGCATATTCTATTAAAGGACCGTTACCGTAATAACCCAAATTTAATACTTTTTTTTTTGACACTTTTCTCAGTTTTGAAGCCATATCATTTGGTCTATTCACACATGCTCCATGTACAAAAGAATCTCCAATTAATAAATATTCAACTTCTTCGCTCTCCCATTCTTTATCAGGATTATTAAATCCGTATCTATCGCTTTGATAAAGGGAATAAAATCCTGCTTGATTACAAAAAATTGTTTTTGAATATGAAATTCCTGATAAAGGAAATATTTTTTTATTATCCAAAAGATAGCTGTTAGGTTTTATGAATAAAGATACATTATCATCAAAATTTTTTAAATCATCAAAGATTTCATATCTATCTCTGTCATCAAATTTACTTAAATATTTTTTTTCAAAAATTAAAAATCTTTCATCTTTAGCTTTTTGAAAATATGTTAATTTAATTTTATTATTTTTAAAATCTAAATATATTTCTAATAAGAAAACAGAAATTATAAAAAATGATATAAAGTAAAAAAAATAATCTTTAAGTTTTTTATTAAGATAAAAGGTGAGAATAGAAAAAATAATAAATATTAAAGAAGCAAAATAATAGATAATATAATAGTCTCTTTTTTGGCCTTGATGAATTATTTCAGACTTATAAATAATATAAGTTAATAATATTAAAGATAAAATTAAGTAAATTATAGATGTTATTTTACGAATAAAATTCATTTCAGAATTTTTTTTCTTTTAACAATAAAAAACTAAAATTAAACCAAAAAAGAGATGCACCAAAAGTTGTAAAAAAACTTCCAGACGGAATAACTGGAAGTAGTGAAACAATTATAAATAGCAACCCACAAAGTTTCAATTTATTTTTATCTTTTAAGAAAGATTTAAATGCGTGAAATATTATATATAAAAAAACCAATAAAAAACAAATATAACCGAGCAATCCTAATTCAGAGAGAATTTCAAAGTGTGTTTGATGTGGATGAATTGAAGCATCTCTATCATATTTTTCTTTTGTAACTTCGAGACGATAATTCTTTAATCCGACACCAAATAATTTATTATTATCGAATACTTGAATTGCTACTTTATAATGTGATCCATATTTTGAATTCGATACTAATTCTATAGGATTTTTAAATATAGGAATAAGTAATTTACTCCAGATTCTATCGTAAAAATTTGGATTATTAAATGCTATTGCAGACATAAAAATTAGGAAAAAAAATATTGTTAATATCTTTTTCAAAAAATTTTCTCTTTCTATTAAAAAAATAAAAAAAAGGATCATTATAAATGTTCTTATTAAATTTGATCTTTCACCTATTAATAGTGAAATTATTAAAAAGAAAAATATTAAAAAATAGAATATCATTTGGTTATAAGTCTTATCTTTGAGTTTTTGTTGAATTGTTATTAGAGCCAACAAAACAAAAGCAGAATAAAAATGCCCTATTTTCAATTCTTCATTTAAAACACTAGCCAGTCTTCCTGCAAATTCAGATTTATATCCAAAAATATTAAATCCAAATATAAACTCAAAAATCAGGTCAAAAGATATAAATAAGAAAACTAATGTCCAAAAACCTAAAATTTGTTTACTGATATAATTTGATTTTTTCTCAAAAAAGTAACTGATTGCAAAAGCAAAAATTATGAATCTAATAAATCCTAAAGATCTGGGAAGAGATTCATTAAAATCAATACTTATAAAAAAAAGATTTAAAATTAAATAAAACCAAAATATTAGCAATGCAAAAAAATACTTGTTATTGAGGTAATTAAGCTCACGATTTTTTATAAGAGTAAATAAGAAAAATAAGTCGAAAAGAATTATCGAAATATTAATGATCATAGATCCGGTTAAAAAAAAGATAGGAATTAGAATAATAAAAAATGAGGATATGAAATTTGATTTATTTTGATTTAATTCTCTGGAAATTTTCATTATTTAAAAATTCTTATCATATAAATTATATTATTAAACCTTGATTAATCATATTAACTTTTGAGTAATTAAGATAAATCTATATATAATTATAGAAAAAATAAATTATGAATCAAAAAAAAATATTAGTTAGTGGAGGTGATAGTAGATTTTGCTATTATCTTAAGCAGGAATTCAAAAATGACAAAATTCTTTACCTAAATAAAAAACAATTAAATATTTTGAATTATGTTAAGCTATTGGAAATTTTAAAAAAAAAGAAAATAAAAATTTTTATTCATATAGCCGCACTATCAAGACCTATGGAAATTCATGAGAAAAATATTGATTTGAGTATTCAAACAAATATTATTGGAACTGCTAACGTAGTTAGAGCTTGTAAAAAATTGAATATCAAATTGGTTTATTTTTCAACAAATTATGTTTACCCCTGTGAGAATGGAAATTATAAAGAAACAGATAGTCTATTTCCTTTTAATAATTATGGATGGTCTAAATTAGGAGGAGAGTGTGCAGTTCACATGCTTAAGAATTTTTTAATTTTAAGATTATCAATTACAGATTTTCCTTTCAGCTATAAAAAAGCTATAAGGAACGCATATTCGTCTTTAATTTATAATAGAGATTTTGCGAAAATATTTCCTTTTTTAATAAAAGAAAAAGGCATTTTAAATATTGGTGGGAAAAGACAATCAATTTATAATTTTGCAAAAAAAGATAATTTTAAAATAAAGGGTATTAATATTTCAAAAAAATCTAATTTCCCTTTTGATAGCTCTTTAAATATTAAAAAATTTAAAAAAATAATGAATAATAAAAAATTTAAGAAAATATTATCATGATAAAAAAACCAATTTTAATAAAAAAGAAAAAATATTTCGATAAGAGAGGTTTTTTTCAAGAGGTTTATCTTTTTAAAACTTTAAAATTAAAAATGATATTTTCAGCAATAGCACTCTCAAAAAAAAATGTAATTAGAGGCTTACATTTTCAAACAAAAAACAAACAAACAAAGATCATTCATGTAATCAATGGGAAAATTTTAGACGTGGTTGTAAATTTAAATAGGAAAACTAATAATTTTGGGAAGGTCAGTAGATATGTTTTAAATGAAGGTGATATTTTGATAGTGCCAAATAATTTTGCACATGGTTACGAGTGCTTATCAAAAGTTTGTACTGTATTGTATCACTTAGATAACTATAGGGATATTAAAAGTGAAAATGGTATTTCTTATAATGATAAAGATTTAAACATAAAGTGGGTGACAAAAAAACCAATTATTTCAAAAAGAGATAGACTTAGTGATACTTTTGCTTTTTTTAAAAAAACAATTAAAACACTTTAGATTTTGAAAATTATTAAATAATAGTCCTGATAAAAAATTTCATAAATTTATTATTTAAAATTTTTAACTATAAAATTATAAAAATTGTAGATCAGTTTAATAATTCTTATAGATTGGTTTTATCCTTTAAGGAAAAAAATATTGATTACGTTCTAGATGTAGGTGCTAACGAAGGACAATTTGTTAAGGAATTAAGATATTATGGGTATACTTGTGGAGGTCTCTCTTGCAGATTTATATGAGGGACAAAAGGACTGGTTAGAAATTATTGAATTTATTAAAAAAAAAGGTTTTCAATTGTGGTCAGTTGACAGGGGATTTTCTAACAAAACGAATGGAAAAACATTGCAGCTTGATCTTTGTTTTTTTAAGTAAAGATTTTTTTTATAAAAATTTTAAATAATGAATTTACATAAATTAATGAAATAAAAATTAAGTTTTGTTTATTTTTCACTCTAATTTTAGTTTCCTCTTTTAAATGCTCCATAGGAGATAGTGTTGAAGAAAAACCACCTCTTTGCACTATACCAATAACTTTATTTTTTGGAGTACTTCTAATGATTATATTTTTGTTCATTAAAACTCTATAGTAAAAATCATAATCTGAAGAACATCTAAAGTTTGTATCATATTTTCCAAAAACTTTATGTAATTTGGATCTAATATAAAAACCGGTTGAATGAGAAGTTGCAAAATCAAAATTATAATTAAGTCTATATAAATTAAACCCACTCTTAATAATAGTCTTTCCTAAATAGTGTCTTTTTACCGTAGCAAATAAGACGTCAACATCGTCTACTAAATTTTTTGTAATTATATTCATCCCTCCTTTTTTAATTAAATCTCCACTATTACAAAAGCCTATGTATTTACCTTTTGCAAATTTAATACCTTTATTCATTGCATGATAAATTCCATTATCTTTTTTTGTAATTAACTTATCAATTTTTTTTTTATATTTATTGATTATTCGAACAGTTCCGTCACTCGAATTTCCATCTATAATTATATATTCAATTTTGTTATTTTTTTGTGAAATTATTGATTTGATTGTTTTTTCAATATTATGTACATCATTCTTAACAACAGTAATTATACTTAGTAGTTTTTTATAATTTTTCATTATTTTCTATTAGATAAGTTAAAAATTATAATCTAAATATATATATAAATGAAACTCTATTATTGGTCTCCTTTTTTTTCCAATGTGGCTACTGAAAAAGCTGTATTAAATTCAATAAAGTCAGTAGTCAAATTTTCAAAAAAAAAGATAAGCCCATACTTGTTAGATGTTATAGGAGAATGGGAACAACATAAAAAAAATTTAGTTAACAGTAACGTAGAGATACTAGATCTTTTAAATTTTAAAATAGTAAAATTTTTACCAAAGTATGGTTTTTTAAAAAGTAGATTTTCGTATATTATTGTTTTTTTCTTTTCAATCTTTAATTTACATAGAACGTTAAAAAAAGAAAAGCCCGATTACTTGATAATTCATTTGATGACATTTATACCACTTTTATTACTTCTATTTTTTAATTATGAAACAAAATTTATTTTGAGAGTTTCAGGATATCCAAAATTAAATTATCTAAGAAGTTTGTTTTGGAGAATTGTTGGAAAAAAAATATATCTTGTAACATCACCAACAAAATCAACATTTGATCTATTAATAGGGTCTAAAATATTTGAAGCTAAAAAATTAAGATATTTACCAGAACCAATTTTAAACTTTGATGAAATAAAAAAAAAAAGATTCAAAAGAAATATGGAGCCAAAAAAGATTACTCCAGAAAACTATTTAATTTCTATAGGCAGATTAACACGTCAAAAAAACTATCAATTTTTGATTAAAGCATTTAATGAATTAAACAAAGAGTACCCTAAATTACATTTAATTATTTTAGGGGAAGGGGAAGAAAGACAAAAATTAGAAAAAATGATAAAAAAATTTGACTTACAAGAAAAAATTTTTTTAATTGGTTATAAAGAGAATATTTATGAATATTTGGATAAAGCCAAAATATTTATATTGTCTTCACTTTGGGAAGATCCTGGTTTTGTTTTAGTAGAAGCTGGATATTCAAATAAAATTATTTTATCCAGTGACTGTCCAAATGGTCCAAAAGAACTTTTAGACAATGGAAAAAATGGATTTCTTTTTAAGAAAAATTCGATGTCAGACTTTTTAAATAAATTTAGAGAAATTCAAAACTTAAAAGAAGACATAATTTTTCAAAAAAAGTTAAGTTTTAAAAAGAAAATGAAAGAGTTTACTTTATTAAATCATTACAAGATTTTAAGCTCAATAATATTAAATAATGAGAATTAATTTATTTTTTTTTATCTCAACTTTTAATTATGGGGGTGCCAGTAATGCTATCTTTAATTTTTTAAAAAATCTTAATCAAAAAAAATATAAATTACATGTGATATTTTTAGGCCATTCAGATTATGAAAAATTATTACCAAAAAATATAAAATATTATAAAATTACAAGTAACTTTTATTTTTTTAGAACTTTCTTTGCTTTTTTCAAAATTAAAAATATTTTATCCCAAAAAAATTTATCAATTACTAAAAACGTATTTATATCAAATATTCACTATTCAAATGTATTATCAATAATTTTCTTAAGAAAAATTAAGAATTTGAAAATCGTTCTTTTTGAGAGAACTTCTCTAAGAGAATTAGATATATTCATAAATTTTTCTTCTTATTTAAAAAATAAAATTACCAAATCATTGATAAAATCGACTTACTCAAAAGCAGATAAGGTTTTGGTTAATTCAAAAAATTTGGGAATAGAATTAAAGAAATTCAGTATCAAATCAAGTGTTGTATATTCTGGCTCAATTAATAAAATTATAAAAAAACAAAAAAAAATAAAATTTTTTTTTTTCAATATTATTGCTGTCGGGAGACTAACCCCACAGAAAGATTATTTTACTTTATTGTATGCAATTAAAAATTTAAAGAATAAAAATTTTAATTTAAAAATATATGGAGATGGTGAATTGAAAAATAAGTTAATGAGATATGTGAAAAATAATAATCTAAACAATTATGTAAAATTTCTAGGACATGAAAATAAATCAACTAAGATATTCCAAAATGCAGATTTGTTGGTTCATACAGCTATTTTTGAAGGACTACCAAATGTTATTGTGGAAGCAATGAGTTATGGAATTCCTATCATTGCTTCAGATAGCTATGGGGGAACAAAAGAAATATTAAATTCAGGAAAGTTTGGAGAACTCTTTAAAACTGGAGACTCGAAACAATTAACTAAAATGTTGGAAGAATTTTTTATAAATCCAAACAAATTTTATAAAAAAGTATCTAAATCTAAATCTTTTTTAAACAAATTTACTCAAAAAAATTCCTCAAAAAGTTTAGAAAAAATTTTAATGAGTATTTAATATTTATACTTATAAAGTAAATATATATGAAAATTCTTATAAAACTTTTTTCTATGAATAGTTTGATTTATCTAAGAAAATTAATTTTACATTTTTCATTTAAAATTTCAGGATACAAAAATTTTGGAAATTTTTATGATACTGGTGAAGATTATTTATTTCATCAACTTAAAAAGCATAAAATTAAAAAAGTTTTAGATATTGGTGCTCATGTTGGAATGTTTTCAAAAAAATTATTAAGAAATAAAGATGTAAATGTAATCGCTTTTGAGCCAATGAAAAAAAATTTTTCCGAATTAAAAAAATTAGAAAAAATTTATAAAGGTCAATTTAAGTGTTTTAATATTGCACTATCAAATAGAATTGGAAATACAAAAATATACTATACCAATCCTTCTTCTCAATTATCATCAATAGCTGTAAATCTTAAAAAAATTAATTTTTTAAAGCATAAAAAAGTAAAAAAAAAAAAAATTAAAACTGATACCCTAGATAATTTTGTTCTTAAAAATAAGAAAATTTTCAAAAAAAAAATTGATTACATAAAAATTGATACAGAGGGAAATGATCTCAAGGTACTTATTGGTGCTTTTAAGACTATCAAAAAACATAAACCAGAATTTATTCAAATTGAGATGAATTACCATTATTTATTTTCAGGAGAAAATTTGTATCAATTTTCAAAATTTTTAACAGGATATGAGGTGTACCAAGTAATGCCATTTAATAATGGATTATTAAAAATAGATCCATCTCGCCCAGAAAACAACATATTTCATTTATCAAATTTTATTTTTAAAAAAAAGTATTGATGAAAAAAAACCTAATAATTTTTTATCCATCATTTGAAAAAGGTGGTGTCACTAAGATATTAATTAATCTTTTAAAGAGTAAAAACAACACGAAATACAATTTTCATATAATCAGCACAGAGTGTCCATTAAAAAAAAAAGAAATGAAAAAAAACTTTTTTTTTTATAGAATTCATAAACACACAAATTCATATTTTATTCCACAAAGATTCATAACTGCATTTAGAGCAATGATTAAACTTTTTTGTGTACTAAACAGATTAGATAAAAGAACAATTGTTCATTCAATGCAGAGTAATATAGCCGCAATTATAATTTGTTTTTTTAAGAACATAAAAGTTATAATTCGTAACTCAGAAAATCCCATTTATTCAACTTTAAATACAGAAAATAAATTTTTTGGATTAATAATTTTTTTTATGAAGTTAGTTTTTTATAATTTTTCAAATGGTATTATTACTAATTCCAGAGGATCAGCAAAAAGTTTAAGTTTTTTTGTCTTTAATAAAAAAAAGATTAAACAAATTTACAATCCATATTTAAAGAAAATTAATTTCAATCAATACAAAAAAGAAAAAATCGTTTTAAATATAGCTAGACTTAGAAAACAAAAAGATCATGATACACTAATTAAAGCATTTGAAATTTTCTTAAAAAAAAATAAGAGCTATAAACTTTTAATTTTAGGTCATGGTAATCTCAAAAAAAAATTAACCTCACTGGCACACAATTTGAATATTAGAAACAAGGTTATATTTAAAGGTTGGGTTAAAGATACATTTCCATATTTGAAAAAGTCTAAAATATTTGTCTTGAGCTCAGTATATGAAGGTCTTGGGAATGTTTTAATTGATGCAATTAATTTTAATACTCCATGTATTTCAACCAATTGTCCCAGTGGGCCTAGCGAAATTTTGCTTAATGGAAAAGGAGGTTTTTTAGTTGAGCCTAAATCACCTCATTTATTAGCAGAAAAGATGAACTTTTGTGTAAAAGATTATAAAAAATCATTATTTAAAAATAAACTAGCAAAAAGTAAGTTAAATAGATTTCTAATTGAACAAAACACAAATAAATATTTTGAGTATTTAAATAGTTTTTATTGATTTTATGAAAATTAAATTAGCTAAAAATGAAATAATCCATTTTATTGGAATTGGTGGTATTGGAATGAGTGGTCTTTCATTAATTATGAAAGGAAAAGGTTTTAAAGTTCAGGGGAGTGATTTAAATTTAAATAAAAATGTTGAAAGATTAAAAAAAGAAAAAATAAAAATTTTTATAGGCCATAAAAAACAAAATCTTAAAAAAGCTACCATTGCAGTAATATCTTCAGCAATAAAAAAAAATAATCCAGAAATTTTAGAGGCAAAAAGAAAAAACTTACCTGTTATTAAAAGAGGTCAGATGTTAGCACATATTGTTTCTTTAATGAAAAACATTGTTGTAGTGGGTTCTCATGGAAAAACTACCACAACATCATTGATTACTTCAATTTTTCAAAAAACTAAATTAGATCCAACAATAATAAATGGTGGTGTAATTAATTCTATAGAAAATACAGCCAAACTTGGTAAAAGTGAATGGTCAATTCTTGAAGCAGATGAATCAGATGGGAGTTTCATTCATATACCACCAACATACTCAATAATTACCAATATAGATAGAGAACATATGGATTTTTATAGATCAATGAAAGATCTAAAAAAATATTTTATAGAATTTATAGAAAAGGTACCATCATTTGGTAAATCTTTTATTTGTTTAGATGATAAAGTTAATAAAAATTTGATTAAAAATTTGAATAATAAAAATTTTTACACTTATGGTACAAACTTAAAATCAAATTTTTTAATTAAAAATGTCAAACCAAATAAAAAATTTACTGAGTTTGATTTATTAATTAAACTACCAAATAAAAAGGTTTCAGTAATAAAAAAGTTAAAAATCCCATTACTTGGTATTCACAATGTAAGAAACTCAGTTGCCGCCGCTGCTGTTTCATTAACTATTGGGATTTCGGTACCAAAAATCAAAAATGGTTTACTAAATTTTAAGGGAGTACAGCGAAGGTTTAATAAAATTTTTACATATAATAACATCGAATTTTATGATGATTATGCACACCACCCAACAGAAATAAGAGAAGTATTAGACGGTGTAAGCAAAGTTTATAATAAATTTGATAAAGTCTGTATATTTCAACCACATAGAATTTCTAGACTTAAAGATTTAAGAAAAGAATTCTCATTTGCTTTTAAAAAAGCAGATACTGTTCTTTTATGCCCAATCTTTACCGCAGGAGAAAAAATTAAATTAGGTTTTGATTATTTGAAATTTGCTAAAGAAATAATTGATAATTCAAAAGTTAAATTATTTATGATTGAGGATATTAATCAATTAGCAAAATTTTTAAAAAGAAATATGCATGGAAAAAAAATAGTTATTGGAATGGGAGCTGGGAGTATATCTACTTGGATGAAAAAAATACCAAAGTTAATGTAATGAGCTTGGATAAATTAAAAAATTTACTATTAGAATTTGGAGATAATGTAAAATTTGACTATGATTTAAAAAAAAAGAATTGGTTTAATATTGGTGGAAAGACAAAAGTTTATTATAAAGCAGAAAACTTGAAAGAATTAGTTAGTTTTTTAAAAAAAATAGATAACAAAAAAAAAATATTTATACTTGGTGCTGGCTCAAATACACTTATCAATGACAATTTATTTGATGGAATAGTTATAAAGTTATCAAAAAATTTTAATAATATATCACTCTTAAATGAAAATATTATAATAGCTGGAAGTGCAGTTCTGGACAAGCATCTCTCTTATTTTGCAATACAAAATGATTTAAGTGGATTTGAATTTTTATCTTGTATTCCTGGAACAGTCGGAGGTGGAATTAAAATGAATGCAGGTTGTTTTGGGAGAGAATTTAAAGATATTTTGTTATCTATTCAAGCTATAGATAAAAAAGGTAATGTCATAACTATTCCTTCTAAGGATATAAAATTTGAGTATAGAAAAAATAATTTACCTGATGATTTAATTTTTTTAAGTGCTTCATTTAGAGGTGAAAAAGGTAAATCACAAGAGATCGAAAATGAAACAAATAGATTAATTTCTGAAAAAGAAAAAAATCAACCAACAAAAATTAAAACTAGTGGTAGCACTTTCAAAAACCCAATAACACAATCCAAAAAAAAAGTTTGGGAATTGATAAAGGAGTCAGTTCCATTAGATCAAAGTTTTGGAGATGCTTATATTTCTGATAAACATTGCAATTTTTTTGTTAATAAAGGTGAGGCAACATTTGATGATATGAATAATCTAATTAATTATGTATCGGAAAGAGTTTTTAAAAAAACTGGTATTAAGCTAGAAAAAGAAATTAAAATTTTAGAATAATTTGAAAAAAAATATTTTAATAGCTACGGGTGGTTCAGGTGGACATATGATCCCTGCATTAGTTTTTCACAGTCATCTAAAAAAAAATTTTAATCTTTTTGTTTCAAGTGACCCCAGAGGATTGAAATATATAGATACTAAAAAGATAAACTTATTTATTTTAAAAACACCAAGAATTTTTGGTAATTATTTTTTGATGCCATTTAAAATGGTTATTATTTTTTTTCTAACAATAAAATCTATGTTTTTTTTAAAAAACAAAAAAATAGATTTTATTTTATCGATGGGGGGATATTCCTCAGTACCATTATGTCTTGCTGGATTATTACTTAAAAAAAAAATTTATATTTATGAACCCAACCAAGTATTAGGTAATTCAAATAAATTTTTTTTACCTCATAGTGAAAAAATTTTTTGCCATAATAAAAAATTAAAAAAATATCCTTTTAAATTTAGAAAAAAAATAGTTTTGATTTCTCCACTAGTAAAAAAAATTTTTTACAATAATAGAGATAAAAAAAACAGAAAGATTAATTTAATGATTATCGGGGGGAGTCAAGGCGCAAAAGCATTTGACGAAAATCTACACAAAGTTTTATTAATGTTGTCAAAAAAAATTAATTTAAAAGTATATCATCAAACAAAAGAAAGTAATGTTAAAAATCTAAAAAATTTCTATGAAAAAAATAATGTTTCTAATAAAGTTTTTTATTTTCAAAAAAACTTTATTAAATTTGTAAAAAATTGTAATTTTGTTATAACTAGAGCAGGTGCCTCTACTCTTGCAGAATTGTTTATTTCAAAAATACCTTTTTTAGCTATCCCGTTACCCACATCTAAAGACAACCATCAATATGAAAACGCAAGATATTATTATCTTAAAAATTGCGCATGGATAATGAATGAAAAAAAAATGAATAAAAAATATTTATATAGAATTTTAAAAAAAATTCTTTTAGATAAAAAGATTTTTATCTCTAAAAAAAATTCAGCAATTAAGTTAAATAAAAAAATTAGCTGGCAAAAACAAAATAAGATAATAATTAACGAATTTTATGAAAATAGAAATTAGTGTAATAATACCTTTTTACGATAATTTTGAACTTTTAAAAAGAGCAGTTAATTCTGTATTAAATCAATCATTCAAAAAATTTGAGATCATAATTATATATGATAATCCACAAAACAAAGAAAATTTATATAGCTTAAAAAATTTTATTTATAAAAAAAAAATAATAAAAATAATTGTGAACAATAATAATTTAGGTGCAGGACTCTCAAGAAACAAAGGAATAAAAGTAGCAAAAGGAAAATTTATAGCTTTTTTAGATAGTGATGATTTTTGGAAAAAAAATAAGCTTTTTATTCAATATAATTTTATGAAAAAAAATAATTTTAAAGCCACTCATACTTCATATGATTTAGTAGATCTAAATGGTAAATTTATACAACAAAGAAAAGCTTTAGATTTAAATTATTCTAATTTAATTAATTCTTGTGATATTGGCCTATCTACCGTCATGATTAAAAATAAATTAATTTTTAATAAATTTTTATTTCCAAATTTAAAAACAAAAGAGGATTACGTATTATGGCTCAAAATTGCAAAAAAAGGAGTAACTTTTCACGCAATTAATAAATCCTTAACAAGATGGACAAAAAGATCAAACTCATTATCAAGCTCGGTATATCAGAAATTAAAGGATGCTTTTTCTGTTTATTACGTTTATGAGAAATTAAATTTTATAAAAACTTTGATTAGAGTAGCAATATTATCAATAAACTTTATTAAAAAAAAATAATGCAATATTTAATACCTTATATAAGTTTACTTTTTTTATTCTTTTTTTTTAAAATCTTACTTAAAAATTTAAAAAGTAAATTTCACAAGAATCATCAAAAATTAGCTGGCAAAGAATCAATTCCTTTATTAGGTGGAATTATAATGTTTTGCTTTTACTCCTTTTATTTTTCCTTTGATGATTTATATTTTTTTATATTTTCTTTTTTAATTTTGGTCCTTGGTATTTCTTCTGATAATAATTTTCTCCAATCACCAAAACTAAGACTAGTTTTACAAACTTTAATCTTATCTTTTTTTATATATTTGTCAGAACTACAAATAAGTGATCTACGAAATGATTATCTTAATAATCTTATTTCAAACAATTATTTTGGTCCAATTTTCACAATTTTTTGTTTATTGATTTTGATCAATGGATCAAATTTTATTGATGGCCTTGATGGATTAAATTTAGGTTATTTTTTTTTAATTATTATCATTATTATTTACGTAGAAAATTCTTTAGCTTTAAAAATTAACAAAGAATTGCTATTCATTATTTTTTATATTATTTCATTTCTCCTGGTACTAAATATTTTAAATTATTTATATTTGGGTGACTCTGGCTCATATTTGATTGCTTTTATTTTTGGATTTTTTTTAATTGAATTAAATAATGAAAATTATTTTTTGTCACCATATTTCATCACTTTACTTTTATGGTACCCAGCTTTTGAAAATCTATTTTCGATTATAAGGAAAAGAATAATAAAACAAAATCCATTGATGCCAGACAATTCTCATTTTCATCAATTACTTTATCTATATTTTAAAAAGAAAAAAAACTTAATAATAAAAAGATTTTCTAGTATAATCGCATCGTCAGTAATTATTTTTTATAATTTTTTTATATTTTTAATTGGGTCAAATTTTTTAAATCATACAAAAATATTATTATTCTTAATACTATTTAATGTTTTCGTATATTTGATATTTTATTTCCTACTAAAAAGGAATTCTAATTATTAAAAACTCTTATTAAAAAATGATTTAATCATATAGATTAGTATTTTTAAACCATCTGTAAATTCATTAACTTTCTTTTTTCCTGCTAATCTTTTGTATTCGTAAGAGCTAGATGATTTTATCAACATATTGTTTTTAACTGCTTTTATGGGGAGTTCCACACAAAAAGAAAAGTTTTTTTGATTTAATTTTAATTTCTTTGCGTCTGAAGTTTTCCCAAGTACAAATGTATATAAAATATCAGTAATTGGTAATTTAAAAAATATCTTTCCAAATTTAGTAAAAAAGAAATTCCCTATTAAAGTTAGTATAGTATCATCTTCACTGCCAGAATTTTTTTGATATCTGGATCCAAAAACAAAATTTAAGTTTTCCTTATCAAGAAGCTTTTTCATTTTGGAAATTTCAACTGGTCTAAATGAACCATCTGCATTAAAAATACAAAAATATTTTGTATGGCAACAATTTATACCTTTGATTAAAGCATCACCGTAACCATTATTATTTTGATAAATTATATTAATTTTAAATTTTTGGATTGACTTAATTGTTTTTTTGTCTGTTTTATGAAGAACAACCATTATTTTAAATTTAAATTTTTTTAAGTTTTTAATTACTGTTGGAAGTGACTCAGACTCATTTTTTGCTGGGATAATTAATGTTATATTTTTCATAAATTGATAAATAAGCTTAAATATAATTTGTACTAAGATTTAAATATAATTATAAATTAAAAATGTCATTAAACTTTTTAATATTTTTGGCCTATTACTTTATAATATTGATCTCAATTATTGGATATGGTTACATTTTATTAAGCTTTGAAAAAATCAACAAAAATTTTTTAAATCTTGGTTACGTAGGATTAATTGGAATATTTTTTTTAATAATTTACTCTTATTTCAGTAACTTGTTAATTCCCCATTCAAAAACTCATAACATAATTTTTATCATAGTAGGTTTTTTTAGTTTTTTTTATTTTTTAAAAAAATATCACAAAAATATTTATCTTAATAAAAATTTAATTTTATCATTTATAGTTTTTTTAGTTTTATTTATTTCACTCTTAATGAAAAAAAACCATGATGATTTTTTATACTATCATTTCCAGTATACTTACCACTTGACTCAAGATAGTTTAATTTTAGGAATAGGAAAATTAAACCATGGTTTTAGAACTCCCTCGTCAATTTTCTATTTAAACTCATTATTTTATCTACCTCTTGCTGAATATTATTTATTTAATTTTTCCGCAGTTTATATATTTGGTTTTGCAAACATTATACTTCTTACAAAAATTTTTAATTTTAATGAAAGTCGAACAAAGAATAATGCTAAAATAACATTTAATAATTATTTATGTTTATTGTCATTTGTATTTATAAATATATTTTTCTATCGAATTTCTGAACATGGCACAGATAGATCTGCACAAATTTTAATATTTATCTTATTTATATATCTCTTAGATAAATTTCAAAATAAGGATTATAAGAATATTGATTTATTATTTTTATATATTTTAACTGGACTAATAATAACATTTAAATCTTTTTATTTTTTATATCTTATATTTTCCATACCTTTTTTTATTTTTGTACTCGAAAATGAAAAAAGTTTACAATTAACATTTAAAAAAATATTTTTTAATAAATATTTTCTTTATTTAATTATTTCTGTTTTTTTTGTATTGATGACAAATTTCAATAATACTGGCTGTTTATTATACCCAGTTTACTTTTCATGTTTTGAAAATATTCATTGGGCTATACCTGTTGAAAGTGTCATTCAAATGAATAATTGGTATGAGCTTTGGTCAAAAGCTGGAGCTAATCCAAATTTTAGAGTAGAAAATCCAGCGGAATATATTGTTGGATTCAATTGGGTTTATAACTGGGTAGATGAATATTTTTTTAATAAGGTCTCTGATTTTATATTTGGTTTGATTTTTTTAATTATAGTTTTTTATGGCGCATTTTTAAATTACAAAAAATTTAATGAAAATATTAAAATTTCAAAAGTAGTATTAGTAACATATTTGATCTTGATTCTTATTCTATTCGAATGGTTTTTTAATCACCCCGCTTTGAGATATGGGGGATACTGTGTTATAGCATTGATTATTTTTATTCCGTATTCCTTCTATCTTCAAAAAATTAACATTACATCAAAAAAATACAGCAAAATTGCTTTAATTTTAGTTTTAGTTTCAATTTTCACATTTGAGACAAGAAATTATTTTAGAATTACAAATGAAGTCAATTTATATGATTATAAGCCTTTAAGTGAAACTTTTTATACAATTGATGAAAAATATTTTAGAATACAGAAAACTATTGATGATTTAAAAAATAATAATGAATAATTTTCGAAAATTATATTTTAGATTTGATTTGAAGTGAAAGTAGTGTATTAAAAATTTTATGCAAAAAAAAAGAGCCTTAATTTTTGGTATAACAGGTCAAGATGGGTCTTATTTAGCTGACTTTCTTTTAAAAAAAAAATATGAAGTACATGGTGTGAAAAGGAGATCTTCCTCGCTCAATACAGCAAGAATAGATCATATATATCAGGATCCACATGAATCTAAAAAAAATTTTATTTTACATTATGGGGATGTGACTGACTCTTCATCAGTTTCCCAAATCATAAAAAACGTTAAACCTAAAGAAATTTATAATCTAGCTGCTCAATCTCATGTTGCTGTTTCATTCGAGGTTCCAGAGTATACAGCTAATGCTGATGCCCTAGGTGTTTTGAGAATTCTTGAGGCAATAAAATTTCATAAAATGGAAAAATATACTAAATTTTACCAAGCAGGAACTTCTGAAATGTATGGCAATGTTCAGCAAATTCCACAAACTGAGAAAACTGATTTTTATCCTTTAAGTCCATATGGAGTTGCAAAATTGTATGGTCACTGGATTACAAAAAATTATAGAGAAGCCTATAATATTTTTGGCTGCAATGGAATTCTTTTTAATCATGAAAGCCCCAGAAGAGGTGAGACTTTTGTAACAAAAAAAATTATTAGAGGACTTGTAAGAATTAAATATGGTTTAGATAAAAAATTATTTTTGGGAAATCTAGACGCAAAAAGAGATTGGGGACATGCCAAGGATTATGTTGAAGCAATGTGGAAAATTTTACAACAAAAAAAACCTGAAGATTACGTAATTGCAACAGGTAAACAATATAGCATTAGAGTATTTACAAATATGGTTTGTAAAAAATTAGGATTTGATATTTCATGGAAAGGAAAAGGAGTTAATGAAAAAGGATTAATTTATTCTGGAAAAAAAACCATCATTGAAATAGATAGAAATTATTTTAGACCACTGGATGTAAATACTCTTTTGGGAAATGCGTCTAAAGCGAGAAAAAAATTAAAATGGAAGCCAAAATACGACCTTAATTCTTTAATTGATGAAATGATTTCTGAAGAAATAAAATTGATAAATGAAAGTCAATAAAAAATCAAAAATTTTCATTGCAGGACATAATGGAATGGTTGGCTCTGCTATAAAAAGAAAATTTGAGAACAAGGGCTTTAAAAAAATATTAACAATTAGTAAAAAAAAACTCGACTTACTTGATCAAAAAAAGGTATTAAAATTTTTAAAAACAAATAAACCTGAACTTGTTATTTTAGCTGCAGCAAGAGTAGGAGGAATTATTGCAAATAGATCATTCAAAAGTCAATTTATTTTTGAAAATTTACAAATACAAAATAATATAATTCATGGATCTTATAAGGCCGGAATAAAAAATTTAATTTTTTTAGGCTCAAGTTGTATTTATCCGAAATTTTCCAAACAACCTATTAAAGAAAAATATATTTTAACTGGTGAATTAGAGCAAACCAATGATGCCTATGCTATTGCAAAAATAGCTGGAATAATGATGTGTAAAAATTATAGTAGAAGTTATGGTTTAAATTATAAAAGTCTAATGCCATCAAATATGTATGGTCCAAATGATAATTATGATTTAAGAAATTCCCATTTTTTCCCAGCTCTTATTAGAAAAATTTATGAAGCAAAAATTTATAATAAAAAAACTGTAAAAGTATGGGGAAGTGGAAAAGTTCTTAGGGAACTACTTTATGTGAATGATTTTGCAGATGCTGTATTATTTTTTATGAATAAAAATATTAAAGAGAATTTTATAAATATTGGCTCAGGCAAAGATTATACTATTGATTGGTATGTAAAATTTATAATGAAACAATTAAAAGTAAAATTAAAAGTAGCTTATGATAAAACAAAACCTGATGGTGTTCCAAGAAAATTACTAGATATAAGTTTGGCAAAAAAATATGGGTGGAAAAGTAAAACATCTTTGACGGATGGATTATTTGAGACTTTAGAAGATTTTAAATCTGGATACCGAACATGAAAAAAAACATAATTGTAGTAACAGGTGGAGCAGGATTTGTAGGCTCTAATTTAGTTAATTTTTTTTTAAATAAAACAAAATTTAAGATTATAAGTTTAGATAATTACTCTACTGGAAAAATAAAAAATCATTTGAAATCTAAAAGGATTAAATATCTGAAAGGAGAAACAAAGAATATTAATAAATTTTTAAATTTGTATAAAAAAAGAATTAATGCAGTTTTTCATTTTGGAGAATTTTCCAGAATTTACCAAAGTTTTATCAAAATGAATAAATGTATAGATTCAAATACGATTGGTTCTAATGCTGTATTTAATTTTTGCTTAATCAATAATGTAAAACTTATTTATTCTGCCACTTCTGCTTCAATAGGCAACAAAGGAAATGATAAGAATTTATCTCCATATGCTTTTACAAAAGCAAAAAATTTAGAATTATTAGAAAATCTTAAGAAATGGTTTAACTTTAAATTTGAAATATTATATTTTTATAATGTTTATGGCCCAAAACAAATTTCGACTGGAGATATGGCAACTGTAATTGGAATTTTTGAGGATTTATATAAGAAAAAAAAACCTCTTACTGTTGTTCGGCCAGGTTCTCAATCCAGACGATTTACCCATATTAATGATACAGTTGAAGCTTGTTATAAAGCTTGGAAATTAGATAAATGTAGACACTATAGCATTACGAACAAGGCTAGTTATAGCATTCTACAGGTTGCAAGATTATTTAAATCAAAAATTAAATTACTTCCGCCACGACGAGGCGAAAGATTTGCATCAGCTTTAACCAATATGAACCTATCAAATAAAGTTTATAAAATTTATGGTGCTATTCGTCTTTCAGATTACATTAAAAATTTTTTGAAAAATCATAAAAAATAACGTTTATTGCTTGTTTACATTTTTCTTTTTTTGAGTATAAATCAGCTGCCGGTGATTATTGCGAAGGTGTTATACCCGATCCCATACCGAACTCGGAAGTCAAGCCCTTCAGCGCTGATGGTACTTTGTCTTAAGGCATGGAAGAGTAAGTCGTTGCCGGCATTAATTAAAAATTTATGAAAATTAAAAGTTCACTTAAATCTATCAAAAAAAGAGATCTTAATTCAAAGTTAGTCAGAAGACGTGGTCGAGTTTATATAATTAACAAGACTAATCCAAAATTTAAAGCAAGACAAAAATAATTTTTATGGATAATGAAAACCATAAAAAAACATGGAATAATTTTACAAAATTTGTTTTGTGGGGAACTGTCGCGGTTGTATTTATTTTAGTTTTAATGGCTATGTTCTTACTGTAAGATTTTTAGATGAAAATAGTTTCAGTTTCAGAAAATAAGAATATCGAAAAAAGAATTGCTATCACCCCAGAGATTGCAAAGAAGTACATTTCTTTTAATTTAGAGGTTATTTTACCTAAAAATTATGGCATTCATTTAGGAATCTCAGATGAGGAATATATAAATATTGGTGTTAATATTTCTAATGATGAAAAAGAAATTTTAAATAGTGCAAACATAATTGTACAATTAGGATTATTATCTGATGAAAAGTGTTCTTTATTGAAACAAGATCAGATATTAATTGGGGTGCTTAATCCCTACGACAATAAAGATAAATTAGATAATCTCACTAAAAAAAAAATTAATGCTTTTTCTTTAGAATTACTGCCGAGAATAACCAGGGCACAATCAATGGATATTCTTTCTTCACAAGCAAACCTTGCTGGATATAAAGCTGTAATCGAGTCATTTGCATGCTTTGAAAAAGCAATACCAATGATGATGACAGCTGCTGGGACAATTCCTGCTGCTAAAGTTTTAGTCGTTGGAGCTGGTGTTGCAGGTCTTCAAGCAATAGCTACAGCTAAAAGAATGGGAGCTATAGTTTTTGCTACCGATGTAAGAATGGCGTCCAAAGAACAAGTTGAAAGTTTAGGTGGAAAATTTTTAACTGTTGAGGGTGCGGAAAATTTAGAGACGGAGGGGGGCTATGCAAAAGAGGCTTCTGAAGATTTTAAGAAAAAACAAGAAAACTTGCTATCTGAAACTTTAAAAAAAATTGACATAGTAATCTGTACTGCTTTGATTCCAGGAAAAAAAGCCCCATTGATAATAAAAGATAAAATGTTTAATAATATGCAACCAGGATCTGTAATATATGATTTGGCTGCGATACAAGGTGGAAATACTGCGTTCACTGAAGTTGATAAAATAGTTGAAAAAAATTCAGTTAAAATATTGGGTGAAAGTAATATTTTAAACAAGCTTCCAGTATCTGCGTCCAGTTTATATGCGAAAAATATGTTTAATTTTGTTGAAAATTTATTTGATAAAGAAAATAAGAAAATTAATATTAATTTAGAAGACGAAATAATAGAAAAAACTTTAATTAAATAAAAATATGGAAATAGATCCTTTAATATTTAGATTAAGTATATTTATCCTCTCAATATTTGTTGGCTATTACGTCGTTTGGAGTGTTACACCTTCTCTGCATACTCCTTTAATGTCTGTAACAAACGCAATTTCATCTGTAATTATTGTTGGAGCGATAATTGCGGGTTTAGCAGGAAATTCTGAAAGTATATTTAACACCTCAAGTGTTTTTGGTTTTTTAGCAATAGGACTTGCAGCAATTAATATTTTTGGAGGATTTCTCGTGACTCAAAGAATGTTAGCAATGTATAAAAAAAAGAAAAAGGATAAGCAATGATATCAGCAAATTTATCAGCTATTTTTTACTTAGTTTCAGGTGTATTGTTTATTCTAGCTCTTAGGGGACTATCATCTCCAGAAACTTCTAGACAAGGTAATTTGTTTGGAATTTTAGGAATGATAATAGCAGTTTCAGTAACTTTTTTATCTACAGGTAATTTTTCAAGTGGGTTTATTTTTGTTTTAATATTTATTTTAGCAGGAGGATCTATTGGAGCTTTTATAGCCTATAAAATACCAATGACAGCTATGCCAGAATTAGTAGCTGGATTTCATAGCTTAGTAGGGCTTGCAGCAGTTTTTGTGGCTATTGCTGCATTTTTGAACCCAGAAGCATTTAATCTTGGAACACCAGGTAATATTAAACTTGGAAGTTTGATTGAAATGTCTATCGGAGCTGCGGTTGGAGCTATAACTTTTTCAGGCTCAGTAATTGCTTTTTTAAAATTACAAGGAATTATGTCAGGCTCTCCAATTACATTTAAAGGTCAACATCCGTTAAATGCAATTATTTTATTATCAATAATTGTTTTAGTATATCTATTGTGCACAACTCAATCATCAAATCTTTTTTGGATACTATTGGCAGTTTCATTCTTAATTGGATTTTTACTGATAATACCAATAGGTGGCGCTGATATGCCAGTAGTAATTTCTATGCTTAATTCATACTCTGGTTGGGCAGCAGCAGGTATTGGATTTACTTTAGAAAATACAGCTTTAATAATTACAGGAGCTCTTGTTGGATCATCAGGAGCTATCTTATCTTATATAATGTGTAAGGGCATGAATCGTTCTTTCTTTAATGTAATCCTTGGTGGATTTGGTGCCACTGATGATACTTCCAATAAGTCATCTAAAGAACAAAGACCTGTAAAAAGTGGAAACGCTGATGATGCCGCTTTTTTAATGAAAAATGCTTCTTCAGTTATAATTGTACCAGGTTATGGAATGGCTGTTGCTCAAGCACAACATGCTTTAAGAGAAATGGTAGATACTCTTAAGAAAAATGACATCAAGGTATCCTATGCTATTCATCCTGTTGCAGGTAGAATGCCGGGTCACATGAATGTATTATTAGCAGAAGCAAACGTTCCATATGATGAGGTTTTTGAATTAGAGGAAATAAATAATGATTTCGCCAACGCAGATGTTGCTTTTGTAATAGGTGCTAATGACGTGACCAATCCTGTTGCTAAAACAGATCCACAAAGTCCAATTTATGGAATGCCCGTGTTAGATGTTGAAAAATGTAAATCTGTATTATTTGTAAAAAGAAGTCTTTCCCCAGGATATGCAGGTATTGATAACGATCTATTTTATAAAGAAAATACTTTAATGTTATTTGCTGATGCAAAAAAAATGACTGAGGATATAACTAAAAATTTATAGGCTTTTAATTGAAAATTAAAATTTTTTGTGACATCGCTGAATTAAGTATTATTAAAAAATTTAATAAAAAAAAAATTATCAAAGGATTTACAACTAATCCGAGCTTAATGAGAAAAGCTGGAGCTAAAGATTATAAGCTATATGCTAAAAAAATATTAAAAATCTGTAAGAATAAACCTGTATCCTTGGAGGTATTTGCAGATAAATATTTAGAAATGAAAAATCAAGCGATCGAAATTAGTACTTGGAGCAAGAATGTTTATGTTAAAATCCCAGTTACTAATTCAAAAGGGGAATTTATGGGGAAAATTATCAAAGAGTTGAATGATCAAAATATCAAATTGAACATAACGGCAGTATATAGCGCAAATCAAACAAAAAAAATTCTTAAATTATTAAACAAAAAATCAAAAGTAATTATATCTATTTTTGCGGGTAGAGCAGCTGATGTTGGGAAAGATCCTTTACCAGAATTTAAAAAAAGTATTTCATCAGCTAAAAAATATAAAAATGTGGAAATATTATGGGCAAGTGTAAGAGAGCCATATAATTATTTACAAGCAAAAAAATTAGGGTGCCATATAATTACCATCCCACCATCAATAATTAATAAAATAGAAAATTTTGGTAAATCTTTTAATCAGCTTACGGTTGAAACTGTTAAAACATTTTTATCTGATAGTAAAAAATCTAAGTTTAGAATTTAAATTATTTAATTAAATGAACATTATAAAATAAGTTTAGATCAAAAGATTTAATTCTAAACGGAAGAAATGTTTCCTTAGCTATATTTGAAAATTTATACTTGATAATTGAATGTAAATTAAAAATTGAATTCACATGTTCAGTGGCAATCATATAATTATATTCTTTTGGTGAAATCTTATAATTTTTTTTGATAGAAAAAAATCTCATATATAATCTTCCTAACCTAAATAAAAGACCTGGATCAGTTGGTAAAGAAATAGATAGAACGCCACCAACCTTCAATTTACTCATTACCTCTTCAATAAATTCATCAGGATGATAAATATGCTCTAGACAATGAGAGATTATAATTCTGTCAAAAAAATTATCTTCATAAGGTAATTTTTTTCCATCATATTTTTTTAAAAAAACTTTTGGATTATTTTCAATTTCAATATCTTCAGTTGATGTTTCTGCAATATGATATTCATCATATTTGTGTTTTATAAATTTGTAGTGCGGTTTATTTCCAGCACCTATTTCAAGAACTTGAGATATATTTTCTGAAAAATTAAAATCCTCTAATTGATTATGGCATAAGTTCATTAAATATCCTTGAATGCCACTATAAAGATGCTGGTCGTATCTAGATGTTAAGTTTTTAAATTCTTCTTTTCTAAACATTTAATTTTATTTTTATAATTGGTTGCGGGGGACGGATTTGAACCGCCGACCTTCAGGTTATGAGCCTGACGAGCTACCAGACTGCTCCACCCCGCGGTATAATTAAATTCTATTCTTAAGTTTATTTAACTTTTTTACTCTTTTAATATTTTCCTGGAGGATACGCTTTTTCTTTTCTGATGGTTTTTCATAAGTATTTTTAAGTTTTATTACTTTAAAAAACCCATCTCTTTGGAGTTTTCTTTTTAAAACTCTAAGAGCTTGTTCAACATTATTGTCTTTAACTTCTATTTTAATAACTACCTCCAAAAAGTTGTGTAACTAGCACTTTTATAATTTTATGTCTATTAATTTTATTCATTAAATTCTAATTTATTGTGATTGTTTAAGCTTTTCTTTTTCTTTTTTTTCTCTTTTAATTCTTCTTTCCGCTTTTGCTAAAGCTTCGATTAAATCTTTTTGCGTAAAAAGATTTAAAGCCACCGGATCCTTTGGATTAAGATTATTATAATTCCAATAACTTTTGTTTCTTATTGAAGTAACAGAATTTTTTGTAACCCCAACTAATTTTGCTATTTGAGAGTCTTTTAAAATATCATGTTGTTTCAACAGCCATAGTGCGGAGTCGGGTTTATCTTGCCTTTTAGATAAAGGTATATATTTCTTAATTTTTGCTTCTGCGTTTGATATTTCAATATCTGTACTTTTTATTTGAAGTGGTCTCAATTCATCTTTTGATGATAATTCAATTTCTTCTCTAGAAAGTTGACCAGATATAATTGGGTTATAAGCTTTTATACCTTTTGCGACCTCTCCATCTGCAATACCCTGAACTTCAACCTCGTGTAATTTACAAAAGTTAGCAATTTGTTTGAAAGTTAATGTAGTATTTTCTACTAGCCATACAGCTGTTGCCATTGGCATTAAGGGAGCGTTCGACATTTAATTTTTTTTATCTGATTTAAAATTTTGGAATTTTTTATTAAATTTACTTATTCTTCCTTTATCCATTAATTTTTGCTTTCCACCTGTCCAAGCAGAATGTGATTTTGGGTCAATTTCCAGTTTCAATACTTCACCTTCTTTCCCCCAAGTTGATCTTGTTTCAAACTGAGAGCCATCAGTCATTTCAACTTTAATGCCGTGATAATTAGGATGAATTTTTTTTTTCATGACGTGTTTTATAGCAAAAGGATTTTTTAAAACAATTAAAAGTTATTAAGTTTTTCAAGTAATTTTGTACGAATATTACCACTAGATGCAATAATTTTAATATTTGTGGTAATTGAAAGATCAATTTCGTTTAAAATCCCACCAGCTTCCTGGACCAAAATAATTCCTGCAGCAATATCCCAAAGATTTAAATCATTTTGAAAATATCCATCATATCTACCTGAAGCCACATAAGCCATATCTAAAGCTGCACAACCTGATTTTCTGTGAGGAAGTTTAGGTTCATCTTTAATTTTTCCTCCAGTTACAAATAAACAATCATTTATTTCATTTTTTTTTGAAACTCTTATTCTCTGATTATTAAAAAAAGCTCCATTATTTTTTTCAGCATAAAACATTTCATTTTTAATTGGATCAAATATAAGTCCAGAAACTATTTCATCATTTGATTTAAGTGCAATAGATATGGCAAAATGAGGTATACCGTGTAAAAAATTAACAGTCCCATCTATTGGATCAATTATCCAGGTGTTATTTTTGTCTTTATTTTTTTCTATTCCATTTTCTTCACTAATTATTGAGTAGTTTGATTTAGCTTTTTTGAGCTCTTCAATGATAATTTTTTCTGCTTTGATATCTGAATTAGTTACGAAATCGGATGGACCTTTTTTTGAAACTTGTAATTTTTCAATTTCTCCAAAATCTCTAATTAATATTTTTGAAGCTTTTTCACTTGCTTTTATCATTACATTTAAATTTGCAGAAATAGAATTCATAAAATTAAATTTTTTTAATATATTCAAGATTTCGAGTATCAACAATTACCTCATCTCCAGACTCAATAAATGGAGGTACTTGAATATTCAAGCCATTAGTCAAAATTGCTGGTTTATAAGATGATGAAACTGTTTGACCCTTTAAAGCTACATCAGTTGACTCTATTTTACACGTTACTTGATTTGGTAAATCAACTGACATAGGTAATTCATTATAAAAACTAACGGTAACCTGTAAATTTTCAGTTAACAACTTACCTTTATCACCTACAATGCCTTTTTTAATTTCTATTTGCTCAAAAGATTTTGGTTCCATAAAAAAATAATTGTTTTCATCCTCATATAAATAATTATATTTTGTTTCCTCGAGTGAAGCTTTTTCTACTGACTCACTAGATCTAAATCTTTCATTCAATTTAGTATTTCTGTTAACACTTTTCATTTCTACTTGGGCAAATGCTCCACCTTTCCCAGGTTTCACATGTTGAGTTTTTAAGACTTGCCATAAATCATTTTTATGCTCTAACAACATGCCAACTCTTATTTCTCCTGCATTTATTTTCATTTTAGTTTTTTTATTGCCTCTGTTGGTTTTAGTTTTTTATTATTCCAAATGTAGCCTGAGATAGCTAAAAAGTCGGCTTTATTCAATAAAAGTTTTCTGTAATTATCTGAATTAATACCACCAATTGCAACAATAGGAGTTTTTGTTATTTTTTTTATCTTTTTTAATATGCTCAAACTTGCCTTATGTTTAACCTTCTTAGTTTTTGAATTATTAAATGCTCCAAGAGCCAAATAGTTAGCTTTATTTTTTATTGCTAATTTTGCAAGTTCAATAGAGTTATGACATGTAACCCCAATTATTTTTTTCTTTATTATTCTTTTTGCTCTTGATATTTCCATATCTTTTTGTCCTAAATGACAACCATCTGAGTTTAATTTTTTAGCTAGTAAGACATCATCATTAATCAAAAATTTTATTTTATATTTTTGGCAAATTTTTTTGATTTTTCTTCCAATAATTAGTTTTTTTTTAAATGGTGTATTTTTTAATCTAAGCTGAAAAAAACTTACTTTTTTTAACTTTAGAATTTCTATTAAATCATCATAAAAAGATTTTTTAATTTTATTAGGAGATATTAAGTAAATAAATTTTTTTCTATTGACTCTCAATTTCTTTAGACCATTTTCCCTGAGCAGCAAGGGTATTCATTTTTGCTCTGTGGTTAAATACTTTTTGAGTACCCTCTATATCTTTAATATTTTTTGACCAATGTTTGAGTGCACTTTGTTGAAGGGCCCTACCATAAGAATAACTCATAATAAAATTTGTAGTATTTAATTTATTTATTAAATTAAGATTTTCCGTAGCTTCTACCTCTGACTGTCCACCTGATAAAAAAGCGATACCGGGCACTTCCGATGGTACTGAATTTTTAAGACAATCTAGAGTCAATTTTGCAACCTCTTCATTAGAAATTTTTTCTTTAGATTTATTGCCTGAAAGAATCATATTTGGTTTTAATATGATTCCTTTCAAATCTACTTTGTGTAAAATTAACTCTTCAAAACATTTTTTTAAAACTTCTGAAGTTTTTTTATAACAATCTTTTGCAGTGTGATCACCATCCATTAAAACTTCTGGTTCTACTATTGGGACCATACTGCATTCTTGAACTAATGAAGAATATCTAGCGAGAGCATGTGCGTTAGAATGTATGGACAGTTTACTTGGGTGGTTTTTAGAAATATTATAAACACCTCTCCATTTTGTAAATCTCGCACCTAGATTATAATATTCTTTTAATCTTTCTCTCAATCCATCTAAGCCCTCTGTGATTTTTTCCTCTGGTGATCCAGCTAAAATTTTTGCCCCTGTATCAACTTTTATTCCAGGATACGATCCCATATTTGCAATCAATTCTGTAATTTTATTTTTTTTTGAGGATATTTGTTTAATTGTCTCGTCGTATAAAATTACACCTCCAATACAATCAGTCATGCTTGAAGAGCTAAAAAGAGTTTCTCTAAATAATAATCTATTTTCTTCATTAGAGGGAACGTTGACACTATCTAATCTTTTTGTCATTGTTCCAGTGCTTTCATCTGCAGCTAAAATTCCTTTTCCACTTCCTAAAATTTTAAGTGCTATATTATTTAATTCAGACATATCAATTTAAAGCTTTTATACCAGGAAGTTCTTTTCCTTCAAGATATTCTAAAAATGCTCCACCGGCAGTTGAAACAAAATTAAAATCATTTACAGCATTGATTTGATTTAAAACAGCAATAGTGTCACCACCTCCAGCAACAGAATATATTAAATTTTTCTTATTTCTGTTTATAATTTCTTTTGCGATTTTATAGCTACCATTTGCAAAATTTGGATTTTCAAAATATCCAGCTGGCCCATTCCATAGTATTGTTTTACTAATTTCAATTATCTCTCTAATTTTATTTAATGTTTTTGGGCCGATATCAAGAATTAAATCATCATCTGATATTTCATCAAACTCTTTAATTTGTGATTTATCTTCTAAGTTTTTCCCAACCAAAACATCTTTAGGATAAAAGATAGAACAATTATGAATCTTTGCAGTTTTAAAAATATCATCAATAATTTTATCACAATCATCTTCTTTAATTGATTTACCTATTGGGTTTCCTTTAAAATTTAAGACATTATTTGCCATTCCTCCGACTATAATAATATGATCAAACTTTGGAATTAAATTTTTTATCAAACTAATTTTAGTCGAAATTTTTGATCCTCCAATGATACAAGTAACAGGCTTTTTTATTTCTGAAGTTATTTTTTTTAATGCATCTATCTCAGTTTGTAATTGTAAACCTGAATATGAGGGTAAAAATTTTGTAACTTGACAAACCGAAGCGTGCTCTCTATGTGAGCAAGAAAAAGCGTCATTAACAAATAAATCTGCGAGTTCTGCCAAATGTTTTGAAAAATTGATATCGTTTTCCTCTTCTTCTTGATAAAATCTTATATTTTCTAAAAAAACTATTTGCTCGTCAGGGTTTTTAAATAAATTCTTTTTTTTTAAATCAAAAATATTTTCATAAATTAGTCTAATTTTTTTGTTTATTTTTTTTTCAATATTTTCACAAATTGGTTTAAGTGAAAGATCTTTATTTGCCTTTCCCTTTGGTCGTCCTACATGTGAGATGACCAAGATCTTAGATTTTTTTTCTAATAAGAAATTTATAGTTGGCAGTATTTTATCTATCCTTGTTTGATCTGTGATTACACCGTTTTTAAATGGAACATTTAAATCTAATCTTAATAGGATTGTTTTCTCTTTTAGATTATCCTGATCTTTAATATGTTTCATTAAGAAATTTTATGAAGGTATCCTGCTATATCACACATTCTATTAGAAAAACCCCACTCATTATCATACCAAGCTGAAATTTTTCCCATATTTTTCCCAACAACACTTGTTAAATTGGCATCAACAATTGAAGAAGCAGAATTATGATTAAAATCTATTGATACAAGCTTTTCCCTTGTGAATTTAAGAATCTTATTTTTTTTACTAAAGTCTTCAAATACTGAATTAATTTTATCGATACTTAAATCTTTTTTTGTACAAAAAACAAGTTCGACTAAAGAAACATTTGGAGTAGGTACTCTCATTGCCACACCTTCTAATTTACCTTTTAGAGATGGAATAATTTCTCCAATCGCCTTTGATGCTCCTGTTGATGTTGGCACAATAGACTGGCTTGCTGATCGAGCTCTTCTCGGATCTTTATGGGAATTATCCAAAATCCTTTGATCGCTTGTAAAAGCGTGTATCGTTGTCATAAAACCTTTTTCAATTTCAAAGTTTTCATTTAAAACATGAGCTACTGGAGCAAGACAATTAGTTGTACATGAAGCAGCAGAAATTACTTTATCATTTTTTTTTAATTCTGACTCATTTACTCCAAACACAATAGTTTTATCTGCATTTTTACAAGGAGCTGAAACAATAACCTTCTTTGCTCCATTATTAAGATGAGGTTCTAATTTATCTTTAGAATTAAATTTTCCTGTACATTCAAAAACGTAATCCACATCATATTTTTTCCAATTAATGTTATTTAAATTTGTTTCTTGACTAAATGTAATTTTATTTTTGTTGATGATCAAATGCTTATCATCAAAACTTATGTCTGCATTAAATTTTCCATGAATTGAGTCATATTTTAAAAGAGAGGAACAGGCTTCGGAATTTGTTCTATTATTTATGTGTTTAATCTCAATATTTTTATAATTATTTTCTATTATAGATCGAATAATCATTCTCCCAATTCTACCCATTCCATTTATTCCAATTTTTATTTTCATAATTTTTCTTTAATTTTCCTAATTATATTATCTGCATTCAATTCAAAATGATTATAGATCTCTTTATATGGTGCACTTTTTCCAAAATCGTTTATTCCAAAGTTCAATCCTTTTGCTCCTGTGTATTTTTTCCAATAATTGGTTTCAGAGGCCTCTATTGAAACAGTTAATTCAGCTTCAGTTAAAATTTTATTTTTGTAATCTTCACTTTGTTGGTCAAATAATTCCTGACAAGGCATTGATATTACTTTTGAATAAATATTCTCTGTGGCTAATTTATGACAAATATCACTTGCTAAACTTGTTTCAGATCCAGATGCTATTATTGTTATCTTAACATCATTACCAGATCTTAAAACTTCATATGCTCCAAATGACGACTTATTCTCAGAAGAATCTTTAATTCTTATAGGATTAATTGCTTGTCTAGACAGAGCAATAACACTTGGAGAGTCTTTGCTCTCAAGAGCTTTCTGCCAACACTCAAATGTTTCGACAAAATCAGCTGGCCTAAAAACATTCAAATTTGGAATTGATCTTAAACTAGTTAATTGTTCAATTGGTTGATGAGTAGGACCGTCTTCTCCTAAGCCGATTGAGTCGTGAGTAAATACGTAAATAACTTTTTGTTTCATCATTGCGGCTAATCTGATTGATGGTTTACAATAATCACTGAAAATTAAAAAGGTTCCACCATATGGTATTAATCCGCTGTGAAGTGAAATACCGTTCATTATTCCACACATCGCGTGCTCTCGAACTCCATAATGAATATAATTTCCCGAAAAATCATTTGGTTTTATAATTTTGTGATTTTTAGTTTTTGTATTATTTGACCCAGCTAAATCCGCAGATCCACCAATTAAGCTTGGAAGTTTAGAAACAATTTCTAAAAATTTTTCAGAGCATTTTCTTGTTGCCAGAGGCTCTAAATTTTTTAAATAATCTGCTTTTGCTTTTTCAATTGATCCAATAATTGCATCTCTAGAAAGATTATATCCTGGAGGAAAATCTTTTTTGAATTTATTAGATATAGACCATCCTAGCCAACCTAATTTTTTAATTTTATTAATATAAATTTTTTCATGCTTCACAGCTTTTTTCGATGCTTTAGCACCAATTGATTTCCATTCTTCAATTAATTTTTTTGGAATTTCAAAAGCATTGTAATTCCAATTTAATTTTTTTCTGACTAACTTTATCTCCTCATCACCTAATGGACTTCCGTGCGAAGAGGCTTTACCACCCTTATTTGGAGATCCATAACCGATTGTTGTTTTACATGAAATCGCTATAGGTTTTTTTGATTTTTGAGCTTTTTTAAGAGCCTTTGATATTTCTTTAAAGTTATGACCGTTGATTTTTAGATAATCCCATCCGTAACTTTTGAATCTTTTTTCATGATCATCTGAAACTGCCAAGCTAGTTGGGCCATCAATTGAAATAGAATTATTATCAAAAAGCAAAATAAGGTTTTGCAATTTTAGGTGTCCTGCAAGACTTAAAGCCTCATGACTAATTCCTTCCATTAAACATCCATCACCTGCTAAGACATAAGTTTTATGATCGATAATTTTTTTCCCTAATTGTTTTTTTAAAATTTCTTCTGAGATTGCAAAACCAACTGCATTTGATATTCCTTGTCCTAAAGGCCCTGTTGTAGTTTCAATACCAGTATCAGGGTGATACTCAGGATGACCTGCACATATCGAATCAAGTTGTCTAAAATTTTTAATATCATTTATCGAAACACTTTTGTATCCGGTAAGGTATAAAAGTGAATATAGCAGCATTGATCCATGACCTGCCGATAATACAAATCTATCTCTATTTACCCAACTTGGATTTTTAGGGTTAAAATTTAAAAAATCTTTAAAAAGAACTGTTGCAACATCCGCCATTCCCATAGGCATTCCAGGATGTCCGGAATTAGCCTTTTGAACAGCATCAATAGACAAAAATCTAATACAATTAGCTAATTCTTTATAAAGTTTACTCAAGCAATTATCCTGTCTAGACTAAGAAGATTCTATTTAATAATATAATTATATATATATGAATTCTGTGATCGAAAAAGAAAAAAAACTAAATTTAGCGTTAACAAAATTAAAAAATTTAAATCTAAAAAATCCAGATATAAAAAAAGATATTGAAAATTTAAACATACAAAAAAATCAATTAGAAATTGAAAAACAAGAATTAGAGGAAAAATATAAAAGTTTGGCAACTGATTATGATGATTTAAGTAAAAAATTAGATGAATTTCAAAATCAAGAAAAAGTAGAGCAAAAAAAACAGATAGAGTTTTCAGAAAAAATTGATGAATTAAACCAAGAAACAGATAGTTTATTGGACGATATAGATAAATGGCAAACGTAAGTATTAAATTTAATGGTAAAGAATTTCTCTTATCTTGTGAAGATGGACAAGAGGAACATTTAGAGGAATTATTAATTCAAATTAATCAAAAATTTAATAATCTTAAAAATGATTTAGGAAATCTTGGTGAAAATAAGCTTTTATTAATTACGGCTGTAAAAGTGATGGATGAATATTATGAGACTAAAAAAAAGGTAGACCAAAAAAAAGATGAGTTAAAAAATCTGTCTAATAAATTCAAAGAACTGAAATCTTTGATTTACGAATATAAAGATAGAAAAGAGCAGGAAATAAAAAAATTAAATGAAAATCATAATGAATTAAAAAATGAGATTGAAATAAATCAAAAAAACTACGAAAAGCTAATTGATGAAGCTGCCAATGAAATTTCAAGCTTTGTTGAAAAAGTAAATCTAAAGAATTTATCCTAATTAATTTTTGTGAACAAATCTGAAATTAGAAAAAAAATACTTAAAGTCAGAAAACAAAATACTTCTAATAACTTATCTATTAATTTTAAATTCATATTAAATATTTTGAAAAAACATAAAGAATATGGAAAAATTATTGGTGGTTATTATCCTTATAATTATGAAGTAAATCCAATTGAAATTTTAGATAAATTTGAGAAAAAAAAATTTGAAATTTCTTTACCAAAAATAAAAAAGAATTTTCAAATGGATTTTTTTCGATGGTCAATTAACGATCCTCTTTCAATAAATAAATATGGAATACCTGAACCTACTTTAAATAAAAAGGTTTACCCAAGCGTTTTATTAGTTCCTCTGGTAGCTTTTGATAGGGATTTAAACAGGATTGGTTATGGCGGTGGATTTTACGATAGATACATTAATAGAATTAAAAAAAATAAAAAAATTATTACAATTGGACTGGCCTACTCCTTTCAAAAGATAAAAAAGGTACCAGTAAATAAATATGATTTTAAATTGGACTACATTGTGACAAACAAAGGGATTATATGAGAATTTTATTTTTAGGAGATGTTGTTGGAGTTTCAGGTTGTTCTAAAATTACGAACAATCTTCTTAATCAAATTAAAAAAAATAATATTGATTTCGTAATAGTAAATGGAGAAAACGCTGCTGAGGCAGGAGTAGGATTAACAAAAGAAATATGTCAAAATTTTTTTAATTGTGGAGTGAATGTAATTACAACTGGGAATCACGTGTGGGATCAAAAAAATATAATGGGTTTTATTGATAAGGAAAATAGATTGCTACGCCCAAAAAATTTATTTGAGCCCTCTCCTGGCAAAGGATTCGAAGTCTATACAACTGAACAAAATATAAAAATTGGTGTTCTAAATTTAATGGGAAATGTTTTTATGAAAAAATGTGATGATGTTTTTGAAATTTCAGAAAAATTTTTAAAAAAATACAAATTAAAAGAGGATTATAATCTTTTAGTTGTAGACTTTCATGGAGAAATCACAAGTGAAAAAAATGCTATAGGACATTTCTTTGATGGAAAGGCAACTCTTGTAATTGGTACCCATACTCATATTCCAACTAATGATGCTAGAGTTTTAAAAAATGGTACAGCTTATCAAACAGATGCAGGAATGTGTGGAGATTATGATTCAGTTATAGGAATGAATAAAGATAATTCATTAAATAGATTTATGAAAAAAGATTCAGTTAAACATTTTCCTGCAAAAGGTGAGGCTACTTTATGTGGAGTTATTGTTGATTGTAATATAGAAACTGGTTTAGCAAATAAAATAGAAAGTTATATTTTTGGAGGTCAGCTTAATAGTGCTTAAATAATTATGGCAGGGCATTCACATTGGGCAGGAATAAAACATAAAAAAGGTAAGGCCGATAAACAGCGGTCTAAAATTTTTTCTAAGTTATCTAAAGAGATTACTGTAGCAGCAAAACTAGGTGATAAAGACCCAGCTATGAACCCTAGACTAAGATCTGCAATTCAAGCCGCAAGAACATCAAATATGCCCAAAGATAATATTGAGAGAGCTATTGATAAATCATCTGTTAATACAGAGTTGAACTTTGAAAATCTTAGATATGAAGGTTTTGGACCTGACAAAGTGGCTGTAATAGTAGAAACTCTTACAGAAAATAAAAATAGAACTGCATCAAATATAAGAACAATCTTTCAAAAAGCAGGTGGAAGTTTAGGAACTCAAGGTTCAGCTTCACATAATTTTAGTCAAATAGGAATAATTAAAATTGATAAAAAAGAGATTTCCGATGAACATATTTTTGAATTAGCTATTGAGGCAGGTGCAGATGAATGTAAAACAAATGATGATTTTCATGAAATTCAATGTCCTGTTAATGAAATTTATAATGTTAAAAAAGAATTAGAGAAAGAGATAACTAATTTTATATCAACAGAAATTGAATGGATACCCCTAAATAGTGTTGAGATTTCAAAAGAAAAAAATGAGAGTTTGATTAATTTTTTTGACTCATTAGAAGATGATGATGATGTACAAAATTTTTATTCAAATGCTAAATTTGTATAATAAACTATGTTAATAATTGGAATAGACCCTGGTTTATCTGGATCAATTTGTTTTATAGAGGATGGTAAGATCCTTGATGCAATTGAAATGCCAACAATGGCAGACGGAAAAAAAAATAAGAGACAAGTAAATGGCTCTCAAATTTTTAATGAAATTTCAAAAAGAATTCAGAAAGATTCAAATCAAGATATTAGAGTTGTAATTGAACAAGTATCAGCCATGCCCGGACAAGGAGTGACTAGTATGTTTAATTTTGGACAGTCGTTTGGTACTTTGAAGGGGATCTGTTCTGCAATGCAATTGCCGATGTATTTTGTTAGACCGGCTAAATGGAAAAAATATTTTGGTTTAATAAATTCAGAAAAAGACGCTAGCAGGACAAAAGCCATAGAGATGTTTCCATATTTTTCATCTAAACTCTCAAAAAAAAAAGATTCTAACAAAGCAGATGCAATATTAATTGCCAGTTTTTATCATGAAACGTATAAAATTCAGGAATAATCTAATAAATTGAAGACAAATTCATGACACAATTAAGTGTGAGAAGGCATTATGGAAGCTGATATTTCATCTCAAGCAGTAGGACTAGCATCTAACACTGATTTTTCTTTGTTTAGTTTATTTATACGTGCAGACATAATAGTTAAGTCTGTAATTATCATATTAATTGCTTGTTCAGTTTATTCATGGGCTGTTATCATAGAAAAAATTAGATTATTTAAAAAAATAAATCAATCCACAGAAGAATTTGAAACAAAGTTTTGGAATTCTAAGTCTGCAGAGTCCTTTTATAATAATCTTCCAGCAAATACAGAGGACCCTATGGCGTTAGTTTTTAAAGATGCAATGCAAAATTTATTAAAAAAGAGATCAAAAGCTGATTTGCACGATAGGATGACTACAATGTTAGAAACGGGTATTGAAAAACAAATGTCTAAAATAAGTAAAGGATATACTTTTTTAGCTACCGTAGGATCTACAGCACCATTTATTGGTTTGTTTGGAACTGTTTGGGGAATTATGAATTCATTTCAGTCCATTGCAATTTCACGAAACACAAGTTTAGCTATTGTTGCACCTGGTATTGCAGAAGCGCTATTTGCTACTGCATTAGGATTGCTAGCAGCTATACCAGCTGTAATTGCCTATAATAAATTTAACAATGATTCTGGTTTATATTCTAAAAGATTAGAAAATTTTTCAAAAAGATTTTTAACTATAATTTAGCATGGCTTTTAAATTTAATCGTTCATCAAAAGAACCAATGAGCGAAATAAACGTAACACCATTTGTTGACGTTATGTTAGTTTTGTTAATTATCTTTATGGTTACAGCTCCTTTACTCACAGTTGGTGTCCAAGTTGATTTACCCGAAAGTTCTGCTGACTCACTTCCTGAAGAAACAGAACCACTTACACTCTCTATTAACTCAAAAGGTGAAATTTTTATTCAAGAATCAAAAGTTGAATACGATAAAATTATAGCAAAAGTACTAGCGGTTTCAAAAAATAGAACGGATACAAGAATTTATGTGAGAGGAGATAAAACAATAAATTATGGGAGAGTTTTAGAAATTATGGGTTTGCTTTCAGGCTCTGGTTTTACAAAAGTAGCATTAATATCTGAGCCATACAAAGAAAGGTAAAGAAAGGTGAATAGAAGTCTAATAATATCTTCTTTCTTGCATTTAATATTAATTATGATTACAGCAATGAGCCTACCTTTTTTAGCCAAAAAACCAATTGATCTCCCTCCAATAGTATCAATAGAGTTAATACAAATTACTGATAAAACAAATATACCTTTTGCTCCAAAGGCAAAAAAAACTATTGAGAAGATAAAAGAAAAAGAAAAAAAACTAGTTTCAGAGCAAGCACCTCCAAAAAAAGTTAAGAAAATTAAACCTGACTCAGTGCCTATGCCCGATGATGAAACTAAAAAAGTTGAAAAAATTAAAGAAGATAAACAAAATCCTGAAAAAATTGACAATGATGTTAAACAGGTGTCAGAATTTGAGAAAGATGAGTTATTTGATCCTAATAATATAGCTGCATTAATTGATAAATCTAAAATTGAAAATGCAGAGACAACTAATAAGACTGATAAGGTTACTCAAAATCAACAAAAGAGTGTAGATGTTAGTGGTTTATCATTAAGTGAAGAAGACGCCTTGAAACCACAAATATTTGGATGTTGGAGTATACCATTAGGCTTACCTTATAACGAAAATTTATTAGTAAGAATTAAATTACAATTAAATCCTGATGGAACAGTTTCTAAATCTGAAATTTTAGATCACGCAAGAATGAATAAACCGGGTCAAGGATTTTATAAAGTTTTAGCTGAAAGTGCACTTAGAGCTGTTAAATTATGTCAACCATTAAGGGTTCCTACTACTGGTTATGAAAGATGGAAAGAATTACAATTAAATTTTGATGCAAGAGAAATGTTAGAAGGGTAGTATATCAATATGATAAAAATAATTATTTTTTTACTGTTAATACCATTTAAAGTTAATGCTTTAATTGAAGTTGATATCACTAGGGGTAATTTAAATCCATTACCAATTGCTGTATCACCATTATCTATTGATGAAAAATCTAAAAAAAGTTTTGAAAAAATTTTAAAAAAAAAAAATATAGGTGAAGAAATTGCAAGTGTAGTCGAAAATAATTTAAAAATTTCTGGACTTTTTAACCCTTTGAATAAAGATGCATTTTTACAAACACCAGATATTGCTAACGTAAAACCTCGTTTTGAAGATTGGAATTTAATCAAAGCCCAAGCACTTATTACTGGAAAAGTAAACTTTGTTGATGAAAAATTAAGAGTTGAATTTAGATTATGGGATGTTCTTGCTGGAAAAGAAATGATGGCTTTAGCATTCACAACTGTGCCAAATAATTGGAGAAGAGTAGGACACATAATAACCGATAAAGTTTATGAGCGACTTACTGGTGAAAAAGGGTATTTTGATACTAGAATAATTTATGTTGCGGAAGAGGGACCTAAAACGAAAAGAATAAAAAAATTAGCAATAATGGATCAAGACGGTAAGAATAATAAATTTTTAACTTTAGGTAATGAATTAGTTTTAACACCTAGATTTAATCCTAATAGTCAGATGGTTACTTATTTGTCTTATTTTAGAAATTTGCCAAGAGTATATCTGCTTGATATTGAAACAGGAATGCAAGAGGTTGTTGGGGATTTTCCAGGAATGACTTTTGCACCAAGATTCTCACCTGATGGAAAAAAAATAATTATGAGTTTTGCCAAAGATGGAAATTCAGATATTTATACAATGGATTTAGAAAACAGAATTGTTCAAAAAATTACTAACCATC
>VMHT01203168.1_pt1 | contig 45675 bp, 41 predicted proteins | sample 4693611 | NCBI WGS metagenome assembly VMHT01 (sample SAMN12280063, study PRJNA550983) | marine metagenome | isolation source: seawater sampled from same location over 5 years 0.02-0.2 micron viral filtrate | place: USA: collected off the coast of southern California halfway between the port... ... | reverse complement strand
GAGACGGTGAGCGCCGATAAAACCGTGGTTACGACAATCGTGCTCGAGGCTTCGGCCTCGGCCATTTTATATTGCGCCGCAAAAACCGCCGTAAACACGCCCGTCGGCATGGCCGATAATAGCGTGATGGTGGCGACAAAAAGCACCGGCAGACCGAACAGATAAGTCGCCGTTGCGTAAACGCAAAGCGGCATAATGGCGAGCTTGAAGACGCCGACAAAAAGCGCCACCGGCAAATTATCGCCCACGGCGATAAAGGCCAGACGCCCGCCAATGGCAATCAGCGCGACCGGAATTGCCGCCGCGCCGAGCAATTCCAAAAACCGGTCAATGGGCGCGGCCAATCCGAGGCCGGTGAAATTCCAAACAACGCCCGCCGCCAAAGCCATCACAACAGCTTGGTCGCGCATGGCATGGCCCAGCTTGGGCGGCATATCCTTCAAGCGCATTTGCGGATTGGTCGCCGCCTCCAAACAAGTTAAAGCGGCGGTGAACACCAAAAGCCCGTGAAACGCCAATATAAGAAAGAGCGGCAGACCGGCAGCCGGGCCAAAAGCGGTGAGGATAATCGGAATGCCCAACATCACCGTATTGGAAAAACACGCGCCAAACCCCATCACCACATATTCAGCCACCGCGCGCGCGGGAAAAACCCAGCGCGCCACAAAAAAGCCAATCGCCATAATGGCCAGCATGGGCACATAATAAGACACCCATAGGCCGATGGAGAGGTCATCGGGGAAATCGGTCAGCGCAACATTGCGAAATAACAGGGCCGGTGCCGCAAGGGTGAAGACGAAACGATTAAGCGTTGCCACATTATCTTCAGTGAAGACGCCGCGCCAAGCCGCGCCATAGCCCACCGCAATGACCGCAATGACCGGCGCGACAACAAATAATGCGATGAGCATAAAACATCCCTTTGGTGAGCCTTTATGAGGCTTGGCTATAGCAGGAATTATGTCGCATGGCGAAATAATCGCGCCGACTGGATTTCACGCCCGCCCGCGCTACCTCCGACATATGGAAAAGCAGCCCACGCAATTTGCCGACCGCGCAGCTTTGGTGGCGCATGTCAAAGCCCTGTCACCCTTGGCCGGTGATGATGGCGTCAGCGATACACGCGGCGGTCGCGCGGCGGCGGAGCGCCTCTTGGCGGCCATTGACCCGACCGCTTATGGCCATAGCCGCAATTATCTTGATGGCGCGGTGACCCGCCTGTCGCCCTATATTCGCCATGCGATTGTGAACCTGAATGAAGTGCGTAATCGGGCTTTGGAAATGGGGGATGGCAAGGCCCTTGAAAAATTTATTCAAGAGCTTGGCTGGCGCGATTTTTGGCAGCGCATTTATGCGCAAAACCCCGATTGGATATGGCGCGATATTGAGGCCTATAAAACCGGCTTTGCGCCCGATGATTATGCCGACACGCTGCCGCCGGATATTGCGGCGGGCGAGACCGAGAGCGCGGCGATGAACCATTTTATCGCCACGCTGAAAACCACCGGCTATTTGCACAATCATGCTCGCATGTATCTCGCCGCTTATATTGTGCATTGGCGGCGCGTGACATGGCAGGCCGGAGCGCGGTTTTTTCTCGCCCATTTATTGGATGGCGATCCGGCCTCAAATAATTTGTCTTTTCAATGGGTGGCCAGCACATTTGCCAATAAGCCGTATTTTTTCAATTTGGAAAATTTGCAAAAATTCGCCGGCATGGACGCGCCATGCGATTATCACACCAATAAATGTTTTGGCGGCAGCTATGATGATTTGGCCGTCAAACTGTTTCCGCATATGGAGGCGCTGTGATGAGCCGGTTTATTTGGCTGCATGAGGATTGCCTGCGCGCCACGCATCCGGTTTTTGCCCATGCGCCGCAAGCGCGCGCCGTATTTATCTGGGATGATGCCTATATGGACGCCATGCATTATGGCTTAAAGCGGCGCGTCTTTATCTATGAGACCCTTTGCTATTTGCCTGTCGAGATTTATGCAGGCGACACGATTGACACATGGCGCGCGCTGCAAAACATGGCGGGCGCGTCAGACATCATCACCGGCAAGACCCCCAATCCGGCCCTGAAAGCTATAATGCAGACCTTGCGCGAGGGGCTTCAGATCACCACCATTGCCGATGCGCCCTTTGTGCATTTGGACGCGGCGAAAGATGATGCGGGCCAGTTACGCCGCTTTTTCAAATATTGGAATAAGGCCAAGAAAAACGCATTTCTCTATGATGGCCGACCCTAATTTTTCGGCAAGGCCGCCTCGACCGCCCGAATGAGCTTTTTTGATTGCGGTTTGGTGAGCGATGAAAAATCGCGCACGGCTTGGCCATCCGACCCGATGAGGAATTTATGGAAATTCCATTTCGGCGCTTTGCCGGTTTCGGCCTTCAGCCATTTATAAAGCGGATGGGCGTTTTGGCCTTTGACCAAAATCTTATCGCTCATCGGAAAATCAATGGCGAAATTGACCGCGCAAAATTCCTTAATCTCGGCCTTGGCCCCCGGCTCTTGCGCGCCGAAATCATTGCTTGGCACGCCCAGCACAATCAGCCCCTTATCGCGATAGCCGTCCCACAGGGCTTGCAGCCCGTCATATTGTTTGGTGAAGCCGCAATAAGACGCCGTATTGACCAGCAGCACGGCCTTGCCGCGAAAATCGGCCAGCGCCAATGAGCCGCCATTAATATCGGGCAGAGAAAAATCATAGGCCGTTTCTGCTCTGGCCTGCGGGGCCAGCAAAAAGGGGGCGAGAAGCGTCAGAAGAAACAAAAAATACCGCATGAGCAAGACATAGCGCCCGGACGCCCACAGTCAAAAATAAATTACAGCCAGCGGCGCACGCGCATTTTATAATTGCGATAAATTTGCCCGAATGTGGCTTCCAGACTTTCTTCTTCTTTGACAATCCAGATTTGCTGCACCAACAGGACAAAAACCGGCACGACGGCCAGCGCGCCAATATGGCCAATCGCCAAAGCCGAACCGAGCAGAAAAATCGCCATGCCCAAATAAATCGGATTGCGCGAATAGGCAAACAGGCCGCCTTCCATCAAAGCCGAGGGGTCGCCATCGGGAATAATCGTGGTTTCATGCTTTCGAAAGCTGCGCGCCACCCATAAAATCAGGGCGAAGCCGAACAGCATTAAGCCGACGCCAATATATTGCCAAATCTCGTTTAAAATCGGCTGCACCGGTGCGACATAGCCAATCAGTAATTGCGCCAAAATACCGGCCAAAACCATAAGCGGTGGATAAATTTTCATCTGCCCTCTCCTTTAGGCTGAGACGGGTAAGGGTTGCCAAATATCGCAAATCCGACGCCCGTCAAAAACGGCAATTTTTGGGAATTGCAAAAAAATTGCCTCGCTTTGTGTGGGACGCAAAAACACAAACGCATCGGTTTTCAGGGGCAGGTTTTTCGGCCCCAATAAAAACTCCTGATTGGACGAGCGGCCAAATAACCCGCTGGTCTTTAATCCTTTCGGCCAAACCGCATCGGCCATCCAATAACCGCCATGAATAAAAATGCCGGTGCCGCTTTTCGGCTTACCGAGCATTTTACTGGCATATTCAAGCGCCGGAAAGCGCACATTTTGTGACACTTTTAACGCCGGTGTCGCGATGAAGGCGGCGGCCTCAAAATCCTTTAAAATCGGCAGGTCAAAATCACTGGGCTTGACCAGCGCCGAACCGGCCGCCAATTCATTGGCCAATGCGGTGTCTTGATAGAGACCGAAAGTCGGGCTGCCCGCCATATTGCGCACCATATCGGCAATCTGCGCGGCACTGAAATGCGCCCGGCCTTGCGCCAGCGCGGCGGCATAGGCTTGTTCTGCGCCCTTTTTGGCGCGCCGCCGCCAGCCGCCAAGTGTCGGAATTTTACTGAGATGCGGCTCATAGCCCAAATAGCCCGCGAGACTTAACTGCTTGGCCGCCGCAAGACGCGCCAGCGCAGCCTCCAAATCCGGCCCGGGCATCATGCCGCCACGATGCAGCCCCACATCAATTTCAAGATTGACCCGCAGCGTCAGCTTCAGCTTGGCGGCGAGCGACTCATATTCTTTCAGCCGCGTCGGCGTATCCACCAGCCATTGCACCTGACGCGCCGCCTGTTTGCCCTTATGGGCGGGCAGCGCAGCAAACATGGCAGCCACCGCGCCGACAGGCAAAGGCTTGCCCAAAAGCTGGTCGGCCTTGGGCAAAGCACCCAAAAGCTGTTCGGTCATGACGCGATTGAAACTCATCAACCGATCCGTGCCCGCCTTATCGGCAATATGGCTCAGCAGCGGCGCAGATGGCAGCGATTTGGCGACAATGCGATAGGCCATATTTTTCGGCAGCATGCGCTTCAGCTGTTTGATGTTTTTATCCAGCCTTTGGCGGTCAAGCAGCAATACCGGCTCGGCTAAACCCGCCGCCGCCAGTGCTTTTTGCAATTTGGCAAAATAAGCCGCGCTCATCACGCCGCCCCGAATAAATCGCGCAAATAAGGATTGAGTAAACGCCCCTGCGGGTCGAGTGTGGCGCGCAATTTGGCAAAAGCCTCAAATTGCGGATAGACGTTGCGCATATCCGCGCCGCTGAAGCGATTGAGTTTGCCCCAATGCGGACGCCCGCCATAGCGGCGGAATATCGGCTCAATTTCAGTGAACAGAAATTCATATTGGTCGGGTGCATGAGTATGCACGGCAACCGACATGCGCGGCCCGTCATTAAACGGCGACAGCCAAGCCTTATCCGGTGCGACCATGCGGCACTCAAAAGGAAAAAATACCGCGCTGCGATGTTTTTCAATATGGGCGCGCACTTCTTCCAGCGCATCAAGGCCTTTATCGACCGGCAAATGAAATTCCATCTCATTGAAATGCACATTGCGCGCGCTGGACAAAAGCTGCCAGCTTTCCCCGATAATATCCTCTTCGGGCGCGGCGGCAATGGCGGCGGACAGCAATTTTTTGCGCAAATAAGGAAACCAGCCCAGCCAGTCGCGCAAGGCTTTTAACTGCATCACCCCATCATCGCTTTCATCATGCGCGCGCGGCGTATCGGCGGCAGTGGTGATGTTATGGGTGATGCACATGGCCATATTGGAGAAGGGCAAATAGAAAAACTCAAAATTGCGATTATCGGCAAAAAGCTGCTGCGCATCCGCCAGCACTTGCGCATAAGGCGCAAACCAGACGCGGCGATGCAGCTTATGACGCGCCACCAATTGCATTTGAATTTCGGTAAATATGCCCAACGCGCCCAAAGACACTTGAGCGGCCGGTAACAAATCCGGGTTTTCCTGCGCGCTGATTTCCATCGCCTCACCGGCACCGGTTATCATACGCACGCCGCGAATTTCAGCCGCCAGACAGGGCAAGTCGCGCCCCGTGCCATGGGTTGCCGTGCTGGTGGCCCCGGCCAGACTTTGCACATCAATATCGCCCAAATTGCGAAAGGCGAGGCCCTTTTCAGCCAATTGCGGCGATAAATCCTTCAGCCTCGCGCCCGCCCCCATCCATGCGGTCTGGGCTTTTTCATCAATCGCGCCAATGGCGTTAAACTTATCGAGCCTGACAATCGCGCCATCGCAGGGCACAAGGCCGGTCCAGCTATGCCCCGACCCGACAGGCCGCACACCGCCATCGGTTTGGCGAATAATATCGGCCAAAGCGGCGGCATTATCAGGCATGACAATTTGCGCTTTTTGCGGTGGCAATGATTTCGACCAATTCTGCCATCCGGCAGATTGGGGCGACGTGTCCGTTTGTTTGGCTTCTGCCGGCATTAGCGCCATGGCTCCTATTGCGGCCAGAAGTGACCTTCTATCCATCATGGCCTCGTGGCCTCTCCTGTTTCCAAAAGGCTATAAGCGCCTGCGCCGCTTGGCAAGAGAACAATAGCCCCACGCATGGCGTCACAAACCCGCATCCGCTCAAACCGCTTTAATCGGCGTGACGCGGCGCGAGGCGCGCCGTGATAAAGGCCGATAGGGCAGGCAGGACAAAAATCACCCCAAGACCAAAGACCAGCCCGAAACCATATTTCAGCACCCCATGCTCAATCTCCAAAGCGCGCGGCAGACGGGTCAGCACAATCATCGCCATGAAAGCCATGCCGGTCATCACACAGGCCAGCATCAGCTGAGCGGGTAATGGCCCGGGCAATGTCACGGCGTTTTGGCCCCGCGCATAATGCGCCACCAGCCAGCCGGTCATTGCCCCCATAAACCAATAGGGCGCTTCATGGCCGATATGCGTCGGATAAAGGGCGACATAAATCACATGCACCAACACCATGCCGCCAACGGCCTGGCGCAATGACAGAGATGCGAAAAAATTTCGGCTGCGATGATTTTCCAGCGCCGCAATATAGGCCGCCAGACACAGCGCGCCGAAAATAAAGCCCGCCGTGACATCGCCCAGATCATGCACGCCCAAATAAAGCCGCGAGAAACCGATCAACGCCATGATGATGCCCGCCGCCCAATAGGCCCATAGCGCGCGCATTGAATAGGCCAGATAGCCCCATAGCACGACGGCGATTTGCATATGCCCGCTGGGCCAGCCATAGCTGTCACCAACCCGACCATCCAGCGCATAGGCCGCATCGGGCCGCGCATCTTGGCCGATATCCTTCAGCCAGCTGTTCAGCAATCCGGTCGCCATCAACAATATTGCCGTATGGAAAAACCGCTTCGCGCCAAGCGCGAAATACCCAAAGCTCAAAAATAAGATAAGAAAAACCGGATAGCCCGCCAGCGTCACCAGTTCAAAAAAACCGTTTAAGAAAGGCGTGCGCAGCGGCAGCACCCAATCCATCATATTCCAAATCGACATTTGAAAATCCCCCCAATAGGGGCCGAAGCTAGCACTGCCCGAATAAGGGCAGCAAGTCTAAAGCTGTAAAAGGAAAATGGCGCACCGGGGAAGATTCGAACTCCCGACCCCTTGATTCGTAGTCAAGTACTCTATCCAGCTGAGCTACCGGTGCGTCGGCTTGCGTTTTACTGGCTGGCCTTGCCGATTGCAAGCAGTGATTATGCCGACACTCGGATTAGCGGCAATGGCTAGGTGTCAAACCGTGCGCGATAGCTTTGCATATCGACCAAACACGCCGCCTCAAACACGCCGCGCGCCACGGCCCGCGCCACGCAATCAGCCGCCATCGCACCCAATTCGGCCAGTGCGAGGGGGCGCATTTCATCAAGCTCGGCCAGTTTCTCTGTCGCCATGGCCAGCACAAAAATACTGTCGCCATCAAATGGCGTATGCACCGGACGAATGGCCCGCGCCAAACCATCTTGCGCCATTATGGCGACGCGGCTGGCCTCGGCGACGGTTAAATCAGCCGCCACGGCGACCACCCCAATACTGGTATTGCCCAGAGCATTGGCCAGCTTGCTATCGGCCAAAGGATGCGCCGTGCCATCGGGCATCTCGCCATTGCGTGCAGGCAAGCCAAACTCCGCCGCGCCGGCATATGGCAAGGCATAAGGCTGCGCCCAAAAACGGCCTTGCGCGTCAACCACCGCGCCCAGCGGATTGACCGCCACAAGCGCGCCGACTTTCACACTGTCATTATGCACACTGTCATTATGAAAAACCGACGCACTGCCCAAACCGCCTTTCAGCTGACCGGCTTGCGCGCCATATCCGGCCCCCTGATTGCCCAGCGTGAACTGCTTCGCGCGCGCCTTATAAGCGGCGCGTCCCAGCGCCTGATAAGGCGGCATGTCGCCCCATTCCTTATCGCCGCCATTGGCCACATCAAATAAAATTGCCGCTGGAATAATCGGCGATGGCTTGGGCGCACCGGTTGGAAAACCGCGCCCCTCAGCCCCCATAGCAGCGGTGACACCGGACGCCGCATCAAGCCCATAAACCGAGCCGCCCGACAGCACCACCGCATCGGCATGGGCGACCAATGTTTCGGGTTTCAGCGCATCGGTTTCGCGTGTGCCCGGCCCGCCACCGGCAATATTGGCGGCAATCACGGCGGGCGCATCGGGCACAATCACGCTGACGCCCGTGCGCGCGGCTTCATCGACACTATGGCCGACTTTAATGCCGTCAATATCGGTGATTAAATTTAAAGGCCCCGGTTTCATCATGCGCTCCATCTGATGCGACGCTAGCCGCGCCACCGACACGGGTCAAGCATCGGCTTCATATCGGCGTCACAATGGCAGTGTCACAAACGGTTTTATTCCTGCGCCTCATGAACCGGCACGCCCGGGGCTTCATGCGGCAGGGTGATTTGAAATTGCGTGCCATGACCATCGCTATGCAAAATATCGAGCCGCCCGCCATGCCAGCTGACCAAATCGGTGACGATTTTAAGGCCGAGGCCGGTGCTGTCTGGTTTGCGCGCGCCGCTCATATGCGGCATCAGCAGTGTGCCGCGATTTTCATTGGGCAGACCCGGGCCGCTATCGCTGACGCGAATAATGCAAGCCTCATCCGTGCTCGAGGCGCGAATGCGAATCTGCTGCAAACTGTCTTGGCCCTTCATCGCCTGCACGGCGTTTAAGGCAAGATTATAAAGAATACGAAACATCAAAGTGCGCTCGGCGACGACATCTATATTGCCCAAACAATCATTGACCAATTGCACGCGGCGGCGCGGGTCATGCAGGCGCACAAAATTCAGCGCATCAGCAATAATCGGACGCAATTTTTGTCGCTGCACATCCAAATGATCGCGCTTATCGCTGGTATAAAGTGCTGCCCATTCCACCAGAGACAGGCTTTGCTCAATCGCCGTCGCCAGACGTTTGCCGATACGTTGCTCTTTCTCGCCCGGTAATTCTTGTAATTGCTCGGCATTTAATTGCAGGCTGGCCAAGAGGTTGCGAATATCATGGGCGAGAAAACTCGCCCCCGCCCCTAAAGCGGCCAATCGCGCCTGCTCGTCAATATGCAGTCGCATGCGGTCTTGAAACGCATCTAAAGAGGCCAGCAAGGATTGCGCGTCATCAGCATCATTGACGCCCAACGCCGCGCTGCCATAAAGGCGGATAAAAAGATCGTCCAATGATTGCATGACCAAGCGGCGGAAAAATACGCCAAACAGCGCGACAAACATCACACAGACACCGATAAAGGCCACAAAAATACGCAGCATAATGGCGCCCAAATATTCCTGCCAAACGCCGTAAGAGGCAAAGGCGCGCACTGTTCGACCATTATCCGTGCTGCCATCATAAATTGAAAATTGCCGGTCGGCAGGCCGCAGCATAATTTTAATGCCCATAGCAATGCCGTCAAAAATACCGGCATGGGTCAGGTCAAATTCATCAAATTGTTTTTGCGGACGCTGCGCGGCGACCAGCCAAACCCGTGACGGATTTTCTTGGCCGCTCATACGCACATCAAAACCGGCCATGCGCAGCGCGCGCGTCTCGCGCATGGCGCGGCGTCCCGTCAGATCTTGCATATCGGTTATTTGTGCCAGCACGGCGGCTTGGCCTGCCGTTTCGCGCATGGTGCGATTGACCCATTCGCCGATAATATAAGGCATGACCAGCCCGAAGCCGATAATGTTAATCAGCAGAACCAACATCACCACTTGCCGTGGCAAAGCGGGCAAACGCACAGCATGACGGGCTTTTTGAAACATACGCAATTTACTCATTGTTAAACTTTACAGCGTAAAGCTTAACAAAAGGTTAACGGCGAAGCATTGATAAAAGACCAACGACTTTGCGGGTGCGCGGGCCAAAAAGCGTCGGCGTGTAATAATCACCGGCGGCGCGTTTCGACGCCTCCCCGCGTGTCGGATAGGGCGAAATGACTCCCGCCATAGCCGATATGGGCAAACCTTGCGCCAAAGCCATAGTCCAAGGGGCCAACAAATCGCCCGCCCCTTTGCCGACAATTGACGCGCCCAAAATACGCCCATTGCGGGTGGTGATGATTTTCACCATGCCCCGCATGTCGCGCTCGGCACGGGCGCGGTCATTTTCTTCAAACTGCCAGCGCAAAACTTTAATCGCTGCATATTTCTCCCGCGCTTCAGCCTCGCTAAGGCCGACCGATGCCAATTCCGGATTGGTATAGGTCACACGCGGCAAGGCCGCAAAATTAACCTTGGCGGGTAAGAAGAATAAAATATTGCGAATAACCAAACCGGCCTGATAGCCCGCCGCATGGGTGAATTGCGGCCCGCCATTCACATCGCCAATGGCGAAAATCTTTTTATTACTGCTGCGCAAACGCTTATCGACCTTAATATGCGGCTGCGCGCCATCACTGACCGCGACACCGGCTTTGGCCAGATTAAGGGCGTCCAAATTAGGCTTGCGACCGGCTGCCACCAGCAGCGCATCACCGGCAATCTCAGTGCCGCCTTGCAACTTCATCAAGGTTTTCGTGCCCATTTGTTTGACCGAGGCAATGCGCGCGCCCTCAACCAGCTCAATGCCGTCTTCGACAAGCTGGCTTTTGACATGCGCGCTTAGCTCTTGGTCTTCGCGCCCCAAAACCTTATCGGCTTCCACAAGCGTCACCGCGCTGCCGAGGCGGCAAAAGGCTTGCGCCATTTCCGCACCAATCGGCCCGCCGCCGATAATCAGCAAATGTTTGGGCTGGCGGGTCAGGGTGAAAATCGTCTCATTGGTCAAATAGGGCACGGATTTAAGGCCGCGAATATTCGGCACGGCGGCTGTCGAACCGGTGGCGATGACAAAGCGCTTGGCGGTAATCGTCATATCGCCCGCTTGCAATTTATTGCGGCCGATAAATTTACCGGTTTCTTCAATCACCCGCACGCCAAGCCCGCTAAAACGCTCAACACTATCAACCGGCTCAATCGCCTCAATCGTCTCGCGCACATGCCCCATCACGGCGGCGAAATCAACTTTCGGGCGCGTCGCGGCAACACCAAACGGCTTATTACCGCGCCCCATATGCGCCCGTTCTGCCGCCGCCAATAAGGCCTTGGAGGGCACACAGCCATAATTCAGGCAATCGCCGCCCATTTTATGGCCTTCGACCAGCACGGTTTGCGCGCCCATTTGTGCCGCACCGGCCGCCACAGACAATCCGCCTGAGCCGCCGCCAATCACACAAATATCGGTTTTAATATGTTGAGCCATCATCTCTCTTTCTTATGAATTATTGTCTTCAGCACCCTTAAAGCGCCGCCATATAATTGGCGCGAGCGATAACAGGGCCAAGGCCAGCAGCGGGCCGAGAATTTGCGGGTCGCTCATCACGCCTAAATCGGGTTGTTGACCGGCTTGCAGCAGCACAGATATGCCATTGCCGATAGAGGCAAAAACAAATGTGCCCGGCATTATGCCAAAAAATGTTGTCAGCAAAAATACCGGAAAGCGCACCCCGACCAATGCCGCGCCCAAATTGACAATGAAAAACGGAAAAATCGGCAGCAGGCGCAAAATCAGCATGTAAGACCACGCATCGCGATGAAAAGCCGCCTCGAATTTTTGCAAAGACGGTCCGGCGCGGGCGCGCAAAGCGTCCCCGACAATATAACGCGCCGCCATAAACAAGCCGCTGGCCCCGATGGTCGCCGCCACAATAATAATTAAGCCGCCCTGCCAAGTGCCGAACATCAGCCCACCGGCCAGGCTGAGCCATAAAGCGCCGGGCAAAGAAAATGCCACAGCGGTGATATAAACCGCCATATAGGCCAATATGGTGACCAGCCGATTATCGGCGACCGCGCGTTTTAACGCCGCTTCATTTTCAGCCAAACCCTGATAGCTGATGAGCGCGTCCACATCATAGGCGAAAAAAGCCGCTATCAGTGCCGCAAAGGCGCCAATGAGCGCCAATCTTTTGGTTACGCCGCTTGGCGTTTTATTATTGTTGTCACTCATCCGATTATCCTCTGCTGCTCATCCTCTGCTGCGCCATTCCCGAAAGATGCGCCGTCCTTCTGCCCGCATCATGCGGGGCGGGGTTAGGCCCGTTTTAAGCCCTGATTTGACGCCCTTTTCAAGGGCGCACGTCTTTCTACAGTCTTATTGCCCAATATGATTGACTTTGCATCGTTTTTTAGCTACATCCGCCCCAGATATACAAGGACTCTTACAGAAAAACTTTGATTTTCTGTTTGTTAAGGAGTGGGACACGTGAAAAGAACTTTCCAACCAAGCAATCTGGTGCGCAAACGCCGCCACGGTTTCCGTTCCCGCATGGCCACAAAAAATGGCCGTTTGGTGCTGGCCCGTCGCCGCGCACGCGGTCGCAAAACCCTGTCTGCCTAAGACGGTTTTAAGATTAATTCATGACTGAAGCTCGTCACGCGCTCTCTAGCTTGGGCGTGCGGCGTCTGTTTTTGGCTGCCGCCAAGGCGCAAAAACAAGTGCGGCGCGGCATGGTTGTGCAAGCCCGCGCCCGCGCCCAAGACGAACCCTCAGCCACGCCGGTCCGTTTTGGCCTGACCGCCAGCAAAAAAATCGGCAATGCGGTCGCCCGCAATCGGGCCCGTCGCCGGTTACGCGCCGCCGCGCAAGAAATTTTACCGCTGGAAGGACGCGCCGGCTTCGACTATGTGATGATTGGGCGGGTTCATACAGCACCGCGCCCATGGCAAATGCTGAAAAATGATTTACGCTCCGCCTTAAAGGCGCTGCACAATGAGAGCCGCGCGCCCGACGCACCGAATGAGTCCCATAAGGATATGCAGGATGAATGATCAAAATAATTTTCTAATGGCTATTGTTTTGAGCTTGGCCGTTTTACTGGGCTGGCAATTTTTTGTGACCGAACCGCGCCTTGAAGAAGAGCGCGCGCGCCAACAAGCCGAAGCGAGCATATCGGAAAATACGTCCGACCCCGCCGCATCGGCCGTGCGCGATGCCCCGCAAAATGATTTGGCCGGTGAGATTACCCCGCAAGCCGAAAGTGCCGCGCCGCAAGTGGCCCGCACGGCAGTCACGGCGGGTTTTGCCTCAGCACCGCGCTTGAGTGTTGAGACATCGCAATTGACCGGCTCGATTGCGCTTATGGGCGCGCGCTTTGATGATTTGATTTTGAAAGCCTATGGTGCCAATGCCGATGAAGACGCGCCGCGTCAGATTTTATTGCAACGCGAGGGCGCGAAAGGCCATTGGCAGGCGCATCACGGTTTTGTTGCCGCGCCCGATAGCCCGATTACCCTGCCCGATGAACAAACCGTTTGGGAAGTGGTCGGCAATTCGCGTTTGACGCCCGGCGCGCCGGTGACGCTGCGCCATGTGACGCGCGAAGGCATTGTGTTGACGCAAAATATCAGCGTGGATGAAAACTTCATGTTCACCATCACGCAAAATGCGGAAAATAAATCTGCCGCCGCCGTGACGCTTTATCCTTTCGGACAAATTACCCGCACCGGCACACCGCAACTGACCGATTTATTTATTCTGCATGAAGGGCCTATCGGCTTTTTCGGCGAAGAAGGCCTGAGCGAGGTTGATTATGACGACCTGCTCAGCGACGGGCCGGTCAAGAAAACCGCAACCGGCGGCTGGCTGGGCATGACCGATAAATATTGGGCCGCCGCCCTTGTGCCGCCGCAAGACAGCGCATTTACCGGACGCTTTACCGGACGCACCCAAGGCGCAGGCCTGCCGACCTATCGCAGTGATTTTCTGCTGGCCGGAGAAACAATCGCGCCGGGCCAAAGCCTTGAAAGCACCAGCCGGTTTTTTGCCGGTGCCAAGCGCGTTGACCTGATTGATAACTATGCCGATGAGGGCGTGACGCGCTTTGACCTGCTGATTGATTGGGGCTGGTTTTACTTCCTGACCAAGCCGATGTTTACCGCTCTGGCACTGTTTTACAGCTTGCTGGGCAATTATGGTTTGGCGATTTTGCTGGTCACGATTTTGATTAAGCTGGCCTTTTTCCCGCTCGCCAGTCGCTCTTATGAGACCATGGCGAAAATGAAAAAACTACAGCCGCGCATGGCGCAAATTCGTGAAATCCATAAGGATGACCGGCAGGCACAGCAGCAGGAATTAATGAAAATTTATCGCGAAGAAAAGCTCAATCCGCTGGCCGGTTGCTTGCCCATTTTGGTGCAAATTCCGGTTTTCTTCTCGATTTATAAAGTCTTATTCGTGACCATTGATATGCGTCACCAACCGTTTTTCGGCTGGGTGCAAGACTTGTCGGCACCCGACCCGACCTCGCTGTTCAATCTGTTCGGCCTATTGCCTTATGATGTGCCGAGCTTTTTGCTCATCGGTATTTGGCCGCTGATTATGGGCGTGACCATGTTTGTGCAAATGCAAATGAACCCGCCGCCGCCCGACCCGATTCAGGCGCGCATGTTCCAAATCTTGCCGATTTTCTTCACCTTTATTCTCGCCGGTTTCCCGGCCGGTCTGGTGATTTATTGGGCTTGGAATAATTTCCTCTCGCTCTTGCAGCAAGGCTATATTATGCGCCGTCACGGCGTTGAGATTGAGCTTTTGGCCAATCTCGGCTTCGGGCGCAAATCCGCGCAAGAAGGCGGCAGCAATGACGGATCAGATAAATAAAGCCGACGCGCTGATTGAGGCCGGACGCTGGTTATTGGCGCAAGGCACCGAGTTTCGGCTGGGTGTTGTCGCGCTTGATGCCCTGCCAGATGCCGACCGCATTGAGATTGCCTTTGCCGGACGTTCCAATGTCGGCAAGTCATCGCTGATTAATGCGGTGACCGGCACGAAGGGCTTGGCGCGCACTTCCAATACGCCGGGCCGGACGCAAGAGTTGAATTTTTTCATGCTGGCCCCACAACGCAATGAGGGGGCGGCCTGGCTGGTTGACCTGCCGGGCTATGGCTATGCGCGCGAGAGCAAAAGCAAAATTGCCGCTTGGAATATATTGCTCAATGATTATTTGCGCGGGCGCGCCAATTTGCGTCGGGTTTTTGTCTTGGTGGATAGCCGCCACGGCTTAAAGAAAAACGACCTCGCCATGATGGATGATTTGGATGTCGCCGCCGTGTCTTATCAAATCATATTGACCAAGACCGATAAGCTGAAAAAAAATGCGCTGGAGCACGTGCAGGCGGCAACGCAAAGCGCGCTGGCCAAACGCCCCGCCGCGCATCCCGATATTATCGCCACCTCAAGCGAAAAAGGCGATGGCATTGCCCTGATACGCGCCGCCATTGCAAGTCTGGTTGATTTATCCGAATTGGGATATAAGGCCTGATAGGAAATGCAAACTTATATGCGTGAATGCGGATAATATGACCGGTAAAGCGACATCATCGCCCAAGGGCAAACGCAAAAGCAAAACGGCCAGTCCCTCGGATTGGCTGGAAAAAGCGCATGTGCTGAGCGAAGCACTGCCTTTCATGCAGCGTTATGACAAAAAAACCGTGGTGGTTAAATATGGCGGCCACGCTATGGGCGATGATATTTTGGCGCGCCAATTTGCTCATGATGTGGTGCTGTTGAAACAGGCCGGTGTCAATCCGGTGATTGTGCATGGCGGTGGCCCGCAAATTGCGGCCATGCTGGAACGGCTGAATATTAAAAGCAGTTTTAAAAACGGCTTGCGGGTAACCGACGCGCAGACCATTGAAGTGGTCGAAATGGTGCTGGCCGGTGCGATTAACAAACAAATCGTTACCGCGCTCAACGCGGCAGGCGGCACGGCTGTTGGCCTGTCGGGCAAGGATGGGGATTTATTGGTCGCCAAAAAAACCCGCAGCAAAACCAAAACCCCGACCTCGAATATTGAAAAAGCGGTCAATCTGGGTTTTGTTGGCACGCCGACCAAAGTCAATACGCATATTCTCGACGTCATGCTGGCCTCGGATATTGTTCCGGTGATTGCGCCCATTGCCACCTCGGCCAATGGGCAGACGCTGAATGTCAATGCCGATACGGCAGCCGGCGCGATTGCCGCCGCGCTGGATGCGGAGCGTCTGTTAATGCTGACCGATGTCGATGGGGTCAAGGATAAAAAAGGCAAGCTGATGGAACGCCTCACCAAAGCGCAAGCGGCGCGGCTGATTAAAAACGGCACGGCACAGGGCGGCATGATTCCGAAATTGGAGACGGCCATTGATGCGGTGAAAAACGGCGTCACCGCCACCGCCATTTTGGATGGCCGCGTGCAACATGCGATTTTGCTGGAATTATTTACCGAGCTGGGTGCCGGCACGTTGATTGAGTAAGCCAATGCGCCGCGCCCCTCTCCTCCTTATCGGCCTGATTTTTGCGTGTCTTGCCCTTTCGGCCCCGCACAGCGCCAAAGCCGATATGCGGCTATGCAATGAAACGTCTTATGTGTTGCAAGTGGCCGCCGCTGCGCGCCAAGGCGTGGCCAGCAAAACCGAGGGCTGGATAGAACTTTTGCCCGGCGCCTGCAAAGCCGCCTTGAGCGATATGCCCGATGATGCGCAAGCCTATGTTTATGCCAAATCCGACGAATCCCATGCGGGCGAAGGATTGGTGTTTGATGGCAGTGAGCGTTTTTGTGTGGCCTCTGAAAACCGCAGCTTCTCGATTGAGGGCCGCCGCGATTGCCGCCGCCGTAGCTTGGTTGAAGCGGATTTCGCCATTGTTGCGGGCAATTCCGGTCGCCGCTTGGTGGAGTTTACCGAAAAGAGCAATTATGGTCGCCGCCGCGCCCGCACGGCCGGTTTGCAGCGTCTGCTGTCGGATTTGCAATATGAGATTGGCGCGATTGACGGCTTTGGCGGACAACGCACACGCGAGGCCGAGGCCGCTTATAAATTGCGCTATAGCGTTAAAGGCAATCCGAAAGGCGATGCGCTGCTGGGCAAGCTGATTAAGACCGTGCAAAGCGAGGCCGGTGAGCGCGGGCTGACCTTATGCAATCGCACGGCGCATTTGATTTGGGCCGCGACTGCGCAATTACGCAATGACCGGTTTCACAGTCGCGGCTGGATGCGGGTTCCGGCTGATGAATGCACGCAAGTGATTAATGAAAGCCTGAGCGACCGGTTTTATTTTTACTATGCCGAAGCGGTGACCGATAAAGGCCGCTTGCTGCGCGAAGCGGGCCGCGCCAAAATTTGGAGCGGCGAGCGCGTTTTATGTACCAAGCCGACGCGCTTTGCCATTGATGGTGAAGAAAATTGTTTGGCGCGTGGCTATGACACGCATGGGTTTAAAAAAATCGACACCGGCGCGGCGCGGCGGTGGACGATTAATCTGGAGTAATTATGCAGTCTTTTGCCGATATTCATGGCTGGGTGTTTGACCTCGACAATACGCTCTATCCGGCCAGCCAAAATTTATTCGCCCAAATTGATAAGCGCATGACCGCCTTTATTGGCGAGGCGCTGGGCGTTGACAAGGACGAAGCCTATCGCCTGCAAAAGCAATTTCTGGGTGAATATGGCACGACATTGGCCGGGTTGATGAACAAACACGGCATGCCGCCCGGCCCGTTTTTGGATTTTGTGCATGATATTGATGTCTCGGTTCTGCCGCCCGACCCGACCTTATCTGACGCCATTGCCGCCCTGCCCGGGCGCAAATTTATTTTCACCAATGGCACGGTTGAACATGCTGAGCGGGTGATGAACCGCTTGGGCGTGGCCGCTCATTTTGAGGATATTTTTGATATTGTGGCGGGCGATTATAGCCCCAAACCCAATCCTGAAATTTATCCGGCCATGCTGGCGCGCTTTGGCTTAGTGCCGGAAAAAACCGCTTTTTTTGAGGATATGGCGCGCAATTTATCGCCCGCCCATGCGCTTGGCATGACCACGATTTTGGTTGAGGAAAGCGGCAGCGATACGCTGGAAGCGATGAATATGCCGGCCGAATATCGCAGCCATAATGACGCGCATATTCACCATAAGACCAATGATTTATCGGGCTTTTTAAGCAAAATTACCGGCTAACTTGACTGGCCGCACGGGGCTGCTAGTTTCCGCTCACATAAGGGCTTCGCGTGACAAGTTGAAAAGGATGACACAGATGGACACTCAAACCATGCAGCAAGTGATTGACGCCGCTTTTGACGATATTGCGAGCGTTTCTGCCGACACGCAGGGCGATGTGCGCGATGCGGTGAATGCCGCGCTGGACGCTTTGGATGGCGGCGCGCTGCGCGTTGCTGAAAAATCCGCCGAGAGCGGCGATTGGCAGGTCAATCAATGGCTGAAAAAAGCCGTGCTTTTGTCTTTCCGTTTAAACGATATGACCCCGCATTCCGGCGGCCCACAAGGCACAAGCTGGTGGGATAAAGTGCCGTCAAAATTTGACGGTTGGGATGCAGACGCCTTTAGCGCGGCCGGTTTTCGCGCCGTGCCAAACTGCATTGTGCGCCGCTCGGCCTATATTGCGCCCGGCGTTGTGCTGATGCCGAGCTTTGTCAATCTCGGTGCTTATGTCGATAGCGGCACCATGGTTGATACATGGGCCACGGTCGGCTCTTGCGCGCAAATCGGCAAAAATGTCCATATTTCAGGCGGTGCCGGTATTGGCGGCGTGCTGGAACCGCTGCAAGCCGGTCCGGTGATTATTGAAGATGATTGCTTTATCGGCGCGCGCTCGGAAGTCGCCGAAGGCGTGATTGTGCGCGAGGGCGCGGTGTTATCCATGGGCGTGTTTATTTCCGGTTCGACCAAAATTATTGACCGCGCCACCGGCACGATTTATCGCGGTGAAGTGCCGCCCTATGCGGTGGTGGTGCCCGGCACTTTGCCGTCAGAGGATGGCGGCCCGAATTTGGCTTGCGCGGTTATTGTGAAAACCGTTGACGCGCAGACCCGCAAAAAAACCTCGGTTAATGAGCTGTTGCGCGATTAGGATAAGTCAATGAGCCAAACCATCGACCCTGTTGAGCTTGCCGCGCAACTCATACGCTGTCCCTCCGTCACCCCTGCCGAGGCGGGGGCGCTGGACCTTTTGCAAGAAACCTTGAGCGGTTTGGGCTTTAGCTGCACGCGCCTGCCTTTTGAGGAAGACGGCACGGCGCCGGTTGATAATCTCTATGCCCGCTTGGGCAGCGAAGGCCCGCATATTTGCTTTGCCGGTCATACCGATGTTGTGCCGGTCGGCGATATTGATGATTGGCAAGACGACCCCTTTGCCGGTGAGATTCGCGCGCAAGCCCTTTGGGGGCGCGGGGCCGCCGATATGAAAGGCTCGATTGCCGCTTTTGCCGCCGCGGTCGCCGCCTATCGCGCCACGCATGAGAATATGACCGGCTCGATTTCCTTTCTCATCACCGGTGATGAGGAAGGCCCCAGCATTAACGGCACGCGCAAAATGCTTGGCTGGCTGGAAGCGCAGGGCGAGATTATTGATGATTGTCTGGTCGGGGAGCCGACCAATCCGGATGTGCTGGGCGATATGATTAAAATCGGACGGCGCGGATCGGTTAATGGTGTGGTGCGCGTCATCGGCACGCAAGGCCATGTCGCTTATCCGCATTTGGCCGATAATCCGGTGCCGCAGCTTGTCGCGCTTATGGGCCATTTGGCAACCGCGCCGCTTGATGACGGCTCGGAACATTTTCAGCCCTCCAATCTGGAAATCACCAGCATTGATGTCGCCAATGAGGCGACCAATGTGATTCCGGCCACGGCGACCGGACGATTTAACATTCGCTATAATGACCATTGGGACGCCGAGAAAATCAGCGCTTGGATTAAGGCGCGTTTGGATGAAGCGCGTGCGGCGGCGGCAAGTGATGCGCCTTATGAGCTGGAATTGTTTCACACGGGCGATTGTTTTTTGACCGCGCCCGGCCCGTTTGTTGAGACATTGAGCGCGGCGGTGGAAGAAGTCACCGGACGCACGCCCGTTTTATCAACCTCAGGCGGCACCTCTGATGCGCGCTTCATTAAGGACGTCACCCGCGTGGTGGAGTTTGGCTTGGTCGGCAAAACCATGCACAAGGTCGATGAAAATGTGCTGGTGGATGATATTCGCCAGCTTGCCAAAATTTATGAAAAACTATTGGACGGCTATTTCGCCTGAGCTTCGCGCAGCTTTACGCAGTCGGTTCGGGTTCAGCCAAAATATCCGCCGGATAATCAACCTGCATCAAGGTCAAACCACAAGCCGGAGCCACGGGCGGGCATTGCGCGCGATCGGCAGCGACCAGAGCTTGGCGCGCGTCATCCGGCGTCCATTTGCCTTCACCGACATGTTTTAAAGCCCCGGCCAGCGAGCGCACTTGATTGTGCAGAAAAGACCGCGCTGCGGCGGTGATGGTAATATCCTCGCCCTCTTGGCTCAGCGTTAAATCAGACAGGGTTTTGACCGGCGATTTGGCTTGGCATTGCACCGAGCGAAAGGTCGTAAAATCATGCTTGCCGATAAAATGCGCCGCCGCCTCTTGCATGGGCGCGAGCGCCAATTTTTGCGGGACAAACCAAACCCGCGCGCGGTCCAAAGCCGGCACGGCGCGCCGTGCCAAAATACGATATTGATAATGCCGCGCCAGTGCCGAAAACCGCGCATCAAACGCGTCTTGAGCATAGCTTGCCGCGACCACGGCCACGGGCTGCGGTTTGAGATGATAATTGAGACCGGCCATTAATTTATCGGGCCGCGGTGCGCATGTGAGGTCGAGATGCGCCACTTGCCCGCGCGCATGAACGCCGGTATCCGTGCGCCCGGCTCCAAAGGCCGTCGCCGTCTCGCCGCAAAACCCTAAAACAGCCGCGCTCAGCGCGTCTTGCACCGCGCCGCCATCACGTTGGCTTTGCCAACCGCAAAAGGGCGAGCCGTCATATTCTATGGTCAGACGATAGCGCATTATATGTCCAGTTTCTGGCCGGGCACCAAACCGCGCCCGCGCAAAAAATCCGCGCCGCTCATCGCGCCCTTACCGGCGGGCTGCACGGTGACCAGACGCAATGCGCCGACCCCGCAATAAATCGCGCCGCTCTCGGCAAGGGTTGCGGTCGCGCCCTCATCGCTCAGCGGCTCGGCAGCCAGCACTTTCACCCGCTTGCCATTGGCCTCAAACCACGCGCCGGGGAAAGGTGACAGGCCGCGAATATGCGCGTCCAATAAAGTGGCGGGCCGGGTAAAATCAATTTTGGCTTCGGCCTTGTCGATTTTCTCGGCATAGGTGACGCCCGTTTCGGCTTGCGCGCGCGGCGTCAATTCATGCGCCTGCGTCAGCGCCGCGCCAATGGCCGCGCCGCCCAATGCGGCCAGCTTATCATGTAGGCTTTGCGCCGTATCCGTCGCATCAATGGCGATGCGTTTTTCAAGCAGCACCGGCCCGGTATCCAACCCCGCCGCCATTTGCATAATGGCGACACCGGTCTCTTTATCTCCGGCCATCAGGGCGCGCTGTATCGGCGCGGCCCCACGCCAGCGCGGCAGCAGCGAGGCATGAATATTCCAGCAACCGCGGCTCGGCGTATCGAGCCAGTCTTGCGGCAAAATCATGCCATAGGCCACCACCACGGCGAGGTCGGGCTTTAGCGCGCGAAAACGTTTTAATTCCGCTTCCTCTTTCAAGCCTGTCGGGGTGAAAACCTCAATGCCTGCCGCTTCGGCAGCGCGATGCACGGGCGATTTAGTAAGCTGCATGCCGCGGCCCTGTTTGGCGGGCGGGCGCGTATAAACGGCGATGATATTATGCGCGGCGCGCACCGCTTCAAAAGCGGGCACGGCAAAATCCGGTGTTCCCATAAAAACGATTGAGTGAGCCATGCGCTTTACCCGGCCAATGCTCAGGCTTGGACGGCCTGTTCGGCCTTTTCGCGTTCGGCTTTTTGCAGCTTTTTAACCACCATTTGACGCTTTAACCGCGATAAATGATCCAGAAAAACAATGCCGTTTAAATGGTCCATTTCGTGCTGAATACAGGTCGCCAAGAGGCCGTCACAGTCAATTTCTTGCGGGGTGCCATCATAATCCAGAAAGCTGATTTTGCATTGCGCCGGACGCGCCACATCATCATAAAAACCCGGCACGGACAGACAGCCCTCTTGATAATTGCGCGTCTCATCAGCCGTCCAAGTGATTTCAGGATTGACGAAAAAGCGCGGCTTTTCATCCTTCAGCAAATCGCGCCAACGTTTGGCTTCGGCCGCTTCGGCATCATCTTGCGTATCGTCTTCAGCCTGTTCGGCTTGACTATCGTTTTCTTCCTCGCCTTTTGAGGGAGAAATATCCATAACGATAATGCGTTCCGCCACGCCGATTTGTATCGCCGCCAGACCAATGCCATTGGCGGCATACATGGTTTCCAACATGTCATCCATCAGCGCGCGCGTCGCATCGGTCACTTCGGCTACCGGAGCGGAAATGGTTTTCAATCGCGGGTCGGGCACTTCAATAATCGGGCGTATTGTCATGCTTTTGAGATACGCCTTGCGCGCTGCCCCGTCAAGCATATGTCAAGCTTGTGTCAAGCATATGTCAAGCTTGTGTCGAGACCGCATCAAATTCCCCATCCAAAAGAGGCGAGATGCAGAACCGGCTGGGCGAATCGGCGCACTATGCGCCTCATGGAATGGATGGTGATTATTTTGTCGGTTTTGGCCGGTTTGGGTGGCGGCGCACTGCTGAGCGCGCTATTGCGCCGTGATACGGGTGAAGATGGCCTGCGCGCCCAAATGCTGGCGCAGATTGATGCCATGCGCGCCGAGCAAGGGCAGCTCGCCGGACGCTTGGGGCAATTGGCCGAAAACCAGCAACGCACACAGGGCGAATTGGCCCGCACCATGACCGAGCAATTGGGTCAGGTGAGTAAAAATATGAGCGACAACCTCACCGCCACACGCGAAAAAACCGCCAAATCATTGGGCGATTTGGGCGAGCGTTTATCACTGATCGATAAGGCGCAGCAAGAAATCACCGCCCTGTCGAGCCAAGTTGTCGAACTGCAACATATTCTCGACAATAAGCAAGCACGGGGCGCATTTGGCGAGGCGCAGCTCAATGATATTGTCACTGATGGCCTGCCCGAAAGCGCCTATGATTTTCAGCACAGCCTCTCCAATGGCAAACGCGCCGACTGCCTTATCCGTCTGCCCAATCCGCCCGGGCCGGTGGTGGTGGACAGCAAGTTTCCGCTCGAGGCCTTTCAAAAATTGCGCGCCGCCGAAGATGAATCACAAACCCGCGCCGCGCTGACGCAAATGAAAACCGACACGCTGAAACACGCGCAAGATATTGCGTCAAAATATATTATTTCCGGCGAGACGGCCGATGCCGCGCTGATGTTCTTACCCTCGGAAAGCGTCTTTTCCGAATTGCATTTGCGCCTGCCCGATGTGGTTGATAAATGCCGCGCCTTGCGGGTTTATCCGGTATCGCCCAATACCATGTCGCTGACCCTTAATACGGTGCGCGCCATTATGCGCGACGTGAAAATGCGCCAGCAAGCCGGATTGATACAAAAAGAAGTCGAGACCCTTTTGGGCGATGTGACGCGAATTGATGAGCGCATTGCCAAATTGCGCGGCCATTTTGACCTTGCCGGAAAAGATATTGAGCAGATTGAAACCTCGAGCCGGAAGATTAGCGCGCGCGGCGAGAAAATCACCTCGCTGGAGGTGGAAGACGGGCAAGAGACAGACGCACCCGATTTACTGTCCAATGAGCGCGACCGTTAAACCCGTCATCTTAGCGGCGTGATTTCATCGCCGCCAATAGCGTGCCATCATCGAGATAATCCAATTCGCCACCCACCGGCACGCCATGCGCCAGCCGCGTAATGCTGAGGCCGCTATCGGCCAGCATATCGGTAATCACATGCGCCGTGGTTTGCCCCTCAACCGTGGCATTGGTGGCCAGAATAATCTCGCCAATCCCGCCATCCGCGCAGCGTTGCTTCAGCCCGCCAAGGTTCAACTCCTCCGGGCCGATGCCGTCCAGCGCCGACAAAGTGCCGCCCAAAACATGATAGCGCCCCTTCACCGCTTGGGCGCGTTCCAAGGCCCATAAATCGCCGACATCCTCAACCACACACAGCACCGAAGCGTCGCGGCGCGGGTCGGCGCAAATCGTGCAGGGCGAGGTGGTGTCAATATTGCCGCAAATATCGCAAGTCACGATTTTATCCTGCGCCACGCGCAGCGCATCGCTGAGCGGGTCGAGCAGGGTTTCGCGCCGCCGCATCATTTGCAAAACGGCGCGGCGCGCAGAGCGCGGACCCAGCCCGGGCAGGCGCGCCAAAAGCTTCACCAAATTTTCAATTTCAGCGCCGGCCATTAAGCGTCAGCATCCGCATTGGCGGCATCGCCATCATCAAGCGGCGTCTCGCCATCATCCGCCACAGCGTCAAGACCGGCGTCAAAATCACTAATGGCGATAATCTCGGCATCAGGAAAAGCGGCCAATGCGCTTTTGATGAACGGGTCTTTTAACGCCGCTTCCTCGCGGCGGTCGGCGGCGCTTTGCTTAACCGCGCCAATAGTGGCCGCGCCTTGTTCTTTCGACAAAGAGACGACCCAGCTTTGGCCGGTCCAATCGCGCAATTTGCGGGTTAATTCCTGCGCCACATTATCCTGACCCTCGGCCAGCCGTAATTCAATGCGTCCGGCACGGTCACCGGCGGCGGCCTCGAAGCTCACCAAATGAACGCCATTTTCCAGCGCATGTTTCAGACCGATATCGCGTTTTTGCGCAATCATATCGACCACGGCTTGAAAATTTTGCAAAACCGGCCCGGCTTGCGCTTGCGCGTCAACTTGGGATTGGGGTTGCGTCATGGCGACCGGAGAAGAGGCTCCAGATGATGGGCCGGATGATGAATTGGAGGAAAGCGGTGCGCCACTGCCATTTGGCGAAGATGCCCCTGAAGGCGCAGCTGAAGGCGCAGCTGAAGATGCCCCTGATGTTGGGCCTGATGCGGGAGCGGGCGGCGCGGCATCATATTGCTTAATCAATTCTTCCGGCGATGGCATATCGGCCAAATGCGCCAATCTTATCAGCACCATTTCCGCCGCCGCGCGGGCATTACCGGCGCGCGCCACCTCATCGGTTCCGGCCAAAAGCACTTGCCAGACACGCGACAAAATACGTGTCGATAATGTCTCCGCCGCAGCCACGCCGCGCGCGCGCAATTGCGCCGAAAAGGCAATATCTTCTTGCGCCGCAGGCACGAATTTCAAGCGCGTCAGCCAATGCGTCAGCTCAGCCATATCGGCCAAAATCACCGCCGGATCGGCGCCCATAACATATTGCGCTTCAAACTCAGCCAAAGCCTCGCTCACCTGACCGGCCATGACCAAATCAAACAGGTCAAAAATCCGGCCTCGGTCGGCCAGCCCCAAAAGCCCGCGCATGGTCGCCTCATCAACCGCGCCCGAGCCGTCCGGGTCAATATGCGCCAAAGCGCGGTCCAGCAAGGACAGCGCATCACGCGCCGAGCCATCTGCCGCGCGCGCAATCAGCTTCAAGGCTTCTTCGGGCAAGGCGACATTTTCTGAAGCGCATGTGCGGCTCAATAGGGTTTGCGTATCGTCAAGCGTCAAGCGGCGCAGGTCAAAACGCTGGCAGCGCGACAGCACGGTCACCGGCACTTGGCGAATTTCAGTTGTGGCGAAAATGAATTTCACATGTTCGGGCGGCTCTTCCAACGTCTTCAAAAGCCCGTTAAACGCGGCTTTTGAGAGCATATGCACCTCATCAATAATATAGACTTTGAAGCGCGCTGCGCTGGGCGTATAGCGCACATTGTCGATAATCTCGCGAATATCACCAATGCCGGTGCGCGAGGCGGCATCCATCTCAATCACATCGACATGCGTGCCATCCATAATGGCGGCGCAATGCACGCCATCTTCGGCCAAGCCCATACTGGGCGCGTTCATCGTCTCGGTTTGATAATTCAACGCGCGCGCCAAAATACGCGCCGTGGTGGTTTTGCCGACGCCGCGCACGCCGGTTAGCATAAAGCCATGTGCAATGCGCCCGCTATCAAACGCATTGGTCAGGGTTTGCACCATCGCCTCTTGGCCGATTAAATCATCAAAATTGCGCGGGCGGTATTTGCGCGCCAGCACTTTATAGCTGCCATCTGTCGCGACATCATTATCGGCATCCGCATCGGCCAGCACATCAAAGCCCGGCGCATCATCGGAAAATTCAGGGGCTTGGGAGCCATCATCGCCATCTGCGAGCGCATCCGTCGGAGCCATGTCATCTTCATTATGGCCTATTTTATTTTGTTCTGTCATCATCGCCCCAAAGCTGCCGTAACAATCATCATTATCGCCTCGGGACACCAACGGGTTCAGTCCGCGACATGAGAGGTGAGAGACTGGACAGGCAACCCGCACCGAACTCGTTAGGGCTGCTTCCTTCCGGATCTGACCCGGTTGGCGAGGGATGCGTCTGCCGCCAATCTCTCCTCTTTCTTATAGCAGAGCGCGCCGACAGTTACAGCTATTTTGCCACTGATTGACGGGGATAGATTGCAATGGCACTCTCGGGCGCAGTTTGACAGGAGAGACCTTATGGCTTTGGCCGAAAACCCCATCATGTTCGCCAATAATCCGCTGGACCGCGCCGGTCACCAACGCGGCAATGCCGATTGGCTGGCCGCCCAATTGGCTGCCGAGACCGCCTTAATCGTGCCCATGTGGAATTTGCAACCGCTTGTCTTGCCGGAAGTTCAACCGGGCGATGGGCGCGATGTCGGCTATTTGCCGAAAGCCGCTTTTGGCGAGGCCTGGCGCGCCGATATGGCGATTGTGTTTCTCGGCCTCAATAAGCGGGGCAAGCCGCTTTTCGCCGCCGATATCAGCCATATGAGCAGCCCTGAGGATATGGGGCCATTTAAAGGCATGGGGATTTTTGAAGATTTGCGCGCGCTCTCTGCCGTCGGTGATATGCCGCGCACCGAGCTGGCCATTTTGGCGCAAGCCAAAGGCATGTTGGATTGGAATTTGCGCCATCCGTTTTGCGCCCAATGCGGCACCCCCACCAATATGTTGGAAGGCGGCTATAAGCGCGTTTGCGGCAATTGCGGCACCGAGCATTTTCCGCGCACCGACCCGGTGGTGATTATGCTGGCGACTTATGAAGACCAGTGCTTGCTGGGCCGCCAACGCGGCTGGCCCGAGGGCATGTTAAGCGCGCTGGCCGGTTTTATGGAACCGGGCGAAACCATGGAAGAAGCCGTGGCGCGCGAATTACAAGAAGAGGCCGGTCTGGAGATTAACAGCGTCACTTATTTAGGCTCACAGCCCTGGCCCTTCCCCGGCTCATTAATGATTGGCTGCATGGCCGAGGCCAGTTCGCTGGAGGTCACGGTTGATGAGGTCGAGTTGGAAGAAGCGCGCTGGGTCAGTCGCGCTAATGTCATCTCCTCCATGCAAGGCAATGGCCCGCTGGGTGTGCCGCCGAAAATGGCCATCGCGCACCAGCTCATGCAGGCTTTTGCATCAGGCCAATAAACGGCAAATAAAGCTGATGCGGCGGCGCGCCTAAGCGTCTTTCAAGGCTGCGCGTTCCGGCGCGGCTTTATAGACGCCGAGAATATCCATTTCCGAACAATAAAAACTCAGCTCCTCCAGCGCTTGACGCACCGGCTCGCTTTCCGGATGGCCTTCAATATCGGCATAAAATTGCGTCGCCAAAAAGCCGTTGGGCTGATAGCTCTCCAGCTTGGTCATATTGACCTTATTGGTGGCAAATCCGCCCAGAGCTTTATAAAGCGCCGCCGGCACATTACGCACACGAAAGACGAAACTGGTCATCACATGCGCTTCATCCGGCTCGGCATCATCGGGCGTGGCCGACATGATGAGAAAGCGGGTCGTATTGCTGGCGCTGTCTTCAATATTTTCGCGCAACACATTCAGACCATAAATCTCTGCCGCCAGCTTGGAGGCAATCGCCGCATGGGTCGGTGTTTGAGCGGCGGCCAAATCGCGCGCGCTGCCCGCCGTATCGGCGGCGACTTGTGCGGTCAGTCCCAATTCGGCGATGAGATTGCGGCATTGTCCCAAAGCCATTTCATGGCTGTGCACATGGGTCAGCGCAGATTCTTGCGCTTCAGGCAGGGCCAAAAGGCAATGATTGACGCGCATGAAATGCTCGCCAATGATATATAATTTGGAGCCGGGCAAAAGCCGGTGAATATCGGCTACGCGTCCGGCCACGGTATTTTCAACCGGCATCATGGCCAATGCTGCCGTGCCATCGCGCAAGGTCGCAAAAGCATCATCAAAACTGGCGCAGGGCATGGCCTCCATGTCGGGATAACAATCGACACAGGCAATATGGCTATTGGCGCCCAATTCGCCTTGAAAAGCTATTTTACTCATTTGGCTTGCTCTCTTAACACCGCTTCAGCATGCGCCAAGTCTTGCGGCGTATCAACACCCACAGGCACGGTATCGACAATCGCCGCGTGAATGGTGAAACCGGCTTCCAGCGCGCGCAATTGCTCCAATTTTTCGCGCTGCTCGAGCGGCGATGGCGGCAGGGCAACAAATTTATCCAGCGTGGCGCGCCGATAACCATAAATGCCGATATGGTGATAAAGCGGCCCATCGCCCGATGGCGCAGTGGCGCGGGTGAAATACAGCGCTTGGCCCAATTGCGGCCCGCGCGGGCTGAGCACGGCTTTCACCACATTCGGATTATCGCGCTCATTGGCTTGGGTAATCTCGGCCACTAAGGTGGACATATCTGCGCCGTCCAGCGCGGCCAAACAATCTTGCACCAATTGCGGCTCCAAAGTCGGCAAATCGCCTTGCAGATTGATAATCGCATCATGGCGGCCTTGTGCATCAACCGCTTGCAGCGCGGCGTGAATGCGGTCAGAGCCTGACGGCAAATCCGGATCAGTCAATATGGCCTCGCCGCCCGCTTGAGTGACCGCCTCAGCGATTTCAGCCTCGGCCGCAGCCACCACAACGCGGCCACAATCGGCCTCTTGCGCGCGTTTCAGCACTTGCACAATCATTGGCAGACCACAAATGGGTGCCAAGGGTTTATTCGGCAGACGCATGGAGGCCATGCGTGCCGGAATGAGAATTATCGGGTTTTGACCCATCATGTGCTGTTTACTCCGCCAATTCGAAAATGGTTTGGGTAGAGTTGCGACTCACCGGTTCTTTTCCTAATCTGTGCGACGCTAGGCCGCAAGCGGAATCAATAGGGTTGATGGCTGAAATTGCGTAAGGTGCGGCCAAATTCAAGGTCGTTTTGCGTCCTACGATTTATGTCCTTTCGCATTTTTTGGGGGAAATAATGGACAGTTTTGAGCTCAATAAAATCGCCGGTGCCGTGTTATTTACCTTGCTGGTTTATCTCGGTGTGCAAAATCTCGGTTCGGTGATGTATGACCCCGACCCCGCCGACCCACAAGCCTATGTGGTTGAGGGCGTTGAGGAAGAAGGCACGGTCGCCGTGGCGGCCGTGGTTGAAGAGATTGTGCCGATTGGCGATATGCTGGCCACAGCCTCGATTGAAAAAGGCATGAAAGTCGCTAAAAAATGCGTGTCTTGCCACAGCTTTGACGCCGGCGGGGCCAATAAAATCGGCCCGGCTCTTTATGGCGTCGTTGACCGCAACATTGGCGAACATGGCGGCTTTAAATATTCGGGCGCCTTATCCGGCTTGGGCGGCGCTTGGGATTATGAGGCGCTGAACGGCTTTTTGGAAAATCCTAAAAAATATGCGAGCGGCACAAATATGGCCTTTGCGGGCTTACGCAAAGCCAAAGACCGCGCCAATATTATCGCCTATCTCGACAGCCTGAAATAAGCCTGTTTCCCCCCTTTCAAAAGGCCGCGACACTCATCTTGTGCGCGGCCTTTATTTTTGCTTCGATGCCTTGGCCCGCCATTTACCATCGGGCCGGACCCCGGGAGTGTTTATGAAATATCGGTTTTTACCCGCTCTGCTTTTGCCGTTTTTGCTGATGACGCCATCCAAAGCGGCGGACTGGCAGCACGGGCTGTCTCTTTTCGGTCAACCCGATTTGCCCAAGGGCTTTGCGCATTTTCCTTATGTCAATCCAAACGCGCCCCAGGGCGGCACTGTGCGCATTGCCGCGATTGGCTCATTTGACAATCTCAATCAGTTTACCATTAAGGGCAATACGGTCACCGGCTTGGGGCTGATGCATGACACGCTGATGAGCGCCTCTTTGGACGAAGCCAGCGCCGCTTATGGGCTGATTGCCGAGGCGGTGAAACATGCCGATGATTTCAGCTCGGTCAGCTTTCGGCTGAACAAGCAAGCGCGGTTTTCAGACGGCACGCCCATCACCGCCGATGATGTCGCCTTTTCGCTGACCGCGCTCAAAAAAGCCCATCCGTTTTACCGCGCCTATTATGCCGATGTGGTCGGCTATGACAGCGCCAATACGCATGAGATTACCTTTCGTTTCGGCCAAACGGGCAATCGCGAATTGCCGATGATTTTGGGTCAATTGCCGATTTTGAAAAAAGCCTATTGGAACGCCAATGGCCGCTCGCTGGCCGATACGACATTGGAAATTCCGCCCGTATCCGGCCCTTATAAAATTGCCAAGCTGGAAGCGGGCCGCTCCATCACCTATCGACGCCGCAATGATTATTGGGCCAAGGATTTAAATGTCGCCCGCGGCAAACATAATATAGACGACATAAAATATATTTATTTCGGCGATGACACAGTGGCCTTTGAGGCCTTGAAAGCGCAAGAAATTGACTATCGCAGCGAGTTTTCATCGCGCATTTGGGCCACCGGCTATGATACGCCTGCGGTCAAAAGCGGGGCTATGGTGAGGGAAACCGTGACGCTGGAAAACTCCTCCGGCATGCAGGGTTTTGTGTTTAATCTGCGCCGGGCGCGCTTTGACAATATCCATGTGCGCGAGGCGCTGAACTGGGCTTATGATTTTGAATGGACCAAAAAGAACCTGTTTTACGGGCAATATGCGCGCACCGGCTCGTTTTTTCAGGGCTCTGAATTGGCCGCGCGAGGCGCGCCCTCAGCAGCTGAATTAAAACTGCTTGAGCCTTTGCGCGATAAGCTGCCGGCCAAAACCTTCGCGCCGCTCTTTAAAAATCCGGTGACCGATGCCAGCGGCAATATTCGCCAAAATTTACGCACCGCCCGCGCCTTATTTGAAAAAGCCGGTTGGACCATTCAAAACGGCAAGCTGGAAAAAGATGGCGAGATTTTCACCATTGAGTTTTTGCTGGTGCAACCCGCCTTTGAGCGCATTGTCGCGCCCTATGTGAAAAATCTCGCCAAGCTGGGTATTGACGCCAAAATACGCACCATTGACCCGACGCAATATCAAAATCGCGTCACCAATTATGATTATGATGCGGTGGTGATGAGCTTCGGGCAATCCCTATCGCCCGGCAATGAGCAACGCGATTATTGGTCATCTGCCGCCGCCGACCGACCGGGCGGGCGCAATTATATCGGCATTAAAAACGCCGCCGTCGATGTGCTGATTGAAAAACTTATTTTCGCCAAATCCCGCGCCGCATTGGTCAGCGCAACCCGCGCCCTCGACCGCGTGCTGATTTCCAATCATTATGTCATGCCGCAATGGCACGCGCCGCATGAGCGTCTTGCCTATTGGCAAGGCCTTGTCCGTCCCGCTAATATGCCCAAACACGGGCTCGGCTTCCCGACCATTTGGTGGAAGGAAAAACAATAATATGGCCGCATATATTCTTCGCCGCTTATTGCTGATGGTGCCGACTATTTTCGGCATTATGGCGATTAGTTTTGCCATTGTGCAATTCGCGCCGGGCGGGCCGGTGGAGCGGGTGATTGCCCAATTGCAAGGCCATGATGTCAGCGCCACTTCGCGCTTTACCAGCACGCAGGATGGCGGGGCGATGGGGGGCAATATTGCCGCGCAAGCCTCGGTCAATTCCAAATATCGCGGCGCGCAGGGCCTCGACCCTGAATTTATCGCCGAATTGGAAGCGCAATTCGGTTTTGATAAGCCCGTGCATGAGCGGTTTATGAAAATGATTGGCGATTATGCGCGCTTTGATTTTGGCGAGAGTTATTATCGCGATATTCCGGTGACGGATTTGATTATGGAAAAGCTGCCGGTTTCCATCACTTTGGGATTATGGACGACGCTGCTCACCTATTTGATTTCCATTCCCCTCGGCATTGCCAAAGCGCGGCGCGACGGCTCGCGCTTTGATGTATGGAGTTCGGCGATTATTATTGTCGGCTATGCCATTCCCGGCTTCTTATTTGCGGTGATGCTGATTGTGCTTTTTGCCGGTGGCTCTTATCTCGATTGGTTTCCCTTGCGCGGCCTGACCTCGGATAATTTTGACGAACTGAGCCGACTGGGCCAAATTGGCGATTATCTCTGGCACATTACCCTGCCGGTTTTGGCTATGACCATTGCCGGTTTTGCCACCACTTCATTGCTCACCAAAAATGCCTTTCTGGATGAAATACGCAAACAATATGTCGTCACGGCGCGCGCCAAAGGGCTGGATGAGACCCGCGTGCTTTACGGCCATGTGTTTCGCAATGCCATGCTGATTGTGATTGCCGGTTTTCCCGGGGCTTTTATCGGCGCATTTTTCACCGGCTCGCTGCTGATTGAGACAATCTTCTCGCTCGATGGGCTGGGCCTATTGGCCTATGAGAGCATTATCAATCGCGATTATCCGGTGGTGTTTGGCTCGCTTTATATTTTCGGGCTTATCGGCCTTGTGGTCACGCTGGTCTCTGACCTGACTTATATGTGGGTTGACCCGCGCATTGATTTTGAAGCACGAGGGCAAGGCTGATGGGCGCGCGCTTGCAATCATTTTCGCCGCTCAACCAAAGACGCTGGCGCAATTTCAAAGCCAATCGGCGCGGGCTTGTTTCGCTATGGCTGTTTGCCATTTTATTTTTTGTCACCCTGTTTGCGGAATTTCTGGCCAATGATAAGCCACTGCTCATTCGCCATGAGGGGCAGTTTTACATGCCGGTTTTCAGCGCCTATGCGGAAACCGAATTTGGCGGCGATTTCGCCACGGAGGCCGATTATCGCGACCCTTATGTGGTGGCGCTGATTGAGGGCGCGGATGGCGAAAAAGACGGTTTCATTATTTGGCCGCCTTTGCGCTACAGCTATGACACGATTAATCTTAATCTCGACCGTCCGGCCCCGGCCCCGCCCAGCGCGGAAAACTGGCTGGGCACGGATGACCAAGGCCGCGATGTGCTGGCGCGGCTGATATACGGCTTTCGCATTTCCGTGCTTTTTGGCCTGGCGCTGACCATTGCCTCCTCGATTATCGGCATTGCCGCCGGTGCGGTGCAGGGCTATTTTGGCGGCTGGACCGATTTGACCATGCAGCGTTTTATCGAAATATGGACCTCGGTCCCGTCGCTTTATTTGCTGATTATCATCGCCGCGGTGATTGAGCCGGGCTTTTGGATTTTGCTGGGCATTTTATTATTATTCTCATGGGTCGCGCTGGTTGGCGTGGTGCGCGCCGAGTTTTTACGCGCGCGCAATTTTGAATATGTCGAAGCGGCGCGCGCTTTGGGCGTCTCCAACACCACCATTATGCGCCGCCATTTGCTGCCCAATGCCATGGTGGCGACACTGACTTTCATGCCCTTTATCCTCAATGCGTCCATCACCACCCTCACCTCGCTCGACTTTTTGGGCTTTGGCCTGCCGCCCGGTTCGCCCTCATTGGGAGAATTGCTGGCGCAAGGCAAAGCCAATTTGCAAGCGCCCTGGCTTGGCCTATCAGGCTTTTTCACCATTGCCATTATGCTGTCGCTGCTGATTTTCATCGGCGAGGCGGTGCGCGACGCGTTTGACCCGCGCAAGACCTTAATGTGAGGCCGCCCATGACAGCGCTTTTAAATATTGAAAATCTCTCGGTCGGCTTTATCAGTGATGGGCAAAAATCCACCGCCGTGAATAATATCTCCTTTCGCATCGGCCATGGCGAAACCGTCGGCTTGGTGGGCGAAAGCGGTTCGGGCAAATCGGTCAGCGCCTTATCTATTTTGCGCCTGCTGCCCTATCCGACCGCCTTTCATGATGCCGGCAAAGTATATTTTGACGATGTCGATTTAATGGCCCAGCCCGAGCATGTGATGCGCACCGTGCGCGGCAATCGCATTTCAATGATTTTCCAAGAGCCCATGTCCTCGCTCAATCCGCTGCATTCCATTGAAAAGCAAATTTCCGAGATTATTGAAATTCATCAAGGGCGCAGCCGCCAAGAGGCGCGTGAGGAAACCTTGCGCCTATTGGCGCGTGTCGGGATTCCCAATGCCAAAAAACGCATGAATGCCCTGCCGCATGAATTATCGGGTGGGCAAAGACAGCGCGTGATGATTGCCATGGCGCTGGCCAATCAGCCCGATTTATTGATTGCCGATGAGCCGACCACGGCGCTTGATGTGACCATTCAAAAACAAATTCTCGACCTGCTGAAGGATTTGCAGGCCGAATATGGCATGTCGATTTTGCTCATCACCCATGACCTCTCCGTGGTTAAGAAAATGGCCGAGCGGGTTTATGTCATGCAGGATGGGGATATTGTTGAAGACGGGCCGGTGGCGCAGATTTTTGACGCGCCGCAACATGGCTATACCAAGCAGCTTATCAATGCCGAGCCGAGCGGCACGGCCCCGGCTTTACAAAAAACCGAGCCACTGATTGAGGCCGATAATTTGCGCATTTGGTTTCCGATTAAAACCGGTCTTTTGCGCCGCACCAGCGACCATATTAAGGCGGTGACCGATATCAGCTTCACCGTCAATCGCGGCGAGACACTCGGCATTGTCGGCGAAAGCGGGTCGGGCAAAACCACTTTGGGGCGCGCGCTTTTGGGGCTGCAACGCGCCGAAGGCAAAGCGCGTTTGGACGGCAAGGATATTATCGGCGTGTCGCGTAAAGCGCGCCGCGCTTTGCGCCGCCATATGCAGATTGTGTTTCAAGACCCGTTTGGCGCGCTCAGCCCGCGCATGAGTGTCGGCGATATTATTACCGAGGGGCTGCGCCTGCATGAGCCGCATTTAAGCGCGCAAGAGATTGAGGCCCGCCTGCATGAGATTATGCGCGAGGTCGAACTTGAACCGGCCATGGCAGCGCGTTATCCGCATGAATTTTCGGGCGGCCAAAGACAGCGCATTGCGATTGCCCGCGCGCTGATTTTATCGCCGCAATTTATTGTTTTGGATGAGCCGACCAGCGCGCTTGACCGCTCCGTGCAAGCGCAAATCATTGCGCTGCTGCGCCGCTTGCAGGCTGAAAAAGGCCTGACTTATTTATTCATCAGCCATGATTTAAAAGTCGTGCGCGCCCTGTCGCATCGCGTCATGGTGATGCAAAACGGGGTCTGTGTCGAGGAAGGGGCGGCCGAGCAGATTTTCACCGGCCCGCAAGAAACCTATACGCAAGAATTGCTGGCCGCCGCATTAGACGGCTGATTTGCTCACGCCAAGCGCTTGATGCAGCTCACCGCCCCGCCACCGGCGGCGTCAATGCGCGTGCAAGCCGCATCAAAGGGCTCTTCCGCCACCGCCATATGATGCGCATTGGCATGCAGCAACAGATTATCGCCCGATATAAAACCGACATGGCCCTTCCAAAACACAATATCGCCATAGGCGGGGCTGTCGGTTTTCTGCCCCAATGCCGCTTGCTGCATATCGCTGTCGCGCGGGCAAGCATAGCCGCAGGCCACCAAAGCGGCCTGCACCAAAGCCGAGCAATCAAGGCCGGTCGCCTCGCGCCCACCCCATAAATAAGGTGCGCCGATAAACCGCCGCGCCACGGCCACCGGATCGGCCTCAAAGACGTCATGCGCCACCATATGCGCGCTATAAAGAATACCGCCATGCGCCAATTGTGCAAAGCCGTCTTTTTCGGCCACCACGCTCAGCTTGGCACCGAATGAAATGGCCATGAGCGGGCGGCTTTTAATATTGCGGGTGCGATAGATAAAACTGCGCGGCACGGCCAGCTTGTGACTGACGGCTTGCGGCGCGGCAAAAGCATTATCGGGCACATAGCCGACATAATCATCAGCCTCGGCTTGACCCCATGCCCAGCCGTTTTTTTCCTCAAAAATCCGAAATGTTTCGCCATAAAGAAGCTGGCTATCCTGCATGGCGCCATCCGCCGGACTGCGGCGCAGAGTGGCCACGGGCGAGGTCACTTGCTTGACCACGCCATCGACAAATTTCGGCGCGTCAATCTCGCCGCGAAGATGGGCGGCGGCTAAATCATCGCGCCAAGGGTTGAGGCGCGGGTCTGGCTTTTGTGCTGGCATGTCAGCGCCCGCCGAAACGGCTTTCCAAATAATCATAAACCGCGCGAATGGCTTGCGCCTCGCCGCCCACCGGACGGCCGGCGCGGGCTTTGGCGTTCCACGCATAAGTGTCGAAATGCACCCAATCGGGGCAGCTCTCGACAAAGCGCGCCAAAAACAAAGCAGCCGTGATGGAGCCGCCCATGGGCGATGATGAGATATGGCTGACATCGGCAATCGAGCTGTCGAGCCAGCCATCATATCCGGCCCAAAGCGGCATGCGCCAAAGCGGGTCATGCGTGGCCGCCGCCGCCGCACTCAGCCCTGCGGCCAACCCATCGCTATGGGTATAAAACGGCGTCACTTCCGGCCCCATGGCGACACGCGCCGCGCCGGTCAAAGTGGCGAAATCAACCATCATGTCAGGGCTTTCGCTATCGGCCTCGGCCAGCATATCGGCCAGCACCAAACGGCCCTCCGCATCCGTATTGCCAATCTCGACACTCAGCCCTTTGCGGCTGGGCAGCACATCGCCCGGGCGAAACGCATCCGGCCCAATGGCGTTTTCAACCGCGCCAATCATCAGGCGCAGGCGCACCGGCAAGTGCGCGTCCATCACCGCATCGGCCAGCGCAATGGCCAAAGCCGCCCCGCCCATATCCTTTTTCATTAAATCCATATAAGTGCCGGGCTTTAAATTCAGGCCGCCCGTATCAAAACACACGCCCTTGCCGATAAGCGTCAGCTTGGGCGCATCCGCATTGCCCCACACCAAATCAAGACAGCGCGGCGGCTCTTGAGCGGCGCGCCCAACGGCGTGAATCATCGGGTAATTTTGTGCCAGCAAATCATCACCGGCAATGACGTTAAGTTTGGCTTTATGCGCGGCGGCGAGGCGATGCATCACCGCTTCCAGCGCCTCCGGCCCCATATCAGCCGCCGGTGTATTAATCAGATGGCGCGCCGAATAAACCGCACGATTGAGCCGGTCAATGCGCGCGCGGTCTGTGCTTTTATCGAGCACAAGGCGCGGCCAGTCACCCTCATGTTTGGTTTTTTTATAATGGTCAAAACGATAACACCCCAGCGCCCAAGCCAAGGCGGCCATATCGGCAATGGCCTCAGGCGCAGAGGCATCAAGGCGATAGGCACCGGCGGGTAATTTTTTCGGCAAAGCGGCCAAGGCCATCGGGTCGGGAGTTTTGCCCAGACCCAATAAAACCGCTTCCAAGCCACCGGCGCTATCGGGCAGTAATAACACCTCGCCGGCGGCGGCGGTGAAATGCGCCGTCTCCATCCAAGCCAGATGCGGCCCGGCCAGCCCTTTTTTCCAATCGGCCAAAAGAGCGGGCGTTAAAGCGCGAATGAGACAGGCGGGTTTGCCCTTATCAATCAGGTAAATATCATCCGGCAGGGCCGGAAAAATGCCGTCAACAGACATAAAAAAATCCATCACAGTGAAAAACTGTCGACAGACTATCGCGCCGTTAAAGCGTAATCAATGACCAGCTCAGAACCGTTGACATAGGATGAGGCATCGGAGGCCAAATAAACCACGCCATTGGCAATATCATCGGGATGCCCGGGCTTGCCGCCGGGCACGCTGGCCGCGGCCAAATTAATATCAATGCGATTGCCGCCCGGGGCCATCATCTGCGGATTATTGGCAGCAATGCCGGAAATTTCACGGCCCCAAATATCCGTGTCGATAATGCCCGGATGCACACTATTGCAGCGTATCGCCATGTCGGCAGAGGCACATTCGGCAGCAACTGATTTTGAAAATAAGCGCACCCCGCCCTTGGTGGCGCAATAGCCCGCCAGACCGGCCGCGCCGCGCAAACCGGCAATGGAGGAAATATTGATAATCGAAGCCGGCCCGCTTTCAGCCATGAGGGGAATGGCGTGTTTGCACCCCAGAAAAACCCCATCGAGATTAATCGCGGTTTGGCGGTGCCAATCCTCTAGCGACATCTCAATAACCGACATGCCAATGGCAATACCGGCATTATTGACCAGCACATTTAACCCACCTTCATGGGCTTTAATATTGGCGATAATATCGCTCCAGACATCCTCTTGGGTGACGTCTTGAGCCAAAGCGCGCGCCGTGCCGCCTGCCTCTTGAATGAGCGCGACGGTTTGTTCAATCCCCGCCTCATCAATATCCGTGACAATGACGCTTGCGCCCGCTTCGGCCAGTTTTTGCGCGCAAGAGCGCCCGATACCGCCTGCCGCACCGGTGACCAATGCGACTTTTCCACTACAATCATTCAACATAAACAATGCCGCCTAATCGCGACAGATGACGTTCATTTTGGTGTAGCCCTTGACGAAGCTGGAAATATTCCGGCTCGGTTCGCCAATCACTTCAACTTTAGAGAAACGCTTGAGCATTTCATCCCACAGAATTTGCAATTGCAATTCTGCCAGACGGTTGCCGAAGCAGCGGTGAATACCAAAGCCGAATGAAATGTGATTGCGCGCATTGGGGCGATCAAAAATCAGTGCATTGGGGTTTTCAAATTTCCGCTCATCGCGATTGCCCGACACATACCACATGGCGACTTTATCGCCTTTCTTAATGGTCTTGCCGTGCATTTCGACATCCTCCAGCGCGGTGCGGCGCATATAGGCCAAGGGTGTCTGCCAGCGAATGATTTCTGCCACCGCATTGGGGATAAGGTCGCGATTGGCGCGCACTTTTTCCCATTCGGCGGGGAACAGGCTGGAACCGTAAATGGAGGCTGACATGGAATTACGGGTGGTGTCATTACCGCCGACAATCAGCAAAATCAGATTGCCCAAATATTCCATCGTATCCATATCTTTGGTTTCTTCGCCATTGGCCAGCAGCGTAATCATATCATTACCCGACTTGCCGATACGGTCCTGCCAAAGCCCCATGAAATATTCAACACATTCCATTAATTCGGCGCGGCGTTGCTCTTCGCTTTCCACAATACCGGTTTCCGGACCGGCTGTGGCGACATCTGACCAGCGGGTCAGCTTGCGGCGGTCTTCAAACGGGAAGTCAAACAAAGTGGCGAGCATCATTGTGGTCAGCTCAATCGACACTGTATCGACCCAGTCAAATTCTTCATTCACCGGCAGCGTGTCCAACAGATTGGAGGTGCGCTCGCGAATCAGCGTTGACATTTCAGCCAAGCTCATCGGCGAGACAATCGGCGCCACGGTTTTGCGCTGCACATCATGCTTGGGCTGGTCCATAGCGATAAACATGGGCAGTTTGAAATCCTCTGCCTGATTGGGCAGCACGATGGATGGCTCAGAAGAAAAACGCTTATGGTCCGTATCAATGGCCATAATATCATCATAGCGCGTGACCGACCAAAACGGGCCAATCGGGTCATCATTCAATGTGCGGTCCGGCGATGTCCAGCCATCCCTCGTGTAATGCAGCGGGTCTTCATTACGCATGCGCTCAAAGACCGGCCACATTTCTTCCGATGGCCATAAATGCGGATTGGATACATCCAAATCCTCCAGCGGCGTGTTATAGGCATAATCATGCCCGAGCACGGTTTCTTCTTTAATCGCTTCGCTCATGTCGGTCTCCCACAATAAATTCGGCACCTATTTGGCGCAATTCTAGGGCAGCGCCTAAATATGACGCCTGCGTCATTAATTGTAACCATTAAAAATTCGGCGTTTCAAGCCTTTTTGTTGAAAACACACCGGTTTTTTGTTCGGCCGGGCCTATAGCGCTTGCGCCGCGGCATTGGCAAATCTAAGGTCTTAATTGCACAGGGGTCCGGTCTGTTTATTTTGCGCCGGTGAGAGCACACCCTTTGAACCTGTTTACGGATAATGCCGCCGCAGGGAGTGTCGGCGTCACGCCCGTTCTCCCCTTTGGCCGGTCTTGTTTTTGAGATTATTTTTGAGCTTATTTTGGAAAGAGAACCGCCTCATGTCACAAGCCCCCAAAACCGATAAGAAAACCGGATTTTCGCGCGACCAGGCCCGACTTGATGACGCCTCCATCGCGCCGCTGCCGATGAGCGAAAAAGTTTATGTCACCGGCTCGCGCGATGATATTCGCGTGCCCATGCGCAAAATCACGCAAGACCCGACGCCGACCGATATGGCGCAATCGGGGCAGATGGAAGAAGAAAACCCGCCGGTTTATGTTTATGACACATCCGGCCCTTATACCGACCCGAGCGTTAAAATTGATATTCGCGACGGGCTGCAAGCGGTGCGCCAGCCATGGATTGAGGGGCGCGACGATACTGAGATTTTGGCCGGGCCAAGCTCGGCCTATGGGCAGGAAAGATTGGATGATGAGAAGCTCGCCGCTTTGCGCTTTAATCTGACGCGCCAGCCGCGCCGCGCCAAAGCCGGTAAAAATGTCAGCCAAATGCATTATGCCCGCCAAGGCATGGTGACGCCGGAAATGGAATATATCGCCATTCGCGAAAACCAAAATCGCGACGCCTATATGCAGGCCTTGGCCGCCAGCGGTGATAAGGGGCAAAAAATGGCCGCCATGCTGACCCGCCAACATGGCGGCGAGGCTTTTGGTGCCAAGCTGGTGAGCGAGATAACGCCCGAATTTGTGCGCGATGAAGTGGCCCGGGGCCGCGCCATTATTCCGGCCAATATCAATCATCCGGAAACCGAACCGATGATTATCGGGCGCAATTTTCTGGTTAAGGTCAATGGCAATATCGGCAATAGCGCGGTCACCTCATCAATTGGTGAGGAGGTCGATAAAATGTCATGGGGCATTCGCTGGGGGGCCGATACGATTATGGATTTATCGACCGGCAAACATATTCACGAAACCCGCGAATGGATTTTGAGAAATGCGCCCGTGCCCATTGGCACTGTGCCGATTTATCAAGCGCTTGAAAAAGTTGACGGCAAGGCCGAGGAACTGACATGGGATATGTTCCGCGACACGCTGATTGAGCAAGCCGAACAAGGCGTTGATTATTTCACCATTCATGCCGGTGTGTTGCTGAAATATGTGCCGCTCACGGCGGAGCGCATGACCGGCATTGTCTCGCGTGGCGGCTCGATTATGGCCAAATGGTGCTTGGCGCATCACCAAGAGAGCTTTCTCTATACGCATTTCGAAGAGATTTGCGAGATTATGAAAGCCTATGATGTGTCCTTCTCGCTGGGTGATGGGCTGCGCCCGGGCTCGATTTATGACGCCAATGATGCGGCGCAATTGGGCGAATTGGAAACACTGGGCGAGCTGACGCAAATTGCCTGGCAACATGATGTGCAAGTGATGATTGAAGGGCCCGGCCATGTGCCGATGCAGCTGATTAAAGAGAATATGGATAAGCAGCTCGACTGGTGCGATGAAGCGCCGTTTTACACGCTCGGGCCGCTGACCACCGATATTGCGCCCGGCTATGACCATATCACCTCGGCCATTGGCGCGGCGCAAATCGGTTGGTATGGCACGGCCATGCTGTGTTATGTGACGCCGAAAGAGCATCTCGGCCTGCCCAATAAGGATGATGTCAAAACCGGTATCATCACCTATAAGCTCGCCGCCCATGCCGCCGATTTGGCCAAGGGCCATCCGGGCGCGCAAATTCGCGATAATGCGCTCTCTAAAGCGCGCTTTGAGTTTCGTTGGGATGACCAGTTTAATCTGTCACTCGACCCCGATACGGCGCGCTGTTATCACGATGAGACCCTGCCCAAGCAATCCATGAAAGTGGCGCATTTTTGCTCTATGTGCGGGCCGCATTTCTGCTCAATGAAAATCACCCAAGATGTGCGCGACTATGCCGCCAAGCTGAATATGAAACCGGAGGACGCGCTGGCCGATATGAAGCAAACCGGCATGGATAAAAAATCCACCGAGTTCCGCATTGGCGGGGCCGAGGTTTATAAAAAAGTCTGAGCCGTCAGCCGCCGCCCTATTTCCAGCCGCGTGGATTGTCGGCCATTTCGGCGTTTTTGGCGTCCATGACGGCTTTAAGCTGCGCGGCAATGGCGGGCTTGCGGGTGGAAATATCATAGGCCTCGCCGGGGTCGGCGCGCATGTCAAACAGCCACGGGCCTTGGCCTTGCCAAATTGGAATGGAGACCGGATCGGTGGGATATACGACCGGCTTGCGGGCGCGATATTTATGCCGCTTGTCGCGCACCGCCATCAGCGTGCCGGCGGCGTAATAATATAACACCGCATGTGGGCTGTCGCCGCCGCGCAAAGTGGCGGCAATGGATTTGCCATCCATCATGCGGTCGGGCGGCGCGGGCAATTGCAACTCATCCAATAGGGTCGGCAATAAATCCGTGCCCATAACCAAAGCCTCAGAGCGTCCGGCGGCAATTTCTTGCGGCCAATGCGCGATAAAGGGCACATGCACACCGCCTTCAAAACTCACCCCTTTGCGCCCCCGACCAATGCCGCGCCCTTCCCACCACGGGCCATTATCACTGGTGATAATCAACAGCGTATTGTCAAAACGGCCGCGTTTTTTAAGCGCGGCGACAATGCGGCCCACCGTATCGTCCAGCCCTTGCACCACATCGCCATACAGACCGGCCTCAGAGCGGCCCGCCTCATGCGGCGCAGCGTAAAGCGGCACATGCGGGAAATTATGCGCGACATATAAAAAGAGCGGCTTGTCTTGCGGCGCATCGGCAATAAAGCGCTCGGCCTTGGCGGCATAAAGCGGGTTGAGCGTGGTTTGGTCAAACGGCGCTTCATGGGTCACGCGCTCGCCCGCCCCCGCCTTGCCGCTGACCAGCGTGAAGGGCGACATATCATTTGAATAATAAGTGCCGAAAAACTTTTCAAAGCCAAACTCGGTCGGAATGGATTTATCATGGTCGCCCATATGCCATTTGCCGACCATGGCGGTATGAAAGCCGCGCGCGCGCAGCACATCGGCGATTAAAATTTCTTCGCGCGGCAGGCGCACCGGATTATTGAAAAACCGGTTGAGCCGGTCGAGCGGCGTGCCGGAAGGAAACGGCACATGGGTCAATCCGGCGCGCGGTGCCATGCGACCGGTCAACATGGCGGCGCGCGAGGGCGAGCAGACCGGCGCCGGCGCATAATAATTTTGCATCACCAAACCAGCCGCCGCCAGCTTATCCATATGCGGGGTTTTAATCATGCGATTGCCGGTAAAGCCGACATCACCATAGCCCAAATCATCGAATAAAATCACCACCACATCAGGCGTATTTTGTGGCGCATTTGGGCGCGTATTTGAGGCAGCCAGCGCGCTGATGGATTTCAGATAAGCGGCTTTGGAGGCCATGCGGGCATCATCATCGGCCTGTTCGTAAAAGGCGATTTTAACGCTGATATAGAGCGTGGCGAAAATCAATGCGGCCACCGGCAGGGCCAAAACCAGCGCCAAGCGGGCCAGCCATTTTTTCAGCACCGGCGGCACGGACGGCATTAGCTGACGCCCAAATCGACTTCCAGCCCCGAAATCGCATTGACGAAATTATTCGGCGCATGGGTCTGCTGGCCGGTCCATTCAATATTCGGAAAGCGGTCGAGAATACGCCGATAAGCGGTTTCCAATTGCATATTGGCAATACGCTGGCCGAGGCAGACATGCGGGCCGGTGCCAAAGGCCAAATGGTCTTGCACATTATTGCGATGCATATCCATTTTATCCGGCTCGTGAAACACATCAGGGTCACGATTGGCCGCGCCATAATACATAATGACTTTTTCGCCGGGCAGAATTTGCTGGCCGGAAAATTCAGCCTCGGCCAAAGCCGTGCGGCGCATATACATGACCGGCGACACCAGACGCAGCGCCTCAGGCACCAGGCTGGGTGTCAGATTAGGGTCATCCAACAGCATTTGTTTTTGGTCTTTAAATTGCGTCAAGAGCCGCATCGTGCCCGATAATGAATTGCGGGTCGTGTCATTGCCGGCAAAAATAATCAGCAGCCATGAGCCGTCCAGATAAGACTGGTCCATCGGCGCGCCATCAACCTCGGTTGTGGCAATCACGGTCAATAAATCATCGCGCGGATTTTTGCGGCGGTCTTGCAAAACCTTTTGCCCGTAATTGAACATTTGGCGAATATTCCAAAGGAATTTCATAATGAAGAACGGGCTGATTTTGGCATTGGGGTTGGACACAATATATTGCGCGTTCTCCAAATAATGCATCCAGCGCACAATTTTGGGGCGGTCTTTTTCATCAATGCCCAGCATTTCGCACAACGTGTACATGGGCAGCCATTCAGAAAAATTGGTTACCATATCCACCTTGCCGTCATTTTTCCGGGCAATGGCTTCCATATTATCCAGCAAGCGGTCCACCTCGCCCTCCACGCGGCTTTGCAAATGCGCAATATAATCGGGCGTAAAGAAAGGCCGATGCGCCATGCGCAGCGGAATATGAAAGGGCTGGTCCATATTAATCATGGAGTTAAGCGCCGCGCCGCTCAGGCGTTTGGGGCCCTGCTGGCGGGCGCTATAGCCCATTAAAATACCGCCCTTGCCGGAAGAAAATGTCTTGGCATCTAGGTCGCATTTTTTCACATCCTCATAGCGTGACAGCGACCAGAAACCGGCAACATCCGTATCCGCCGGGGGTTGCCACCAAGCCACAGGCGCTTTCTCGCGCAGCGTGTGAAAATATTCATAAGGCTGACCATGTTCGGCAAAAGCCATAATATCCATCAGGTCAAAACCCGCAGGCGTTTCATATTTCACATGCGGCGGACGATAAGCATTGTCCTCGGGCTGAATAATATCTGACAAAGATTGCATAACAAAACCTCAAAAATGACGCGTGCGTCGTGATTATAGAGCGCGTCAAGCGACGGGCAAGTGTTTAGCGACGTGAGTTTAGCGACGGGGGTCTAGCGACAGGGGTTTAGCGACGCCGCTTACCCGCTAAGGCTTACTCACTAAAACAGAGCCGCTAGGAAAGCGCCAATAGGGCCAAGCCACCGGTCGCGCCCATGAGATACGCCCCGGGCAGGCGAATGAGCAATTTATGACCGGCAAGGCCTAGGCCGATAAATAACGCCGCGCCCAAAAGATTCATTGCCACCACCGGATAGGCCATCGGGGCCGCGACCGGATTATAGGCAATATGGGTCAGCGTCAGGCCGGAGACCAATAATAAGACGGTGAACATATCCCAAGACACGGTGCTGAGCGTGACCGCGCTTTCGGGCAAATTACCTTTGCGAATTTCACCCAGATACATGCGGCGGCCCAAAATGCCGTGAAACCCCGCGCCGAAAAACGCAATCGCCGCAGCGGCGAGTAAATACCAAAAAGCCATGTCTCTCTCCATCGTCAAATTGACTGGCTTGAAAATTGACACACCCTCATGCGCAAGGCAAGACGCGCCAAAACGACGTCATCTTAACCGCCAAAGAGTTAACAGCGCGTTGATGGGTTTTTGTTGCAAGTCGTGATGCAGGCTTTATACAAACGACGTGGCTATTGCCAGCAGATGGCCAATAGATGGAGAGGTGCCGGAGTGGTTGAACGGGGCGGTCTCGAAAACCGTTGTGCGCGCAAGCGTACCGAGGGTTCGAATCCCTCTCTCTCCGCCACGCTAAAAGCACCCGCTTGCCCG
>VMHT01046540.1_pt1 | contig 45821 bp, 63 predicted proteins | sample 4693611 | NCBI WGS metagenome assembly VMHT01 (sample SAMN12280063, study PRJNA550983) | marine metagenome | isolation source: seawater sampled from same location over 5 years 0.02-0.2 micron viral filtrate | place: USA: collected off the coast of southern California halfway between the port... ... | reverse complement strand
AGAAAATGTCTCACCGCAAAAAAGGTGGAACCAAAGGGACATTCACTGCAGCCGCAACAAAAGCTGGCTATCCAGATACTCCAGCTGGACGCAAGCAATATGCGAACAAGGTTTTAAAAGACCCTGACGCAACCACTAAAATGAAGAGGAAGGCTACCTTCTATAAGAACATTATCAATAAAGACTAATGGCTGAAAAGAAGAAAAAGTCCAGAGTCAATGAATCAGGCTGCTACACCAAGCCAGGGATGCGGAAGAACCTGTTTAATAGCATCAAAGCTGGCAGCAAAGGTGGTAAGCCTGGTCAGTGGTCTGCACGTAAAGCTCAGCTTCTGGCTAATCGCTATAAGAAAAATGGCGGTGGCTACAAGAAAGGTTGTAGCTGATGGATCTGCATAAAGAGCTGAGCAAAAGAATGCGTCAGCTTAGATCTGAGCAAAGTAATCAACATCCATTAATGCACAGAATTCATTTGCAGAATACTCATCCTTGGATAGTTGCTCCAAAAAACTTACATCCACATTCGGACAATGGCTAAGCACAAAACTCAAAAGTCCTTAGACAAGTGGACGAAAGAAGACTGGGGAACGAAGTCTGGGAAGAATAGTACCCAAGGCAAAAAGGCAACTGGCGAACGCTATTTGCCGAAGAAAGCTCGTGAGGCGCTGTCTGACAAAGAGTATGCACGGAGTACAGCTAAGAAGCGTGCTGCTATTCGTAAAGGCAAGCAATTTAGCAAACAGCCTGACGACGTCGCTAAGAAGACTGCACGTTATCGATAGAATAAACAGAGGGTTATTACTCGTCGTTTAGAGCTTTTTAGCAATGAAGATTCAGTTAAAGCGCAGTAGCGTCCTTGATGGCGGAGCGGCTAAGGCACCAACCGCTTCACAGATGGAGTTTGGCGAACTTGCCATTAACTTTGAAAGTACTGACCCCACCCTGTTTTACAAAGATAGTGGGAATAGTATTCGTAATGTCAAGCTGGGTTTGTTCCCGGATCTAAGTGACAGCAGCAATCAGTCTGGAACACTTGACGATCGATACGTAAAGCTGTCTGGTGGCACTCTGACTGGAGACCTTACCGGCACTGCATTCATTGGTGGCGTTGCTCGTGTCTCTGCTACACCCCCGTCCTCAGCTGTTAATGGTGAGCTTTGGTATAACAAAGACGACGGACGTACTTATATCTATTACACAGACGCTGACTCTAGCCAGTGGGTTGATGCAGCTCCTGATACCATTGACCTAACGACTAACTATTACAGCAAGACTGAAGCTGATACTCGCTATCTACAAGCTGCAGGCGACATTGCTACAGGCACCGTCAGCTTCTCTAACGCTGCAGCAGCCGCTTCATTCACAGGACCAGTGCTCATTGGCAACTCCGGTGTATCAGACGGCATCATTAATTCCGATGACGGTCTGATCATCAATATCGATGCTGACAATGATTCCACAAGCAATACTTTTGAGATTGCCCACAACGGTACTGGCACGTCAGGTACGACGTTATTTACCGTTGATGAAAATGGAAACGGAACATTTACTGGAACCCTCTCTGCTGCAGCTGGCTCATTGAGTGGCAACCTCAGTGTCACAGGAACCGCAACGTTTAATGGATCACTTGTTGCTGGTCCAACTGGAGTCGGGGCTGATTCATACTTCAGGTGGCAAACATCTAATGGTATTACAGTAAACAATCCGGCCGCATCTGGAGTTTGTTTCCAGACGTACGATGGTGCTGCCGCTGACTTCACGAGCAAGATATTCGCTAACGGCAGCGCAGAGTTTGCTGGAGGTAATACTCAAATATTTGTAAGTGGAAACCAGCAGTGGGGAGGCAACGGATATGACGGCACGAAGGGTTCTTACATCTCCGCCAACGGTACGATCTATGTAACCCCTGCATCTGGGACAGAAGCGTTCCTGGCGTTTAACGAAGGTTCCAGCTCCCCGACCGCAACCATCAAAGGCGACGGCAGCGCAAAGTTTGCTAATAGTGTAGATGTCAACTCCCAAGCACTTACGCAAGCGGGCACGAACATCCGTCCTTTTGGTGTTGTTCAAGTCCGCAACGATGGAGCAACTCCAAACGTTTTTGAAGCTTATGTTGGTGGAAACGCTGCTAGTGATCAGACAGTCACAATAGCCGCTAACGGAGCAGCGGTGTTTGGTTCAACAATTACGGCTGGTAGTGAGCTTGTAACTGGCACGAATATCTTTGCCAGCGGCAGTGCTCAAGGCATAGTTGGTGGTGTTCAGCAGTGGTACTTCAGTTCTGGCGGTCAGCTTGATATGCGGGGTGCCTTGTCTATCTCAGGCGCTAGCACTCCAGCAGGACGTTTTAGTGGAATCAGTCGTTTTGGCTCATTGCTAATTGGTTCTACCAGTGAAAATGTTAGTGATGCAAGATGCTCAATTGATGCAGGTGCTGGAAACATTCGCATTCAAAACCCTAATAATACTGGAGCAGATAATTTGCTACGCATGGGCAATGCCAATAACAGTGGCAATGCTTCTGCTCACCTGTTCTTGACTCAAGGCTATTACATCAATCCTACAGGTGTCGATGGTACTGGAGCTGCAACCAAGCTTATGGCTGACGGCTCGGCGACGTTTGCTGACAATGGATTAGCAATTGAAACCGATGGACAGCTAACACTTAAAAAGACTGGAGACCAAGCTCAGCCTTACCTCCGAGTACTTAATAGAAACGATTCAATGAGTGATGCCGTGCTTGTGTACGGTAACGGCTCAGCGACCTTTGCTGGCGCAGTAGCTGTCGAATCACTTGCAGTTACTAAGGGTGCACGTGCTGACATTCACACGCTAACTGACGCAGCAACCATTACTCCTAACTTCACAGAAGGTACTCTATTTACTGTTACGATTGCAGGTAATAGAACGATTGCTAACCCAACAAACGCTAGTCTTGCTGTCGGTCAAAGTGGATCTATTTGGATCATTCAGTCTGGTGGTGGAAATACAATTAGCTGGGGCTCTTACTGGGAGTTCCCAGGCGGTGTAGCACCCACACTCAGTACTGCCGCTGGCGCTGTTGATCGTATTGATTACATCGTTCGCAGTGGTTTATCAATTCAAGCTGTAGCTACTCTCAATTACTCATGAGCATTTTTAATAATATTCTTGCTGGTGCCTCTGGACAAGGAGCCGCTGCTGGATTTAAAATCGAAAGATCTCTTCGGTTTAACAGTAGTGATACTTCATATTTAAATAGAACTCCATCGTCTGCAAGTAATCGGAAGACGTTTACCATATCTCTTTGGTTAAAAAGAAGCGCAATCCCCACAAGTAACGTTGGAATAATAAGCGCAGGAACCTCAGGTAATGGCGACTTTGTACGCTTCTCTGACGAGTCTCCAAACAATCTTAGGATATATGGCGATGGCAGTTATGACTTACGAACCAATGCTGTGTTTCGTGATCCTTCAGCGTGGTATCACTTTGTTATCGCATACGACACCACGCAACCGACAGAGTCAGACAGAATTAAGTTATATATAAACGGAGAGCAAATAACAAGTTTTGCTAATGCCACTTACCCTAGCTTAAACGCAGATACAAGGTGGAATAGCACTGAGAGGCATGACATTGGAAGAGTCCAGAGCACCACTTATTTCGACGGCTATTTAGCCGAAGTAAACTTCATTGACGGTCAAGCACTTGATTGCACTGCTTTCGGTGAGTTCGATACTTATGGTGTTTGGCAGCCTAAAGCATTTACTGGAGAATACTCCAGCAGTACTGTCTATACAAACATTGCTACGATTAGCAGCGGTGGCGCAGCTGGTGCTCACCCACTTTCTCAGGGATTCAATGGAGACTTAGGGAACAGATTTGAAGGTGACACTACCAATGCTTATGTAGACATTCCTTATGAAGCAAATGTTACATCAGGCAGTGTGCAAGCTTATGCAGCTGTTAGCTCTGGGCAAGGTATGGTTATTACTTTGTTTGATGGAAGCACACAAGTTGATCAAGGTTCAAGTGACCCAACTGGATTACAGTGGCACGCTCCAACAACATACTCAGGCCCGATAACTAAAATTAGAATTTCACGGACAAGCCGAGCACCTGAGTTCAATGCAATCAGAGTGAATGGCCAAATCCTTCAGGACAACCTAGGCGCTAATTCCTACCATCTTGATTTTTCTGACAACAGTACTAACGCTGCTCTCGGAAATGACAGTAGTAGTGGTAATAGTAATACTTGGACTCCTAATAATATTTCTGCTGCGGCTAGCGTTTTGAGCGCTCCTAGGGGTTCAAATTACGACACTGAATCCTCTACTTACACTGAATATGGAACGGTAAGCCAAGCAAGTTCGTTGACATTGCCTATGAGCAACCCATCGCACTACGAAGGTGCTGCATTACGTCTAAATAGAGGTGGATTTAATGTTGATGCCACAAATAGCGCTTCAACAGAATTTTTTATGGCCTGTTGGATCAATTTTGATGATCACACAGCTGGCAATCAAATAGGGGTAGATATTGGAGGCGCTTACAAATACTTTGAAGTGAGAAGTGATGGAAATATAAAAATTAGACACGTTAGTCCTGGTACATCTGCTACCAGCACCGGCTCGCCTTTAAGTACAGGCACTTGGCAGCACATTGCGCTTTCTAGGAGCGGAAACACGCTCACTGGGTTTGTTGACGGTACGGCTGTTGTGACTGCAAGTTGCGGTAACGCAACCAACACGGTTTCTGCGAATGAACAATTTAATTTTTTTGCTCTATCCGGAACTAGCTACAACGTAGCTGGTTATATGCTTGATGCGGTTGTTTATGTCGGGGCAGGTCGAACTGCGAATTACACTGTTCCATCGTCTCCACTTATTACATCTAGCGGCGGCATTAATGACGTAGCAGGAATGTCTGCATCGAATAGGGTTTATGCAAGCAACCTTATTTCTGTTGGTTCTGGTTCGGAGGGCATTGACAGCCTAATCGACACGCCGACTAATTACACGGCAGATTCTGGCAACAATGGCGGGAACTATTGCGTCATGAATCCATTAGACATGAAGTCTAATGTTGCAACGCAGAATGGCAACATGGAAGTTAAAAATGCATCCGCAGGGTGGAGTGGGATCAGAGGTACTCTTGGAGTTAGCTCTGGCAAATGGTATTACGAGCTTAAAACAGAAACTGCCTCAATTTTTGCAGGCATTGCAACTGCTGGGGTTGATATTAATGCCAATGCACCACAAGACACTACTTCTGTTATGGACGATGGTGCTCTTATTTATTGTGATGATGGCAAGTATTTGCTTGATCAGGGCGGAAGTTCCAATAGGGTGAGTTATGGCAGCGCTTTAGCTAACGGCGATATTCTTGGAGTTGCTATTGATTTAGATGGAAATACAGTACAGTTTTTCAAAAACAACTCGGCGCTGGGGTCTATTAATATCTCTTCTTCGCCGTTAGCGTCAAATACTGTTTTTCCTTATTACATATCATATTATCCTTCAACCTCAGCTTTTTTTAACTTCGGCCAACGCCCATTTGCTTACACGCCACCAACAGGTTACAAGTCACTTTGCACAACCAATCTGCCGGAACCAACGATTGCTGCTGGCAATCAATACTTCAATGTGAAGAAGTGGTTGGGCAACGGCAATGTAAGCAATATTGCAACTGACTTTAGTCCAGACTTTGTTTGGATCAAAAAGCGATCTGGAACATCAGATCATGTTATTCAAGATACGGTTCGGGGTACTACCAAACGTTTGTATGCAAACGATGGTAGTGGTGAAGATACTTTGACCAACAACGTGACTGCCTTCGATCCCACAGGTTTTAGCGTGGGCAATGCAAATGACGTGAACCAATTGAATCAAACGTATGTCGGTTGGATCTGGGACGCTGGATCTTCAACAGTCACTAATACTGATGGCAGTATTACAGCTAGTGTTCGTGCCAACCCACTTGCTGGGTTCTCTATTGTTACCTATACAGGAACAGAAGGCGGCACCTTTGGTCACGGCCTAAATGCTGCACCTGAAATGGTGATAGTAAAACGGAGAAACAGTAGTGCAGCCTGGACCGTTTGGCATAAAGCCATTCCAAATACTCAATATTTAATGCTAAATAATAGTACATCGCCACAAACTTTTAACGTATGGGGCAATACATCTCCTACTTCTAGTGTTGTATCTGTTTCGGGCGATAGCTACACAGGAAACAATGGTGATAATTACGTGGCTTATTGCTTCACTAGCATCGAAGGCTATAGCTCTATTGGTTCATATGCCGGCAATGGTACTTCAGACAATACTTTTGTTTACACTGGATTTAAGCCTAAATTTATATTATTCAGAAATACTTCATTTCATGGTGGCGATTGGATCTTGCTAGACACTGAACGTAGGCCTAATGGTGCTGCCGGTGGCTCATTAGCAGCCAACGTTTCTAATGCCGAAGATTCCTATTACAGCAGTAGCCAAGTCAACTTTGATTTCTTAAGCAACGGATTTAAAATTCGCCATCATGGGGCTCCTGGTGGAGACAATGGTCGTACTTATCTTTTTGCCACCTTCGCTGAGCATCCGTTTAAAACTGCTAGAGCTTATTAACGTTAAAATTGTAGTATTGAGGCACTAGAATCATGCTTTTGTTAGATGGTAAACGGCTTGCTTATGATCAAGCATTTACTCATAATGGTATTCAGTACCCGGCTAACTGGCTGCGTCTATCCCCCTTAGCTGAGAAACAAGCAATCGGCATCATTGAAGTAGCTGAAGCACAACCAGCGTATGATCAACGGTTTTACTGGGGCTTTGATGAAGAAGGTAACAAAATTCCTAAAGACTTAGATCAACTAAAAGAAACCTTCATTGCTCAAGCAAAGGATTCAGCCAACAAACTTCTTGTCCAAAGTGATTGGTATGTTGTGAGAAGAGCTGAGCTAGGCACGGCAATCCCTGTTGAAATTCTTAACGAGCGCTCAGATATCCGCAGATGGTGTGGTGAGTACGAAGCGGCGATTAACCTGTGCACAACTGTAGAAGATCTTGAAACATACATCACAGGTGGCGAGTATCTTGCATGGGAGGATCCAGCACCAGTAGAAGAAGATATTAGTTAGTAAAATATAGAAAGCACTAAGTGTCGAGCAGATGGCTGTACTGAATTTCCCCAACTCTCCTAGTAATGGGGATACGTATTCTGAAAATGGCGTTACCTATACTTACGTAGGTACGAGTCCTAACGGTTTTTGGAAAGCAGACAACCAGAACGTTGTTGATGACGTCTATGTAAATATCAGTGGCGACACCATGACAGGTGATCTTGCCATTACCACTCTTGGCGGTGGTGGTGACCGTGCGCTGTATGTAGATAACGTTGGTAATATCAAAGCAACGAACGGCAATGAAGTTATCACCACTCCGTTTGTGGATAAGGCTGGAGACACAATGTCTGGTGACCTTGTGTTCTCTTCTGGTCAGATTTCAAACTCAGAAGGTGAGCTGAAGCTTGGCGGCACTGGGACCGTAAGTGCTGCGAACACTAAGTTTGAGATACGTACAACGGGGTCAGCCGTTTATCAGGAATTCAATATCAATGATGCTAGGCGTGCTTACATCGGTGTAGACACTAACGAGCTTCAGCTACGTGGCGTAGATGGACCTATTCGTTTCTTCCAAGGTAATGCTGACGGATTGAGTTCTACAGAGATTGCTCGGATTGATACCGATGGAAAGGTCGGTATAAATGCAAGCGATCCATCAGAAAGATTGGAAGTCAGGTCAAGTAGCTCTACAGACGCAAGGGTCAAGGCACACGGCTTTATTTGTCGTGACAACTTTGGATCTACAACCGGCATGGGTAACGGGCTGTGTTCTCCCGCCGCCAACACTCTCGTCTTTACTACAAATAGTATTGAGCGGATGAGGCTCGATGACAACGGACATCTGTATATTGGAGCATCAACAGGCACAGAGCAGCTTGAGGTTCATGGAGATAATACAACTGTAAAACTCAGAGACACCAGTGCTTATGCAGATGGAAGTGGACCAATCATTCAGTTCCAAGGTAATGATTCTGGTAGCACCATCCGCAATTTCGCTGAAATCCGTGGTGTCTCAACAGGAAATGTAAACGAAGGTGGACTGTCATTGTTGACAAGAAACTCTAGCAATACTTCTGAAAGGTTAGGTATTTCTCCTACTGGACTGGTGAAAGTCAGTGGCGGTGTTCAGATTACTGAGAACATCACCCCTACTTCAGGAGCTGGTCTTGAGCTGTTCAAAAGCAGTGCAGATACCAGTCATATTCAGTCCTATGATCGGGACACCAGCCTGTGGATGAACCTGAAATACAGGGCTCTGGCACATGAGTGGTCTGTTGCAGGCAATGTCAAGTTCCTTCTTGATGCGAACGGTCGTGCTGCATTCAACCAAACCAGCGTCAACTCCAGTCGTCAAGTTGAAATTACTCAAGAAAACGGCACTACTTCTGGTCTCAGGATTAATGCACATCCAGGTGCAGGAGCAGGTGCTTTCTATGAAACGTTCTCTGGAATTAATGGTGGCTCAGGAGCTAACTGGAAGTTTGGTGCAGAAGCAGGTGCAGTTAACTTCAAGATCTATAAAGATGGTACTGAGCACATTGAGATTGACGCCAACGGAAGGCTCGGTATTGGCACTGCTGCTAGCACTGCAAAAGTCAAAGTACAAGGCTTAGGTCAAACAAACGGTGTCACTCTGCAGCTTAGTGATTCTGCCAGCATTGCAGCTAGTCAGCACATTCAATTACTCAGAGGAGCTAATGCTGTTGGCATGGGCATTGAAGGTTCAGTAACTGGAGATCCGTTCTTCATTACTAGATCTGGTAACTACACCGATTTTGCTATCTCTAACGAAGGGGAGGTTTTCATAGGTCATCTTAGCCCTAGTGGTTTAACCGATCGTCTCCTTCAAGTTGGTGCTGCTAACAGAACTTCTAGTTACATAGAAGTTCGTGCTACTACAAATAGTGGTATCGTTTTTTCGGATGCCGCTTCGGCTGATGATTCCGGTTACCGAGGTACTGTGGAATATTCCCATAGTGATGAAAGTCTAACTTTTAAAACAGCAGCAGTAAACCGCCTTCAAATTGATTCCGGCGGAATGTTGCGTATTAGAGGTACTTCGACTAATGGCGCTTTAAATGTATTCACTGGTCAGGGTGCAGCTTCAAACAAAAACTTGATTCTTGGTCAACACAGCGCCTCTGGTATTTCTGGAGCTGGCGCATCCTTGTCTTTCCTTGTGGCTACCAATGGTAACGTCATAAACACCAACAACAGCTACGGTGCTATTTCTGATGCCAAGCTGAAAGAGAATGTTCGTGACGTTGAATCACAGTGGGATTCTGTAAAAGCTGTGCGTTTCGTCAAGTATGAGTTCAAAGACAAAGAAGCTCATGGCGAAGGTGAGCGTATGGGTGTTATCGCTCAAGAGCTTGAAGCTATTAGCCCAAGCCTAATCACTGAAACGGACGACACGCAAACTATTAAAGTTCCCCTGTGGAATGAAGACGGTTCACCTCAGTTGGATGATGAAGGTAATCAGTTGACGGAAATCCGTGAGCAAGAAACGGGCACCACAACTAAGTCTGTTAAGTACTCCGTGCTGACGCTGAAGTTCCAAGCTGCCCTGCAAGAAGCCATGGCTCGTATCGAAGCTCTTGAAGCCGAGATAACCGCACTTAAGAGTTAATCTTATTTGCTAGATTGACTACAAGTTACTTCAAATAAATGGCTTGCAAAAAATCTGAACTGGTGTCGGCAATTAATACCTACGCCAGTGCTCGTACTACCGGCGACGGTAACTTGATTGCATTCGGGACAAACCTTATTTCACAATTAGTTGAAACTCTTGAGTTTGCCCCGGAAGAAGAATCAGAGACCGAGGACTGAGAAGGCACGACGGGTGTAGTCCCGTCTGTCTTGATACCCGTTAGGTAAATAACGCCCGTTCACTCGGGCTCCAACTTCATCCACGTCAGGCATGGTGTTGCAATAGTCAACCATGTTGTTGTCATACCACCAGAAACCACTGATACTCCAGGGATATTTTTCGGACGTGTAAGTTTTACCGATATTCAAAATGCCGCTGTCGTGCTTGTTCTTCTTATCGAGGTACTCACTGAAGCGTGAGTGATTGTACCTACCTGTGACTTGGATCCAGCCAGTTCCAGCGAACTTGACTCCGTCACCCGGATAGACATTCCCGAGATCCCGGCGGAACTCATAGTTGCTCCCATCGTGTATTTCGACGGGATATCTCAGCCCAGCAGATTCGTGCCCGCACTGCCCCAAAAAATATGCAATATTAATTTCATTCAGGTCATATAGTTCAACGCATTCAGCGAAATCATCCATCAAACTGTCCGGCAGTGAATCGGGGGAACACAGCATTATCTCCCCGAGTTGCTCTTTAGTACAAGGCCATTGCTTGGCCGGAGCAGCAGGAACTTTCTCCTCTTCCCACATATCTTCGATAGTGGCAGGTGTCGATTGCCGATACGTTTCTACCCACTCACTGTCGGTATATAGCTGATTGTCAAATAGAGCACGATCAAGGTGATCGTAAAGAAGGCCAACTGCATGCTGCTGGTGAGGCTCACCCTGGTAATACTTAAAGAAGTTCTTAAACTCATCAAGCGTAAGTTTGGCCATATTCTGTATATTGTCCTACGCTAATTCTACAACTACAATGTAATTAACGGTAGAGTATCAACATGTTACCTGAAGAACGCCAAGAATTTTGGGATGCTGTCGAAAGTGGAGACAATCCTCTGCTTTCAGTTATGCACGGTCTGACGGAAAAGTGGGGTCTACCAGCAATCATTATGTGTTTGGGAGATATTGCACACATTCTTTCTGAAGATGCTCTAGATGCAGAACTTTCACCTCATCAACGCGGCTTAATCATCGGTGCATGCGCACAGGTTTGTCAGCTGAGTGACCAGATGCACGCAGAGATGGACCATCTTCAATCCATAGAAAACTCATGAGCCAAGACGAAAAAGACAACTGGCAGAAAGTCAAGGATTATTTTGAAACGCTGCCCGATCACAAGCGTGACAATATGTTTTACAAGCGTGCTGTTGCTATCTGCGACGGAGGCAAAGATCCTCTAGATCTGCCGTCATTCGAGCCCAAGTCAGAGTAAAGTAAGTCCGCCAACGTCAAGCCGGTCTTACCACTACACAACACCCGCAAGGCGACCCGAAAGTGTAACAGGTAGACCAGAGCGGTCTTACCATTACACAACGCCCGCAAAGAGCGATCCCTAAAGGTAAACCCCACAGGGAACTTGTGTCAACGGTATAACCGTATTGGCGATGCTTATATTTCAAATGACCACGGTTCAACAGCTTCTGAAGCGATCTGCTTCTTTCAGACGTCCAGCTAACGCAACCATCAAAGGTTGGCAATACGCAATCCGAGGATTTGAAACCAAAGATGCGGAATCAGTTGACGAAGACTTTGCCATTGACCGTCGCATCGAACTACTTGACAGGGGCTACAAAAGTGGCTACGTCCGAACGCAACTTGGATACTGTCAAGCGATCTGGAAGTGGGGTATTAAAACTCGCACTGTCACAACCAATCCTTGGGTTGGATCATTAGAAGGTCTGGAGAAGGGAGAGAAGGATTATCCGTTTTTACCCTTCAGCCACTACGAAGAATGTGGCCTCGCAGATCACCCACTGTTCATGGGACTCTGGTATCACGGCTTACGTGTTTCAGAACTTTGTAATCTGCAGCCTGAAGATATTTTTTTAGACCACGACTTCCCACACTTCAAGATATACCCCAATGGGATCAGGGGAATTAAGAACAAACCCAGTCGCAGGCAGGTGCCAATACACCGGAACTACGAGAGATTTATCGAGAATTTCCCTTTTAGTACTAACCCAAAAGCTGGTGATAACTTCAGTAGATACATGAAGCATCGGTGTGGTCATTCTGCTCATGGCTTGCGTCATCACATAACAACTAGGATGCGTAGAGCACGGATAGAATACTCAATTGCAGCAAGCATTCTTGGGCATTCTGCTAAAGGAATGACCGCAAGTTACGGTCAAATATTACTTGACGATAAGTATGAACAGTTACAGCTATTAGAATAGAACCTGAGAAAGCAATGAGTCAATAACCTTGCTGCGGAAGGGTACCTGGAGTGGTTACGTGTGCGCATAGCATAAAATGAGAAAGGGGTACTTTCTTTAAGCAGACTCTCATTTAGTACACTCGGAGTAGTGATTATGCCTGAATACTTAATGGCCGCAGGAGTAGCAGCAATGCTGTCACTCTTCGGTGTGTCATTCAGAAAAATCGATGCTGCCGACCGCCGTATGGATCAACTAGAACTTAAAGTTGCCGAAAGGTACGTTACTAAAGAAGAGTTCCGTCTCCAGTTTCAAGAGTTGTTTAAGGTGCTTGCACGTCTAGAGGATAAGATTGATGCTCACGTGTCAGAGGAACAGGCACGCATAAATTTTATGAAACGCAAATATCATTTAGACGAGTGGGAGTAAAGCCACGAAACCACACTAACCACACTGCTCTACTAACCCTTGAAAATAAATATTCAGATAGGAAGGAGAGGGAGAATAAAAAAGGGTATTTATAGAAAACCACGGTAGTTAGCGTGGCTAGAATATATGTGTTGATAAGTGAATGTCATGGCTATTTTAGAATCAGCTGCGTTCTGGATCTGTATTGCTGCTGCAAGTGAAATCATTGCACTCAGCCCTCTGAAGGACAACAGCATTATTCAACTTGTATTTCATGTGCTTGGTCAGATGAAGTCTGGAAAAAAGCTCTGAGCAACATACCTAAGGATGGCGTGTGGCTTTTTAAGTTCAACACACGTAGTTCTTGGGATCCGGTGCATCGGTACATACAAGATAGAAAATTCTACGCAACACTTCCGCACAAACTCGATGCTGCGGAGGAAGATTATTTGCGTCTTGTGGAAGACTCATTGAAGCCTGAATGGGAGTGGGTAACAACTGAGACAGAAGATGGGGAAACACTTTTGGGTGGTGAAATGAGAACAACTTGGACCCCCAAAAATGACTCAAACCCCGAGTAAAGTGTAGTCAGTTGTAACAACAACTTATGCGCATTCCCGAAGAGTGGGGTGAGCTTATGGCTAACCTCCAGTGTCTTACGTCTCAATCCGCAAAGAGACAGTTCCGTCACAGTATTAGATATGCATGGGGAGGTATGTGTTGTTTTTGTAGAAACGAAAGAGCAACGACCGTAGACCATTTGCGTCCACGATCACGAGGTGGTTCCGATTTACGTTCTAACCTTGTTCCATGTTGTCACTCATGCAATCAAGACAAAGGAAGTCAAGATTGGGTAGAGTGGTTTCAAAACCAAGACTTTCATAGTGAAGTTGCGGAACAGTTAATTCATGAATGGGTAGAAAATCGCCATGTCCTCGAACCAGAGTCCAGTGAAGTTAAGTATCGAGCAAAGGTTTGCACTGTCGAGAGCACGATACGAAGTCGGCAAAATGAGCCGTCACGCACTGGAGAAGACTGCCTTGCGGCTGCTTAAGTCCCGCATGGATATGAAGAATGGCATTCAGCAAACGCTGGCTGCCAATGGACTTTTGATCAAGATTGAAGAGAATGGCAATGGTCTACCTGAGATCATGTCTGAAGACACATTCATGGAGCTTCTTGTTATGCAGGAAGAGGAAGTAATGAGCACAGATATCGAAGATGAAGGTTGGGAGAACGACGATCTTGAAGACGACGGTCTCACCTTTGTCTGATTATTGTTAGATTTAAGCCAAGAATATTTGTAAAGAAAATGGTTGAGATGATCGTGGGACCTGTCGTTGCACTGCTGGTTGCAATGAAGTTCACCAAGTACACTGATGATCAGCGTCGTAAGTCATTTGCTAATGACATTAATGCATTGCGTGCTGAGCTGATTCAAAAGAACGAAGCACAGAATGCTGAGCTGGCTAAGAAGATGCTGATCACTGTCAGCCCTATGGCCAAGGCATTGCGTGAGGTAAAAGAAACTATTGGAGTGTGATGCTTATTTGGTGGCTACGGCATCGTTTACGGCTGTGGCGTGCTGCGCTACGGCTACAACGCTGGCCGGTCACTGATAATAAAGATGCTGACGTCAATAAACTAGAAAGAGCGTATAAGAAAGATATAAAATAGTTGTAGTGCAATAGAAGATAGTGTCTGCCAATCTTAGAAACAAGCCAGTTGACAAACGCTATCTCCGTAAGGAAGACAGAGGCGCAGTGAGCAATCGCAGGGCTCAGGCACTTGCACGCACCCGTGCACGGCGTGGAGCTGCTGCATATAACTACTCACGTCCTACAAACACAACGAAGCGATATAAAGGCGCTAACGCTTACGCTCCGGGCATCAGGGCACAGCAGATGCGTATGCAGGAGGTCTCGGCTAACAAGCAGAGAGCTGAGAACCTCAGACCAGAGAGTATCAAGAAGCCCTCACCTCTGGTGTAAAAGTATTACTTTAGAAGAGTAATCAATATATTTGATAGTGAAAACCTGCACTAAGTGCGGGTCTACAAAGCCGGATACTGATTTCTATAAATACGGAAAGAAGGGCAAGAGACACGGTTCATGTAAGACCTGCTATAAGAAGAGAGTTAAACAGCGAGCTGACCGCTTAGGTAAAGATCACGCCAAAGATCGCAATCTGAAGTGGAACTACGGGATTGGTCTAGAACAATACGATCAAATGCTTGTGCGTTGTGATGGCAAGTGTGAAGTCTGCGGACAACCTCCCAAGAAAAAATCCCTGCACGTAGACCATTGCCACGACACAGGGAAAGTAAGAGGGTTGCTGTGCAGCAATTGCAACACAGCTTTGGGACTGCTAGGAGATGACCTCCAACGCATCCTTAAACTCAGCCAATACTTGGCGCAGTCAAGGCCACTTCAATAGAGCTAGCAGAAGCTAGATCCAATGGGAAGTTGTGGGCGTTACGTTCATGCATCACTTCAAAGCCAAGGTTAGCTCTGTTCAAGATGTCAGCCCAGGTATTAACTACATGACTTGAGTGATCGAGGATCGACTGGTTGTAGTTAAAGCCATTCAGGTTGAATGCCATAGTGCTAACACCAAGGGCAGCAAACCAAATGCCCACGACGGGCCAAGCAGCAAGGAAGAAGTGAAGAGAACGGCTGTTATTAAACGAGGCGTACTGAAAGATAAGACGCCCAAAGTAACCGTGGGCAGCGACGATGTTGTACGTCTCCTCCTCCTGCCCAAACTTATAGCCGTAGCTCTGGCTCTCCTGCTCAGTCGTCTCACGGACCAAGGAAGATGTAACCAGAGAGCCGTGCATAGCTGAGAACAAAGCCCCACCAAATACACCGGCAACACCAAGCATATGGAAAGGATGCATAAGAATGTTGTGCTCCGCCTGGAAGACCAACATGTAATTGAAGGTGCCGGAAATGCCAAGAGGCATGCCGTCACTGAAAGAACCTTGACCAAACGGGTAAACAAGGAACACAGCAGACGCTGCGGCAACAGGAGCAGAGTACGCAACACAGATCCAAGGCCTCATCCCTAGCCGGTAGCTAAGTTCCCATTCTCGTCCCATGTAAGAGAAGATACCGATAAGGAAGTGAAAGACAACGAGTTGATATGGTCCACCGTTGTAGAGCCATTCGTCGAGCGTTGCGGCTTCCCACACGGGGTAAAAGTGTAAGCCGATTGCATTGCTGGATGGAACAACGGCACCTGAGATGATGTTGTTTCCGTAGAGGAGGGATCCTGAGACTGGTTCTCTAATGCCATCGATATCTACCGGGGGTGCTGCTACAAAAGCAGTAATAAAACAGATTGCAGCTGCGAGGAGAGTTGGAATCATGAGGATGCCAAACCATCCGACATACAGCCGGTTGTTAGTGGATGTAACCCACTCACAGAAAGATTCCCAGTTTGTACGGGACTGGGCACCCGAGATCATTGTAGTCATTATTTAAGACAGATAAGGTCGGGTATAACTCAGCACAAAGTGCCTACTACTTAATAATAAGTGAGAGATCACTAACACGGGGCTAAACAATAAAAAAACCCCGGCGTTAGCCGAGGTGAAACCCTAAAGGTTGGTTATTACTTAGTGTACTTCAAACCACGATAGGTAAAGGTACCGTGCACTTCCTGAGGCTCGATAGAGCGCTCAAGGGTAGCAACGCCACGATAAGACTTGACTTCATGCGTAAGAGCACGTTGGTACTCAGCCTTGGCGGCACTTAGCTCACGACGAGCTTTGACAATTGCATTTGCTTGAATGTTAGACATTGGAAACTCCATAGTTAGGTGAAATTTCCCGTTCCTTCGGACTCTGTCCTACTTGCGTCCCCTCTACAGGGATGAACGATATATTAAGTATAAATGAATACCGTAGTTTACGGCGTTACATTACAGGTCAAGATTGAGTTCTAGAATCATTGCTCGGAATTTCATGCGTATTTCTATCAACGCTTCCTGATCCATAAAGCCCTCACCAGCCCATTTGTCGAGTGTGTACTCAACGGCTGATGAAATAGCACGGACGCCACGCTCATTGAGTGTGACGGCAATTATGTTTTCGTAATTATCTTGATCCATAAGTTAGTGAGTGTCAGCCCAGGTCACGCCTTGGTCTGACGACGCTGTGATGGGAACTTTAAAGTTGTAGTATTTACCGGCAGCAGGTGCTGCTTCAACCAAGATTCTTGCAAGGCGATCAGCTTCGCTTGGGATAACCGAGAATTGTTGTTCATCATGTACGTATGCGCAACGTGTGTAATCTCTGTTGTAAGTAAGTCCAGCCTCTTCAATCATATCTTGAGAAATAACGCACCAGCGTTTTGACAAGATTGCACCGGACGATTGCAACAGAAAGTTGATGGCAGCGTGTTCTGCCCTGACAAAGATGGGACGCCTGTCTAAGCCCTTCAGCTGCCCTGTACGGCGTGCTTTGGCCTTAACAGCTTCTACCAGTGGCTCAAGTCCTGGAATAGCGTCTAGGAACTTCCTACGCAAGTCTCCGCCCAATGTGCGCTTGGCAGCATCAGACAATGCAGGATCCATTGTGTGACCCAGCTTGAGATCACCTGCGCCATAGATAAAGGCGTAGGTCAACGACTTCACCTCTTTCCGGGTGCATCCCACACGGTCAGCGTTCTGCTGGTGAATGTCACCGTTGACAACCACGTCAGCAAAAGAGCCCCCATCGAAGGCACTGAGGTAGTGCCCGAGGCAGCGAAGTTCCAAGCCTTCCAAGTCACAGCCAACCATGACATGTCCGGCGTGAGGCACGAAGAGGCGTCTAGCCCAAGGTGCACTCACCACCTGACCGAGGTTGGGACCACGGTGAGCGTTACGGCCCGTGACTGTTGCAAGGTGACAGCTGTGGTGGATACAGCCATCGCCCTCAATAGAGTTGAACCAAGAGTTGGCTCCCTCCGATAGCTGCCCCAGCCACTTCTGTAGCTGCAGCAGTTTGATGAACAGAGCACAGGCGTTTTGAAGCTCCTCGTTGCCTTGCTGGATAGCAGTGTCACGAAGCTCAGAGAGCGTTGCTTCGTCCACTTTGGGCTTACCAGTGTCAGTAAGTTTGGTGAACCGAGCACCCATGTGCATCTGAAGAGCCCATGCAATGTGCTGACGTGAGGTCGGATTGAACTCAGTCAGGCGTGTCATAGGTGCGCCAGACACATAGCCATTCTTTTTGTCATTACGCTTAGGTGTGAACACCTTGCCTGGGATGTACAGGAAGCGTGACTTGATAGAAGCAGACAGCTGATCGAACTCGTCTTGCAGTTCTTGACGCACATCAGTGGCAGCTGTGGTGTCAAACTTGAAGCCAGATGCTTCTTGTTCAGCCATCATGGTGGCCATGCGCATCTCAAGAGAGACGCAGTCAGATAGGTTCGTCGTCATCAGTTTCCTCGTCAAATATAAATTCGTAAGTTGTACTGTCTGGTTGATAGCTCAGACGGAGCCATTGGACTGGACAATCATCCAGCCACTGTTCAAACAAAGCTCGGCTCATTCCTTAGCCTCAGGCTTGTTGAACCCGAAAGGTCCACCTTTCTTTTCGCCACGCTTTTTCATAACGACAGCACCGAGTGCCTTCATTACATTCATAACGTCTTCAGCCCTGGCATCTTTGCCAAGTGCTTGCTTTACGTATTCGTACTTTTCAAAGAACTCGGGACCATATTCGTTGTAATCTTCAATCGTGATGTCTTTCATTTTCAGGGAAGGTAAGTGTAAGTTTACGGAGCACAGTTCCGTTGCTGTGCACAACAAGTGTTGATGTAAGGTCTGCTTTGAGACACTTACAAAGATTGTCGATTGTGAGGCTGGCCATCAGCTCACGTTCACGATCACTCATAATCTTTCATCCGACGCATCATCAACTCAAAGATCTTGACGTTGACTTCTGTGTCTTGGATGCAGTAGTCGAGCATTTCTGGGGTGTAGGTCTCCCAGCAACCATCGTGCTTACCGAAGTCGCCCTTGAAGCAACGCAGTCGGTAGCCCCAAGCTTCCATGCTGTGAGAGCCATAGAGCTTGATAGGCATGCCAGCAGGCTGACGCTCATAGTCTTTGTCCTTTAGGTTTGGATAGAACAGACGACTTAGAACGAGAGTGTCAATAACTTCGCCTTGAAAGTCAAATTCATAGCGCTCTTTGATGAGCGGGATGTCATAGGAGATGATGTTATGTCCGACAAGTGCCGCAGCATTGCGGAGCTTCTCAATGCCCATCTCCAGGGAACGATCTTCACGATGGTCATAGACCAGTGGATCGGTAGCAGACTGCATGTCACGAGCAACGATGCAGTGAATACGTGAGCCCTGACGCAGCAGGCCAGTGCTCTCAATGTCAAACAGCAGTGTTGAAGTCATCTGAGTACTCTGTATGTTTCTCAATGTCGAAAGATTCGCTTTCAACCGGACTTGTCGTGTAGAGGTCTTTGTTCTCGAACTGCGCTTCTTTGTCGTCGAAACGGGGGGCTTGATTGTTTGTGCTGAATCTTTCATCTTCATCTTCAAATAGTGGCTCAATAGATATTTTTAGTTCACGAGCCAAACGTGCAGCACGTCTGAACTCGTCTTTGTAATACGGCTCCCATTCATGAGCCAAGACAATGACCTTACGGATACCCATAAGGTGCAATTGGAATATAGCTGCGCTGAATGGATACCGGGTTGTATAAACAACAGATCCCTGCAGAGGTGTACCTCTACTAGCTGCTGCTCCTATGGCATAGGTTACACAGTCAACTTCAACTTTGCAAGAAGCAAGCAGACTGCGGCCATCACCAAGTATGTTCCGCTGGCGTACTAACACGCACCCACCGGGGGCTACAGGATGAGTCGATCCTTCACCCACCACTTTTGCGATGGACATGAAGTATTTATCCTGGTCAGATATATGCGTTGGATCACCTTTAACGATACCCATTTACCTTGACTATTCGTATCTTTCCTCCTATGATAAGTACATAGAAAGCGATATGCGAATACATGGACTACAAAACATTCTTAGACGAATTCAACGAATACAACGAGTGGGACTTGCGTAACAAGTGCGAGATTGTTTTCGATGAGAACGACGAAGCACGTATTGAATGTCATCCAAAGGAAGAGTGCAGCGACATGGTGAACTCACCTAGTCATTACACTCAAGGTACGCAGGAAGCAATTGAAATCATTGAAGAAGCAATTGCAAATGCACCGGGTCCAATCACAGGCATGCTTCAAGCTCAAGTGCTGAAGTATCTGCTTCGTTTGTGGAACAAAGAGAACGCAGTACAAGACGCTAAGAAGGCACAGTGGTACCTCTCACGTTTAGTTGCGAAGCTCGAAGGCGAGTGATTCGTACAAGAATGCGGAAACTGTCCTTAGTGACAGGTTTCGTAGGCCTGAGCTGCTTTGTTCAGGGATATTACATCCATGCATTGAGCATCAGGATTGTCACAGAAATGCTACGTGTTCCGACCTTCCATGTAGAAGGAAAGAAAGATCAAGTAGCACTTGCGTTTCTATCAATCGCTGCATGCACATACGGCATTATCCGATTGACAACACTCTAAAAACCGGCGTTAGCCGGTTAGCACCTCTTGAATGAGAGATAGTTTGGCCCCGAAGTCAATGATTCGTGAGCTTTGATGTGAGGCACAAGACGTGCCCACATTAGTTTGTTGGAGAAAGAGGTGTGCTTAAATTTAAGCATGATGCCTTCTTCAAAGCCTTCCATAGTGGGATTGAACCATGACACAGGTTTGATGCATTCCCACAGCTCCATATTTATAGAAGCCCAGGTATTGAGTTCTTCCATACGCTGAGCTGTTTTGATGATGTGCTGCTCGTGAGCAAGCTCAGTAGGAATGTGAGTTACGTTTGCCAGCTTGCAGTGCAATGCATCCTTCCAAGTTAGAGTGCCGTCACGAATGATTAGACGGGAGGGGTGATAGCTGTTACCTGAAGGCAGGCAATAGAACGTACCTTCTGCGAAGTATTTTTGCATCAGACGTTACCTCGCTTCTGCTCGTAGTACTCAAGATCTTTAGCCCAGCTGTCTCCAGCAAACTCGCTATAGATCACACGACCGATGTCACGAAACGTGTTGTAGAACAAGGTAACTTTGTCGATGTCAGTCATTACCGGGTCAACTGGTGGCCCATAGACAATGACGTTCCAGGTAGATGGCGAGACAGGCTCAAATCCGTCTGGGGTAGCTCGGAGTTGTTTGACCCTTTTAAAAGGAATGCAAACAGGATAGTCGAATATAGCAGGACTACTGCGAAGGATTTCGGAGGCACTTGTAAAGAATATGAATGATTTGATGTAGTTATTGCGATACTCATTGATGGTCTTGTTAAACCAAATGCGAGTATTACGGACAGCACCTTTTGGAGCAACAAAGACGTTGCCCGACCAGTGCTCCTGCAGAGGATTAATCTCTAGAGAAGGAACAGCAGTACTGTCAACAAGTACTTGCTGAATAGGATCAGAAGTAGGGTCAAAATCAATAGACCCCATAACAGAACGAGCACGATCGATAATCTGCGGTGTGGGATACAGAGGTAACTTGAGCCCAGCGTGTTGCAGCTTATTCTGTAAGTTCTGCTGTGACCTCTCGGAGGCTTTCTTGGCTCCGACCTGCTTCGAGACTAAATGTTCTTGATCCTGCATCTGAAATTAGCGTAAGTAAGACGTTGTCGGTCCAATTGTTTTCGTCAATACGCTTCATCAGATCCCTCAAGAAGTCAACGATATCTTCATCCTCATTGGTCTCAGCAATCCTCAAGTCCTCTTCAATTTGATGACCGCCCATATAAGTGGTGCTGTCGTTGAGAAGGTTGATGATTAGTGAGCCTGGACCGTGAACAAGGAAGCCGTTAATGGCAATATTGATCATATCCGTGAGAATGAGTTCAGCAGTAGCTGCGAGGAACTTTTGCTCATTAGTTTTCTCTTCTCCAAATTTATCGGAGTTGAGAAGCTGTCTAAGTAAATCTGTGCGTCTTGACATAATTGAAAACTCTTTTGTAAGAATAAGTTAATTTAATAGTCTTCTGTGGGATTTTCGTCTTCTTCGTTATCAACAGGTTTACGAAAAAGACCAGGCTCGTCAGGTTCTATTAGTGAAGGATGATGTCCGGCAAGCAGATCGGTTAGAACAGCTTCAAAACGGTCTCCAAAGCCGACGTCAGGATTGATGACAAGATTATTACGAGCATCAATCTCTGCGCTTTGGTCAAGTCTTTCTTGGACTTTGAGTGCTTCCTCAATGACATACTCTTGAACCTGCTGCTTCAGTGTTTGAATTTGAATGGCAAGCTCAAAGCTGTCGATGTAGCTCTCGTCATCTACAAAGACCCCAATGTGTTGAGGGATGAGATGAAAAGGATTACAGCAATACTTGTTGCCACATGTTGTCTTGACTCCGGTAAAGCCGAGATCGCCCCAACTAAACCACATAGCAACACGTTGAGGGTGATGCTGAGTGCTGCTAGCAATGCCGTGACGTCGCCATGCAAACTGGGGTTGCTTAGTTCGTTTGTTAATACAACCATTCCAGTTCCAGCATTCATCAGGTGAACCGATATCTACTTGTGACCAAAACTTGAGAGCCTTAGCTCTGTATTTTTTGACAAGCCTGTCGATGTCGAGAGATAGGCGTCCTTCACGTGCTGCTGCTACACAGCGAACACATGCCTGATGACTATCGTATCTCATTGAATGTGAAGAGAACCGACCCAAAGAGTGGCCGTGATAGAGACATAGTTCGCCCTCTTCAGCCGTATTACTCAGCTGTAGATTACGGCGACCGTATGCATGACCGCCACGCTTCTTACTCGGTTGTGCTTCACTCATCTGTTGATTGTCCGTAGGTCCCACCCAATGCTGGATACTGCTCTTCAATAGGCAGCTCCTGAAGTTGGGTGCTAATCATGTATTCATATCGAGTACTATTTTCGTACTTGATACGAACAAGTTTAGCTCGGGGAGTGTAATACTCGGGACGTCCGACAACTAATGCGTTGAGACCATTAGTTTTTACACGCACACGAAGTCCGATGGAAATATTTGATGTATTCATTTGAAATAAAATTAAGGTGTATAAATCAGAAGTCGTTCAGGATGTGATCCTCAGAAATGGGATCATCCTTAGGGCGAACCCAAAGGCGAACAGACTTGGACTTCCCTGTGACGGGATCTTTGCGTGACGTGTTTACACGACGCCAGTTGAGTACTTGCAGCACATCAGCCACACGGCGAGCTTCACGACGGCCCTGCTGACGAGGGTCAAGGTCGAGTGCAGAGGTAAGAACCTCAGCAACAGTCAGCTCCTCACGGAGATTGACGTAGCTACTGATCTTGTCCATCCAAGGATCGGGGTCACCGAACTCAGCGATGTACTCAGAGATCTGTGCAATCTCACCAGAGTTGAACTCATACGGAGTACCTACACGGTATGCCTGTACAGCAGCAGCCCAGAGAGCATCACGCTGTTCAGTCAGTTCCTTCCAAGGGATCAGGAAGTTAGCTCCAATCTCAAGGGGAACGAAGCGACGGTTACCCGTGCTGTCCACCAGGAACTGGTTACGGTTGGTAGTACCGATCATCACGAAGCGACGCTTGAGTGACTCAGGCAGAGACGCATACGGACGACGCACTTCATCCACACGAGTGGTGATCAAGTTCTTGAAGTTCTCGATATTTTTTGAGCTGAAGAAGTGATCGATCTCAGGCAGCTCCAGAAGCCAAGCAACGTGCAAGCGATACTGCTCTTTCATCAGTGTCTCTAGAGGAGTACTGATCTCAGAGAAGAGCTTGTCCGGCACAAGGCACCGGGAGAACATTGACTTACCCACGCCCTGAGCACCGACCAAAATCGGTAGCCAGGACATAGAGCAGCCAGGGTTGTAAGCCCGAGCGACAGCGCCGATCATCATGCGTTGCATGGCCAGCGTTGCCAGTTGATGTGGATTGCCGAGGAAGATTTCGCCAATGCGATCCCACTCAGCAAACGGTGCGTTGTCAGCAGAGCACTTGTCTAAGTACCGCCGGATGGGGCAATACTTGTTCTTCATAGCTGCGTACTGGACGGCAGACTTAACCCGCATTTCGGGGATGAACACGCCGTGCTCGCAGGACAACTTGGTTGTCATTAGATCCAGATCGTTGCCCTGCATCTCGACAACTCTGCCAGTTGAATCGTTGTACTCGATTGCGGAAGTGAGTTCGTTCTTGCGCAGGTCGGACAACAACTCCTGCACCTTTTTGACGTCGGACTCTCGCTCCTTTGCTAGATCGTCCGAGGATTTTTTGGGACGACCCCGAGACTTTTTTACAGTTGGGGTACTCATATCAGGAGTTGGCTCGGGCAGTTCCTGAAAATTTTCTTCTTTTACTTTGACAGTCATAACCTTTGGGGTATCGTTTACGTTTTCAAATATGGGTAGAGAGTCAAACTCTGTGTACCCAGCCGCTGTACCCACCGCACCAAACTTTAGGTGCGCTGGTAGTAACCTAGTCCAGTGAGGATCTTGTTTCTTACACAGCGAATAAAGTGTAGTGTGTCCGGCATAATTACCGAGACCTCTCCACTTCCAAGACTGATAGTTTTCTTCCTTGGCACCATGGTGGCCACGGATAACCCAGTCAACCCAATCGTCGAAGATCTCGCCCCCTACGCCCGCACAAGCGGCCATAACGGGTAGAAAGTATTCGTTGTACTCACCGTCGTCAGATGGCCTTAGAAACTCTCTGAGTAGCCACTGGCAACGTTGTACGTCGATGGGTTCAATGTCGGCAGCCTTGAAGTTAGTTACCTCTTCATACTCGATGCTCTCAAGTAGGAAGTCCGGCACAGCTTCAAAGCTGTCGTTGTACTGGAAGACTGCATTAGTATTGCCATACCAAAGGCGCTCAGGTTTCTGACCGCAGTTGTCATCCAGTTTCTCTAGCCCAAGGTCAGCCAGGAGGCGATTGACGATTAGCCAATACGCTCCTTTGTGCTGTCCGATGGTTTGCATCTCCATGGAGAGCGGGAACAAAGCACGGAAGCGGTGCTCTGTTTCGCTGTGGCTAGAGCTTGTGTATGTGCACGCACACCATGTCTTAGCTGTATGCGTAGCCCAGAAAGCGTCAAGCGTAGTATCACCATCAATGTCCAGAACAATAAGGTTAGAACCCCTGCTGTTCTCTGTAAGGCGGTAGCGATTGGCGAAGTGGGTTGCACACCAGCCGTAGCCAGCTGTAACCCAACCTTCAAGCCATCGCAGATCCTCATTGATGTTGAGCCATCCATCAGCAACTTTCTGTGGATTCTGCTTGTTGAGACACTTCTTGTTGACGGATATTTTCAATTTCATCTTCAGTAGATTCTTTTTCGTGGAACATTTCGCAGCGCTTCAGGAAGCGGGACTCATACAAATCCAGCTTGTCACTGTCAATAAACAACCCTTGTGTTGTTTCTTCGGTCGTAACGATGATCAATGCAGCGTCACACCGGAACCCGGTACGCTCTTCTAGAGCCAGCCTGTAGGCAGCCATCTGTTGAGCACACTTCTGATATTTGCGGAAACCGCCGTAACCACCCTTGTCGCCTTTATCAGGAAAACTGTCACGATATGGTGCGTTACTTGTCTTGAAGTCCGCAATGATATTAACACCACCGATAGTACCGATGAGGTCAGGACAACCAGCGTACTTGTGTACGGTTGACCATACATAGGCTACTTCTTTGTCATCAGAACGCAAGTGGTTCCAATCTGGACGGAGTGGACGCTCAGACCAGTAGATGTCCTCGAACCAGTCGAGATACTTATCCATGCCATTCCAGAAGCCTGCATACTGTTCAGGTACAGGTTCTGTGATGCCACGCAAGTAATTCTCACAGGCAAGGTGCACTGCGGTACCACGAGCAGCTGCCGCTTCGAGTCCGCCAGGATTGTTCTTTTGCCAAGTAGCAAGGCCTTTCTTAGCCTTCTCTGTTTCTGTCGCCGACAACACAGTCGTCACTGACGGCAGATACATGCCACTGCACAAGTATTTACGGTACCCGCTAGGGGTAGAGATCCGATATGGAAGGTCAGACATTAGTCTTATATTGTTGAACGCTAGTAAAAAACCCGGCGTTAGCCGGGTCCTGCTTGTTGGCTGTTTACCAGATAGAACCGGCAACCAGTTGAGTAATGATGGCGATGGTGATGCCGAGCATTGCGACACGACCGTTGAGCTTTTCAGCTTCTTCTGTAAATAGATTGCGCATTAGAAATCCTCTTGATTAGGGTAGTTCTCTTCATAAGCCTGTTGGCTATACGTCTCCCCTTGGGATGGTTGAAACATTTGATATAACGCTCCAACTGCATTGCCGACTGCTTCAGTCACTTGACTGCTTGCTTCGACTTGCTGACGTAAAGCTTGGACTTCGCCACGAAGAGAGATGACGTGATCCATCAGCGACGGAGGACGCTGAATAGGAGCCGGAGTTGGCTCAGGGGCAGGTTGTGCAATAGCAGCCTGGTGCGGACTGGACGGATCAGCCGCTCCTGCCATGATAGCTGCAATTCGTTGTTGCATTTCGGGTGGTAAGTTCTCTAAAGACATAATCAGAATTCAGTTTCAGTTTCTTCTTTTGGTTGTTGCTTGGCAGGTGCAACGGTTGCGCCGTTCTTGTCAACGCCACCGGCAGGTAGACCCTTGCCTTCTACTTGCTTACCGTCAAACGGATTCTTGCCTTCAAAAAAGTTAGGGAGCCAGATGGTTTCTTTCTGAGTTTCCCACTCTTTGCGAATCTTCTCAGGCACTTTGCGAACCTTGGGAAGGATGGAGTAAGAAGTTTCAAGGCCAGTTCCCTTACGGGAGATCTTGATACTGAAGTTAGCAAGACCTTCTTCAGACCATGTATAGTCCTCAATCTCTTGGAGAATTTCAGTAAGCTGATCACGAAGACCTCGCTGCTCAATAAAGAGGACTTCGAGGCGACCACGAGCAGCACTGGTAGCAATCCAGGCCAAAAACTTTCGAGGCTTAGCAAAAACGCCATCAATCTTTGGACGGTCAGGCTTAGACCAGTCAGTTTCTCTTGCAATGTCACTCGGGTCTTTGGGGTAAGTACGAGTAACAACGAAACCGTTAAAGCGTAGCTCTCCCTTTTCATCAGCTTTCTCAGAGGGATATTGCCATCCCATTACTGCGTGTCCAGTTTCATAGCAGCCGAGAAGACGGAACTCCTCAGACTCACCGTCCTTCAGTGAAGACGGTTTCCAGTAGGCATCTGGTTCTTTAGTTTCAATCTTGTCCTTGGGTTGTGATTCACCCAGTAGTTCAGGAGGCAGGATTTCCATAGTTTGTATTCAAATACTTTCGATACTTATTGACTATAAGTAATAACTATGGCAAACGTGAGGTAATAAAAAAGGAGCCTTATAGGCCCCTGGACATACGAATACGAGAGGTTCTGTAGATCGGAGACTCCCACCAGTAAGGACCGCTCTTGCGGTACTTACAGCTAGGGTTCTTAATACTCAGGTGTCGGATCCGTCTCAGCGTAGCCAGCTGCTGAGCCCGTCGCTTTTGCCCGGCCAGTATTCCTTTCTCTGTCCTTACGAGTAGAGAAGTCAGACGCAACGATTGCTCTGTAAGGCGAATCAGAATCATCCTTGCGATATTCTCGCAGATAACCTTGAACGCAGAGAGCCCGCCCTTTGCGGATCCTAGATTCGAGTTTAGATAAACGGCTTTCATGTGTTTCGAGATAGAGCCAGGTGGTTGTATCAGAGTTATCTAGTGTTGTGCCAATCTTGGTAGCGACAACACCGTTCTTGCGTTCTTTGATTTCAGTAGCACCAAAGAATGCGTTGCCCAGAACGACCTGATTGCAGTACATGTCGTTAGGGATGTTTGTTTCGATCGTGGTAGCGATCAGATCCAAAGGCTTGCCGGTGTCATCAGAAAACACCAGTTGACCTGTGATCAGTGCACGGTTGCCAGATTTCCATCCGCCGAGGGCTTCGAGTTTTGCTCCTGGACGGTTGTAAACGAGAACCCGGAGCTTGACCTCTCCAGCACTATTGCCAGCGGGGATAGCAACATCAGCGTACTGATACTCAAGACCGTAAGCATTGACAGGATCTGATCCGAGAGATTTGAGTTCAACTGTGGCTGCAATAAAGTTCATTTATGGCTGTATTTATATCAGCCTCAATCATAATCATTCAGGCCACATTGCGTGGGCAATTGTAGGAACCTGAGCGAGAAGGATATCTTTTACGGAATCAGCAATCTGCTTGTGTTCTGCCTGAGTGCCATTGGCACAGCGGAGGTCACAGTAGTGGAGCCAAGAACGTAGCGTGCCCGACATATATAAACGGGTCGCCGTAGATAAAGGTAACACGTTGCGTGCACATTCTTTGGCAATACCATAAGCAAGCATGCCGTTGTAGATATCAAGAGCACTACGGTTGTGTGCTTCGATTTTTTCCTGCAGCCACTCTTCAATGTGAGGCTCTACATCGTCAATAGAATTTTGCCGATTCTTTGTGTCTTGACGACGGAGTTGGGGTACATCTACTGACGTGGCCTCAGCGTACCTTTGTGAAAACTCCTGGAAGCTAAAGGAGCGATGCCGTAAGATTTGCGGACTAATAGCCCTTGTAGTCTCAATCTCGACGCATAGGCTGACCATCTCAAAAGGTGACCAGTGTTTATGTTTGATGAGGTATCCAAGGAGCTTTGTGACGTCAGGGTTGTTTTCGTTTTTGGGGTTAGATACTCTTGCAATCTTGCCCACAAGTTTTTCAGCATCAGGTGTTATCCAAATTAGTTCAGCTTTGTGCATGTCTTGCTACTAGTACTCTCAATTGTTTTACTGTAAGTTTTTCAGCTGTATCTCGTGTTAGGTCAACTAACTCATTTATATAATCAGCCTTTCTTTTCGTTTTGGATTTTGCCATATAGTTTTGGTCTAATTCTGCCGTAGCCATTCTTGATAGAGATGATTTCGCCCTTACCCATTACACGGTCATAATAAGGGTCGAAGATGTCAACCATGGTGTAAGCACGGACGACATCAAAGAACCGTTGTCCGTCCAAAGTGTATTCAACAATGTGGACGTCTGTTGGGAGCTGACTGTCATCGAAGGTGTCGGGCACAATGCCCTGGTCCATGACCTGACACTTCATCTTGGTCAGCTCTTCAGTTGAGAATTCAATATGTGGCACTTATGCGTATTGAGGTAAATTAACGTTGTTTGATTCAAAGAAGGCAGGCATCCGTGAAGCACGGGTATCACCTAAGCCTTCTGCCTTTCCACGGGTGTACAGGTTGTCTGAACACTTGAGCCAGAAGTTCTTGGAAAGGTACTTGTTCTCGTGCTCGGCATCGAGAGATTGGGTAACCCAGTCAATCGTTGCTCGGCGGAGAGAGTTGATAGTTTTGTCACTTGTCAATCCGATCTCAGAGCAAACAAGCGAGTTAGCCGCTACGTGGGTCTGTTCATCCCGTGAGATGTCGGCACTTGTCGTGCGCAGCCCGGTGTCTCCAAGGAACCTGAAAATTGGCAGCAACACGAAGAAGACGGATCTTTCAAGGACCACAGCCTTGAGGACAGGGTGCCGATCAAGTTCCAGCCACGTCTGGCAAATCTTCCCAGCTTCTCGCTCAAAGGCTGTTGGAACCTTGTGGGCTCGTGCTGCATAATTAAGTGCAATGTCATGTTTTTCTTCGTCGATTACGTTTGATTGAAGGAGCCTGATACATGCACGGTCGTCCGGCAGATCCCCACGCATGGCTTCAGTAATGAAGTCACCGACAGGAATCTCAAGACAGCGGAGTGCAAGCGCACGTTGAATGACCTCTTCACCGCCTTCCAGCAGGTCTCCTGCGGTAACCTCGACCGGAGTCCAGGTCCGCTTGCGTTGATGCAGTTGTGCGTAAGGTGATGTTGGTTTTGTCATTTGTTTGATAGATAGTTATTCGGCACAGGAAGGGCAAAAAGCTGCCTCTTCTGTTTCATCCGACAGATCGTCGAAGTTAAAGAGCGCACTGAAGTCGCCATCAAGAGCAGCCATGGCGTCATCCTTAGCTTGCGTGTTCTGCATAACTTGCAGGGAGTAATACAAGCTGGTCTGCGGGCTACGGAGCCAGTCCTCTACAAAGGCAACGTCATAAGTAACGATGTCGCTCCAAGAGTTGAAACTGTATCCATGGAACAAGCCTGTGTTGTGATACATCTGACAGATGCCATCCACCACTCGCTTGTACACATCCCAACCGACTTCTTCAGCAGTCTCTACGTTGCCGTAGTCATACTGTTGAACGCCAAAGGTAGAACTGTCTCGGTCAACAACACGTCCGATTGGGGGTGCCAATTCGGGTGTAGTTGTGTAGCCAGCACGGTCTTCATAGCGATACGAACAGCTAGCTGTAGGAGCAATTGCAAACGCACGATCCATGTTGGATTCACGTGCAATTTCCGTAGCGAGCTTGAGTCCGTGATCGAGAGCTTCAACTATTTTACGGGCTCCAGGAGTCACCATGACGTCATGTTCTGCACCGTGATAAAAATCCAGTGCCTCAGCCAATTGTGCGTAGGTAACTTTCTCCAGAGCCAGTAGATTCGCTAGTCCAAGGACACCTAAACCGACCTGCCTGTCCACTTCAGGAGACAGATACTCACGTGATTCACCTACGCCAGTCTTGCTGTGAAGTTCACACAGCTCAGTCATTCCTTCAACGAATGCGTGAGGGATGTCTTTGATCTTGCAAGCACCCAGGTTGATGTGCTCAAGCAGACAGGTGCCACGGGACTTGAGAAAGACCTCCAGGCACACGTTGCCGTAGATACGGAAGCCACGGTGGTCATACCGAATCTTGGTAAGCCAGATGTCACCACGTGCAATACCTGCACAGATAGCTTCTTTGACTTCGTCGGTAGTTTTGTTCCAGAGCAACTCGCTGACGTTCACACAACGCTTGACCCAAGGGAGTTCTTCACGACGTGCGGTGACAAACTCAAGGATGTCAGGGTGGCTGATGTCGAGGTGACAGACCACAGCTCCGTTTTTCCAAACACCACCTCTGCGCAGAACTTCATTCAGCACTGAGTAAACCTTGGCAAAGCTGACAGGTCCGCTTGCTACGAGACCCTTGTCATTGCTGCTGCCATTAGGACGAAGGTTAGTCAGGTGCACGGCACAGCCTGCTCCATAGCGGAGAGCGTGAGACACAAAGTCCCAAGACGCCTCAATACCGTTAGGGCCTTCGATCGTGTCTTCTACAACGAACACCGTGCAAGATGCAGGCAGTCGTTGGTCAGGATTGTCGAGCCAGTTTTGAACTCGTCCTGTACGTGCAATTTTGCTTTTCATACTAAGTCACTCAGGTTGGGTGGTTGATAGTTAGGACCTTTGAGAATCTTTCCGTCTTCACGGCGGATAGGCTTACGGTCTGGACCGAGCTTCGACATGTTGCTTTTATGCACACGATGCAGAGCGGTAACTAAGTCCCACTCCAGATTCTCGGCATATTGGAAGCACACATATACAAGGTCCGCAAGCTCTTTGAGTTTGTTTTCTGGTTCGTCTTCTGCGACGAACTCTTTAAACTCTTCTTGAATAAGACGCAACTGCATTTCAGTATTGTCTGGAGTATTCGGAACTTCGTAACAGTGACGAAATTCTATGGCTTGTTGTTGAGGATCTGCTGTCATTTTGCTCGTAAAGTTATTCTACCTTTTGTGAGGTCGAATGGGGAAAGTTCGACGGTAACTTTGTCACCTACAAGGAGTTGAATCTTGCGGGTAATAAGTCTTCCTGATGCACGGCACAGGCACTTATGCCCAGCAGGTTCATCAAGCTCTACGTTGAAATATCCGTTGCCTGATTCTTTAAATATGACGCCTTTGGCCTCAATTACATTCGCTTTCTTGCTCATCAGTAAAATATTCGTTGTATTCAGTTAGGATCTCTTCGTTACTCCATTCAGCGAATTCACGCTGCTGGTGATATTCAAAGAAATACCATAAGGCTTTGTAATCCATGCCTTCATAAGTCTCTTCAATGAGACGATCAATCATCTGTTCTCGTGTTTTAGACATCACATTGAGAGGATATAACTGGTTTTGGTTTGCGTATAACGATGAATGCATCGTCGTTGTATTTACGGGTGCCTTTCTTGGGAGCCCACTTAGTGCCAGCACCTTCGATCTCATAAATCTGGGTGCCGCCTATGACTACTTCGAGTTCAACCTCATGGGTGAACCCGAGTTCTTTCATACATTCAGCGATCTCACCGAGGAAGTCGTAAGTCTTTTTGTTCATTCTTCTTCTTCATCTGGACTAAGAAATTGATAAGTTCTTTGTTCGCCATCGGCATCAATTAAAAACCACTGCACAGGGCATTGGTCTATCCAATCAAAAAATTCGTCTGTCATCATTGCTCTAAGTAATCATGAAGTAAGTCATCAATCTGGGAATAGATCTGCTGATAGTCAAAGTGATTAATGATAAATTGAGAGGCGTCCCAAGCGTTGTCGCTGGTTAAGCCTTCAATACTTTCACTATCAGCTTGATCACAAACAAAATCAAAAACTATTTGATTCACAGATCCTCCGAAAGAATGTAGTTCAGAATCACGCCAGGCAAAGCAGTGGTGATGTTTTGTCCGCCAACGATGGTCTCAATGGAATCATCCTTGAGTTCGCAGTAACGGAAGCCATACTCATCCGTGTCGATATCACAGACCAGCTCTTCAGCAGCCACAACCATGGTGGGAGTGACTTCAATGTTCAGCTCTTCAGCAAGTGCTGTCTTCTCACCAGTAGTGGTTTTGAAGGGCACCAGTTGAATGGCAGACTGCTGCTCAGAGGGCAGAGTTTTGATGAAGTCCTTCAAGCGATAGCAAGGAGGACAATTCTCTTGAGTGAAGATGAAAAGTACAGTGTTACTCATGGGAGGATAATGTTTTTACGGACGGTGTTCTGATCCATTTGGATCTTGACTGGAGGCAGATATTTCTTATCTGCAAGATATGCGTCTACTTCCGCACGCTGCTCTTTAGTGAGATAGGCAAAGAGCAAGCCAAGGATTTGATTGATGTAATGACGCTCGGTCTGAGGACTGTCTTGCGCAAGTGCTGCATGGCACAAGCACACGGCATCCATTAGATCGTAACTAAATACATCTACGGTTTGTAAATCATTCATTGGGATCTATATATTTGAGTTTTTCAAGGGCATACTGTGCAACGACAGCATCTATTTGTTCTTCTAATGATTCACTTTCAAGTGCCTCAAGAGCCAGACTGCAGATGGCCCGCCGGTCCGGCAGGCTCATCTTTGAGTAAGTGTCAATGAGGTACTGATTGATATCAAAGTAGAACTCTGAATCAAAGTCAGCACTCAAAGCCATCAGAACTGAACCTCTTCAGTAACGGTGGCAGGAACGACTGACAGAGAACCCTGCAGCACAGCCACAGAGTCACGCAAAACTTGGTCACGAAGCTCGAAGTTCTTGGTAGCACGTGCATCCTTCAGAGTGTCATACACGGCTTGGTCAGAGACCTTGATGCCGTTGTCACGAATGGAGGCAAAGCAAGTGCCGTACTTGGAGTCACCTTTCCAAGTGTCAATAGCAACGAGGTGGCCCAGACCCTGCTGGTTCATAAGACCGCAGAGGCTAGTGATCATGCACTGGGACCACATGGTGGTGAGGCCAGAGGTCAGGCAGACCGTACGGCCACCTTGGGTGGTGAACTCGATGTTGAGCTTGGTACCGGAGAAGCCAGAGTTGGCATAAGGATTCTCTTCAATCTTGACGCCAGTGATCTGCACAGGATAGATACGAGTCACGGGCTTGCCGTTGGACTGCATCAGTGCTTCTTTCTGGTCATCGCCTTTGTACTGGAAGAACACAGCGTCGCTGTCTTTCACCAGGCCAATGCCGACCAGGATGTCATAAGAAGTGCTGCTAGATCCAGCAAACTCAGCAACAAGAGCAGAGGTATCAGTGGTTTGAGGAGAGTTAGTAGCAATGGTCATAAGTCAAAAATAATGTGTGGTTGACTGTCCGAATGGACAAGTTGATAACACCCGTCGTTAGACGGGAGTGGCTGTCACTTTTTGTCGTATCTTCTGAACCAAAAACGGTGGGCTAAACCCCAAAGCGTTATCGTTAGAGTCACGCCAAAGTAAACAGTTTTGAAATCGATATCTGCACCCATTACTCCTATGTAGTAATAGATAGGAATGGAAAAGAACTGCAGTGTCAAGCAAATCGCAGCTGTGAAGTACAGGTAAATGCAAGCCGAGATAAGGCCAGCAAATGCGTAATCAACAGCGTTGCGATTTTTCATCGATTTCTATTGGAATCGTTGCCTTCTATAAGATTGATCTTTACCTTGATATCTTTAGCAAGGTAGGTCAGTACTTTGGTTTCATCAGCGTGATGCTGAAGAATTAATGCATCTGCAAAACCCATTATACCTTCGGCAACAGACTTCTCTTTGTTTTTATACATCATGGCTAACCTCACCATTGAGTTCAGCCAACTTGGTAATAGCCAAGCTTTCTATGCAAGTCCAGACTAGTTGTCCTGACAGGATTTGTTGGTCACAGTAATATTCGACAGTGTCTTCAATTACTTCAATCAGCTCGCTGAGCTGTTCTCTTGAAAGTATCATCAATGTGGACAGATATACATGGCCTTCGCCATACCTTTATATTAGCCGGGGATACCCGGCTAGTCAAGGCTGTTCTTTAGTTAAGTGGCACAGTAATTATTACTTACGTGCAGCCCGACGCACTTTGCGAACGCCACGCTTAGTCATAGAAGTACCAGCTTTCTTAGCAGCAGGCTTAGCTGCAGAACGCTTGGTTTCAGACTTAACAGTCTCTTTCTTCTTAGCAGCTTTAGCCTTCATCATCTCCTGACCTTTCTTGAGGCCAGCTTCACGACGAGCTTTACCGTCCATCTTGGCAGGAGCTTTCTTAGGCTTGTTCTCTTCTGCGAGACGACCGCCGCCAGCTTTTGCTTTTTCACGCTTAGCTTTCATCCGTTCGATGAAGTCACTTCCTTTGGAAGTCTTTTTCTTTTCCATGACATTAGAGAAGTTTCTTATATTGTTACACAATAAAAAGGCTCCCCGAAGAGAGCCTTTCTAGTATCTCTAAAGATATATGCAACAAGCGAGTAACCTATCGCTTATCACTACACACACAACCAGGCCGCAACCACAACGGCCAGGCTTAACTATAACAAACTATCGTAATTGCGTGGTGTGAATGATATTGAATGGGCGATATCTAAGGTATGGAATGTCCAGCATCACTTGAGTAAGTGCAGCGGACTTGTCCTCAGCACGAGTGCAGAGGTTAACGATGTCATTATCTTCGGTTCTATATGCAACCAGGAAGCTCATGAGTGGAGTACACACGACAAAGACACGAGGATAAGAATAATTGTAGTAAGAATCATTGTTATACAGCAGCCATTTTTAGCTTAACTGGTGTTGTTTACGTAAGACAAAAAAGAGGGGCGTTAGCCCCTCTATTGTCACCTAATTCACACCATTGCAGGCATGAGTTCTTTGGCAACTTCAATTGCTTTTTTGGCGTAGTTCATGCCAGTACCAAAGTTGGCACTGTTGAACTTAGACATACGCTGATTGCGAGTCAGTTGACGATCTCTAGGAGAAGTCTCTACCTGAGTCACAGCGTTGATGGCATTCCAAACTGAGCCAGTGGCGTAGTTGGAACCCATGCCGAAGCGGTATGCAGTGTTAAGCCTGCGATACTTACGGAACTTCATCATGTCTTTGACGTCGTAGACCTGCTCGACGAACTCGGCAAAGCTGCCAAGTTCAACGCCAGCAGTTGTACGCAGAAAGTCCATGTCATCACTGAAGGATTGACGGGCGACGTCGATGCTCTTGATTAGAGAATCGAACTGGCCATTCACGCCTTGCTTGTGAGTGAGAGTTTGTTTCGCACCACTGTCACGCATCATTGCGGCTAGAGTGTTTTGGCAAACGACACGTATGTCAGTAAATTTTGCACCGACACTTGTCTTACCGTCGTGTCCAAGGAAGCCGACGAGACGACGCTTCATTGTGTCGCCAGGGACGATGTCCTCCGACGCACCACGGAGTGTGGCGGTAAAGGCGACTTTGGCACCGCCGCCAAGTACAACGACGCTGTCCATGTCCGCCTCTTCTCTGATGAACTCTGCCATCCGAAGGAGCGAATCGTTCTGGACCAATTCATATTGGTCCGAGACAGCACCGAAGAACTCTTGGGTGTCTGTACGGACAACTCCGTAGACACCTGAGGCTTGAGTTGATGATGAAGTGACTCCTGTTTCAGGGTCAATTCCAAGTGCGACTGGGTAAAGAAGCTCCCTCTTCTCAACTTGGAAGAGTGCGTTTGCAAGCTCAAAGGCTTGACGTGCGGGACGGGTGCCAGGCTCGACAACGCCGAGTCCGTGCCATGCGTGTTCGTTGTTACCGAACCAGCCGGAGGTGAAATTAGCTGCCATGTTGTTGACATATATAGGTTGAACACTGTGGATAAAGCCGGGGTTACCCGGCGTGTGGCTGTTATGGCTGCTTAGCTCTCTTCTGTCTTGGAATTGTTAACTTGATTACCATTCTCACTCATGTACCGCTGTACAGCTGCAAGTACTAAGTCATTCATAGTCGTCTCAGAAGTAAAACTGAGAAGCTTCAATTGCTTGTGCAAATCGACTGGCATGACGACGGTGACCCGTTTCATGTTTGTCAAGGGGACGCTCCTCGCAGGGTAAAAACCCTGACCAGGGCCGCTAGATAATGTTAGCGACAGGAAAACTGTATGGTTGGTTATACATTTCTACAGTTCTACAGAAAAAACCACGCAAGTTGTGTGGTTCCTGTAACGCAAGTGGTACCAAGGGGTCTGAGCTGTTTTCGATGGGTAAACCACGCTAACCGCACAAGTCCCCTTATATTCTTCTTTTTTAATGTACCTATACCCCAATCCCTCTACTAGGAATTTTAATTTTAAAGGGTTAGAGAATTAGCGTGGCAAGTGTGGTTTTGTGGTTTAGGTGTGGTTTTATCCTTGCTTGCCTTTCTTAAGCGATCCAGGCACAGGAGTAGGCACCAACAACTCTTTTACTTTCTGCTTGTAGTTGAACGTGAAGTCGTCAAGGCCGCTACGGTCAGTAGTACCGTCAACGGGGTTCGTGCCAAAGATCATTTCAGTCCGGTCACCAGACATGACGTGATCATCGTAAGTATCAACCAAAGCTTTGGATTCAGCAGCTTCTTGTGATAGCTGAACTTTTTTAGGCTCAGCAAAACCAGAATCTTTCTGACCTTCACTTAGATCATCCATCAGTGCATCGAATGCGTTGATAGAGAGACCTTCGCCATCAGCGAACTTCTCTTTCATCGCCTCTTCCCCATGGACATCAGCATAGAAGCCTTTGATCTGGTCGCTGTCCTTAAGACGGTTGTAGTCCTTTTCAGTCAGGTAAGTACCAAGAGCACCAGTCTGTTTGGTACCAGTGGTGCTTCCTTCAGAGTAAGCCTTGTCTTCATCAACAGATTTCAGACCAAGGATACCTTTGAACTCAGCAGCACCAAACTCACCAGGGCCAGCTTTCTTGTTAAATGCTTCAGAAATAGCAGAGCCACGAAGCTTTACTTCTTGAGGGTTACGTAAGCCTTTCTCGGCTTGAGTTCCTTTCTTTTTACTGACAACGTCAGCAATCTCTTTAGGGTTAAGCATGATCAGGATCCGAATTTAGTTGCACCTTTGCCACTTGTCTTGATACCAGCAAGGTTCAAGCCTTGAGCAACGTTGAATGAATACTTGTTCTTGAAGTCCATTGCTTCTTCAAGATTCTCGTTGGTGCTGTCAATGGGAGACTCGTCTACCACATCTTCGACACCCGACGCGCCAGGCTGTGTAGTACCAGGCGACTCAGTACCAAGTTCAGCCCCACGAGTGTCAAAAGGATCAGCTGAATTAAAACTACCCCGTCCAAGGGTGGACCCAGTAATACCTGTCGTGTACTTAGCGAGCAGCTCTTGTGAATCTTTTGCAGCATCAGAAAGACCTATTTCAGGAGCAACAGCAGCTTCAGTGTTTTGAGACGCTGTCGTTTTCTTATTGTTCTTCTTCAGCATCTGACGGAAGTCTTTACGCAGACCAGAGTCACGCTTGTCTTCGTACTCATCGACAGCCTGCATAGAGATATTCATCTTGTCTTGAGCAGAGCTGTAAGCACCACCACCTTCGTGGCGCTTCTTCATCTCTTTATGGATTGCACCGGCCTGCTCTAGGTTGCCAATAGCAGAGTCATTACCAGTAACTTCCATGTAACGACGGACGTCATAGTCGTTATTCATTGCCTGAGCAAGGGAAGCATCAGTACGACGCTCAGCGGCTAACGACCCGCCGTTGTATCCAGAAGAACCAGGACGACCTTGAGACTTATGGATTTCACCGCCATACATCCCTTGGAGTGTATTGCGATCTTTTATTTTCTTTAGATGACTAGCCATTTGAGAAGACAGACGTCAATATATCTCATTCTAACGACGACTTATCCATGCCAAAGTAGTCACGTACTGCTTCGTCTAGGTCTTTGTAAGCAAGGTACCAGTCATTAACTAAACCACTGTGCCCGAGCACATGGTATCTCCACTCATTCTCTTCGATGATGTCGTGGATCTTCTGTAAAGGAGGATGTCTGTCCATAGCAAATATTTAAGGGGCCGCTCCTCAAGTTGCGATCTTGAAGAGCGATCAATTAACAGGGTGGAAACGACAAAAAACCCCTGAACCTTCAGTTTGGGGCCTGACGTCGTTCTTCTACAGCCCGTATCAAATATAGCTAAATAACAATACCCACGAGGGTAAATGTTATGGAGAGCAGAATGATTGCTGTCCACAACATAAGCATGTGAACGTCGCTAATCATTTGTAGTCCTTCAGCATTTGAAGAGAACTGCGATAGCGGCTTTCAGCCTTAGCGTGATATGAACGCCAGTCTTCGATAGCTTCATCTAAGGCATCAAAGAAAATGCGTGCATTACGAGAGTCATCGCCGAAGTCAGCAATGATGTCAGCAATGAGTCCTTTGTAGTACTCACGCTGTTGCTGATAGTTCCAAGTTGGAGTATCCATGTTTCTATGATTGTTTACAACCAACCTAACCACCGCTGATAAGCGGTGTGGTATTGGCTGTTATGTAATAAGTGATATATACAATAGATAAAGCTTCCTAACTTGACTTGATTCAAGAAAACATACAAAGCCCCGGCAATAACCGGGGTCTTTTTTTGTGTTGATAAAATGTTAGACAGCAAGTGATATCTTTAACTTAATGTCTAAGAATAGAGGTAAGAAGGATAAGAAGGGAGGAGGCATGGCAGGCGATGTCCTGCAGCAAGGGTTTGGAAAAGGTAAGACGAAAGGAATGGGTAAGTCTGAGGATGTAGCACGTGGTGCCATGCTCAACCGTAAGGATTGGTCAATCCCTAACTGGGATAATCCTTCAAAGAAGGAGATGAAGAAGTTTGAGAAGGCAACGGGCTATCCTCAGTACTTGGAAGGATTCAAAGAAGATCAGATTCAAAATATGTACAAAGATCAGAATATCCTTTGGTATTCAGAAGGGGACTCATATAATGAAACGATGGACAACCTGGCAACAGGCACAGGATTGAACTTCACTCGTGTTCCTAATCAAGATGATGCTGAAATCATCAACATGCTAGATCGTGGTGAAGAGAAAATTGTTGAACGTTTTGACAGAAATCTTACAAACAACACTCCAGATTCACTAGATAAGTACGGTGCAACTTTGCCTAATTACGGTGAGTTAGCTGAAGGCAAGGCCGGTCCAAGTAGACAATATGACAAGGCTCTTGGCTACAGTACTGACTTTAACGTCAGCAAAGATCACGGGCACTTGCCTGCTTTTGCACAGATGGATGATTATGTCCAGTTCAATCGTTCGTTGAATGTTAGTGGGGAAGATTTAAAAACACTTGGCTATGGCAGGCCATTCAAAGGTGCTGAGTTCGCCACACAATTAGGCGGCGACTACAACAAGATGGCTGCGCAGACACGTAGGCATACCATGGAACATGAAGTGGGCCACAGCATGGGCATCGCTGGTGACCTTACGTTGAATAAGAAAGATCCGTCACCCATGAGCTACAACGCAAGTATTCGCACAGGTGTGTTGGGTGAACGAGAGTATGAGTCTATTAAGAAGAACTTCCAGCCATACATTAACGACGCTGCATATAAGCCTTACGTAGCACCAGTGCCCTATCAGCAGCCTGCACAGCCGCAAGCAGCGGCACCAGGAGGGCAGCTAGCAGCAGCTTTTGTGACTAAAAGCCGGGCGAAAGGCCGGAAGAATAAAAAAAGGAACCGCTGATAAGCAGTCCTTAATTAAACCTATTGAAAACGTTATTTGCGTTTTTGATTCTCCTATCCAGGTGGGGTTCGCTGGGTCGGAAGAAGTCTCTCTGCAGGTGGGTAGCAGCCTGAGTGGCATTCATACCACCGAGTTCATCGAGAGCTTTGGTATAGCCAACGAGGGAGTTCCCGTTGGGGTCATACTTACCTAAGTATTCATCAGCGAAGTACTCCAGCTGATTCTGCATAGAGTTAGGGTCACCGCCTTCAGATAAGACACCTTGACGCCAAGAGTCATACGGTGTGCGTCGTGCACCCGTGTACTGACTTATGCCACGACCCTTGCGTGCCCTAGCTTCGATGATGTCAAGATCTTGGAGATTGCTATCTCCAGTCTCAGTCATCCAGTTACCAAGCATGCCTGAAGCACCGGCAGGAGACATACGCTTCATGCGACCCCCGGTGTAATCTTCAATGCCACTACCAGTCAGCCATTCGTATGCATACGAGACGTTATCCTGTTGATCAGGAATATCGTCAGGGCTCATGGTGATATTGAACGCACCTTTGGGGGCAGTATTACTTGCTTTGTAAGACTGAGCACGGTCTTTAGCTTCTCCGAAGGTGGCCATAAGATCAAAGGGGATAGACGGGTTCAGGGTTAGAAGCCCAATACTTATCGTTCTTGCTAACACAAATAGTCTGAACTCCTTGAAGTTCAGCTCCTCTACAATTGTACGGACTATCATCAATTAACATTCCAACTTTATAGTAATCACGCTGCAACTTCTGCAGCATTGCTTGTTTAGCTATTGCTGAATTAACAACACCAGTAGACATCAGTAATTGATCTACAGGTATATTGTTTTCATCTAACCAAGCGAGCGTTTCAAACATCCGCTCAGGCGGACGTGACGTTGCCACAGCGATGTGATCGCCCATGGCGTAAGTAAGCTTGAGAAGCTCAGTCACCCGCCTGTCCGGCTCAAAGTGACGAGATGCAGTAAAGAACTCGTCCTTTGACATGCCGGTGTTGTCAAACCCTTCAGGCTTGATCGTGATTGTGTCGTCAAAGTCAAAGACTTGCACGACAGAGTGTTTGTTAGGGCGATCAATTTCGACGCCCACAAACATCTCTTGCTTGAAGTATTTCATTCGTAGGTCTTTAGATACCTACGACTCAACCGGCGTTAGCCGGTCACATGGTTGGCAGCTTGCCTGACTGACCACCACCAGTGAAATCACGTTGACCAGAGAACATTCCGGTAGCACGAGCTTTGCCTTGGAAGAAGCCAGAGTTTTGAGCTTGGATTGCAGCCATAGCGCCAGCAGCATCAAACGCTTGCAGGCCAGTACCACCACCGCCTCCGTAGGCGTTGAAGTCTTGATTCTGGAAGTTAGCTAACTGATCCTGGAAACTTTGCATTTGATCTTGATATGCCTCGTAATCAAACTCGTCGTAATAGCCATAGTCATCCTCATTCTGAGGTGACTTCGTAGGCGTACTAAAGGTACCTCTAGGTTGCTGCTCTTGCTTCGGCTGAGGCTGAGGATTGAAGGCACCACTGCCTTTGCCAGAGTTATTGAGGGCTCGGTCAACCTTGCCACCAGTACGGGCACCAGTATTTGAAAGAAACTTGCCAATCTTCTTATCACTGAAGCCAGCATCTCTTGCTTCGTTTAGATCAGAACGAGTGAACTTATTACCGAAGTTCATGGCACGTAAGCCTACGCCCTTGTTCTTCTGAGCGTTGGCTTTCTCGATAGCTTTCTGTGACTTACTGGTGATTTTGACACCAGACTTCTTAGCAAACTTATTGATTTGTTTTTGAGAGACGCCTTGCCTTGTAAGGCTATTTGCTTCAGAGCGGGTAATGGTATTACCCAAGCTCTTACGGCTCAGGGTAGGCCGGGAATTGTTCTTGTTACCAGAACTGGATGAACCCCGAGAGGAAGACGAAGGTCTGTTACCTCCGCTCGGCCTACTAGGGGAAGGTCTAGACGGTCCACGGCTACCACCGCCTCCACGACTAGAGCCACTAGAAGAGCGAGAACCACCGCCGCTACTACTACGACGGCTAGGTGCTGGCGAAGATTTTTTAGGGGTAGGGGCAGATTTTTTAGGTGCTGACTTTTTAGGTGCTGACTTACGTGCTTGTGCCTTGGACTTGGCCCTTCCACGTGAGCCTCCACCTTTCTTACCACCACCTTTTTTGCCACCTCTTTTTCTCGCCATAGTTATTACTTAGGAAGCCTACTTTATTTTAGTAGGTATTATTAAAGCGGTAGCATATAGAGGTAGGTTAGTGATACATAAGCGATAAAAAGCTTAGGTATAAGTATGAATGGATGCGGACACACGCAAGAGGCGTGCGTCTATGTTGCTGCAGTCAATGCAGAACACAGGCAAGAATTACTCTCTTGATTACAATAAATCTGCACCCATTAAAGAAGGTATGACCTCTAGTGACAGAGGATACGTGCCAGGTGAGCACATGCATCACACGGCAATCGTTGATGTTTACGAGCCTATTTATAGAAATACAGATGAAGGAGAAGCTGCAGTACTGAATGACTTTGCTGCTTCTTTGGGAGTACCCATGGGTAACCACCCCAAGAACTTCGTGAGTATGCCAGAGGGGGATCACCTATCAGGGATGCATGGGTATGCAGGTGACCACCGCATTCAGCTAAATAACTTGAGCGCAGAAGAGCGTGCAAAGATAGATGCTTTTTTAAATAGAATCGCCGATGCTCCTTTTGAAGCGAAGAAGGAAGCATTGAGGACAATGATTGAGTACGGTCAGCCGATCATGGATGATCGATTGCGTGACCTTGGGTATAAATTTAAGGATCGGGAGCAGCTAGCCAGAGAATATCAAACAGAGGTAGGCCTTGATCGACAGCAAGCACAGAATGAGGCTGCTACTGATGCACTGCGTCGTGAGATTGAATCACGTCAGCATTTCAGCCGGTCCGGCAAAGCGCTCAGAGGAGAAGCGCTTTCTGAAGCAAGGATTGATGATCTACTAGCCATTACTGACGCTGTATATCCAACCAAGAGAATGGCTGGAGGCGAAGAGATGGATATGTATCTCAGTCAATCCCCTGCCCGTATTGATAGTCCAGGTGCAAGCAGAGATAAGGTCTACTATATCGATGCTGACAACGTGCGTATCAACGGGAAGAACGGTCAGCGCAACGGTGTAGCTGTTGCTTAGAGCTTGTATCCACCATCACTGAAAGGCGTCGAGGTATACCCATCGAAGGTGCCTTGTTGAACAGGGATGTGGATATTCATAGTCACGTAATCCACAGCCTCAGGCGAAGGCCCAGTGACAAGCTCATTACCGTCTTTATCGTAGGACGTGTAAAGACCAAAGCGAGTTTTCTTGATTTCGTACATCATTTTTGTTATCGAACGTAGTGAGAGAAAGTAAAAATATCCCTACCGTTAGGTAGGGAGAAAGGCTCAATATGCAGCCTCTTCGGTTTGACCAAGAGCCCAAGAAGGAGCTTGATCAACCGGAGCAGAAGTGGATGCTTGAGCAGGAGTGACTTGCACGGGACGACGAGCGTTACGTGCAGGCTTGGCATCACCCTTAGTGGGGATAGGGCCAAGGCCGCCAGTCATGATTTGCACTTGAGCCATCGTCACTTGAGGACGCTGGCGCATGCGAAGCTCACCGTTTGCATCGGTGTAAGTTTCGCTAGTGCCCTGAAGGCGACCCGTCAGAGTGACCATGGCACCTGAGCGCAGGTAGCCTTTGTTGAACAGAGCCAACAGACCGTTGGAATCTGTGAAAGTAACTTCAACCTCAGCGCCGTCTTTAACAAGCGTGGAGATAACGGACACAGAGAGAAACTCTCCGTTACGACCACTCTTGACATCAGAGTAGCTGATACGGCCTTCGACAGTGAAGGTGTTGAAGTTGGCGTAGTTGGTGTAAGTAGCCATGATTGAAATGAAATGGTGGAGCTTGATTGCTCCGAAAGAACAAACTCCAAAAACCCGGCGTTAGCCGGGGTGGAGTGGATTTATGTTGTTACGGCTGTCAGACAGCTTCATCGCAAGTGAAGTCCTCATCAGTGATGCGGACGTTGCGCAATGCTTCATAAGCAACCTTGAGTTTGCCCATGTCATCAGCCCAGCCAATAGCTGAGTTGATGTTGTCTTCAGCGTCTTTGAAGGCAATGGCTTCATGCCAGCTGATAAGACGTTGGAAGATAAGCAAGGCCATGACCTTGTGCGTCATAACGTGACCACACTCATGGATTGCTGCTTCAAGAGCGGATTCTGCAATGCAGATAACGCCTTCTTCGTCGTGTCCATTGAAGGGACCTTCAGTCTCTTCGGCCAGACGCTCAGCGTTAAGATCAGCAATGATCTTGTCAGCTGCTTTCTCAGTCAGCAATGACGCAAGGAAGTCAGTAGAAGCTGATTCAGGGATGTTTGATGAAGTCATATGTGACGTATATATTTACGAAAAAAAGCATCCGTCGTTAGACGGAAGCCTGGCTGTAAACAGCTCAGAGGTACTCACAATCGAGGTAGCAGGAAGCGACATCAGACATGAAGTCGCCGACTAGCTGAGTATCGATTGGAGCTGAGCCGTTCTGCATCACATGCAGATCGCACTCATCAACAAGGAAGCGCCATGCGTCTTCCGTTTGAGGCTCAATGAGAGCAACTCCAGCAACTTGAGTTGTGGAGTGAATTTTGAAATCAGTCATGATTTATTACTTATGTATTACATAAGCAAAAACCCCGTCGTTAGACGGGGAAAGGCTGTTAGAAGTTGGCTGCTTGATTGCGGTTGAAGGCAGTAGCAACAACCAATGCGGTGCTGCAGATGCCTACAAAACCAATGACAGCGAGGATGATTGTGGACTCAGTAGGTACAAACATGTTCAACCTCTGCCTTGTCCACGGAGGAGCTTGCCGTTACGACGCTTAGGCTTGGAATTAGTTCCATTGCCTTGGCGAGTCTTTTTACGATTGTTGCTTCCCTTGAAGGTAGCACCGGATAATGAACGAGCCATTGTCTTTCAGATGTTTATGTACACATGTGATATCCCCGGAGTTATCCGGGGAGGGGCTGTTATGTAGTTGACGATGCTCATATTCAGCTACGAGGTGCCACGTAGCAATGAATAACGAGAGCATGATATATATTCTTAGTAGCATTATTCCCCTGTTCTATGGCTATACAATTGTAGGAGGTATTAAATAAGATTATGAGACGCAATCGTGCTACAGAAGAGGCAGTTGCACGTAGGCAAGGAGCTATGCTCCAACTGTCTCCTGAAGAGATGCTGCGTCTTATTGATGAAAGAGGAGGCGACTACTATCGCTCAGAGCTAGCATCTCCACAGATAGAGAGTGCGTATGACAACTACGGTCATTCAGCGGGCCAAGGCAACGCTGAGCTAGTTGAAGATATGCGTCGGCTATATGGATTAAATAAAGGATTAGATGTCAGCACTATGCCTGACAATGTGCGTCAGCAGCTCACAGAGGCTGTGGCTGCGCTTGAACCCAAGCCAGTCATTGTTGCTCCAGTTAAGGAGGTGCATCAGCAAGAGCACACTTCCATAACGCCTGTGTTCGTAAAGCCTGAGCCAGTCGGTGGAGTCGATGGAATGCAAGGCTACGTACGCATGGCTGGAGATGCAGTCTCACGTGCAGATGATGCTGTGCAAACTGCAATCAGACAGAAGTTATACGGCGAGCGACCAGACGGTTCCTACGGAGAAGGGAACGTAGCTGGTGCTAAAGCATTGATCGCACACATACTGCATGGATCAGGCAAACAATTGGCTGAGGATCCATTAGAGCGTGCGTTATA
>VMHT01079181.1_pt1 | contig 45877 bp, 51 predicted proteins | sample 4693611 | NCBI WGS metagenome assembly VMHT01 (sample SAMN12280063, study PRJNA550983) | marine metagenome | isolation source: seawater sampled from same location over 5 years 0.02-0.2 micron viral filtrate | place: USA: collected off the coast of southern California halfway between the port... ... | reverse complement strand
ATCATATGTAAATCCACGATCATTTTTCTTGTCTAAAAATTTTCTAAGTTTTTTAATCTTTTTTTGATGTGCTGCAGCTCCTTTTGGGGTCATATATCCAACTCCCATTTGTTCTACTATTTCATTTGCATCATTTTCAAATTCTTGTAAAAACCATTCTTTAGTAAGTGAAGATGGACTACCAAGCATTTGCCATAAGTTTTTTATGATAGATTCATCATATCCAGGATAACTTGCTTTAAATTTACTATATTCGTCTGCATTTAAAGCTGCTCTTACGGCTGAAGCTGATATTGCATTACCATCATCATATTTTAAAGGATCTGCAGAAACTGTTAATTCAACTGCATCAATACCAGCTGGTATTTTTCTTCCTTTTCTATCACCAGTTAATTTATATTTATCTACATTTGGTAAAAATGTTTTTACTCGAACATAATCTTCGTCTTTTTCTGATGCAGCTAATGCAAATTGACCTTGTGCGTCTTCTGGTAATGAAAATAGATATTCATATGCGGCCATAATAGGAGAATTAAAATCCGTAGATTGTATTTCGATGTTATTGTTTCTATTTAACAAATTAAACATTTTGATACTTATATCTCTTGTTATACCATCACGCTCTTTTGGACCTATCAACATGATAACTTTGTCGACACTAGGATTTTGAGCGTATCTTTGAGCAAGAGCCATATGTGCTCCTGTTATTGGCTTAAAGCCACCGGGAAATAATACTGTTACATTATTCATTTTATATAAATATTACTTAATTAATTAATCGTCTATATATTTAAAATCTATATCAACCACCCGAATTTCCGCTGCCACCGCCTGAACATAAAGTTACACTTGTTACTTTTCCAGATGATACTACAAACTGTTTAGTAACTGTTTGACCAGATAACCCATTAGAAGTAAATCCATATGTGCCATTTGATAAAAAGTTAACTCGACCTCCAAATTGAGATGTAAATATATAATCACCAGAGACTGGTACAGTGCCAACTCCACCATGATATGTAGCATTACTTGTAGTAGATCCGCAACTCGATCCACGATAAAATAATGTTAAACTAGGAGTATGTCCATAAAAATCAGAAAAACTTATATTACTATTAATATTTAATCCAGTTGTTTGAGCTAAAAAATCTAAACTTACATTTGAACTAGCTTGCGGTGAATCAAATGCTTCTTTCAATTCAGTCATGGTTATTTGTCCTGATGCTTTAAATGTTGTAACATTATTTACATTTTGAGTTGCTGCTACTTTAGTTCCAGCTTCATTAACTGCATACGCTGCAAAATAATACGTTTCGCTAGAAGTTAATCCAGTTATAGTTCTTGTAAAACCTCCAACGCCAGCTCCGCTAGAATATTGTGTATTTGATGATGCATTAGAATTAGTTCCAAAATAAAATCCTCTAGCAGATACAGTTCCGCCGCCGGCTGAAACTACAGATGCTGACAATGTTATACTTTTACCAAGAATATTAGATGTAGTTGTTGAACTTACTGCAGGTAATGATGGGCCACCGGGTCCTTCGCCTCCTTCTCCTCCTTCTCCTTCCCCACCACCAGCTCCGTGTCTAGGTAATGTTTTTAATATATGTATGTAATTCATCAATCTGTTTTTGTTGTTCTTTAATAGCTTCAATTAGTACTGGAATAATTTTTTCATAGTTAACAGTTTTATAATCAATGTGTGGATCAACTCCTTCCATTAACGGCATTTTCTTTTCTGTTATTACTTCAGGCAATATTTTTTCTACTTCTTGAGCTATTAATCCTATATCATTTGTATTTTTTCGTTTTCCGGAATTCCATGTATATGATACACCTCTTAACAATTTAACTTTATCTAATGCATTTCCAATTGTAATAATATTGTCTTTTAATCTGGAATCTGATATTGTAGTAGAAAATCCAATAACATCTCTTTCAACATGTAAATCGCCGTCGTTTTCTAAACGCATATCTTCTGCTCCATCTAAAAAGAATCCTATACTAGTATCTCGTATAAGAATACTATCATTGGAACTTCTATTTCTTCTTAAATGTAAATCTTCATCATAAGAATCAATGAAACCTGTATCTACTATTATTCCTGTATTAAAATAATAACTAGCTCTGTCGGTAGAAAAATGACTAAAAGTTCCGTTACTAGGACCTATATTTACATATCCATGATCGGTTTGTATTTTTAATTCTCCGTTAGCACTAGCTCTAGATAAATGACAATCAGTTGAAAGATTTAAAGTAGTACCATCAAATGTTAAATTAGATTCAGCATTCATTGCATCAGCTCCAGTAGCAGTAATTATTCTATTATTAGAACCATTGGTCATGAAATCAGATACATCTACTGAAACTGATGACGCAGCTACATTGATACCTGTACCAGCTCCTACTGTTAATGTTACTCCTCCTGATGTACCTCCTCCTGTTAATCCGTTTCCTGCTGTTACAGCTGTTATATCACCACCACCACCAGATCCACCGGATGGTATTGATTGTGTTGATAATACTCCTGATGAATTAGCTACGACCATTCTATCTCCAGATCCTGCTAAACTTGATACTGTTAAATCATTATTAATTATAACATCAGGAGTGAGTCCTGTAGTCATTATTAATCCGGTAGAGCCTCCAATAGTTGTGCTTTGTCCTATTTTAAAATAATCATTGTCTGAATTATCTACGCCTATAGAATATCCTCTGGTACCAGCTTGTATAGCTATTCCGGAATCTCCAGTGCCGTAGTTTCTCATATTTAATTGTGCACCAGTACCGGTCGTTGTTCGTTGTAAGTCTAATCCTACACTAGTAATATTAGATCCAGAAATTAACACTTGATTTCCAAAAACTTTTGTAGCGTGACAATGATTTGAAGAATCTAGAATAACACTTTTTTGCTGTATTCTAGCTAAGCTATAATTTTGTCCCGGGTCTAAATTTATAATTGCCATTTTTTATTCCTTTTTTTAAATTGCAACAACATCAAAAGCTTCATCCATTGCTTCGTTAATATTCGCAGTGTCAAATTGAATTCCTGGTGTTTGTATAATTACATTAACTGAGGTTGATGTTACGCTACTAGCAGAACCTGTATTTGGTAATTCTATATCTTTTATAATAAATGCATTTGAAGGTGCTACTGCTATAATCATATTCATTACAACATCTCCTCCTAATGATCCATCAAATACTAAATTTTTACCTCCAGTAACTGTTCTAAAATAACTTGATTGATTTCCATTGGTAACTTTAACTGTTTTTTCAGTAAATTGTTGAGCAGTTACACGTCCATTAAATAATGCATTTGAAGCTGTAATTTGACCTGTATCTTTTAATACAATATTATTATTAGTTGAATTAATTTGATTGGTTGTTAAATCAAAACCTCCAATTGTACCTCCGGTGAATAATACATCAGATCCTGTTATTTGTCCAGAATCTTTTAATCTTAAATTGTTATTTGAAGATCGTATTTCATCAGCTGATAATACAAAACCTCCGATTGTTCCTTCTTCTGCAGAAACTTTTCTTACTATAACATCTCCATCTGGTTTGATATGAATTTTTGAAGATGATATTTCTATATTTCCATTTGCTCCCGAAACAAATTGATTGTCTACTGATCCTAAAAAGAATTTTGGAGTTTGTATATCTACTTCTGATCCTGATACTAATAATTGACCTGTTGTTTGAGAATATGCAAAATGTCCAGCTGATGCAGAACCTATAAAAAAGTTACCAGAAGAATCTAAAAACGTAACAAAATCATTGATAGTTGCATTAGTTCCATCGCCGGCTGTAATATTACCATGAAATCCTAATACATTAGATGTCATTAATAATCCAGCATTTAATCCGCCAGTAGTATCAACTTCAGATATTGATCCAGTTAAGAAATCAAAATTAGGACCGGTTGCGCCAGTTGCTCCTGCAGTACCAGCTGTTCCTTGTTTTGATTTAGCTAAAGTCATTGTTTTAGTAACACTAACACTTGCACTGGTTGCAGTTATATCAACAGATCCTGAATCGTGTGTCATTGAATTAATAGTTAACGTATTTCCATCAGTTCCAGATAATGTAGAAGTAACACCTGTACTATTTGTTCTAGCATAACTAAAACTAGATGTTGAATTAGTTAATCCGACAAATACAACCATATCTGTAACACCATCAGCAAAACTAGACACAGTACCACTTTGATCTGCTGGGAAAGTGTGAGATTCATTTGTTAAAAATGCAGTAACCGCAGGTGCACCGTCTGCACCAGGAGCACCATCTGATCCATCTGATCCAGATGAACCGCCATCTAATTTAAAAATTCTAGTAGTATCAGATAAACTATCTTTTGTAACTTCTATTGTTAAAGGTAATTTTGTTTTATTACCACTAACAGTTCCACTAAATGTTATACTTCCAGAAACTTGTCCAGATCCATTTGTTACATCAGTTTTTAATGTTGGATTTGATAATGTAGAATTTGTGGAGTCTTTTATAATAATATCACCAGACACAATTGGACCTGATAAATTTTGTTGATTAAATATAATTAATATATCGTCATCTAATGCGTCAGTTGCTGAAGATGATGCAAATGAAAATACTTGTGAGTCAGAAGTTAATGTTAATGTTTTTGCTGTGCTTCCTGATTCACCTGTTTTTGATTTTGCAAGATTCATTGTTTTTGTTAAACTAACACTTCCGCTAACTGCTGTAAAATTAATTGATCCAGAGTCATGAGCCATTCCGGTAACTGTTAATAAATTACTAGAACTAGTAGCAGTAACACCTAATGAATTTGATCCGGTAAATGTAAAGCTAGATGTAACATTATCTAAACCTAAAAATACTATCATTTCGGTAGTGCCAGTAGAAAAGTCTGGTACTGTACCGTCTGCTGTTGCAGGAAATGTGTGAGACTCATTAGATAAAAATGCAGTTATTGCTGCTTGTCCGTCTGATCCATTTGTACCATCTGAACCTGATGATCCTCCTTCTAATTTAAAGATTTTTGTTGTATCACTAACACTATCACGAGCTACTTCAATTGTTAAAGGAAGTTTAGTTTTGTCTCCTCCAACGGTACCACTAAATGTAATACTACCAGAAACTTGTCCTGTTCCTGATGTAACGTCTGTTATTAAGCTAGGATTAGTTAAGGTATTACCATTAGAATCTTTTATAGTAATATTGCTAGAAACTACAGCTGAATCTAAGTTTTGTTGATTAATGATAAATAATATATCGTTATCAATAGCATCACTACTCGATGCAGATGGGAATGAAAATACTTGAGAATCTGTTGTTAATGTAATTAATTTTGCACTAGATCCAGGATTGCCATCAGTACCTGCTTTAGATTTAGCTAATGTAAATACTTTTGATATTGAAACTTCATTAGCTCCAGAACCAGATTTAGCAGTAAATGTTATAGATCCACTATCATGAGACATTCCAGTTATTTGAATATCATTACTAGAGCTTGTTGCGGTAACACCATCAGTATTTGAACCAGTAAATGTAAAACTTGAAGTAACATTATTTAATCCGTTAAAGACTTCCATTGTAGTAGTACCAACAGAAAAATCTGAAACTGTACCGTCTGATGTAGCTACAAACGTTTGAGACTCATTAGTAAGGAATGCTGTTATAGATGATTCTCCTTGTCTAGATTTTGCTAATGACATTATTTTTGTAAGAGTAACACTTCCAGATTTAGCAGTAAAATTAATTGATCCAGAATCAACAGTCATTCCGGTTATAGTAATAGAATTACTAGAACTAGTAGCAGTTATTCCATTTGAATTAGATCCGGTAAATGTATAATTAGAAGTTACATTGGTAATTCCTTCAAATACTTCCATATCAGTTTCGCCACCAGTAAACGAAGCGATTGCGCCTGTTTGATCTGCAGGGAAAGTATGAGATTCATTTGTAAGAAATCCAGTAACTGCATCTGTTCCTGCGGCTCCGTCTACTCCAGAAGTACCTCCTTCTAGTTTGAATATTTTAGTAGTATCAGTTAACGATCCTGATGTTACTGTTATTGTTAAAGGTAAATTTGTTTTATCAGAGTTTAATCCACCTGATGATAAGGCTCCGGTAAATGTTATACTCCCAGATACTTCGCCAGTAAATAATCCAGAATTATTTGTAACATCTGTATCTAATGTAAATCCAGTTACTGTAGTGTCATTTGCAGTTATTATTGATATTTCTGAACTATCAATAGCAGTTGATAAATTTTGTTGATTTATTATGAATAATATATCATTATCAAGAGCAATATTAGATGAAGCTGATGCAAATGAAAATACTTGCGAGTCAGAAGTTAATGTTAATAATTTAGCATCTGCTCCACTTAAACCTTCAGTTCCTTGTTTTGACTTAGCTAGAGTCATTGTTTTTGTTAAGCTGACACTTGCACTAACTGCTGTAAAATTGATAGATCCGGAATCATGAGCCATTCCTGTAACAGTTATTTGGTTACTAGCACTTGTTGCTGTAACACCTATACTATTAGATCCGGTAAATGTATAATTAGAAGTTACATTGGTAATTCCTTCAAATACTTCCATATCTGTAGTAGCACCATTAAAAGAAACAATCGTGCCATCATTTTGAGCTGCAAATGTATGAGCTTCATTTGTTAAAAATGCAGTAACTGCATCAGTACCATCTGTTCCATCAGATCCGGTGGAACCTCCTTCAACTTTAAAGACTTTTATTGTATCTGATAATGAGTCATTTGAAACTTCAATAGTAACTGGTAAATTTAATTTGTTAGAATTTAATCCTCCTGCATTTAAATTACTAGAAAATGATATACTACCAGATGATATACCGCTATGTTTTCCACTACTATTTGTTACACTATTATTATCAAATGAAAAATTAGTAACATTAGAATCAAGAGCAGTAGTAATAGTAATATCACTAGCAGCTACAGCGTCTGATAAATTTTGTTGATTAAAAGAAAATATAATACTAGACGGATCAGCTGATGTATCTGATGCGCTATCAAATGAAAATACTTGTGAATCTACCGATGCAATTAATGATTTTGCATTAGATCCATTTAATCCATTATTTCCATCACTTCCACCTTGTACTTTAAATAATGATGTTGTATCTGTTAATGAATCTCCATTAACTGTAATAGATACTGGAAAATTATCTTTATCAGTTTCTAATCCTCCTGCAGATAATGCTCCGGCAAACGTTATACTTCCAGATACAATTCCACTATATAATCCGGATGAATTTACTGTTATACTACCAGTATCAAAATTAAATCCGGTTACATTAGTAGATTGAGCTGTTGTTATAGTAATATTACTAGCGGATATACTAGCAGTTAAATTTTGTTGTGTTATACTAAATATAATACTAGATGGAGTAGCTGTATTATCTGATGCACTATCGAATGCCATTATTTGCGAATCAGATGTTAATGTCAATGATTTTGCTGTATTTGAAGCAGTAGCTTCATTTATTGCATCTTGAACGTTTTGACCGTCTTCTAATCTTAATTGTCCTCTAACTACTAATGCAGATCCATCCCAAGTTAATTTATCTCCTAATGAAAAATTAGATCCAGAATCTACATAAAAACCAGTATCTGTATTTGCATGATTTCCAGCTCCTATATATAGTTTTCCAGCTTCCATTTCTATTCCACCAATAGAACCTGTTCTTGCTATTATGCCACCTTGTAAAAATACGTTGTCTGTTGCTAAACCAAATCCTGGACTAGGATTGCCAAATACATATGATGAATTTGCTAAACCACTTAAATCTCCTAATCTTGATCTTAATTCTACATCATATAGTCCACTACCTGTTCTTTCTACTATATCAATGAATGGAGTATTTGAATCTCTAGGATTTGCATTCATTTTGATATATCCACTACCACTTAATCCGGTTGATACAATAACTTGTCCTTCATCATATGATTGTGATGTTGAAGCTAAATCTCCAACAAAACTTCCGCCAGAGCCACTACCGTAGCCTCGCTGTACAAATATTCTTCCATGTACTTCGTCTGAACCAGTATTATTTCCATCTACAGACGCAGATTCAACTAAAAGATATTCTGTTTGAAATCCAGTTGCATCTACTTTTTTAGCTAATAGAATTTCACCTACAGCAAAACCACTCGCATTTTCTACAGACATTGTAGTTGCATTAGCAGTTATATTTGATCCAGTCAATGTTGTTGCGTTAGTAACCCATAGTTGACCGCCAACTGCGTTTACAGATTCTTTCTCAAATGTAGTTGTTCTTAGAGTACCTCTAATTCTTACATTTTCAAATTCTGCAGTTCCATTACCTTCTGAAGATATTTTCCAACCTTTAAATCCGCTAGCGAAGTCTCTTGTTTGTAAAATACCTTCCGGCTTCATTATAAGATTACCACCCTCTATAGAACTTGTAGTAATACCCCATCCCCCTATAGATGCAGATACAAATTTTGCAAATCCGTCTGATTTTATAGATGATGATGCATTTGTTTCATTTGCTGGACTTCCACCTATTAAAGCAGGAGTAAATATTTGATCGACTGATAAATCGCCTCTGACTGTTAATGTACTTCCAGCAAATTGAATAAAATTACTAGCTGCTTTTGATCCAAACAAAAATCCGTCTGATGCAGTTATTTGTCCTATAGATTTTAAACGAAGTGCATCTCCCGGCGATCTTATTTCTTCTGGTGATATATTAAATCCTGCAATAGATGCAGATCTAAATATTGCTAATCCTTGATCTGAAATTGATGAAGATGCGTTTGATGGTGTTGCTGGAGAGCCATTTATTACAGCAGGTGTTAATATACTATTTGCAGATACAGATCCTAAAATAGTTACATTATTAGTTATAACTCCACCTTCCATTAAAAAATTTGAAGCTGTAATATCTCCAGATGGTTGTATATGATATCCTGAAGATGAAATTTCTAATTGTCCATTTGATCCTGAAATAAATTGTGTTGAAGGATTACCTAAAAAGAATTTTTCTGTTTGTATTTCTAATCCACTTGGATCTGTTCTAAATTTAAAAAAGTTATTAGCATTAGCAACCATTTCTAAACCAACGCCTTGATATGATGTTGCAAATTGATTTGGTAATGCAGAACCAGAAAATAATAAAAATCCTCCACGTCCAGTCATTGCTTGGTTAAAACCATCATAACCTAATGATCTAATATATCCAGTATTTTGTAATCCTACTATTTCAACTCCAGAATTTAATGTATCAGCAACAGTTAATGAACCTGTTAGCATTGAAAATCCGCCGTCTATATATCTATTTCCTCCTTGAAATACTTGATTTGTTACTATAGTTTCATGATCACTTTTAACTCCAGCAGCATTATAATATTCAATTTTAAATTTTATTTCATTATCAGATTTATGTTTTACAGGAATGTCAGTTCTAAATCTTGTGTAATTTTCTGTAAATCCTTTTTCTGCAGATGTTAATGTTCTAATATCTGAAAATTGCCATTGTCCTGATTCAATTAATATTAATAATGATCCATTTCCTGTTTTGTCTGCAGTAAAATTAAATTGTAAATCATCTAATCGTTGATTATTATTTGGAGTTTCATATTCTCCTATCTTTTTTCCTAATATATAAGGAAAATAATCATTTTGTAAATTAGTATTATCATAATCAAATGAAGACCCTGATAAATATATAGAAATTTTTGGATTTTCTAAATTACTCAAAGAATTTTTTGTACCAATTGCATCAAATATTATTTTATATTCAGAGTCTTTAACAAATACTCCAGGTAATGAACTTGTTGTTTGTAATACAATTGCATTTTGATCTCCAGAATATGAAACAGACGGAGTAACAATTAATGAATTATTTAATGAACTAGTTGAAAATGTTAATGTTGGTTTTGTAACTGTATTTTTTCCATTGTATTGATTAACTTCCCAATATGAATCAATTATACTTTGGGATGTAAAGTATCCAATACTTACATCTGGAAAAATAGATCCAGTTGCATCAACAAATATTTCAGTAGGTTCTAATGATATATCATTAATTAATTCATATGTACCTATAGTACCTGAACTGTTAATATATAATTTAATTCTTGATACGTCACCAGTCCCTGGATTTAAGTTTTTTATTTGTGTTAATGCAAATGATTCTGAATGTTGAGTTGGTATATATGTAGGTACTGCTTCATATGATAGCGAAAATGGTGATGCATCAAATTTAATAAATTCGTGTTGTGTTAAACTTTGACTATAAGTAAATACATATCGATCATCTAATTCAATAAAATCTTTATTTAATATTTTTTTAATTTTTGATGTATACGGTTTAGCAGAGCTAGTAGTTAATAACGGTATTGGTAATGCATTGACTGGATTAGTAACTGTTAATGTTCCTCCAGAAAATTTTGGATCAAATTCTCCTCCGGTTATTTTTGCTAATATACTATTGTTCCGTGTTTCAAATTCTATTAATCCCGTTGTATATGTTGGAAACTGTTCGTTATTTTCATATATTCTATCTAATCGAACTCCGATTTGTTCTGAAACTTCTACTGTTGGAAGTTTTGTATCTTCAAATATTATTTCTGAAGTATTAGTTGCTTTATTGTTAACTGATACATTTTTTATCCATTTAACATTTAATTTATTTCTCCAAACGGTTGGAATTTGTTCTCCTGTGTATAATTGATTTAAAACTGCAGCAATAGTTACAGTACAATTACCAGGAGGTGTTGTATCATAAATATAAACAGCTAATACTCTAGAAGTATCGCTTTCAATATAATCAATAATTTCATGATAAATTGGATTTCTATTAGAATCAAGTATTTCAATTGCTAATTCAGTACCAACTTCAAATATATTAGTATTTCCTTTTAATTTAATTAAATTTTTACCAATAGTAAATTCTAATGGAAATTCGGTAATATTGAATATATTACTCGATAATGATGATTGATCGGTGATATATGTAGATAGTTGATCTAGATTACGAACTATAGTTGTTACTTTTTTCATACATGATATTCTTTTTTATAAATATTATGTATGTTGAATCTGGCTAAAATTATTTATCTTATTTACTTCAATTAAGTTATCTACCATATCTCTCATTGATTCTACGTGGGATATAATAATTGAAAAGTCAAATTTTGTTCTAAAATATTCAAATAAATTTGTTACTGCAGAAATATGTTCTCTATCTAAACTACCCCATCCTTCATCTATTGCAATAAAATTTGGTCTAGGTAATGCAGATACATTAATTAAAGCTACACGTATTGCTAATGATGAAATAAATCGTTCCATACCAGAAGTTAGCTCTAACGGCCAAAAGTTGTCTTCATCATAAATAATATATCCATTAATATTTTTACCATCTGTATTTAATACCATATTGAAATCAACTACTTGATTTAAAACATTGTTTATTTCTGTTTCAATTTTTGGTAATGCTTTTTTGATTAATTCGTATGGAACGCCGTCTCGCTTTACAGAATGTAAATAATATTCATATGCTTTATATTCAGTTTCTAATTGTTTATATGTTTCTAATTGTTCTAATGCAGTTTTCTTTTTAGTTTTAGCAACTTCAATTTCACCATGATTAGATTTAATTTTATTAGTTATATTCTTTATTAACTCAGTAGTTTCTAATATAAGTTTCTTTTTAGAATCAATTTTTTTATTTATCGATTCATTAAATATAATTGCAGATTCATTCTTTTTAAATAATTCTTGTCTTTCTGCATTTGTTTCCAATTCAGATTCTTTTGTTTGTATATCACTTTCTAATATCTGTAATTGCAATTCTAATTTTTCAATTTTATTTTTTAAATTTATTTTTTCTTGATATTCATAAATTGAGGAATTTAATTTATCAATACGTTGTTGAAAAAATTCAGCTGATCCAATTTCTTTTTTTAATTGTAATTTATTTCTTGGTAATAATTTTTTTGCTTCTAATGCATCTTTAACAAATATATTTTCAATACAATACTTACATGCATGATCATATTCATGAGTTTTTAAATGATCAATTTTCTTTTTCTGTGATTCTATTAAACTTGTTAGTGTGCTTATACTATTAGATATACTATCTTTTTTCTTAATAATATCAGATAATTCAGATGATATTTTATTATATTGTTCTTTATTAATTATATTTGAATATGATGACATATTAGATTTAACAACATTAATTTTTTCTTCTAATACTAATGTATTTGAGTTTATTTTTTCAATATCTTTTATTAATATAGATTCGTCATTTTCTAATTTTTTTATAGAAGGTCCTTCATATGATATTGGCTGCTTTGTTTCAATTAATTCTACAATTTGATTTTGTAAATTATTTCTCGATTCTTGCAAATCTGTATCGTTCTTTTCTAATTCAATAATTTTATCTTGATTTTTTAAAATTATATCGTCTGAGTCACGTATGATTAATCCAAAATCTGTTTTCTTATATTCTTTTAATTTACCAGAAGTTTCTTTTATTTCTTCAGCTGCTAAATGATATAGTTGTTCAAAAACTGTTGTGTCTAGAAATTGAGATAATAAATCTTTTCGTTCTCTTTGTGACTTTTCTATAAAATTATTATTATCTGCTTGTAATGAAAATGCAGTTAAAATAAAATCATCATAAGTTCCTAAATACCTTCGAATACTTTTATTAGTATCACTTCTTTCTTCTCCATTTAAGTTTTGATCTTCATTATAAAAATTAACGTTTACTTTAACATGTCCATGCTTTAATGTTATACCTTCTCGTTCAATAGTATATAATTTATCATTTAACATGAATTTAAATATACCTTTAAAACCAGACTTTTTATTATTTAAGACTTCTTTTGATTTACTTGTTTTACTACATTTATCAAATATTGTATATGTTATTGCATCTAATAAAGAAGATTTACCTGATGCATTTGCTGCGAATAAACCTATAACATCTGATAATTTTGAAAAATCTACTTTATTTTTTTCTCCATATGAAAACATATTATCAAATTCAAATGAAACTGGATACCATGTTACATTTCTTACGGATTCTAGAACAGGCAGTTTAGAATTAATTGTTCTATTAATATGCCTAATTGCATCTAATTCTTTTTTGTCTGCATCAGGATAATTTTCTTCAATAAATTGTGTTATTAGATTATTTTGATGTTCTACATCTCTAACATTTCCAATTGCAATTGAACCATTTTGATTATTTTCAATATGATTTGCACTACGTTGTATTGATATATCTTGAACTTTATATTTTTTTCTAATTGTTGCTATTAATTTTTTAATATCAGATGCGTCAGTATCATTAAATTTAATTCTTACTCTTGGTTTTCTTGGAACACGATATGGAGAATTAATAATTTTTGCATTGTCTACTTCAAATGTTACATATCCGTAATTATTTTCTATTTCAACAAAATCTGCAGATTTATCTGGTAAGTCCCAAACTAATATTCCATGGTCTAATGCTTCTCCATGATTTTGTTGAATTAATGATCCAGGATATCCTATAGTTTTTTCTTTATTTAAAAATTGAGCTGGCTTATGAATATCACCTAATAATGTTAAATCATGACCTTCAAATAAGTCTGTTGTTACATGTTCATTTGATATTTGAAATCCAATATCAGTTTTAGCACTATGTACTGCTCCATGATGTAAGGCTATTTTATAATGTGCATTAAAATCTTTTGCTTTTATATAATCTTTAGGAGCTACGTCTACTGCCATATGATTAAATACAATATTTCCAAATTGAAATAATCCGTTATCTTTTATAAAGTGTATATTTTTATTATTAATAACATCTAGTATTGGAGATATTGCATCTAATCTATATAAATTATTTAAATTCATATCATGATTACCTAAAATAACAATTGTAGGAATATGAAATCCATTAAAGAATTTTGTTAACATATTAATTAACTCCGGCGACATATCTAATTTAGAATGAACTATATCTCCAGTTATAACGCATATACTTTGATCAGATGCATGTTGGGCAATATGTAAAAATAAATTATCAAATACTTCATTATATTCTTTATGACGTTTTAATGTTCGAATATGAATATCAGAAATATGAAATATTCTATCAATACTTTTTATGTTTGTTTTTAATTTTTTTATTTCCATAACGAAGCTATTTTTAATTCCATCATTCTTTCAAATGAAAATTTATATGTATCCTCTAATTTTTTAGTTATTTTTTTATAACCTAATTCATTTGGATCTAAATCTTTAAGTTCTACAAAATATACATTTAATCCTTCTGCCATGAATCTTTTAGCTATTTCTATTGCATTATGCATTGCATCTGGATCTAAACATATATAAATGTCTTTAACATGTTCTTCTATAATCTTTTTTTGTAATGTAGGTTGTATAAGTTTCCCAAATAATGGAATAGCATTTCTTTTTATAGTAATCGCATCAAATGCTCCTTCGCATAATATAATAGGTTCATTCCAGTTAATTAACATTTCAAATCCAATTATATCTTTCGATGTTTGTGGATTTTTATGTTTATGTGGATCGTTTTTATAATATGCTCTAGATACAAAATAATTTAATTGTCCATTTGCATCATAACTAGGAATAATAATTTTTCCAGAATATTGACCAGATTCTGCATACCCAATTCTGTATCTAATAATATCAAATATATTTATACCTCTATTTTTTAAATAATGTATTGCATTTTTATAGTCAGGTGTTTTCTTTTCAATCCATAATGGTTGATATTCTTCTGGCAATTTTAATGAGTATTCAATTTTTTCTGTTACATTGTTTCTATATCTTGTTACTTCGATTATTTTATTTAATTTTTCAAATTTAGATTTTGGTAAATTTAATTGTTTAAATAATGATCTAATAGTCCGACCTTTTTTATCAGATATCCAACAGTGCCATGGATTTTGACCTTCTTTATTAGTATTAATATCAATCTCTAATTTAGGTTTATAATGAGATGTAAACGGGGAAAAGAATGCAATATTATCTCCAGATGTTTGTTTACCTTTTCCTAGAACAGATTCTAATAATTGAAGTAGTTTAAGATTCTTCATATAATATATTATAAGAAAATTTACTGAAAGATCAAAAGTATTGGTATTATATAATATATGTTAGACACAATCATAATCGGTCTAACGATTCATCATTTAATAATATACATTATATTAAACGATTTCATCTTTTTATTAACTTACATTAAAAAAATAATGATTATTTTTCAATTATCCAATCATAATACAAAAAACTTTGATGTAACCGGCGTTTCTCCTTCTTTACAACATTCATTTAACCACTCTTCCGGCATATCTTTTTTTGCAACGTGTGTTATTCCTATTTTATTTGCATACATTTCATATGTTGTTTTTGAACCTTTTGATATCTTTTGATTGGGATTCTGAAATATAATTCTTAAATCAATATCTGGATGTGATGCTAAAACATGTTTCATTTTTTGTCTATCAGTGCTTGTCCATCTTCCTTTTGTTTCAATATACATTGTGTTACCTGATTTTTTTGTAAATATAAAATCCGGAGTATATTTAGAATTTTTTTGTGGAACTATATATTGTAATGTTTCTTTTTCGTAATTAACAGGATATTTTGCTTCTTTGATTTGATCTGCAACTTTTAATTCTAAGCCAGATCTATATCCATATTTATATGCCGCTTGGCGTTGTTTATTATTAGAGTGCCAATGATTTTTCATAACTTCCTTTACCAGTCGATCATTACTAAATTACCATTCCATTTCATGATATTATCTGGTTTGAAATCTAATGATAAATGTAAATCTCCTATATTTGTTTTTCTTACATGTTGCTGTAATGCTCTCATAAAATTAATTAATACCGGAGAATAATTTCTAGTCTCTTCAGTATCTAAATAATCAAATACAGATGCATCTGGGCCAGCTTGCCTTAAAAAATTTTTATAACCATTATAAAATTTATTTATTTCTTGTTGTTCTTTTGGAGATAATGGATTTGCTTTATTCATTATATATAAACTACGTTTTGGATCTGAATAATGAACAGGAATAAATGAGTTAAATTCAGATGCCCTTCCTACAATTACATCTGCAACTGCTTTTTCGTCTGGCTCTGTTGTTATTTTAAATAATAAATCTTCTCCATTTATTGCATATACTTTTCCATTATCCCCTTGTGCAACAAATGAAAATTCTTTATTTTTAATTTTATTTAATAAATTATTAGCATCAGTTTCTGATATTTCGTTTAATATGTTTTTTAATTTAATCAATATGATAATCCTCCATATGTATTAGAATTATTTATATTAAAATTTTGATTTGTACTATTTAAACTAGATCCTGATTTAATAGGTCTAATGTCTAGATCCATTCTAACTAAAAAATTCATATCAACATCATCACGTTTTTTTATTGGTTGTCCCAATTTTCCAATTGCTAATAAAGTTCCAGTCGAATTATATAATCCTATTGATGTAATATATGGGGAAAACTCACTCCCAGTTAAATAGTTTAAATATTGAATATTTGAATCATTATGTGCACTATGATTATTAGTAACATTAAAGTCACCTGCATCAACACGACATAATGTCGACATTTCATATAATGTAATTGTACTTTGATAACTTGCAGTATATTTTGTAGATAATAAATTATTATATCTATAATCTGGAGTTGATATAACAATAAATCCTTTTTCAGAAAATATATTTCCAACAATATTTGTTTGTAATAATCCTCCACCCTCGCTACGGTCCGATAAAGTGCTTATTTCCAATTGTGATAATGATTTATTATAAATCCTAATTTCATCTAAATATCCTTGTAGATTAGTGCTATTTGTGTTATAACCGCCAATACTTAAATGATAATTGTTATTAATAAATGTTGGAGAATTTATATATGTATTTAAATTATCACGAAGAAAATCAAAACTACCAGATGAATGTTTAGTTCCATTAATATACATCTCAATATCACTACCAGTTTTTTGACATACTACATGAGTCCAAGACGAAGAAACGTCTGCAGAAGATGTTATTAACGCAATTAAATTAGAATTATTACCACGTATACTAAATTTAATTTCATTACTTCCGCTTAATTCAATATTAAAAGGACATGGACTTCTAGTTATTTGATCTGCTTTTGTTAATATCAACTGATCATTATTTGTACTATTTGTTCCTGATATAAAAAATGATATTGCATAATCATGTTGTTTATCATATATTCCTTCTAAACTAGATGATATATAACCATTTCCAGAAAATAATGCCGATAATCCTATAGATTGTTGATTTCCATTATTCGTTGTTACTCCAGAAACATAATTAATATTTTGCGATTCATATGTTATATTTGAAGAATCAAAATATTTATTAAATCCTTCATAAAAATTTAATGTATCAGGAAAAGATTCTATATTAATATTTTCATCAAATATTTTTCCAGATCTATTAGATTTTAAACTTAATGATGCACTATTATATGTAAATGAATCTTCTTTAATTTTTTGTCCCATTTTCTTTTGAGGTATACTAAAAATAGAAGATGTTTTATATAAGAATATTTCCGTATCATATGAATCTTTATAAAATAATTGTTGCAATGATTTATAAATGATTGATTTATATGTATCATTTAAATTTTGTTCACCCCAATTTAAATTATTTTCTGGTATATTTTCTGTATAATATGCGTTTAATGGTGTATATAACGAAGTACTTCCAGAATACATATAAAACGTTTTGTTTAATTGCATTGGAGTAAATTTTAAATCAGTAGGATTTACTTTTTTAAAAGCTTTTACTGATTCACCAGTATATTCTGTGATATCTGACATATAAACTCTGTTATTTTATAATAAATATAACAGGCGAAAAATACGTGTAATTAATAATCTAATTTAACACGAATATTTAATTCTGATTTTTTGTCTTTTTTAATTGGCTTACTTAATTTTGCAACTGCTAATAATTCTTGTTGATCATTATATAAACCAACTGTAGTTATATATGATACAGGATCTGTCCAATATCCTTGATTTGCAATTTCAAATTGTGTTCCAGTTACATATGATGGATTATTTGAGTAATTATAATCTGCATTATTTAATCTAACAAAATACATAGTGCTACTAACAGTTTCTTTATTTCTAGCTAAAAATGATCCTGATCCAGCAGATGCAGATCCTGAAATAGAATGAAACAATCCATAATGATTACTTCCAGCTGCATTAGAACCGGTGTTAGTTTTAAATCCTAACTCATTATCTAATTTTCTTCCATCTAATATAATAACGCTATGTTGTGGGTAAACTTTACCATAATATTCAGGAGCAGTTGAATTAAAAATTCCATTTGAAATACTTCCAGAAACAATATCATATGAATCTGCAATTTCCGGTGTAGATGTTGTTTCTGTTGATGAATTATCAATTAGTTTTATATGAGAAGGTCCTATTACAACACTTCCTGTTGCATCTGTATCTCTAGATGTAATACCATTTAATGGTAATTCCCAATTACCTGGATCTAATCTTTCTTTTGATCTTGCTCGTTGCAAATTTATTACATATATTGAATCCGTAGTATAAACACCAGATCCAGTTTTAAATGTAAATGCATTTACTGTTTCATCTAATAATAATTGTTTATATTGTGAATATATTGCTTTACTAGGAGCATCCCCTAATTGTCCACCACCATTATTTAATGATCCACTACCTCGTTGATCACCGTATGCTAATGCAAATTGAATAGCAGATCCAGTTGCTGCAGGATCTTTTTGATATACATTAACATAATATGCTTTTTGAGAAACTGATAAATTTGATGCGGTAAAAAATGTAGATAATAATGGCTGATCATCACTCCATAATGCGTCTGTTATCGTTTCTTGAGATGAATCAATAATATCTCTAGTTGGATCCAATTGTTGAAATGATAATGATTGTCCTTGGTTTGGTAGTTGTTTTAGTAAATTTATCATAGTTGTTCTCATTTTTAAATGGTCGTATTTTGTGAAGCAGTAAACGTACGTTTTGCTTGTGTTATATTAACAGTAACTTCTCCTCCAGTTTCATTTGCAAAAAATGTAATCGTAGCAGTTCTTTTTTCAGTTGTAGAAGGATTTGGATTCAATGTTAAATTAAATCCGCCTAAACCAACAATTGCTATAGAAGTTGCATCGCCAGTTATTCCAGGAGCTACATTACTTAATGATTGTCCTGTTGCTGCAGTTAATGTTCCTATTGAACTATTAGATAAAACCGCTGTATATCCTAATGTTGAATTTGCATTTGAAAAGTTTAATGTTGATACATTAAATGTAAGTGTTGATCCATTTCCTGATTGCGAACCCATCGACGCTGGAGCTACTGAAACTTTTGGTAAATATTGTGCATTATTTCCAGGTAATGTTAATAATCTATATTTTAAAGCTTTTGTTTGATCTGGAATTGCTTCTGTTACTGGCATATTTTCAATAACATCTCCATAAAATGCTGTACCTCTAGTATCATTTGGATTCCATAATGTATAATCTATTTCATCATCACCTAACGCAAATTGCGTAATATTAAAAGCAGTTCCTCCTTGTGCTAATAATTCACGACCTTTATTTGTTAATATTGCGTCGACTGTTATTGATGTATTATCTAAATATCCCATATTAATGTCCTTTTGTTTTTAATAAATATTGTTCAATCAAAATTTTGATTAATTTCCTCTAGTAGATTTATAATTACTTTTATTATTTGTAGTTCGTTGTATAACCGGTGGATTATTTTCTGGTATTGATGTATTTCCTTTAGCAGCTAATGTATTAGTAGTTGTTTGAGCTGTTGTTGTAGGATCATTTTTTGATACAATAATTTCTGGTTCTTCTTTAATTGTTATTTCTTTATCACGTTCTGTACTAAATACTCCTAATCGATTAGGATCACTGCTAACTAATTCTGTTGGACTAACTTTTACTCTTGTAACAACCGGTGCTCCAATTGGAAAATTATTAGTCGGAATATTAATACCAGGGCCAGTCAATTTACATCCTTCAAATCTATGTCTTCTTTGACCTACTGTTGCAACTGAAATTCCTGCAGAAGCGTTAATATTTACACTTAATGGTGATATACTTCCTGTATACATATCTATAGGACGCATTTCTCCTTGTATTTTATTAGATATACCGGATAATAAGATATCTTTATTATTTAATATTGCATTAATATTATCATACGAAGTAGGTATTTCCGGAGAAGCATTTAAAGAAGACGTATAACTATTATTTTTTATTTCAACTGGTTTACTATATACCGCTTCTTTACTTCTTTCTAATAAATTTGGTTGTACTAATAATCCTTTAATTTTATCAGCTCTTGCAGGTAATACTTGATCAAGTTGTTTAAAAAATGATAAATCAAATAAAGTAAACATATTGATAAATGCATTTAAATTATTTTTTCTACTATATTTTTTCCAATATGATTTAGAAAATTGTATTAATTCTGGATATGATTTTTGAGATTGATTTTCTGGATCGCCAATATATTGATCTAATCTTACATATCCTAACTGTGCTATTATATCTTCATCTATAGTTGTTTGTGGAGAATAAAATACTCCTAATTTATTCGAATCTAATGGAGCTTTATCATATTGAGATAATGAAGCTCTTGTATCAGAACTCAAACTACCAATAAGTTCATTAGATTCAATTCTAATTTTATTGTCATCATACGTCCCAGCTCCTATAGAAATACCATCATAATAATATGTTTCTTCTAACGAATCATATGGAGTATCAGAACTCCATCCTATAAATGAAGCTGAAATATTTGATGTTTTTGGTTCCACACCAAGTAAACTTCCAGTTTGTGAATGATTAATATTTTCATTTAATGGAAGTCTAAATAATAATTCATCATATGCACTAATATTACCATCATATGATCCTGGAGCTTTTGTGTGATTTTCAAATGGAGAATCTTGCAAGCTTGAAGACCACAATCGTAATTCTTGTAATTGTCCTTTTAATCTTGTCGAACCTCCTAATGTCAATGTTCCTGTATTAGAAAAATTTCCTGTTATTGATGAAGAAACTGTAGCTACAATTTTTCCATATTTTGATTTTTGTACTAATAACTCTAAAGTTCCAGAAGATCCACTTCTTAATAATGTATTTAAATATTCTCCATTATAACATTCTATTTCTGAAGTTGCATTTCCGTTAATACTCAATGTTCCTAATGTTCCACGAACAAAATCAATCGTTACATCATTTGATCCGATTGAATATAAATTCATTGAACTAGGAACTGTTGGATTATTTAATACGTCATCTACTTTAAATCGTAATTCAACAGACTTAATTGGTTGATCATAATCAACTCGTACTGTCCCAGCATTATTATTAATTAAATCTAATGAATAATCAAAATTTAATTTTTCATATATAGGCTTTCTTGCAATTCTAGGACCGCCATATTCTTTAATTGTAATTAGTGATTGAGGTACTCCATAACATGATAATAATGCTTGAATACTTCGTTTAGTTCCTTTCGATTTCAATAATCCTGGAATATTATTAACTATCCTCCTCCATACTTGAAATGTCATTTCACGACCTGGTAACGACTCTTCGCCTACTGTATTAGATCCAGTTAAAGGTGTTCCAGCTTCATTTGTTCCTAATACATATTCCCATAGATTTTGATATTGATGACCATTTGTTAATGTCCAACCAAATTGTTTTGCTACTGAATATAATAATTCATTTGGCATTCCAGATTCTGGATGTTCATTTCGATTATTAATTTTAGTCATACAATGAATATACGAATGTAATATATCATAATGATGTCCTAACATGTTAACAAACACTTCAAGTTGTTCATTATTTTCATCTAATAAAATAAATTCTGGAACTGCTTTTGTTAGTCGATTATTATTTCTCAAATCATATAATGAAGCAGATTCATATAATCCTGAATACCATGATTCAAATATACTACTAGTTACCGAGTATAACTGATATGGTCTAGAAATGTTACTTTTTGGAGATGGCGTTATATAACTACCAGTTAAAAAACCAACATTAGGATTTATACTAGGAATATCATTACTAAATAATCCAGAAGAAGATTTATAATATAAAAAGTTTTCAAATTCATCAAATGTTCCAATTAAATTATTATATAATGAAGTATAATCATTTGCATTAGTTACAGCAGTGCCTCCTGATATATTTGCAGATGATGCTGACTGAGCGGTATAATATTCTAATAATTCTAATTTATATTTAAAATTTGATAATCGTTCAGTAGCCGAACTATAAAATATAAAGTTATTAAAATCTGTATAATCAATATTTAAATCTATTCCAGACAATGATCCAGAAAAATATGAATCAATAATTTGTTGAGATGTTTGTAATGATGATCCTAATAATTGATTCCAATTTTTTAATGATGTTTCAGAAGATTGTATTGTTTCATCATATGCATCCCAATTGATATTATCTAATACATTATATTGTATTTCAATTTCTTGTTCGGATAATGCTACATTATCAATATATGGTAACTGTGTTTCACAAACAACCCAACATTTGAAATTTTCTTTGAATATATTAGTGTCTATTGGTTTATATGTTTTAACAAATAAATATTTTCCTATAATAACACTATTAACAAAATGTATTGTTTGATTTTTTCCAAAGTTTAATAAATAGTTTTTACTTGTTTGTGTATTAAATACTGTTTGATTAACATTATTTATCCAATCAGTTACTTGTAATAAATGTTGACTATTTGTTTCATCTAATAATCGTAACCTAATTTCTGTTTTATCAGCTGAAACTTTATCAATTACAAAAGAAGGATTATCATAACTTCCAATTTTATTTTCAAAGAAATTAACAACAAATTTATAATTACCAGAAGTTAATTGTAAATCAGAGAATTGTTGATATACATCTAATGTATGAGCATTATTTAAAAATATTGGATTATTATTTTCATTAATTTTTTGACCAGTAAATGCAGATAAATTTACACTGTTATATTTTCCAGTAATCCAATCCTCTCCGGAGTATATATGAAATTCTGTGTCATGATATCCAGTATCAAATATATATTGTTGGTTATTTCGTAAAAATATATTACGATCTATGTCCCGGTATCTATAACCTTCTAAAGCATTCAAGCTTTCATTTATTTGTTTGATATTTGAATATTGTGTTATCATAATTAGTTAAATGGTGGTCCTAATGGCATTGTTACTGTAGTTAAATCAGGAATTGTTTCAAAATGTATTGAAGGAATTACTATATTATAGGTAGATACTATTCCTGAAGTTTGTTCATAAGTCCATCCAATAAAATATACATCTAAAGGAAAACTTGAAGACTGATTATTTAAAAATTGTATTTCAAATTGTTCGCCTGTATTAGGAGTAAATCCATTTGGAAATATGTCAGTTATATTTAAAGCCCATCCTCTATAATTATCTCCAGGTTTTTCTGGACATAATAAATCTACAGAACTAGTACCACTTTTATTATTATATCTATCACGCAATTGATTTGTGATATTTGTTCCATCATGTAACAATCTATATTTAGTACCAGTTTTAGTAATATTTAATGTTACTTTATACCAAATATATTTTCCATCTCCAGTTGCAGCTAAACTTTCTCCATTCATACCTACATAAGTATTAGAATAAGTTCCAGCCATACTGCTAAAATTCAATGGATTAATATCTTCAGTTCCAGCTGTAACACTATATCGATAAACAGCAGCTCCTGTTGAAATATATTCTTGAGGACTTCCAAACGTACCAGTAGTGTCAAATTTTAATCTTTCACCAACTGCAACTGGTACAGCTCCTCCATTAATAATTACATCTTTTACCAATGCTGCAGCTGTAAGACCAGTAGTATCACTTCTATATGGTCCAAATGGGTCATTATCTGAAATAATATTATAGTTGCTTAAATCACTTGTAGTATTATTAAAATTTGATATAGAAATGCCAATATAACTATTTGCTGCAGAAAATTCAGATGCAACAAATTCAGCATATCGAAGCATTCCTAATTTTTCTCGAATGCCATCATATTCCATTCTTCCAAATTTTGGTCCATTTATTGTTAAATTTTTTCCTGCAGGAATTGTAGTTGGATCTCCATTGTTGTAAATTGAAGTTTTAAAACTAATTTTGCCATAAACATTTCCTTCTAGAAATGCATCGTCTGGTGTATAATTATCTCCAGTTATATATCCGTCAAATACAGATATTGGTACTGTTGTTACAGTAACTTCATTATATCCACTAAAATTATTTTCTCCTTCATCCTTACCATCAATTGTTCCTGCAATATTTGCAAATGGCGGCAAATTATTTTTCAATGCCCAAGTACTATCTGCAACAATTAAAAAAAGTCTTTTCTTTCCAGCTTGTACATAATATCTATTAGATGATCCAACACTTGGTACAATTAGTTTTCCAGAATATGGATCATTACTTATTGCAGCATCCACATCAATATCTAATAAACTTTCGTCAAATTCAATATCGTCGACAGTTGTTGATATTTGAGCTGGAAATTTAAAATATCTAAATTGAGTGTCAATTGCAGATACTATCGATCTATTTGTAAAATTATTACTTATATTTTCAATTACTAGTAATTCATTGTTTTCATTTTCACGTAAAGATATATTACCTTTAGCATCTCTAGAATTTACAAATGAAATATTTGACTTATATAAAGATCCACTAATACGATATTTTTCATATTCAGCTAATTCTGCTAATGATGGAACATATGGTTGAGGTTGTATAGAATTAGAAGTAACTGGAGTCGTATTATTTGATCTTCCTACTAATGCTGTACCGACAACTGTTGTTTGATTTCCAGAAGTAGTTGGAATTAATTTTATACTACCACGATTATGTGTTGCTCCAGTCATATAATCACCATTTGCCATGGTATGATATGGACCTATATAATCAGCTCCTGTTGTACTAAGTGTAAATTGTCCGGAAACTGCTGTTTGTACAGTGTTTGCTGGCGCATTAATTCCTTGTGGACCTGGAGCATAACTTCCTCCTTGAGAAATTCTTGGATATAGTTTTAATTTTTGTATTAACATGTTATCTTACTACTTTAAAAAATAAGTCATCTTCAATAAATTCTTCATAAAATCCAGAAACAACTTTAAATGCTAATCTATAATATCTTTCTGGCATTAATCCGGTCATATCAATATTAATAAAATTACTAGTAGAATCACAACTTATTTTTGTATATTGAGAATCATATGGAACTATAATTTCATCTGTTGCTGCGTCTATAATAGAATATAATGTATCAGCTGGTAAATATTTTACTGTTTGTTGTGGAAATACATTTGTTGGCGATTTTTGTGGATATTTATCACGAGCATAAATTCTAATTTTATTAACACTAGTGTCTTTATATTCTTTTTGTAAACTAGTATATATTTTATATGAATCAATATCAAATGCATCTAACGTTCCATTATCAAATGTTGATTTATCAAATAACATTAATATTCTAGGAACATATATAGTATGAGTTTCTCTACTAAAGAATCTTATAAAACCCGTTTTAGTAACATCAGCTTCATCAGATTCAGAAAATTTTAAAAGGAATCCATAATTAGGTATAGTAACTCCTCCGCTACCACTTATCCATGTTTTAACTGCACCAGTAACATCCATATTAATATCAGTAGGACGTGTACTAAATGATTCTGAAATACCATCTCCGAAACCAGGTTGTGTAAAAAATGATTGGGAATAAAAACTAGAACTATATAGTCCTTCGCTTACTTGATACAACCAACTTCCACCTTTACCTGATCCAGATACATATAAAGAAGTTCCTGGTATATTATAATTTTGAGATCCAGATATCCATCCAGATCCAGATTTTGGAGTATTCCAACAAACGCCGTCTGTAACTGCAGGATTACTATTTTCAAATCCTGTGCCATTATTCCATTCATTTGCTACTAAATTTGCATCAATTGTATATGATGCTGGTAAATTTTTTGCATTAGTAGTATATAATTGCAACATAAATTTACATGAATCTAAATTTACAGAATATTTTTGTAATGCCGTAGTTATTTCGTTCATATCAAATTGAACTATAAATCGAGAATCTAAATAATTTTCACCAGACGTTGATAAACGTTTTCCAACTTCTAGTATTTCGTCGATGCCAGTATTATATGTAGGCAATGATTCATATAATGTTGCGTCAGCGGATGGATAAATAATTTTAAACATATATTACCTTAAAAATTTACTACTTTTCCTTTTATATCACGATTTAAATATTTTATCTCAAAAATAGCAGGATCAAGTGGAGGATATATTACTCCTTGTTTAGTAGCAGATGTTATATCATATACATTACCAGAATATCCTTGGGTAGTATCAAATTGATTTTTAAATGTTACTCCTACTACATTTTGAACACCAGGAACATTTCCTATTTCATTCATTACTTCTGTTTTAACAATTGGTTGATTTATTTGCCATCTATCAATATCAAAATATTTTTTCATTGCATCTACACAATTTAATAATACTTCATTTGAATTGTAATTATTTCTTATAATAATTTCAAAATCTAATGCTATATTAACTATTAATGCATCTTGTATATTTACAGCATCTGTTAATATTCTATAATATGACAAATAATTTTGTAAATTAGATTTTATTGCATCATTAAGTTGTGTTAATTGTTTCGATCCATTAAATCCTAATACATGTAAATTTAATGCTAATGGATTTGCAACTCTACTTGAAATAAATTTATTTTGAGATAATTGATCGTCTGGAACAATATATGCTTTTGATACACTACCAAATTTTGATGGCATTGCATAACATCTAATAATATAATCATCTTTTGTTACTAATCTATTCTGAGTTGCAAAATTAGACATTGCATTATTTTTTATGTCTTGTACTGTATCAGCACTTTTTCCTCCAGAAGCAGGATTAGGATTATTTACTGCTAAACTACTTTTTGCAAATCTAATCATACCAGCACTAGCAGTTGAATTTGGGTCATCATGATATTCTACAAATTCAATATCCGTTACTACATCAGATGTAATATTATCACTAACTCCCTTACCTGTTGTATAAGTAATTGTTAATGTTGTATTTGCAGGAGCTTGTCCATATGTTCTAGTATATAAAAAGTTTGAAGGATCTATATCAACATTAACTCCATGTCCCATTCCTTGTAATCCATTTCCTACATTTTTAGGATTTGGAATAATTTCTTCATCATTATTATCACTAATACCAGCGCCAAATTGTATTTCTAATGTATTATCACTACGCAATCTTGTAATAAATCTTTTTGCAGTTTTCTTTAATTTTAAAAGATATGGAGCTGAATCTCTATATTGAGCAAAATCAGGATCATTTTGTATTAAATTTGGAACTTCTTCAAAAACTGTGTCTTGTCCTAAATAAGGAACTTCCGTCCATACATCACCATCTGATTCAGTAATGCTAATAATATTAATAATATTAGTATCTGTTATAACAACTTTATCATATTGTTTAGGGGATGTAAAATTAAATGTTGCAGTTTTAACTGTACCAGACACTGCAGGAACTTGTTTTTTTAACAAGTAATACGTAGGTTCATTTGTAGATGAATCACTTTCATATACTGTTACTTCGGTTGGATTTATTGACGAAGAAGTTTCAAAATCTACTTCTGTTAATGTTCTAAATTCAACAGATCCATTATTTTGTTTAGCTCGTAAACCAGATTTAATTGATAATGCAAATGTATAATCTGGTCTATTATTAACTCCAGATCCAATTGCAGGTACTAATTGAAATACGTCTAATGTTACATATGAAGGAATAACATTTTTTGCATTATATCCTAAAGCTTTAGCTAAATCATATATATTTTTTCTTTCCGAAGCTTGTTCTAACAATGATTCTTTTAAATTATTATCAGCATAATAACTTAATACATCGCCAACATATGCAGCCATTTCCATAAACAACATTCCTGGTGAAGATTCATTAAAATCAGTGTAATCGTTTGGAAAATATTGTTTTGTAAAATCTATTAGATTTTTTCTAAATTGACCAAAATCTTTTCCTAAATATGATATATCTTTTGTTACTTCCATATAATCCTTATTCAATTCTTACAATGCCATTTTGATCTGCAAAAATTATTATAGTTTGTTCAGATCCAGTTCCAGTAACTGTAAATCCAATTGATATTTTTATTTCATGAGCGAGAGTATTATCATCTTCGAATGTAACTATATCTAATTTAGATATATCAATATATGGTAACCAAAAAGAAACTGCAGAAGTAATTGTATCTTCGATAAAGCTTTTTAATTCACTTGTTATTGGTTCAAATAATACATTTAATAAATCTGTGCCAAAATTTGGTTGTTCAAATCGTTCCCCTTTTCTTGTTAATAATAAACTTTTTATATTAGTTGAGGCTTGTTCGTTTGTTGTAAAGCTTTTACTAAAAATACCTTTACCGTTAAAAGGAAATTTAACTCCTATTGCGATATCTGGATTTTGAGTTATATCATTTGCTGCTACAATACGATATGCCATTTATACTACCTTTTCTTTTTATTATCAATTGCTTTCATTAATGCAGAATAGTCTCGGGTCATTACTTTCTGTATAGTAGGATCAACACTTAGTGTTTTTCCTGTTTCCGGATCAGCCATTACAGAAACTTGTTGTGTATTTCTTTGCATTCCAAAATTTTGAGCATTTGCTGAAGTCATGACTATATCTTCTGTCATTAAATTTTTATAATCAGCAGCTGATTTATTTTCTGTTAATCGTTCTGTTTCATTTAATATATCTGCAAATTTATTTTCTTTAAATGCAGTTTTTGATTTAGAAGATTTTATAGGACTTTCAGTAATACTTGTAATTGATTTTTGTGTAGACATATCATTAATTGTAGACTTTAGTCCTTCTTGTAATATTTCTGTTAATTCTTGTTTAATAACAGTTCTTATTTCTTCTTTTATAACTTTTCGTAAAACTTTAATAAATTTTGATTGTTCCATTTGTTCTTCTTTTTTTATAAATATTAACGTTAGTAATTTACGGGCGTTCCCCATCCTTTATTTGTTTTAGGTCCATATATATGTTTTCCGTTAGTATCAACATAATAATCTCCTACTTTGCCTAGATCTTCATTTGGAGGTACTATACCTTCATATGATTGAGCAGGTGCTTCTTGTAACGATGTTAGTAAACTTTGTTGTGATTCCACAAGATTATTAATAGTTTCTAAATGTTGTTTCATATCAGATACCGATACATTTTGTTGTGTATAAAATTCAGTACCTATTGTATAATCATCTTCACGACTTCCAGTAGATCCCCACCCAACACCATTTACATTATTATATCCTTCTCCTGACCATAACCATGTTCCTTTTCCGTCATTAAATGGAGATTTTGGAGTAGGAGGTAACCCGGCCGGTGATCCCAATTCTCCAGATCCAGATATTAATATCCATGAACCACCAGGATATCCAGGTATAGAATCACTATAATCTAAATTATTAAGAGCATTTTGAAGACCTGCAGTACCAGCTATATTTATATCATTTGCATTTTGATTACAAGCTTGGCCTATTATGTTTACAACAGGAACTAAACTAGAAATAAGTTCATTTAAGTTTGCATTTATTTTTGGAGCCAGCCCTTTAATTAATTTTTCAACTGCTGTGCCAGCATTTGCAATAGTTAAATTTTGAGCTAATATTAATTCTGGAATAATTACCATAGGAGCAGTTATTGGATTTAATAATTGAGCAGCTTTAATTGTATTTGCAATTCCAATAATAGTTTGAAGTCCTGATGTTATTTTATCAACAACTGGTATGATGTCTTGTAGTTTTGTTATTAATTTATTTACTTGTTCAATTCTTTTACGTAATGCTTCTATTCTAGGATCATCACATTTTATATCATCAGGTAACGCTACAGCTTCTTGAATTGCAATAGTTACATTAAATGTAATATTATCTAATAGTTTAGAAATTTGATTGTCTATTATAGACGTTAATTGATCTGGAATTATTGGTATTTTATTTATTGGTGGTGTTAACATGTTATTTATCTAAATAATGATTACTACTATTAATATTTCCTAATTTTTCACGTAATGTAAAAAGTTTATCTAATTGAATTGGAGTAGAAACTATACCAGCTGGTGTATATACCACGCCAGCAACTATTACATTTATTAACTCAGCTAAAATATTTTTTAATTCATCTCCTTTTACTAATGGATGTTTTGCTGATTCTGATCCTATTCTTAAATCTGGTGTATTTAATGTTATTCGATTTGGCGTATCTAATATAATAGAATCAGATTTAGCTCGTAATATAATTCTATTTGCATCACCAATTAATTGAGATGTATTAAAATCATTTAATGATCTAGATTTTGTTAATCCTGTTGATAATGAAATTGAATCTAATTTTTGAGTAGATGTTAAATATATCGATGCATGATCGTTATCAAATGATTCAACTGTAAATTCTTTGTTTGGTTTATCATTATGACCATTTGATATAATAATTATAGGATCACCATTTTCATTTCCTGACCATGACGGTGCAATTGTATAATTAGTTTCCTTTACTGTACTTCCTAGTCTAATACTATTACTAAATCTTCCTTCTATTAATAAATCTCCTTCATATGGTTGTAATGGAGAAATTTGTTTTTCTTCAAATGATTTTCCTAATGGTTGATTATAAACTTCATCTGGATCTTCTTGATCTCCACGTAATCTAGAAACGCCTGGTAATGCATTATTATTTATTGCAGATTGTATAGTATATGCTGGTAAATAATACCATTGGTTTCTTTTCTTAGAGTCATTAGATTCTTGTTGTAATCCACTAAATATAATAACGTGTTCGCCATTTAATGGTATTTGTTTAATATTTGGATTTGCTGGTCTAGCAGATAAAATTCTTGATTCTAATTCACCATATGTTTGAACATCAATTTTAAATAAATTATCATTTTGTTCTGTAGAGTACTTATAAGTATCTTCATATGTATTAACTACTTCTGCAAGTTTAAATATAACTGTATTAGACGTCGGCATTTTTATTCTCCAATGATGCTTTTACATTTGATATTTTTTCTTGAAGCTCTTTTTCTTCTTGATCAATTTTATCAATTTCTTCAGTTAATTCTTCTTCGAAATCTTTTGAAGCCATATCTAATAATTGTCTCTTTTCATCATCACTTAATAAAGAAGATTCACCAGATATAGTTTGGGTAGTTGAAATATACCGTTGAGTAATTGCAGTTAATTTAACTAAATGATCATCATTTTTAACAGCTACATCTAAATATTCTTTAATTAATGGAACTATTATCGTAGCATCTGATGCAGTTCGTATAAGTGGTTGTAATTGTGAAATAAGTTGATTTATTTGTCTATCTTTCTTTTTAGAATTATGATAAACATCAGACATCAAGTCAGAAAAACTAGTTCCTTTAAATAATTCTTCTTTTATGTCCATAAGTAGTCCTTTTAATTATAAATATCAAAAGGGTAAATTCACGAATTCATTTTGTTCGTATTCTAAGAACTTTTCTGAATATATTTGTTTTAATACTTTAATAACTCTAGTTATATTATTTGTTTGTAGCCCAGTACGCTCACGAATAAAAACATATAATGCTTTTTTATTATATTGTTCTATATTTTCTCGATTTTCAAATATGTGAAGTATTGAATCAGCAACATGAATATCTGATTCATTTGTAAAAATAAAATTTATATTATCATAACAATATTTAATATAAGAATCCATGAAAATTTTTAATGTTTCTTTCATTTCATCATTATGCATTTCTGTTTGAATATTTCGTTGTTCATCAACATTAATAGGTTCAGTTGTCTTTTTTAATTTTGAATATCCTTTTTGATTTTCTGCAATTAGATAATTAAAAGCTGTTCTTGTATAATATGAATATGCTTTTCCATGATTAGGATTAAATTTATCTAATCTCATTGTTAGATATGTAACCAGATCTGTTTGCAAATCACGAAATGACGAGTCAATATATTCACACTTCATTTTATTTATCAAATTTTCAGACAATTTCATAAAAGCAGGAAATATAAATCTTCTATAAATTTTTTCTTTTCTAACTTGTTGACCTTCTGTTCTATTATACGATGAAACAGCAAATTCAGTTACCTTTGTCCAATATCTATTACTTTTTTTCTTCTTCCTCGGCATTAAACTCCTCTTGTAAATTTGTTATTACTTGATTTAATTGATTAAACACAGTTCCTGTTTCATCATCTTTTTCAAATGCTCCTCTACTATCTATTTTTTTCATTGCAGTGTATACATTATTAATTTGATCATACATGTATTGTGACATATCTTCTAATTCTTTAATATAGTCTTCTTGATCTGCGGTAACATTAGCTAATGTTAATGATCTCCATCCAAAATAAACAAAACCTGCAGATAATAATATTAATAGTATTATTTCTAATATCATGAGTCTCCAAACGTTTTAAATATATCTGATATTGATTTGTCAATATCTGGATTTTGTTCTGCTAAATTTTTAATCGCTGTTTTTTTAGTTGCTTTTGTTTTTGCACTAACTGGATTTGGAGAATTATTTTTATGAGATCTCCATTTTTCATATTCTATCTGAGATGCCATATGATCTGCATGATGTAATAATAAAGGTAAATTAGTTTTTAATTTAGCTTGTGCTGATCTTGCAATAAAATATGGTTTATTAGCATCATCATATATACCATCATGTATTCTAATAGCTTGAAACTCATTCCAAGACATTTGAACTTGATATTTTTGAAGTAAATATATTGATAAATCAGGCACCATTGTGAAAGGAATATTTTCATTATGCTTATACATTCTTCCCATATTTTTTCTATGCCAATCTGATGTTTCAACTTGGTATACTTCTCTTCCTTTTCCCGGAAACCCACATTTACCTAAATCATGATGCATAGCAGCAAACATCATTTCTTGTTTAGAATATCCAGACATATCAGATCCCATACTTTCCCATGAATCATATAATTTATTTACGCAATCCATTACTCTTAATACATGATCTATATATCCTCCAGCAAATGCATTATGATAATGTGCAACAGAAGAAGCAGGCATCATTACAATCCTTTCTTCATAATCATCATATAATTTATTTAATTTTTCTGCTCTATCTGGAAATAAAGTATTAACTCTATTTCTATATTCGTCCCAGTTCGATTTAATTTTTTCGGCTTCTAACATAACTTTTTATTTATTATAATAAATTATTTGGAATATTCCAATATACCTTCTGCCATTTTAAATGTACAGAAAGAACAAACGACTGATAATGATGTTTTAGCTACTTCTACTATATTAGTACAACTTTCACATCTGCATTGTAACATTTTTGTTGATTTTTCTTTTTTCATGATATAACTTTTGTTTTTCCTGGTCTTGATTCTTCTTTATAGTGTAATCCGTCATTTCCATTTTGGCCTATAATATCCATTCTTTTTTCAGCTTCTTCTTCAAGAAAATCTTCAGTATCAGAATAAGGTACTGCAGCTGCATCGGATGGATGTGGAGGCCTAAAAGCTTCCGGATTACTATTTTTTATAACTTGTTCGCCATATATATTTTCTTTTACAATTGGTCTAACTATTTCAAATGCTTTATTAGCGGCAATTAATAAAACTACAGCTAATGGATCAAATACAAATATAAAAATTAATATAAACCAATTTACTACTTGATTCATAGGACGATTTAATAATTCAGAAACATATTTTAATGGTCCAATTTCATTAGCTACTTCTGAATTGGATTGTAAATCTAAAACTTGTAAATCTAATTTTGTTATTGCATCTGTTAATGATTCTATTTTTATTGATACATTATTTCTTTGAATTTTAAAGTCGTTTAATTGACTTTGTAATACTTTTCGTGTTTTACTTGAAGTTGATGTAATAATTTGACCTGTTTCTTTATCTCTCCACTGTACTTTATTATTTGAAAGTCCTTTTGTTAATTCAGTTATTGATTCTGCTAATTGGGTTTTTTCAGATGTATATCCATTTAACTGTTCTTCATATCTAGATTTTTTCATTTCAATAACTGCTACTTCTTTATCAATTATAAATAATTCATTTGCAGTAGTTTGATATGATGCTGTTAAGAATCCATATATTCCAACTGATGTAATAAACATTAATATAATAACAGCAGATGTTAAATACAACTTAAATAAAAAATTTATCTTTTTCCAATATCTATGTAGATATGTTGCAGCAATTAATTTTGAAGCTTCTAATGTTCCAGCCATAATGGCTACTGCTAAAGCTTGTGCAGAAAATAGTTTACTAATTCCATATACACTGTAATAAGCGGCACTTGACGCTAAAGCCAATGCCGCTATTAATACTAAATACGGAAATGATCGTTTCATGACTTTCTTAAATACTCAGTAGCCTTTTCCATTTTTGATAATGCAGATGCTAAATTATGTAATGCTGATTGAGTATCAATACTTTTATTTTCAACTCCACGGCCTATAGTTCTAATAATATCTGCAGTATCGACTACTAAATCTAATACTTGCTCTTTATATACAAATTTTGACATTGTGTAACCCTTTTTTTAAATTGTTTATATTTCTTTTTTATAAATATAGATTTACGTAAATCTACGCAAAAAATCTTTCTGTTTATCAATTTCTTTATCTAGTTCTGACTTTTCAATTGTCTCTTTGCTTTTTGAACTTGTTTCACTGTATTTTCCATTGCCATTCCCAATACCATTCGTTGACCTAGATCTAGATCCTGTATCTGATATTGTGTTGATATTAGATCTAGAAAGTCGTTTCCTTGTTTGATTGTTAGTTCGTGTTTTAGTTGTTGAAACTCCGGCTTTGACATTATTTGATCGATTTTTTGAAGTCTCGTAGTCGATTGATCCGGCATAGTAACTTGAGTATTCTTTGATTTGAATACCGCAAGGATATGTGTACTTGCCTGTTTTAACCATGTAAGTAATTTTATCATTAGCTTTTAATATTTTTTTAACAATTCCCCATCCAGACTCTCCTAAAAATTCCCATTTAACAGTGTCTCCAATTTTAAATTGTTGTTTTTTAAATATGTCTTGTACATATTTTGGTAATTTCTTTTTTTTCATTCTTCGATTATTTCTACAGCTGTTATTTCAGTTAAAAACCATAAATAACCATCTTTACGTAAAACAGTATCATGTTCTATAAGATTCTTCCAAAATTCAATATTCTCATTTGGATCTTCTTTTATTAATCGTTTTACATTAAATCTTTTATTCTGAAATTCTACAGTTGGTAGAAAACATAATGAGTTGGTAGGTCTCATGTAACTTATTTTATAGTATAACTTATTTTATTGTTAATCGCTTTGGTGCTCTATCTTTAGCATATGGAATATCAATTGCTAACAATCCCTTTTCCATTGCTGCTCCTGCTTTTGTTAAATCTAATTCTTTAGATATTTTCCAAGCAAAATCAAAAGCTCTTTTTGCGATACCTTTGTGAATAAATTCACGTTTTTCTTCTTTGCCTTTGTTGTATCGAACTCTTAACGTTTCTCCTTCTGTTAAAATTTCAATATCAGATTTTTCTAAACCTACTGCAGCAATTTCAAACTGTATTCCATTATCCGTTGTAAATATATCAACTGGATAATTCATTTTATTTGATGTTACTGGTAAAAATTTAGATGTTTGATCGAAAAAGTTTTTCCAAACTAAGTCGAAATCATTGAGTAATAGTGTTTCTTTAAAATGTGTCATTTTAAACCTCCTGTGTTTTATGGTTGCATTAGCTAACCGTTATTATTAAAAAAATTGAGACCTACCGTGACTCAATTATAACATAGGTGATAAGTTCTACCTATGATTTTATAGACTCTAAGAAATCGAGTGATTTTGTCTGGTTTTAACATATCTTCGATTTCCAAGTCTCTTGACAATAAATATCCACAATCTAAAAAACGATTGCGTATTTCTCTTGTAGCTTTTAAACTATTTGATTCTAATACTAAGTTTTCATTATCAACTAAAACGTCGACACGATCACTTCCAGTTCCAGAACCTACATCATATGATTCAAAGTCAGGAGCTAATTCTTCATTATCTAATTCGTCGAAAAAATTTTGTACGCCTTGAGCTAAATCATCTAATGAATAATCTTTTGATTTTTCTGCTGTATCATATAGATCTAAAAAATATTCAATTTTTTCCTTAGATGTCAGTTGTTGAAAATAATTTAAATGGGGTAAATTAATAATAATATTTTCAATTGTTTTACTCATTTATTTCCTGAACATCAAATAATTGTTTGAAATGCATTGGGGCTAATTTTTTAATATAAGCCGCTTTAATATATGCTTCATTTAAATCTTTTGCTGTTACTTTACCTATAGATTCTTTTTTACTATCGGATATAAAAAAATACTTAAATGTTTTCATATTACTTTATTATAAATATAAACCTAACTTATAAGATTTCATAATTGTGTCACATGAATCTTGAATTGTTTGAGCTAATTTGCCTATTTCGTGTTTCTTTAAATAAAAAGTGTTATTAAATATAGTTACTTCCATTGTTTCTGTTTTGGATGGCTTATTAAAAAATACATCTGAAACATATTGAGACATTGTTGTGGTAGCTCCTAACAATTGCTTATACTTTACAGAAATACGTTTTCTGTCTAATATTAATGATCCTACTATAGTATTCATTGGATCATTACTAAAAGCATAATTTGATAGTTTTGGATTTATTTCAAAATCTAATTCAGACCAAATTCTTCCATATCTTTCTTTGAAATTATCTGGTATAGCCCATGATTGATTGATAGTTTTTGTTATCATAATTTTCTTATTCTTCTAGTTATACGTTCTTTATTTTGATTTTTTTGTTCTTGAGACATTAAAGCCTTTAAAGGATGTGTTCTATTGATATGTTGTTCATGTTTAGCTGTTATAACAGCTTGTTTCCATGCTTCTAATTCAGAAGAGCTATTTTCCATTAAGAATGTATCATTTAAATTTTCTGATTTCCATTCTATATAATAGTCTCCGGATGAATCTTGAACACAATAAGAGCCAGGATATCTTTTCCTGACTCGTTTCTTTAGTTTGTCTATTTCTGGTAATTTTGGCCTGGCCATTATGCAATAATTATAGGAAGTTCCTCATTGTCTAACATATACTTGAATGGTATAGTTGATTCTATATTTCCAGACTCTACTAATTTTGCAGTAAGAGTATTATTGATATAATATCTTTTAGAAGTCTTTGCTGTATTCAGAAAGGATAATGCTGTCCTCCTCTCTAATAATACATCGTAAAAGGTTTGCTTTTTATGAACAAAAGCTTTCATGATAACACCTACTTCATGTTTAACCTCTTTAGTTTTTTTGTCTATATTTTCTGTAACAATTACTGTTTCTCCTTGAGTATACATTATTCAATAATTTTAATGATTTTACTTGATGAAACTGCTTTCACTTCATATTCCAATGTAGTAGATCCAAAATCTTTAACTACTTTAGCTTCTGCTTCTGTAACAGACATAGCTTCGACAAGATACATTTCTGTAACTTTCTTCTTTTTGCCAGTTGAATCATCTGATAACTGGACTTTGGCTGTATAGTAACCCATATTTATTTGTTTTATTTATTTATTATATTATAAGAAAAAATTTTCTAGAATCCAAAAAGCATTACGGCAATATTACCATGATATCCATATCCTACAATATTATGACTTGGATAAAGTAAATTTTTATTATGACCCGGAGATTCTTTCCAAGATCGTAACGTACCTTTTATGCACATCATAGAAGATGTAAATCTAGATCCATATAAGCAATTTTCAGCACCATAGCCACTATGATATAATTGATTGGTAGTATCTAAATATTCTGCCCATTCTTGTGCAAGTCTAATTCTATTAGTATCTAAAGCTAATGTGTCTAATCCATTTTCTACACGATATTCATTTAATAATTCATGCATATACTTTATAGGATCTACGATTATTGTATCTTCTCCAGGTATATATTGTGAAAATATTGAGATTGGAAATAATAATATAATTAGCAACTTTTTCATATCTTTTAATTTTTATATATAATAAGAAAAAAAGATTGAAAATCCAAGTAATATTTAACTTACTTTTGTTACTCCCATATATGACAATTGCTGTAAGTGTGATGGTATTTGTTGTTGTGCTAATGGCTTTTCTTGATATAAATTTGCCATTAATTTTGGAGACTCTGTTGCTGGTTTCAATAAATAATATTCTCTTCCAGATACAAATGTTCTATCATTTTTTACAAAATTTGCAACTCCAGCTTTTCTATCTGATCTGACTGATCCCCTTACTCCTCCTCTTAAGAGCATATCATTACTTCCTTGTATTTTAATTCCAATTCCGCCTTTTGATGGGGTAACTTTTAACATTTTTTGAACATCTTCTAACCATTTATCATAAGAATTATAAAATGCAGTATCTTTATTGGAACTATCAGGATTTATTTGTATAAATGCAGTTCCTCGAACTTCAAACTTTTTAGGATCTTCTGAGGTACTTTGAAATCCAGCAAATGGTATTGCTGAATTTTTAATAGTTCTTAAAAATGATGAAGGAATCGATTCATTTGGAGTTGGATTAGCTCCTTTATAAAATGAATCAGAAGTATTTATTAATACTAATGGGCTTTTTGAAACTCCTTGTAGATTAAACCATTGATATTTTATTTGAAATGGAGGTAGATCTGGTATTGGTCTTTTTGTTAATTTACTAGTAATTTGTGCAGTCATACTAGGTTGTCTTCCTTGAACTACCCCTCTCGTTACAATATAATTTTGTGGTAATTCTGCAACAGCCTCTCTAGACAAATTACTTCTTAAAAACTGATCTAATAATCTTCCCATTAATTGTGCTCTAGTAGTAGCTAAAAATTGGTTACCATTTGGTACATTGACAAAACTACCGGTAGCAGACCATGGCTGCGGTAAATTACCTCCCGTTGGCGTTCCTACTGCTTGATAATTATGATTTGGAGGATTGGCACTATTTCCAGGACCTGTAGTACTAAATCTAGTAGTAGCAGAAAGTGTCGAAGCAATACCAGTAATGGTAATTTGTAAATTATTTAACTGAAATTTATTTGCTACTGCATTATTTATTTGATCAACTAATTGTTGTGCATTTCTTTGCCAATTATTATTAGCAACTTGAACTCTATTATTACCATATATAGCAGCTAATTGTATTGGCCCTAGATTAAGTTCTTCAGTTTGTTCTTGTAATTTTACAACTTTTGCTTGTTCTAATAAGTCTTTTAATTTAATCATTGCTATCCTTGATGATATTTGCCAATCTATTTTGCGATTTATAATAAATATAAGAACGATATACTTGTTTAGGTGTTAAACCAAAGTTATGAGACAGGTTATCAAGGATATCTGCAACCAAATGCTCCTTTTCCATGTCATTTTTCACTTTTTCGCCTAAAACTTGTATAATTTTCTCTAAATAACCAACATATCCCTTAGGTAATCGCTTTAATGTTCTTGATTTACCGGTATGAACCTTACTTTTTTTCTTTTTTTTTGATTTTTTTGCTTCTGCTACAATATTTTGAGCTAATCTTTCGACACTTTCTTCAGCTACAGCTGGTGCTTCTGCATCTGCAGCATCATCTTCGCCTTCTGGAGCCTTAATTCCTTCTAAATCTTCCAATGGAATATTCAATTGAATGGTATAATCTTCATTTCTGGAGTAACCACCGTAAGGAACTATGGAAATTGTCTTGTTTCTAAGCAAATTATTTAAAACTTGTGGTGTCAAATCAAAGTCTTTACCACTTCTATTGAGAAATTCACGAATTCCAGTTAAATCCTTAGCATATAATATACCTAAACTAGTTGATTTTGTCTTTACAAAAGCAGAAAGAAACTTTTCTTCTTCTGGACTAAACAATGATGTTTCGATTGTTTGCTCAGTTAGATTTTCTAATAGATGTTCACGTATAATATTTCGAAGAATTGACTCGTTCATATCTCTTTTGATTCGGCTAAACAGGTACTTCTATATTTTGTGGCTAATTTTTTAATTTCATTTATTGCTTTTCTAGCTCTAACACCAGCTGCTTTTACTTTTTTTTCATTAAATCTATCATGATTTTCTAGAAACACTTCCCAATGTTGTTTCATTTCTTCACATATTTCATCTGATGACATATTATATACCTTTTTTATTTAATTATAAATATTGTTTTATTACTTTTCCATGGAAATTCTATCAGCAAACAAATCAACATGTTCTTTGATTGACATTTTTTCTCCATTTTTAAAATTAACTATAGTTGTTTCTTCAGTTTTTCCAATATAAAACATTGCAATATGATCTATATTGAGATATGTTGCAGTATTATTATTTTTGATTACTTTTATAAATTTTTGACTTTCCAATTGGATACTCCGTAACTGATTGATCATTAGGAAAAAATAAATTAGGTCCTCCTGGTATTCCTATTTGTCTTTCTCCACTTTGATCTCCTATTATTAATAATATATGTTCTATTGGCTTACCTGTTCTAGGATCAGGTTGCATTGTAATTCGATTATTTGGTATTCTAGTTATTCTACCAGGATATTCCCATTGACCAAGATGAGATTCAACTATTTCTTGATTTGGAATACTTTTTAATATGTTTTCTAGTTTGATCATTTTTTTAATAATAGTTGTGGAGATATTTCAATATAATTTTGAATTGTTTCATCCCATATCCAAAATTTATAATTTTTTATATTACGAATAGCTTCGGTAGGTTTTAATACTCCAGCTCCTTTACTAGCAGTAAAAGAAGGTAAATTAATATATTCTCTATTTGGTATAAATGCATTATCTGGCAATTCTGTTGTCATAAGATATTTAGAAGGCTTATTTTTATCATAAAGGCGTCCTTTTATAAACATTGGAGTTCCTTCATTTTGTCTAGCTGTTACAAATGAAGAACCAGTTATTTTATCTTTCGATTGTATACTAGTATCAAAGTTTTTTAATCCGCCTTGTTGATCTATAGATCTACCAACAACTTTTTGTCGTTTAATCCAATTTTGCAATGCAATAAGATTATTTGTTTGATGAGACCACATATCAGGTTTAATTTTTAATGCAGTTTTTCCGAGTACTTGCCCGGCTTTAGGTAAAGATGTTAATAACCCTACAAATTCTTCATAATCAATTTTGCCGGTAAGTAACATTTCTGCATATTCTTGTGCTTGCGGAACTCTTTTTATTTGCGTAAACAATCCTATTATTTTATTCTTAAATTTAACTACCGCTTCTAAAATCTTTTTTATTTGAGGTAAAGAATATTTAACTCCTCGTTTCAAAGCAAATCCTACAGCTTGTTTTACTCCAGGTATCGATCCTATAATAGGAAGTGCAGCAAATATAGTAGATATACTTCCCATTAATTTGTCACCTTTTTGAAAATATAAAGCAGCATTTGCTAATTCTAATCCAACTGCAGTTGTCATACCGCCTGGTATTACAGATGCTATTAAAGCTGATATGTCTATTAAAAGATGATCGTTGTTTTTAATCCATTGCATTGCATCTTTAATAATAGGACTAAAACTTTTTTCTATAGATGTTGCTGCTTGAGCAGATGGATACTGAAAATTCATACTAGGAAATTGTTCATTTAATATGTCTTTAAGCTTTATCATGCTTTTACTCGTAACCATCGTATTGGCGAATTTGTATTAGAACATATTTGTTTTTCTAGATACACATCATTTGATAAACCTTCTTGTGCAGGTTTACATTTAAAAATCTTTTTTGAGAATTTATTTAATATTCTATTTAATCCAGGCGCACTAACACCAGCTGCTCCATATACTGTTGTTCCTAATATATTAGCAGCGTGTACTAAAATATTAAGTTGATCTGCTCCATAACACGCAGTAAAAAATACATTGGTAGATGGACTAATTAAATCTCTACATGCTATTAGTAAAGCTTCATCATAATTATGCCATTTTTTAGATCCATCTTCATATTCAAAATCTCTACCAACAGTTTGATCTTTTGCAGCTGAGCCTACTAGTTTTGTACCTGTTTTTGTTCCATGAGATCCAATAACTAATTCTTCTAAATTAGATACTCCAGCTTTTCTTAATTCTAAAACATAATCAATTGCATCTGCTATAGAAGTAAATGTTTTTGTAACAAGACCTAAACGAATAAATAGTCCAGACAATGCTTTTTCAATTTTAGTATCATTTGCAAAAATAATCCTTAATTTTTTAATTTTTTTAGGATCTTCTGTTTGTACTATTTGATCTTTTTCTGTTAATTTAGGAGTATTGTTATGTCCACATTTATGACACATATATAAATCATTACCACCGTCAATAATTTTCCAACTCCAACCACAGTTATCGCATTTAATTTTATCGCCTATTATCGATTCTTCTAATATATCTTTAAGTTTAATCATGAATTATTTTTAGATTTTTCGCCCCATACATCTGCTCCTACCTTTCTGCATGCAGATAATGCTAATGATCCATAAGCAGATGGCCAAACTTTGTAACGCCTTTTAACTTTATAATAACATTTATCACGTTTTGCTTTTTTCTTTTTCTTTTTTTCTTCAAGATTAGAAATAAGCTCGTCTAGATTATTTGTTTCTAATAGGTCTTTAAGATTTATCATGATTTTTTCTTTTTAGATTTTGTAGCTACATTTATAGCTTTACCTTTTCTATCTGGATTTGGATCTTTTTTTCTTTTTCTTCTAGCTGCAGCTGCTCTTCCTTTTTTTCCCATTGCTCTTGCTTTAGCTAATGGTAAACATTTAGGTTTGCCTTCTCCTTTTTTTCTTCCGCCGCATGAACCTCTAATTTTACCATCAGGTCCCATTCTAACCCATTTTTGTTTTAACCACTTTCTTAAATCTTCTCCTAATTCATCCTCATACATGATCATATCTTCCGGATCTGAAAATCCTTCATCTGGTAATTTAGCTTCACGTTTAACGCAATTTGGAACACGTTTTCCAAACATCGTTTTCATTCCTTTCTTCTCATATCCTTTCCAACAACGAGTACCTTCGTACATTAATATGTCTTTGAGCTTGATCATTTTATATAAATATTACATTATAATGAATTACCAGTTATATCTTCATGTTTGCATTTGGGACAGGTATTCTTAACAAAATATCCTTTAGTAAACCATTTATTTTTGCACTTTCCGCACAGTAAGTATGTAAGGATAGTAGTAAACCTTGTATGTTTCATATTGTTATGTTTCTAGATTAGTTTTATCTTTTAAATCCTGCAGGAGAGATTTTTGGAAATTCTTGTAAGATAAAACCACGTATGAATTCTAATTGGTGAAGTAACTGGTCCATAATAGCAACAGCATTTTCTATCATTCCGGAGTTGATACTTGAATCGATTTGATTGTCGTACCATAATAATTGTTCAAATTCAATTGAATCAGAAGCATCCATTTCAGAATTAACATAATCAAATATTGTTTCAGCAACTTCATCGTCACTTATTTGTCTTGTATGTAATTCGTCTTGAATATCTATTGCTACTTTCTCCATTTCATTTAATATTTCAGATGCATTTCTTTTTACTTCATCAGGCGCATCTGAATTCATTATTTGCTCAGCATAACCTGATATAGCAGTTTTTGTATTACCTGCTTCAAAGTTATTGAAAAACTTAGCAAATTCCTGACGTGTTTTGCGTCCAATATTTTTTTGTTTAGGAGTTCCTGGAATTTGGAATCCTATTTGTTCTATTAATATGTCTTTGAGTTTGATCAAAGTTCTATACCAAAGTTTAGTATCATTATTTTTATTTTAGGTGAAGTTACTATTTCTAACACGGTAATTTTACCTAATCTAATATTAACTTCAAATACGTTTTTCTTGTTATATGCTTTCCAGCCGTTTATCCAATTCATTCTGTAGTTCCCCATTGTTTTAACATATCCATTTTTGCAGCATCTGCATCTTGTTTATCTTGGGAAAATTTATCATCTTCAATTTTAACTTTTTCCCAATGTTCTTCTGCATCTGGATTTAATATTACTTTAACATTACCAAATCTTCGTTTGGTTCTTTCTTTCCAATTTTCTAATGACTTCATATCTGCAACAATTGATGATGTATCATTTGGATTAGGAAAACTTAATCCATCTCTATAATATGGACCTTCTTTACCGTCTGGTTGCATTCTATTAAAATGAACATCATTAAAATAATCTTTAACTCTAAATATTTTTACAAGTTCATCAAACTTCAATTGATCGATTGATAGTTCTTTTTGTTTACTATTCAATTGGCCGGTTGCAGGATCTCTATCTAATCCTTGCATTATATCAGTTGCAGATGCATCCGGTAATTGTTGTTCTTTAACCTTTCCAGCTCCAAAACCAAAGCCTAGGTATTTTTCAGATAATAATGATTTTAATTTAATCATGATCCAATTTTCTTTGGCATTTTTTGTAACTCTGCCAACATTTGACTATTTAACTTAACAAGTTCTTCTAATAATTGCAATTGTTTTTGACTTGTAGAAACAAATTGACGTCCAGAATCTTGTTCAGAAATATTTTTTGTTCCAATACGTTTCATGTTTTTTTCTAGTTCATTCATTTGAGTGTCCTTGAATTTATTAATAAATATATCGTTAGTACGATAGTTCGCTAGTACGTCCTTCCAGGCCATACTATTGATTACGCTTTCGAAACTCTTCTAATAAATACACTATGATCATGGGCCAAAGCAACAAATTAAATATAACAGTTTCGGTATCTAGCTCATCTTCCGGTAAAGTGTACACAGAATATTCCAATACAAGAATCCATATTAAACCAATTCCTAGATATATACCTATTCCGGTAAGCATTTATTTTCCATGTAATTTTAGCAGAACATACACATTGCTATATATAATAGCAGAAAGAATTATGCTAGCATATATAACTATGTTATCAATATAAGGCTTAGCTAGCAGCGTAAATGCTCCTAAAGCGAACATCTTAACGCCTAACGATCCATATATTAAACCAAACCCTAAACGAGGAAACCGCTTGTATAAGAGCAATACGCTTCGGGTTATGCCTATCACGAAGCTAGATGCTACTATGCCATATATTAAAGAGTCTATCATATGTTTATATATATTATACTGAAATACTTTATATAATCAAAGAAGTATCAGAGTTATTTAGTGGGATACGAGGTATACGATTCATGTCCTTTAACTAGACGTACCCGTTTAAGAGTGGCCTTGTCATGATATGAACTTCTAGGGGTAGTATGGGTGATTTTGTGTTCTATGTGACTTTGCCAGGCGCTTTGCTTTTGTGGAAACTTCTTGGTGCTACACGATAAAGTGATTCCGTATAAACACAGAATCGAGATTAGGATGGGGTTTTTCATATATTATTAAATATAATATGTACTAGAATGTATATACGCTCGTATATCTAATAAAGAGCACCTATATAGCAAAAAATCCATGCTCACAATAAAATTTGATATATCAGCACCTTCTAGGAGCGGAGGGAGGGGGGTTTTAATGAAACCCTCCCCTACCCCCCCATTTAACC
>VMHT01029148.1_pt1 | contig 45951 bp, 30 predicted proteins | sample 4693611 | NCBI WGS metagenome assembly VMHT01 (sample SAMN12280063, study PRJNA550983) | marine metagenome | isolation source: seawater sampled from same location over 5 years 0.02-0.2 micron viral filtrate | place: USA: collected off the coast of southern California halfway between the port... ... | reverse complement strand
CATCATCCCCGTTCCCATAAATGTACCAACTGCATGTAAAACATCTCGCAATTTCAAGGTGTTTGTTATCATTGTATTTTCGAGTGCCAAATACCCCATACTACGAATCATTTCATAGGGGATTCCTGCTAACATGCCTACACCGGCGGGCGCGAAGGCGACTGCACCAGCCTTCTTTGCAAAATCATGATCGTATTCTGGTCTTTCAATCTCTTGCATAGCAGAGGCTTGTTGCTGCGCCTTGGCGGCAAGTTCTTGCATTTCAGGGCTTTGAGAGACTGCCTTTTCGATTACCTTGCTAAGATTTGGAACTTTGTCTAGTAGTTTGCTGGCTGCTTTGATTATAGCATCTCTGTCTATCTTTTCGTTGAGAACTTCCTCTTCATTTATAAAGGTGTTCCAATTTTCCATTATGAGTTTCATTTTATTATTTTCCTTTTGCATATTGTAAAAATTGTTGACCCGATATAGAACCATAAGACGCTCCTTCTAGCCATTTTGCTAGTAATGGAATAGCCTGCTCTACACTATCTACGCCTTGGATGGTTTCTTCGGCTTTATCATCGCCTCCGTCATCCATTATCCAATCATAGTTCCCGTCCGGTGATAATTCGTTTAAAAAATCTCTTAGCATAGTCATTGCATCAAGCCTAACCTGAAAGTCTTGATTTGCTGCATCACGAGCCTCGCTGTCGCCGATGGCTCGGGTGAGGCGATCAGACTCAGCTACAAACTTGTTCCAGTTTTCCATTATGAGTTTCATTTTATTCTAGTCCTTTTAGTTTTACGATAGCGTCAATCACGGATTGACCGCCGAGGTAGAGACCAGAAATAATAACCCAGTCTCCTGATTCTAGTCCGCCCCAAGCCATAAGACCTGTGGCGGTAATCCACACAAGTAGCTTGCGAGAGGTAACTCTTTGGACAATGCCGTCAAGGAATGCTTGCTTTTGTTCTTTGCTCATCACATATCACCTCTCTTCTTTCTGTTCCTTGGTTCTCTCAACTCATCATAAAGAGCCTTGATCAAAACAGGCAAACTTACAAAGGTAAGCAATGGTGCCAACTTAGCAGCCACATCAATCAATACCTGCTGCGTGGCTGGATCGGTGATGTTTTCCATCATTGGTTCAGCAGCGACATCCATTTCGCCCTGTATCATGCCCATAGCATTCATGAGCATTTGCATAGCGGCTGCCTTATCGCCTCCGCTCATATCCATAATCATATCTACAATCTTTTGTGCTTCTCCGACTTCTGGATATGCATCATCCATTCTTGGATCATCACTATACATCTCGGACATAATCTCTTCTTTGATTAAGGCGATTAGCTCTGACTTCTTGATTTTCATAGTTTTGTTTTCCTTTTTTGTGGCGTCATCTACATTCGCATATAACGCTTTTAAATAGTCCTTGGCTTTTTCTACCGAGTCAGAGCATCCCTCTTTTTTGCCGCGAGAGCCATCTTTATTTTTTTTGTAAACACATTTCCCGTCTCTCATAAATGGCATTTATCTATCATCCTCTATTGGATCTGCGCCAGTGGAGGCAAGAAATCTATTTACTTTTTCTCTTTCTCTGTCGGTCATCTTACGCTTCTTGCCGGGCTTAGGTGTAGGTGGCTTATCACCAAACTTGCCACTAAACAAGCCTTCACTCAAAGCACTAGCATATTCTTCTGGTGATTGTCCGCTCATCCAAGCGTCATATGGATTCGGAGACTTGTCACCAATCTCAGCGCCTTTCTGGAAGACAACTGCAATCCACTTTTCAAAAGATATTTCTTGTCCTGCTACGTCTTGTGCAGCATCCATCTTTTGTTGATCTCTAAACTCTTCGGATTCCTTAACAGGTTGTGGCATGGGGCGGGCTTTTGGTCTGTAAGCGCGACCAAGCTGTCGCTGGGCTGCGCCGATGGAAACACCAGACTCTCCAGTGAACGCTGCAGACAAGAAGTCAATACTAACATCAAGGTTGTCGATTGAGTCTGTGAGCTTCCCAATAGCCTTTAGCATTTCTGGATCGGACTGAATCTCTTCTAGAATAATTTGCTTTAATTGTGATTTATTGATTTTCATCTATTTGAACCTGTTTAATTTAGCATTAATGGCGCCACCCATCGCTGACTTGAAATCTGGGATGCTTTCACGAATAGATTCGCGGCTACATTCGCCGTCATACCATTCCTCAAAAAGCTGTAAAATTTGTAACTTTTCTATGGTGTTTTCACTAATACGCTCAGATAATAGTATCTCTTTCAATGTTTCTGATACTGTTGTTGTATTTGAGTGCTCTTGAACTGTAGCTGATTCTTCCGACTGTTCTATCTTCTCTTCTGATTCACAATCCTCATCGCAGCATTCTTGTTCTGGTTCGCACTCTTCGTCACAGCACTCACCCTCTGATTCTGTCGGGGGCAATGCCACAATAGCTGTGTCCCAAAGACCGCCAGTTAACCAACTCCATAATCTTTCTAATAAATTCATTTTATTTTCCTTTCTCGATACCATTCATACTTAGTATCGCAATTAGTCCGGGGACATTCTTTCTGACATAAACCCCAGAGAAAAGTGTTTCGCAGCGACCACCGACATAAGCAATCGCAGACTCAAGGTGTTTAGATATACGAGGGTCAGCAACCATCTCTTCGCTTGCTACGAGAATAAGAGAACCTGCTGCCGCCTTGCCCTTGGGTGGAGGACAAGCAGAACGATTCATACAGTTGTGCATTATGGTGGTACCCAACTTGCCAGTATTGGGATCCTTAATCATTGTGGAGCCAATAAAGGCACGACCATCCTTGCCAAAGCAAGTCTCTAAGTCTTTAGAGTCAAAAGATTGTATTGGAGAATCTTCGGTAGACAACTTGAGTATCTGCGCGAAGATCTTTGAGAACTGGGTATTGGCTACTGGATACATTCCAAGCATACCGATACGACCGCGTAGGAGGCGCGTAGAGCGCTCGTTATCTACAACGATGTGTGGGTGTGGTGTAACATCATTAAGCAGCGACAGGGCATTACGGGCGATTGTAGGGTTAAGATTCTCCTGCGCTGTTGGCCAAGAGACGATGTAGACAACCTTGCCGCTTGCCTGAACAGATTGTAGGTAGCGCTCAAAGACGGGCTGTAGTGCGACTACGGACGAACCTGTACCTCCACCGCCGCCTGCCATAACGAACAGCCAGTCAACCTTGCCAAACTTGATGCGGAGTGCGTCCTCGACTACAGCGCCGTTCTGTGTTAGAACTTCTTTGCCATAAGCAATGTTCTTGCCGATGCCATCGCTATCAGGAATAAGAACGACGTGTTCTTCTTCTACATTCTTTGGAATGTCCTTGCCTGTGCTGTTGACCAACAGGGTCTTGTTAAAGCCCAACTCAATCATAGCGTTTGCCATCTTGTTGCCGCCGCCGCCAACACCAACAAAGCCCACATTCAAAGATGATGGGGCTGTGTTCTCGGGTAGTAGGTCTTCGTCAGAGTATTCCATCTGTAATCCGAAGTCCTCAACCATACCAAAGTCTTCCGCTTCTACTTCTTCGTGGAAGTGGTCCTTTTCTTGGTTGAATGATGGGGGTGCTTCTGCGGGGGGCAAGAAGCCAAACTCGTCGTCGTTACTCATTGTTTATCCTTAAATTGTTATTACGCTGTTCTCATCCACTGAACATAATTGGGGTCACCTGAGACCCAAGAACTCAATGCTTCGCCCCAACTATCAACATCTGCACCTGCTGCCTTTGCTAAGCGGTCTTTTAGTCTTGAGCGAGTACCCAAAGCATCATCAAGTATTTCTTCATAGAAAGTGTTATATCCTCCGTATCGTTCAAGACCCAGTAGTGCTTTGGTGATTTTTGCGGCTGCGACCTGCTTGTCTTTAGGATTGGCATTTACAAATAGCTTGCTTCTCATTAGAGAGTTAACCCTACGCTTCACACGCTGTGCAGCGGTTATTCTCTTGGTCCAAGCGCGCTTTATACCCAAAGCCTCAACAACCATGCGGGTAAACACTTCTGGCCATCGATAACCATCTGGTCGCGACCCTGCTGTTTTCACTACAGCATGTAGGTCATCGTAAACCTTGTTGTACAAGGTGCGTGGTTCAGGGTATTGCATCAAGGCATCTTTCACTTTATTCATAGGAACTCTGATTGCGCGCAACTCATCATCATCAATCACGCTAAGAATGTAATCAATCTTTTCGTAATCCTTGAGTTCGTCTATATCGGCGGCAAGTTCTCCGTGAAGATCGGAGAGTTTATCCATAGAGGAAGAGAACTCATCTCCAGTAAGGGCATCAAGTTCTTCCTTGATGATCTGCTTTAATCTAGTCTTTGTGATTTTCATTATTGATTTACCTATTGTGAATTCGCCCAGTTTACAAAATCTTCTACTCTGTAACCAATGCTCTCGGCATAGTCCAAAATGTCTACTGCGGTGCCAGCGATGTTAGAGATTTCTCTTCTTACTGGGCGTATCGCTGCGTAGCCGGCTTCTTTTCCTAGCTCTTCAACCTTTTCAGCAACGACTTGATCGACGATGCTATCTTGCACGGACTCTTGGTTCTTAACTCTTGCAAGTCCGCCAGTAGCACGGGAACTCTGCATAAATCTTCTGCTTAGCTCGGCTCCTACTTTTTCTTTTGCAATCTCAAGGGCACGTTCGCCCTCGGGTGTCTTGACGTATCTGCTTACACGAGCGTCTATAATCTTGTTTGTTAGATCTGGAATCTGATCGAAGCCCTCGGCGTCAAAACCATAGATTGGCGCTCCGCCCTCGGCTTCATCCATAACTCTTCCGAGTTCTTCTTTGATGATTTGCTTTAATCTAGTCTTTGTGATTTTCATTACTGATTTACCTTTGCAAAACCTGCTTCTTTCTCAATCACAATCTGCATATCTACGCAATCCTTGAGAGAATCAAGGTGAGAAATCAGCAAGACGTTCTTGAAATACACCTTAATTAGTTCCAAGATCCGAATAAATCCAGCCATATTCTCTTCGTCCAAAGCAGTTCCGGGCTCGTCCAAGATGAACAGGTCGCTCTTGGGCAGAGAAGACACAGACAGCAGAGCAAGACGAATAGCCATAGCAGCCATCGTCTTCTCGGCACCCGACGCCATCTCGATAGGTCGAGCCTCGTGCTTGGGGTGCTTGATAAAAATATCAAACTTGTTGCCAGATGTTTCAAAGAAGATCTCAAAGTCTACGACGTTTGATAGGATCTTTCCAATCTCTTCGTTGATTACTGGTAGTTTCTGCTTGATGATGTCGTAAGCAATTCCGTTCGGGTGCATACATCGCAAGAATAAATCATACGATGAATACTCCGATTGGATTGACTGGAACTCTAGTCTTGCTTGTCTGAGGTTTTCGATTCGTTGTTCTTCTGAGCCGAGAGATTTATAAAGATCAATCTTCTTCTGGCTATTTGATTCAACTTGTTCTTCAATGGATTTCGATTCTTTGGCATATAACTCTTTCTCCTTTAGTAGTTTTTCTAGATTTTCGATTGCTTCTTTGTTGTCGTTATAAGAAGCTTGCTTTTGTGCAAGCTCTTCTATCAAGGTGTTGTGCCTATCAAGAGCAGATCTTCTGCGTTCAATTCCCAACTGGAGGTCCTTGATCAGTCCACCAGTTTCATTGTGCTTTTTTTCAAGCTTACGATACTTGTCTAGGTGATCTCTAACTACCTGTGGGTTTAGGCTAGAGAGCTTGTCCTGTAGCTTAGCAAGTTTGCTTTCCGTCTCAGGAATAACTGCAGTGGCTACATGGGCATCACGAATGAATTTACAAGCAGGGTATGCTGTGCCGCATGGGATATCTTCTAATAACTTCTTTTTCTCAGTTGCAACCTCTAACATTTGTGTGTGAACTTGAAGATCCTTTTCGGCTTCTTCGACGCTCACGAGAGAGCTTGTAAGGCTGTCATAATCTAGAGTATCTAGAAGATTCGAGATCTTATCAAATCGCTCTGTCTCTTTATGTAGTCTGCTCGCGTCATCAACGATGGAATCAGACAAAGAAATTATTTTATTTTTTGTCTTTTTGATCTCGGACTGAACTTCATGGATATCAATAACCTCAGTTGGAATGTTCGAGATCTTGATTGATAGGTCGAGCACCTTCTGGTTTGCAAAGCCTAGCTTTGCTTCAAGCTTAGACTTGATAGTTTCCACCTCCAAGATAGCTGCTTTGTGCGCCTGCAGGGCATCTTGGGCATCTTGGATTTCTTTATCGTAGTCTCGACCATCTAGCTTTTTGATTAGCACCTTGGATGATTGAGAGTCTTCCTTGGCAAGCTTGAACTTCTTATCAAAGAACTGCAGGTCCAAGAACTTGGCAATTATTTCCTTCCTCTTTGTTGAGCCCTCATTGATGAATGAAAGAGCGCCGTGCTGAGAGGACATTGACGAGATTAGAAAATCGTCAATTGTGCCAAAGTGCTTACGAATGTTTGCGTCTGTCTGGTTACGGGTAGTGCCGTTCAACGATGTTGTTTCATCAGTGACCGGATCGTAAACAGAGAAATCAAGATGGGTCTTCGCCTCAATAGAGGTTTCACCCTTTGACTTCTTTTCATATTTCTCTACCTTGCGATGAATAGTGAACGACTTGTCGCTAATTGTAATTGTGACCTTACCCTCACCCCATTCGCGATTCTGGTTTACAACATTGACATTCTTGCGCTCGTTCTTGCTTGTGGTATTGTAAATTGTAAACAAGATCGCATCAATGATAGAAGACTTGCCTGAAAAGTTCTTGCCAAAGATACCGGTAATACCATTGACATTACGAAAGTCAATAGAGTTGCCTTCGCCATAATTGAACAGATTGGACCATTCAAAGCTGATAAGATTCCAATTTACATTACGACTGACATCTTCTTTAGATTCTACTTGCTGGTTATACTTAGAATTTAGCTCGTAGATCGTAGACATCACAGCAGGCTTTACCTGATAGTCTTTCAGGTATTCTGAAATCAACTCTTGCTGTATCTCTGGGTCTCGCAGGTTTTGCGCTCCAAGTCCGTCAGTGATATCTTCAACATTTCCGCGTTGCCCAGCAGACCTGTTAAGAAACGAAATAGACTCTGGCTTGAACTTGTGGCGTGCAACATCAACTGCCTTGCGCATAACATCAAGCGGCAAGTTATTATCGCTGACAATCCTAAGACGAGCGCGTGGTGGCACGACTGCACGACGTGGGATTTTGCCAGTGCGTGTAAGTTCAACAGTGATAAATGGGCGTGGGTTCTGCAGCGTAAAGTGTTCGATATCCCAATCATCTTTATCGCTGATGTTCCAGATAGAAAAGCCCTTATCGTCGCTCTCTCCGTGATTCTGCTGAATAGTAGAGCCAGCGTAGTATACGCGACCCTCATCATCAAGGAACTGGCGCTTGTGAATGTCACCAAGCATTGCAAAGTCAAACTCTTCAAAGATAGAGAGGTTGTCCTCGCCGTGCTCCATGGTCCAACCAGCATCTGTTTGGCAGTTGGAGATAGAGCCGTGATAGAGTGCAATGTTTATTTTGCTTGGATCACTTGGATCTATCCAGTTGTCTCGGTCAAAGACAGAGAGGACATTTAACGTCAACAGATCGTCAACGACAACTTCGCCTGCATTCTTTAGCAGATGAATTGCGGTATTGTCAAGAGCTTGAACAATTGGTGTGATGGCATCCTGCCGACTGCTGTTTTTGAGATTGCCATCATGGTTGCCAAGAATAATATATGTCGGTGCAATGTTGGCAAGGCTATCAAAAAAACCAGACGCCATCTCCACAAACTCTGGGGAGATCTGTGTCTTTGTGTGTGCAATATCACCGCAGTGAACGATATAGTCTACTTCTTGCTCGCGCAGGATCTTGTACATCTGTTCAAAGCAGGCGCGGTAGTCTTCGTGATACTTCAGATTCTTTATGTGAGTATCAGCAATGTGTGCAATCTTCAACTTGCTGCTCCTGCCATTTCAAACATAATGGTGAATACTGCGTAAGAGAGGTGGTAAACCACCACAAATCCTGCAATCCACGCTGCCTTCTTGATGAGCTTGTTCATCTTACCTCCTGTTATAATATAACACGAGTGGGACGATGGTGCAAGCTTTATGGCTTAATATTTTGACCTGTGACCTGATTGAAGAGCTTGACATAGTATTGTGATGCAGACATTTTTTCATTTGGGAGTTCTGGATTCACATAATCTAAAAGAGGGTAAGATTCATAACCCATGGTTCTTCCTCTACCAAATTTGATAAATTTCATACCGCCAGCGGTTCTCTTTCCTACCCGCTCGGCGTTCCCGCCAATATCTTTTTCATCAACTTTTGATGGGTCAAACTCTGGTATATCGTAAATTTGCTTGTAGACTTTGGCAAATTTTTCAACCGAATAATCAGGATCTCTTACGGTAGAAAGATCAATCATGGGCTTTAGATCTTTTTTATTTTTAACGCCTGCTTCTATTTGTTTTTGAATATCATTTTTTAGTTTTAGAACAACACCATATTCTTGTGATAACATCTCCACTCTACCTAAATTATAATCCTGAAATAGGGGATAATTCTGTAGTTTACTTTGTCCGTCGCTCTGACCGGGTTCCATCGCTGCAACCATATCACGCATAGTCTTGGGCTGATCTTCTGGGCTCAAAGTCCAAACAAAGTTGTTTGAAACAGACAATTTTTTATCTAATTGTCCTATGGCATCTGCGGGTCTCTGTTTTTCTATGTTTGATAAAGCTGCCTGCGTGGTCTTTTCTGCCGATGCTGCTTGTGCAGCGGCTTCACCTTGAGCATCTTGGGCAGCTTGTAAACCACCTAGAAAAGCTGCCAAAGCCATGCCTGCAAGGGCTTTATTGAATCGGCGCCTCGACTTGCCCCTATTGTATACCCTGATTGCTAGTTCATCAGCATCAAGATTTTCCTCTTCGGCTTTCTTGAAAATCTTATCGTAGATTCTTTTTAGTGCCGAACCTTCTTCAGCTTCAGAAAGTATACCCTCAAGTTCATCGACAATTTCTTCTGCCGCATCATTAACTTTTGAATTTTTTAATTCCTCAAGAATTATTCTTTTTACTTGCTCTCGGGTAAAGGCGTGCTTCATTTTTATTATATCCTTCCAAAATCACAATAAATAGTTTACTTTTCTTTAAGATTAAGGAACTTTCGGTATCTGTCTGGTAGTTTATCGTAATAGTTTGTTTTCTTAAGAGCCCTATGGGCTTTTGATAACACCTTCTTGTCTGCTATATTGACCATAAAGTATGGAGCGAGAGACCTTGGGTTATATCCCTCAATCTCCACATCATCATTCGGGTTAAAGCAAATGTTTTTATAATCTTTGAGACCTCTTTGTTTTAGCAGTCTGTTGACAAAAAGTTGGAATTTTTTTGTTTGTTCTGCTGGTATGTCTTCTTTGATTATAAAGAGGGCGCTTTCATAGTCCGAAGTGGCAAGTTCGCTAATAAGTTCTAGCAAACTTTTGTCACCAACTTCGGCAATCATAAGCTTGTCTGCTCTAAGCTCAGGCGCAGCAAAAGGACATACAGCTTTGCCGCCAAACTCTTGGCGGCGCTCATCTAAAACATTGTTGATGTAGTCTTTTACATCTTCGCTCACATTTCCTCCTATACTGCTGACAATAAGTCTAGCAGGATATAATTGTCTCTGTCAATAAGTTTAGCAGATTTCTTGCGATGTTGAAATTCATTTTTGGACATCTCGCCCACGTCATCATAACCACTCACATCGATCTTATAGAGTTCCACATCGTAGCGCAAAAGCGTCTGAATGATACGGCGCTCTTTATTAGCCGCGTCAGGATCGAGGGCGATGTAGCACGGGGTGTCATTTCGTACAATCTTTCGTAGTAGGTCGGAGTCTGTCCGTAGTGTAGACCCCAAGATAGGCACAGCGTTTCCTGCGTTAATTGCATCAAATACTCCTTCGACAATTACAAGGTCGTCGTTCCAATTGGTAAATAGATCATTGAACACCACGTTCTTTGATGAGCGTGGATTTTTATATTTCATTCCGTGCCCGACGTATGATCGTGCGATAAAATAGTTTGGGTAGCCTGACGCTCCAAAAGACGGAACTATGATTCTTCCGCCATACTCACCATCATAGCAGAAACCAATCTTCCATCGCTGAATGTCGGTTCTTGTTACGCCGCGCTCGGCAAGATATCGCAAGGCACGATTTGCAGACAGCGGCAGGCTTTTATTTGCTAGGCTTACAAATTCTTTTGGGAGTTCAAGTTTCTCTTCGATCTCTCCACTGATCTCGTTATTAAAGAGGTCATCAAATCTCGATAGATCCGATCGGTCTGTAATTTGGTCCCATTTCTGTAATTGAGTATACGAACCAAAGCGTCTAATAACACGCCTAATGTTACGCCCATGATAATCACAAATCCAACACTTAAACACATTTTTGTCCAAGTTAACAGAGAATTTGCGTTTGTGATGATTGCACGACGGGCACGAGAAAAGAAGTTCTGATCCCTTGTCCCAGTATCCTCCAAGCGTTTCATGGAGAATGCTCTTGGCGATTGTTTTGTTCATACCTGTAAGGTAACACGACGATCACTCTTCGGCAAGCGATTTGTTTTTTAGATCTTGGATCCCTGCTCTCGCAATAACGATAGCGTCCGCTCTATCAAACTCTTGCGGCTTAGGGTTGCCCTTATGGGTATACTCAATCTTGAAGTCTGGCTCAGTAGCGAGTAGGTGTTCCATCACAACTTTCTTTGCTTTTTGTCCTCGCGGGACCTTGATGCCTACAAGCTTTCGTGCTTGTGTCGCACCCAGATACTCTGGCTGGATCTCAAAGCATTCGTAGACCATCCACGACACAACACCATTGAAACGCTGTAGTGCCGCCATGGTCTTGCCAGAAGAGCCGCCAGAGTTGAAAAATGTGAACGGCTGCTCGATATAAATGTGTTTTATTCCTTCGTCATTCATATCGGCGCAGAAACGGTCGCAGAGGTCCAAGATTTTTTCCCTTATTGTAAGACACTTAGAAAAAAAGTTCTTGTCTCTACGAAGGTCACAGGCTTCAGAAAGGATTATTTTTCCTTCCTTGTCAGTTATTGCGAAACCTGTTATGCTAGTTGATACGTCAATTCCTAAAATCATACCTTATACTTTGTCCATGAGTAGGGCTTACGTGTTTCGAGATAATTGAGTTGATTATCGTATTCGTAAGCTTCTTGCTCAAATGGTATCATAAAGTATGCTTTTTGTTTATCTTTATATTTTATAACTCCTCTCAAGTAGTAGTAGAAGTATAGAAGATAGAAGCCAATTAGTAGTAGTTCTCTCTGCTGATAGATGTGTATTGTTTCGTGGTTAAGGGTTTCTGGGCCCATTTGTTCTTTCGAGATAATAAACGGAAAAAGAGTGATAGCATATACATCTATGACAACTGACACGAGCTTGGTAAACCAAGGGGATACGATCAAGATTGGCTTCATTATATATCCAATTTTAGTTTAAATGATAAGTCTTGTGCTTCTTTTTTAAGGACAGGGTTGGAGAGCGTTGCCACGCCGATCAGCTTTTTGTCATCATCATATAACGCAATACGAGACACATAAACCTGTCTCTCAAACGGAGCATCAAATCCTGCATAGCTAGAAGACACTGTGTTCTTGATTCTGATTGTATCTTTTTCCTGAAATGTGTTGGAGGACGTTTGGAAAATTTTATTTTGAGCATCCTCGTAATCGAGGAATGTTGGATTATTTGAGAAGTTTACTTCGCCTCTGCGAGCATGGGCATACATTGTAAGGACTTGTGTTTCTGTATGTCCCTTAAAATCCAGTCCAAAAGATGAAGAAGTAGAGGTGCCAGCACCGTCGTTAGCTCCTGCAGCGTATCTAAGCCAACTACCTGTCTGTAACGCACTACTTCCAAAATCATAAGCCTCTGGAGTAAGATTCCAGCTACCGGTAAGAAGCGCAAAGCCCTCTTCATACATTGCAACACCTGCGACAGAACCTGAACCATTGGAGCCAACAGGTCCAACTTGTATAAGTTCTCCATTGTATTTTTCATCTTTAAGTTCACCGACTAATGTACCAGTGATATAAAATTTAAGAGACATACTACCGGGCTTGATACGAGAACCATAAAATATTTTTGGTATTGATACTAGATTAATTGTTTGCTCATCTTTATTCCAGCTTCCAAGATTTGACGCTGAAAAATTAACAAAGTAGTGCGGGGAGCGTGTGCCATAAAAGTTAAGTGAATTGCGAAGTCCATAATAATGTCTATTTACCGGCAGCGCTCTAGTTGAAATTGAACCAGTATCCCCAGCAGTTGTCATCAATTCTCTAGTAATTGATGCAGACATCACGTATGAAGAACCAGTGAGAAGGTCGCCGTTTGATGCTCTAGCGTATTCATCTGACACATCTTGCATAGGACCGGTGGCAGAGATTGAAAAACCAGTTCCTTCTGTTATGGTTCTTGATCTTTGGCTTGCTTTGAGATATTGTCTAGTGCTAGACTTTATAACATACGGTGTTATAAGTCTATTGGCACCAGCACTGCTATCCCAACTTGTATCAACGCTTCTATTTGCCCAAGAAAGCTCTCCCTCACGATCAACGTTGTACTCATATAGACTTAAGCCACCAGAAGCAGATAAAATGTCGCTGCTGTAGCTACCACTCTCGATGGGTCTATTGTCATAATAAACCGAAGAGGAATAAATAAAAAATGTATTATGAGGGAAAGCCCTTATAGCATTTCTTATTAAGTCACTGTGTCCAAACCGCTTGAGGGACATCTCGCCCTCCTTAGTAGTCCAGCCTGACGCGGAGAGTTAGTTCGTTTGTCGGATCCTTGCGCAAAGGCTCAGAAAGCTTAGCCACTGCAAGAAGTTCATTTGAAGTATTATACAAACCAATCGTTGTTATGTAAGCAAGCGGTGGGTTTGAGCGCGTGTTGTTCTTAACTCTGATTGCACCGTTGTTGATGTATGTAGGATTGCTGGAGTAGTTAAACTTGTTGTGCGGAGCACGACAGAAATAAACTTTAGAGTTAATTTCAGTGGTGTTGTTGAACTGTATGTTATTGACTCTCTGTCGGAATGCATCACAAGATGCAGAGATTGCAGAGCCAGTCAGTAACTCTTCGACTGTGCTCCAAGTTACATCTCCATCAGAATAGAAAGTTGTGGGGGGACCATACTCGCTACCACTAAATGCAGAAGCAGTTAAAATTGCAAGACCGGACTGATAAAAGACAACTCCGCCTGTAAGTGCTGTAGCACCAGTGCCGCTTGTCAGAACACCGTAATCACCACCCACAGTATTAAGGGTTCCTTGCGTATCACTGGCTTGGGCATCAGTATATGTCAGAGCACCGACCCCGCCAATTGAATTGCCAGAATAGGCACCGGTCAAAAGTGTAATACTAAAAGAACCTTTCTTAATTTGATCTTTGGTTATAAGTCGAGAGAAATTAACGAAAAATACTTCGTTCATAGAGTTTACAGCATCAAGTGTTAGGTCGCTCTCAAACTTACGAACGGTATTGGCTGAGCCGGTGTAGCCAAGAAGAACTTGAGACATCTGATTATACATATTAATCTTTTTTGTCTCTTGGAGTGCAGCGGCTGAGCCTGACAGACTGGAGCCTTCATCATAGCCGACTGTCAAATCAAAAATATGGTTCGCAGAAGAGCTAAGAAACGGGTAGTCGTAAACGGACTGAAATTGTCCATGTGAATAGTTCTTGATATTTGGATCGTTAGGAAATACACCATAGGCGCCACTAACTAACGTACCTGTTAGCGGGATTACCTCATGTAACAACGTCCTTGTTGTCGCTACGTCTGTCTGATTATTTATTGGCTCATAGTTGATAGGCATTTAGTTCTCCGTTAGCTCGCTAATCTAATTATTCTTAATGGAATTTGTAATTGGGCGCCGCTTGCCAAGCCTCGCACATAAACTGTGGAATCAATGACATCGTAATTGCTAGAGCCTCCAAGACTTAAGCTACTTGCAGACTGCCCTGTTCTGCCGTATAGAGTATAGAATGATGGGACTGTTGTACCTTCTGCGTTAACTTCAAGGCTCGGGCTGAAGGTTAATGCAGTTACGGCACCGCGTGGTCCTTCAAACTGGGAAAAGTTGTTGCCCGTTGCAGAATTTCCTCTTCTTGCAATTTCATTTGGAATTCCTCTAGACATTGCAGTAGAGTAGTTTTCAATAAAATCAAGAGATGAGACGCCAGATTGAACTGCAAATGTATCGAGGCGCATCTGTAGGTTGTTATCTGAATCATTTGCTAGCTTTCCACCCACAATTGTGCGGGGTCCGGCAATAAATCTATTATCAAACTTAACCTCAAAGTTTACATCAAGAAGCCCTGTTTGAACAATTGACGCATTTCTGTTTTCCAATGTTGACTGCCTTTCATTGGTAGCGATACCGGTTTCAACAACAATCGCGAAGGTTGGGCTGTTAGTATTGGGCTGGAGGAATCTGTTAGATTTGTTGGCATTGTTACTAAGTAGATTCTCGTGAGTTGCTGCATTGGCTGCGAGGTAGTATACACCACCCTCTTTCACAAGTGATTTACCTTCTAGCTTCTCGTTAACTTGTAGAGTAGGCATGTAAACCAAATCAGTTCTTGTAATACTTAACAAGCCGTACTTAATCGCGCTGGGGACTCTAGTAGGGGCCTCCATAACAGGAGACTGCAAAATCTCTAGATCGTAGTACGCAGTGCCAGAAACATGGTTAGGGTTGTAAAGTGAATAATCAATTTCATCATCACCAAGGGCGAACTTGGTAATCCGAAAGTTACCGTCAGCCATTCGTTTTCTGCCTAAATCTGTCAATACAGCGTCAAGTATAATGTCGCCAGAGTTATCTAAAAATCCCATTTATTTTCCTCTCTCACATAAATAGTGGCTTAAATTTATTTACGCACTTCCTTTTTGAAGCCGATGTTTATATCTAGTTTTCTACCAGTTTTCTTTGATGTTAAACGAATCTTGAAATATCTGCCAGAATCGTCACTAAATAGTGGGTCAACGACATTTGAATCACCTAATGTAATGTTGTCAATCTGCGTTGAAGAAGAGCTAACAAAAGATGCCGCGCTTGAGTCAAGCTGCAAATGTTGTATGTTGGGTACAATACTAAATAGTTTTTTAATTGCAGTTAATGGCTGTTTTTTTGGAGTGGGTCGTAATTCATCCTCAGAATATTGTTCAAATCTTCCGTATACATAGCCGCCATCGTCCACCAATTCAGATTCAAATACTGATGACATTTGTCCAGCAACCCCATTTTCATTAACGGCACGGAACATATAATAATAAATAGTGTTTTCCCGGACCCTCTCCACAAACAGATGGTCAGTGGGTATGTCATCATTCGGCTGTCGTAAATCAATCGTTGTTCTAGGATTTGTGAGAAAATCTTCATAACTTGTTGGTTTTGTCGTTGTTCGATACACCTCAATAAATCTTGCACGAGATACTGATTCTTGTGTTTGTTTTGAAACTGCAACAAAATCATGACCAGTGAGATACGCAGATTTGTTTTCCTCGTCCTGCGGTCTCAGTGTCTGTGGGTATGTAACGGCGTTCATTGAGAATGTATCATATTTACAGTAAAATGCCAATCTATTGGTCTGGTCAAGCAAATGGTGTGGTGTTATAACAAGATCATTCGGTGGGTGGTCAACAATCCGCATGCTTTTTTGTTCAATGGGTATTTCTACAATTTTAAGAGAAGGCTCAATCGTTACACGAAAATCTGCTAATTGTGGATAAGTTGAATTTATCTGTGCTGCTGTTGCCAGACTATTTGTTTCATTAATAATTGAAAATGTTTCCGCTGTTTCTTGTAATAATGGCGTAACTGCTTCAAGGTTGTCTTCCAGTGTGTTAATCTCATCAAATAGGATACTTTTAAAACTAGAAACTGCAGCATAATCAAGCGTGCCGCCGTTTGATGTTCTAAAGGTCTGGAGGGAGTTTTCAACAGTGGCTCCGCTAGCCAATGCAGCCTTATAAAAATCTATTGCCATCTGACCAAAGAAATAATTATTGACAGTAATTTCTCCAAGCTCTGGGAGCACTTCATTGTTGAAAGTAACTGTGGAAACATAATAAGGATACGCATCATAATCTTGAAACTCTGATTGATAAAAATCACTGTCTATGATATCAGAATTGGCAGAATCTGCTATAATAGTTCTGGCTTCCGAGTTTAAGCCGGAAGTTGTTGTTGTTGTGGTAAACTGAGTTAACTGATTTCTTGCAGCAGTGAGCGCGGCGCTTAATTCGTTTAAGGCTGTGCCTTTTGCCACAATATTGGCGACAAACTCAGGCGGGTATCCCTCATCAGGCAGCAATCGTTCAGTTCTTATTCCGGTAAACGGATCGTAAAATTCTAGACAGTATATGTCGCCCTCGGCTGACGATGTAGCTGCCAATTGTCTTGTGATAGCCATATCTGAAAGTTGATACTTGTAGCCTTGTATTAATTCATATTTGTAGACTTTGTATGTGTATTCGGTATCATATTTAACTTGTGTATCAAGATATGTTATTGCCAAGTCGTTGTTGTAAAACCATATGTTTTGAATTGTATTTTGTGTTCTGGAGTCTCCAGTTGGTGGTCCGCCTATTTTTTCTATTCTGTATGCCATTGTTTCATGATATTTTGAGTTTGATGCTGCGTTCAGAAAATTATCTAATGTAGTCGGCTCGGTTGTGGTTTCAAATTTGTTTTTTGCAGCTAACATAAACTCATTGAATACAGACAAACTTGTTTCTGTATTTTCATAACGATACATACCGGTAGTATCCATGGCATAATTTATTTCATTTTCATAAGAGCCAGAATTCAAAACAGATATGTTAGTTGTTTCAGCGATAGGGTTTCTATAAGAATACGCCAACATGGTTGGGACATCTATAATATTGACGGGCACAGTGGTAGTTGTCTCAAGCGAGCCTGTTAATATGCCAGTGCTGCTCTCTGCCTGAGTATTTACAATAAAGTTTGTGGTGGCGGTTTGTAACCCTGATTCTTGCTGAAATGCCTCTTTCAGCAATTTTATAAATTTCACTTGAAAATTATTATTATTTATAATATCTCTAAAATCGTTTACAAAAAAGGTGCCAAGTTCGGTTGCTATTTCTAGCTTATTTCCAAATGGCATGAGAGAATATAAAGAACCAAAATCACTATCAAAATCGCCATGCTCTAATAAATCTTCAGTATCTAGCCGGGTGCCATTATTTTCATCTAAAACATCGCGGTCAATAACAAAAATATTTTCTAAGTCTGTATCAATTGTTTTTTCAGAATTAACATATTCATCAGATAGAAAATTTTGTAAATTTGAATATTGATATTTAGATTGTACAATCGCTGAATTGTAACTTGGCTGTAAATACGATGAACTATCTAGCAAATAATAGTTTGGTGCCTCAAGGGCGCTGTCAAGCCCAGCAACTTCTGCTTGAAATCTTGGATAATAATTATAATACTCTGTTGTAAGAGTCAAAGATGGGGTTAAGACATCTTCTGCAATATTAACTATTTCTCTTGGAACATATGGTAATGGAGCATCATTTACATGATCGGCATATACCGATTCATTGTATAGTCCTGAATATGTTGTGTCACCATATGTACCACCGACAATAAATGTCCTCCAATCTTCATCAGATACAAACCCATATGATTCGTCAACGAATAGCCTATTGGAATATGTAATTCTGGGTAAGATTGCAAAAGTTGCCCCAGTTACTTCAGATCTTTCAACTGACTCAACTCCATTTATGTTTGCTGTCATATCAGCGTCAAAAAATGTAATTTCACCAGTGCCCTCAGCGTCTTGGTAGTAGCCGCCAGCTATTTGTCTCAATAATTCAGAAGAACCCGAGAATAAATTTAAATCTATTATTTTTGTTTGCTTGACGCTCATATTAATATCCGCTTGTTGTTACAGTCGTTGTGGTCGTAGTGCCACCAGTTGTTACGGTCGTTGTTACATCGCCTGCTGTGTCTCTTCTTCCTCTTGCCACTACGCCCCCAACGTCTGTAATTGTTTCTGTCTGCTCAGTAATTAGTCCTGTATCAGAACCCGTTGCGGCTGAAACTGTGAAGCCCTCCTGAGATATTTCTCCAAGAGACGATAGCGAATCAAAAGGTATTGGTCTAATTGGTACTGAAGCTTGATGTATGTTGTTATTAATTGGCGTAGGATCAAGAGAAATTTGTAGTTCGGGCTCTACGTCACTGTATAAATTTTGTAGAAATTCATCTTCACCTTGACCATACTGTAGTATGCGACCACCGTCTGGTGGCAACTTTACATCATCATCCTCAAATGAATAATATTCATCTATTGCTTGCCCAAGGCTATCACGAGTTCTTAACCTAATTATTGAAAAAATTAGCCTTTCTCTTGACTCTGCATCAGTTGAACCAAACGTAAATTCGTAAGTATCAAAAAATCTAACTTCGCCTGCACCGCTTAATTGTAAAGCGAACGGTGCAATATTGCTTTCCAAAACATTGTAATTTAATAAAAAACGAGAAATTCGAGACGAGTATGCATCATACTCATCAGGGTTTTCAACGTATATTGTTGGACCTCTCGTGCCTGCCATCTGTTAATACCTTTTTAGATTGTCGTTCAATTTTTTGTTTGCCTTTTTTATACGACGATTAAAACTTTTAGAGTTTTTAAATTCTCTACGCTTTGTTGAGATTGATGTGTCTGGGGCTTCATCAAAATCGTATATTGGATCTTCAAGTTCTGAAAATCTATTTTCTATATTTATGCCCTTATTTGTTAATTTTGCTACTTTATTATTTTCTAAAATATTTGGATTTTGTATAAATTCCCTGTCTAAATCTAATTGTTTAAAAGAAAAGTCGGCGACGCCGGGGCTAACTTGAATTGCTAGATTATTTAAATTTTGAGTTTGTTGTCGTTCTAGGAAATCCAGTTCCATGATTGCCACTCCACGAGTTAATTCTTGGAAATTTTTTTTTGATATACTTTTTGACATATTGTTCCTCCTGCTTTATGCGCTCTCCGCTGCCATGGCTGCGGTGACTTCATCAGTGGTCGGATCCACCCTATCCTCCAAAATATTAATTGCTCGTAAAAATTCTTGCATTGTTACTGGTTCAGGGAAAACGCCGTCCTCTGACTCGCCATCGCCGTAATAATACGAATAAGTCCAATAATATGATGCCAAGCGCCCCATGTACTTCTGTAAAGACTCACGATTTACTATAAAATAATATTGTATGGCTTTGCTGTTATCGGTGTCATGTGGTTTGTCTATCATTCTCTCTGGATTTGCAATTAAGAATCTTTCCACTGAGTCTTCTAACTCACCAAATGAATCTTTCCAATATTCTTCTGGTTCTTTTGTATTTTGAAATGTTCTAATATCTGCGCTAAAAGATGTTACAACGTTGGTTGCAAAATCATACAACAAAGGCTCCATGTACAGTTCAATTTTTTGTTCAGTGATATCATTTGCAAAATAATTTTGGTTACCTTGCGTAATATTGTCGTTAAAAAAATCTATTAGTTTTTTTGTCCCACTTCTGATTTCTCGATCAGTATCGTCACTGACATCGACTAGATTTATTCTGAAATCTACTTCTAGAACATTGCTTACAAAATCCCGAAGATTTTCAAGCATCTTATCATATTTAATCATCACAAAATTGGTATCTCTTTCAAACCTTTGCGGGCGAGGATATTTGAAATTAGAGGCGGCTGGATTTATAATCTTTACATCAATATCAACAGTGGTGTCGCTAGTGAACAGGTTTGGGGGGCTAAGTTCTAAAGATACTTGTGGAGATGTTAATTGTGTAAGACCGCCAACTTCTGTGTAGATGTCTGCGCCGCCTGCGCCGACAGCGGTATCAAAATCTCCCCCAATATCAATTAGCTGATCAAAGTAAGTTTTAAAAATTCTTGCAAAATTTGTAACGCTTTCCAAATCTCCAGATGTTGGAGATATACGTTCGTTCATTGTAAGTGCGGATTGTTTTATGGCATCAAAATTTAATATTTCTCCATCTAGCTTTCTACTCGCCAAACGTGGAATATTGTCTTCTGTTAAGTTTGTATAGTTCCAAGAATTTAGCACCAAAGCAAGAAGAGAATAATAAAACAATGGTGCCTCTTCCCAAGGGTACGGCTCTTCAAATTGTGCAACTATCTCCTCATTGAAAAAATCGTTAAATCTGCCATCAATATTGTTGTAGCTGCAATATTGCTCTGCAAAGAATAAATACTCTTGGAGCTTTTCATTTAGAGCAAACATTTTATCTCTTATATAGACATTATAAAACTCCATACTTGTGTCTGAAATTCTTACATTAAATGAAAGTTTTTCGCGATCATTTATATAATCGAAATGCTTCAGATAATCTAATTCATATAATTTCAATCTATAGCCTGCTAAACTGTTTGCTGTATCAAATGCTCGCTCACAAAACTTTGTCTTAAATGTATACTTCTCTGATCCATTATAAAGTGTTAAATCGTTGGTTTCATAGATGTTTCCTGCTTCTTCTGTTAGAAAGAAGGCTCTTCCTGCAGATTCGTCGTCCACGGATCTATAAGGTATGTAAGTGAAAGTTTGTTGGAGGGTGTTGGGTCGCCTTAATTCAACCTGCACCCTTCTGATTTTAAAAAATTGATTAAGACTATTATTTCCATATAATTGTCGTATCGCATATGGATTGAATATGTCACTTATCAATGGCTTGTAATTTAGTGCCTTTTCATAATCAAAAAAGAAATATACTTTGTTAGCAATATACGCTTGCGTTTGATTACTAAAGTCAGACAAAGGTACAGTAGATTCCAAATTGCGATATACAAATGGAGCCGGAAAATAAGAACCTTCAGCCCCTGTTGTGTCGTTACCTTGTAAATAAGATGTGCTACTAGCATCCAAAATGCCGCTGGCGGGAGATACTGGTTCAAGCCTTCTATCTTTAACTTTTAAATTTGGTTCAAGTCTGTTATCTAGTGTTTCTTCAGTTTGTAATAAATTATCAATATCTGAAAGAACATCAACAAGCTGCCCATAAAGCTGTCCGGTAATCGTCGCGGAACTTTTGTTAGAAAAAGAATTTATATCTTTTTTCAATTGCGTTATAAGTGATGGGTCATTTGCATATTCAGATAAAGTTGCTGAAACCCTATCTGCTTCCTCTATTGTTCCGACAGACGGGGAAACTACATCGCTTACCAAATTAATCACATCTTCATGTGTAGTGTTCAATGTTTTCCTAAACGTGTTATTAAGAGACTTCAGAGGAATCCCATTGTATGCATTTCCATTGGACTCTCTAAACACTGTTTTTTTACCAGTGTTCAATGTGCCGTCAGCGTTGAATACTTTTTCATAAGACACATCAGAAGTCTGCTTGCCATAGAGTACAAAATTTCTTGCTATATTAATATAGTTAGCAGTATCCGTTACATCAACATCATCAAAGAAAGTTAAAGCTACAACATTTCTCTCAACATCTTCGTCGGCTGGCTTAAACGTATAGTTTTGCCAAGTGTTGTCCGTAATCAAAAATTTTATAAATTTTGAACCTTCAGAATTATAAAAAAATTGTACCGTGTCTTTAAACTCGCCAAGGGTATAAGACGAAAAATCATCACGGGGTCGTCCACGGGCAGGGTCAGCTACATTCCGCTCAATTTGTATGGATGAATAAATATAACCTAAGCCATGATTTAGCTGCTGTAAGATATCAAGAGCACTGCCCCATACAGGACCCGTAAATACTCTTAGCTTATCCAATCCCGTATCTGATAGAAAGTCATCAATATCTGTAATGCCCTCTTCAATCTGAAAATAGACAGCGATATCAGTTTCTACATTATCATCAAAAACTCTTATTTCCTGAATGAAAGGTTTTGGAAAAAGTCTGCCAAACCTGTCTGTTGTATCGCCTTCAAAAATTAATCGGGACATATTTCGGACTCCGTAACTCTACCATAAATGTCAAAGTAGATGTCTTCACCATCAACATCTGAACAATCAAAATCTAAGTCTATTAAATAGTTTTCTGTATTAAAGCTATCAATATGCTTGCAAACAACGTTTGGCTCTATTTGAGCATCTCTCAATATAGAAAAATAATATTCAACAGACGAGGTTGTAATTGTCGGAATGTTTGAGGTTGCTTGTGCCGATACTAACATGCCATCTACGATTTGTGGAATCACAGTTTGAAAATATAATCTTCTGAAATCATCCTCTGCTACACCGCGCTGAACCTCAAAAACCTCAATGTCAAAATTTTCAGTCAGCAACTCTGTATTTAATTCCTCAAGGTACACCAACGGATGGTCAGTCAGCAGTCTAATCTGCCTACCATCTGAAAATTCAGGAGTTGAATCTATGTCAAGTACATCGTCAATGTTGGTCAGCAAGTCTTGCGGCAACACTCTTTCAAGCACGTAAGAGGCTGTAATGTTTATTTGTGGAACTTTTGAATTATTTTTTAAATCTGATAGGCTAGACGAAGTAATTTCATTCTCAAGACTGAGCACTTTCCAAGCTGGGGCTACATTTGACTGCTCGGCTAATAACTTTGCATCTCCGATAAAGCCGTCAGATGTTAGCAGATTTTCTTCTTGCTCATAAATTGTCTCTTCTAAAATACCACCCTGCACAATACTGCCACTCATAACTTGGCGAAATATAACTTGACTTTCAAGATATTGCGTCTCTTGCTTGATACGTTTATGAATATCATTTTGTGGCTCACTTACAGATGCCGAAGAATAACGAATATCATAAATTACATTATCATCAAAAAAAGCATAGTAAGTTGGTTCAAGTGTACCTGCGCCAAGTTTGTGCTTGCCATATGGCGTAAGTTGAATATCGAAAACTTGTTCTTTTTTGTTTAGGAACTTCATTCTGTGTCTTCATTCTTGGATTTATAGAGCACGTCTGCTTCAACCTTAACTAGTTCTACAAAAGAAAGGTAATCATACGGCCAGTTGAACTGTAGGTACTCATCGTCTTTGTCGGTCTCAGGCTTATCAAGATTGGTAATAGGTCTTGCAGCCTTGATTTGTGGCGGAATGAGATCGTAGTAGTCTTTGGTAGCCTTCTGCTTAACCTTGAACACCATCCAGCGAAGGTTGGGATTATCAATTATATTCTGTTGATCAAGCAACTCATTCCTAAGCAAGCTATGTGAAACGCTTGCCTCTTGGAAAGTTATCTTTTTGTAATCTCTTGGGGCGATGTTCTGCCATATGTATGAAAGGTCGTCTTTGTCAAATTCGTACTTGAACTCAAAGAAATACATCACAATTGGATCAATTTCGTCAAAGTTGATAAAATCAAATTGCGGAGGCAGCACGTAACGTTTCATCTTCTGCACCATCTTTCTAATGCTTTCTCCTGCATCTCTTAGAGAGTCCCCATCTTTGGAGCCCTCACGTATTTTCAATGCAGCCTCAAAACGTTGACGAGGAATATTTATAAACTTCTTGCGTGTCTTGTCATCATCTGTCTTGACGTTTTCGTAATCTTCATTTGATTCAAGAATGTAAGGTATGGCTACAACCGCTTCATACACTTCTCTCTTATCTGCAATTTCTCCAAGGCGTACTTTTGCGCTGTCTTTTTTCTGAGAGCGCTGGAAGCCGAATAGGTCGGTTAACGATTGGTAATCAATGTATGCTGTTGAACCTGACGCTCCCGGCTCATAATTATTGTATGAAGAACTCATGTTAATCACTTCATAGTGATACTTCAACCAGTCAGTTGGAATATCATCAATCTCAAGGAATACCCCTCTATCTGGCTGCGATGGGATAGCACCAAACTGGTGCCATATTCCTCTTGGGACTGATTCTGAAAAATTAGTCGGGTAAGAAATATTTTTGGGTAAATCTACATCACCCGGATCTTCAACATCAACAAAGTTGAGCATTGGAGTTTCCCACTTGGGCTGAATCACCCAGCGCTTACCGGCAAGCTCATTTTGATCTAGAATGGTGTTACCAAATTTATCTTTACGCTTCTTAGGAACTCTTTCAACACCAAATAGATTTACGCAAGAGTCTAGTTGCATTGCATTTTTGTTTATCGAACCACCACCGTAAATCGCTGTTTCACCAGCAACGGTTCCAGTGCTATCGTGTCCGTTGTCTATTAGCGCGCGTTGTCTCGTATACGAGGTGTTTTGGTCGATGGTAAAGGCGCCATCTATCATTCTACCCGGATCAACTCTCCAAAAGACTGCACGGGTTTCTGTGAGGATATCTTCTATCGTGTACTCTTTTGAACCAGTGGGGCGGAAAATAAAGTCAACCCATGACTCACCGTGGTAATATGGTGGAGTATAAGCCCAGTTAAATCCTTCAAGAGAATCAAGCGTACCCTTTGAGAAAGCCTGTTCATAATTTTCATCATTAGCTGTATTTCTGCCACTAACTGCAGGTCCGAATGCGGTTGGGCGTGAATACATGGTAAATGTTTCTTGGAATCCTTCTTTCGTTGAATCGGACACAAAATGGGCTGGATCTTGCGGGAGCGGGAATGACGCAGACAAAGATGTGATTGAGGTGCCAGTGCCAGTTGTGGCAAGGGCTCCATTTGGAGCGAAATATGTGTTAGCCCCGTCAGAGCCACTTTCTTCATTATAAAATCTCTTTCCATTGTGAGACTTTCTTATTTTTAATCTAGCTGCAAATACATCTCCATCATTAAACTTTAGTCCGTCTTGGATTAAATCTGATTCTATCTTTGTGTAAGATGAATCTTTCAAGAAGAAATCGCCAGTCTGCCCGAAGAAGTTCTTCGCCATTAATTCATAAATGCCGTCAGACACTGAAGTGTCAAGCGATGCAGTTGCGTTATTTGATGCAGAGGGGTGAGGTATAAAGTCTACAAATTGAACTTTGTTAATGAATTTTCCGGGCTCAATCATAGTTTCAAAAGGAACTCTTAAATCCCAGTATGGTTTTGAAGCATCATAATCACCTAGCGCTCCAAGAGTGGAGGCGGTAGGGATCAGCATATAATTTTCAGCGGTATTATTAGAGCCAGAAAAATTAAACCTTCTAATTTTTTTCAAGTTGTTTACAATTGGAAAATCAACAGCGATTCCAGACTTGATAGAGTTGTAAAGAATGCCGGGAGCAAACAATGGCTGAATTAGTGGGCGATAAGCGCCCGCTGCGAAGTAATTGTACCCCCCTCTTGCAATTTCTGGGTCTGAAGAGGAAGAGTATACAAGGGCAAATCCATCAGCATAAGAGCTAGTAAATTGACTAGCTAAATCAATTGTTCTCTGTGCGGGGTAAAAGCCCTTGTAAGGGTTGAAACGCACTGCTGCCTTGCAAGTAAGCATTATTTCTGTAGCGTTTAGACCAGACTTGTTTTTAATACTGGCAAACTCTCGTAAGAAATCAGAGTTAGAATAATCTTTATAGAAGCTCTTTTGAGAACTGCTTATTGTTGTTCCGGGTATTTCAAAAGTATCAAAGTTAAACTTGTTAAAAGTGCCTCCCTTGACATAATCGGAAATATGCTCTGAGATTCTAAATTCTGGTATAATGGCGTAATCTCTTGCAACAAGTTGTAATTGCTCCTTGAAATCTCCATATTCGTCAAACCAAGGGTCAGATGGGCGCGCAGAAGCAGAGAAAACACTACCAGATTTAACGTTTATGGTTGCCTGTGTGCCAGCTTCCCACAGTGCCTCGCCACCAAAATTAGGTATCTGGTGTGTGAATGAGTCGAACAAATGAGTAGCGCCACTTCCTGTCTTTGCAAAACCAGAAGGAGAAACAACAGAGTTCGGAGATGTAAGCATTTGTCTCTGGTACAATACGCTAGAGGCTTTTTGCATACTAGTTTTATTAGCAATAGTGCTGTCCAAGTTACTGCCAGTAACAGAACAATACAGGTATTCATTTTGCAATTCACCTGCGGAGCCGCTAAAATAAGGTCGGTCGATGCGGAGAGGGCTTGTGACAATATTACCAGTTAAAACTTGAGTTCTAGTTAGGAAATTTTCTGGTGCATCTAACACCCAACTACTCTGGCTAACGGCGATGCCAAAAGAATTTAACCCTAAGCCATCCCCTCTACCTATGTCTGATCGTGAGGCTTCTGCACCGGTAGAACCCAGTGTTGTTCTCTCAGTTCTGCTATTGCGCCAGAATTTGTTATCATATCCAAGTCTTTCGCGAGACCCACTTGAGAACTCATTTACTCTAGACGGGAATAATGTCTCAGAATAACGAACCCAGTTCAAAAGGTTGCCGGGCTGATTTGATACTTCAATCAACTGGTCAAATGGAGTCAATGTTTCATCTAACTTTTCAAAAACAAGATCATTTAGCTCTCTTTGATTGAAGTAAATCTTTTCATTATTATGCGTTGCCTTGAAAGATACATTCTGCCCCTCAGTAGTCATATTTACGACGACAGGTCTGCCTCTTAAAGATACGGGTGGCAAACGGAATTCTTTAATACTTTCATTTTTTACCGCTGTTATAAGGTTTTCATTGTGCTCTCGACGCAAGATTGGGTGATCTTGTTGCCTATGGGCTCTCCAGTTCCAGCCGTAGGTGTCGCCACGGCGAATAAGAAGCCCATTAAATCGTTTTGCAACCTCTGTAAATTTGCGCAAGCCTGTGTTGACTACTGAATCACCAAGAGTGTTAATTTCGGAACCAGTGGGGTCAAGATTCAAGAGATTGAGTCTTGTCGTGTTTTGGTGAATGCCAAAAACAGCTTCGGCTGTGCCAGATACATAATCAAAGAATGGGAAGTAATTACCCGTTATCTCGTAATAAGGTGCAACTGGTGAATTGACTTGCATGAATCCAGAGTAACGTGGCTCGCATGTTCCTGTGTGTGTGATAGAGTGTGCAAACCATGAGTATTGACGGTCTGAGCGGGGGATTTGATGGCTAAGATTTAGATTGTCATATTTTTGGAAACACTCAGAGCCTTGAATTTCAACATAGCCAGACTGGAATGGTGTTTCGCCTCTCATATCAGATGCTGAGAAGAAATTGGTGGCTGTAGAGCCTTGGGCACTAACTGGTAATAGCCTTGCGTCTATAGAGGAAGTATGAGCAGAGGCAAAAATACTGTTAGAGCCAGATGTGAAACTCTTTGGGTTGGAGGCGTCAACAGCATCGCCGCCTTCTTCGCCCAATGGATACCAAGCAAAAAGTTTGGTTGGAATAGTGAGATATGGCTCCGAGCCAGTTATTACTGTGGGTTTGCCAGAGTTGTAAAGGTTGTTTACAAAAGTTTGTGATAGAGAATCATTCCAAATGGTTAGCTGATCTATTGAGCCGCTGAATTCCTTAACGCTTGAGTTTGTAGATCTGGAAGACCTGCCGCCGATAGCAAACACCTCTTTACCGTCTCTAGTGATGCTCGTTCCTCTAAAGGTGTAGTTTGATGAGAAAGAGATTTCAAAGTCTTCTTTTGGTTCTATACCGCGACCAGTGAGAAGCTTGGTTCCGTTGAAGTAAAAATCGGCGGCGCTGTCCGTGTCGAGACTCCCACTGGTGCCCTTAAACATTGCAACCAAGTGATTTGGTCCTGCACTGTATAACGTTGACGTAGCTATTGAGGCAGTGAATCTTGATATTCTATCGCCAGCTACGTCGGTTGTCGCTAAGTTGATAAATAATTCAGAGAGCGGTGCGTTCTTCTTGTATCCAATTTCTAGTAAAGGAGTTATAACACCTTCGCACTCTACACTACCCACAGAATAGATTATTCTTTCAGTTCCATTTGAGTCCCCATCAGAAAGTAGCTGAACCCATGAGGAAAAAGAAATACCCTTTACGCTACCAGTTATTTGGTCAATCATTTCTTTGGCTGTCTGCTCAATCGTGTTGATTACAGATGAGCCTGCTACACTTGTGTTGTAAGCTAACGCAAATTGATTATTAAGCAAATTGCCGCTGAAAGAAGCAGACAAAGATGTGGTGTTTCTTACCTTTAGTAGATTATTTCTATGAACTTTATGGAATGATGGAGATTGTGTAAATGCGTCATCGGCACCGCCGGGAGCGGAGGCATCTGGTGTAAAGTTGTTTCTTGGAACATTTGGATACTCCGTGTCAGACACTATTGTAGAGTCGCGGAAGAATCTTGTAGCATGGCGTGCAGCAAGGTTAGTGAATCCAAAGGAGCGTCCAGTATGATCAAAATTTCTAAGCCCAACATTTTCAGCACCTATAGAGGATGTCACACCTTGGAATGGTCTCCGAACAGTCATGTTCCTGAAAGGAATTGAGTTATATACAGAAAGGTCGCCGGAGCGGAAATCCTTAAAAGCTGTAGTCATCGACTCTACGGAGCCCGGTGCTGAAAACCTGCTTACGATAACAGTTTTATTTTTGTAGCCGCTTGAGCCGGTTAGGTAGCCAACATTGTAATCATCTATGAATTTAAATCTTCCGACTTCTCGACTGTTAAAATCAAGAATAGTTCTTACTACATCGGCGCCGGCAGCCTTTGATGGAATAGCAGGCTGCTCATCTATAAACGCTCTCGGGTTTGAATATCCGCCAACAGTATGAACAAATTCATAATTTTCATGATAATTGCCAAGAATAGTGGATCCGGTAGTAAGTTGGATATTACGAATGTTCACCGGGCGTTTTGCTATCTGATCTCGGAACATGGCAGCTTTCATGGCACCGGTCATTGGGTATGGTGTTTGCCCAACTTCGTTCGCTTCTGGCCATGGGTAGTCGGGACCAACCATACCAATTGCTCCAGAAGTTGTAGCATCACACAAGCCAAGTAGAATCTTCCAAGCTTCTGGGCGGTTAAGATAGTTATCCCCGCCAGTGTTCAACTTAATATGTCGTGACTGATGACCACCAACGGCATAATCAGTAAATGGACCCTGCATTGGTCGTTCCATATCTGGACCGTAAACATCATTGTGTAAGTTTGTAATCTCAATACTGGAAGTTGCGAGGGCAACGACATCTGCATTATAGCCAGAGATCACAGATGATGAGATTATGTTGAATGGGAATGCCTTGCTTGACTTAACATTTTTGTATCCGATTCCATGTTCGTAATCACGACCATGTTGAACCAGCACAGTTCTTTTTACTTTAGCGCTTGGAACTTCGGGTGGATCTGTTGTGTCCTCAAGGGCGGCAAAATCCTCTGTGAATGAAAGCAAAACGTTTCTAGGAACAAATACGCCATCTTCTCTGTTGATAGGACCGGCGGGGTGTAGTGCCGTGTAAGTAAAATGAATATCTTTATCGGGGCTGAAGTTTACGCCACCCTTTATCTCTCTAGAGATTTTTTTCTCAAAGACAACGCCCTTGGAGAGGGTGCGGTATTTGAAGTTTGAGCGAGAATATTTGACACCTTCATTTGTAAACACCCTATCAACACTACCATTGGTCTTATTTGTAATGACTTTTCTAAGCTGAGTTCTGTCAGCATCGACGTTAATATCACCTGATGATATGACGCCCTCTCTTTTTGCTCTGTCTCGCCACCAATCAGAATTATCGCGCTCTAGTCCGCTTATGGGTGCGTGATTTCTTGCCCAATCGTATCTAAGTTCTTCGGCTCCAAATGCGACACCCTCCGTAGAAGATGTAAATGCCAATGTTGGTATTCTATGTTGGAACTTGTTACGCTCAAGAACGTGTGATTCAACTGTGTTGAGAATATCTGCTGTGTAATCAGCAGACGCTGGTATAAGCTGTCCTATAATTTGTGATACAGAATCGTCAAACCATTTGTAGTAATCCACAAAGCGCTCAACTTCAGTAACATTTGTAACCCGGCGGAAGAATATCTCACGAAGTTTAGCAAGACCTTTGTACTCCATCCTGTATTGATGCACAGGATGACCAATTAAGTTATGAAAATCATTAACGCCGGCAAAGAAATTTAACATTTCTTCAGAAACTGCGTTGTATAAGCTCTTTTCGAGAATGTAATGATAATTTGGAATAGTGTCTACAGAATCAAAAAGTTTATCATCATCGGTCCTGACTTTTACTAAGTTATCTGAAATTACCAATTCTGGGTTTATGAACTGGTGGGTATTAACCTCCTGCTTAAGGACGACATTGGTCGCGCTTTGTCCGAAGTTAAATCCAATACCGGGATATAGATAGCCAGCGATCTCGCCAAGTTTTCCAAAGTTTCCATCTCTAGCCTCAACTGAACCGGAACTGATGTCTGTGACTGCGAAACCGCCAGAACTATCAGATCCAGTCACATCTCCAAACTCGTAGTTAAGGGCAAGAGTATGAGTGTTCAATGTCTTGCTGTTATCAGAATCAAGTGAAGACAAATGTTTATTAGAGTCTACAACACCATAATTTTCAAAATCAAAAGAGTGTTGCTTTAGTGATGTGTCATCAAGATATTGTGTCCAATATCTTGTAGCAGTAACCAGAACATCAGACTTATATTGCAATGCGCCGGTGACACTAGTTCGATGCGCTCCAACAAATATTCTTTTTGGAGACTTCAATAGATTTTGAGTATTGCTTACGTTGTTAACAGAGGCGCTCACTACAAAGTTGTTTCTTATTTCTCCGAGACGCTGGTTGTAGCCAGCAAGTTGGATTGTATAATCAGAAGCTGCAACTCCAGCAACAGACCCGGTTAAGTCAAGTGTATTGGGTTTTATACGAATAGATAGATTCCAATCTTCGTCGTCATAGACACCAAGGTAAAGACTACTAGAGATCTCACTTGAAAGCAAAGAGGAAGAAAGAACAAACTTTACATTTTTTGAAAATTTATCATCTCTCTGGGCGTAGACGTAGATACTTGGATCGTGAACAATAGTGTCGGGGTCATTGAAGCTTGCAGAGTGAATACCAAATAAAGAAATTCTAGTGAAGTCTCTTTGTATTGGATCAATAATTTTGATAAATTTGGGAAAAATCACGTCAGCTTCATGAGTCATGCCGTAACGAAGCTCATGAGCATCAAGTTCGGATCCAGAAATATAACCCAACTGTGTTGTATCGGCAGATGCACTTGAATAAACAACCGCTGCAATATGCTCTGTGTTGTTAAAGTTTACAGATGATTTTCTAAGAACGGTATGCTTGAGATTGTTTTCAAGCTCGTAAGTAAAGTTGTCTGCATATGTGTTGAATCTTATTAATTTATCGTCTATATTAAACGCACGTAAAACATTTCTAACTGCTTTTTCCGTGCCCTTTGACTTGAATAGGTAACTTAAGTTGTTGTATAGGTTTAGGTAAATTAGATTTTTTACATCATTTAGATCATTCTCAAAAGCTTGTGTTTCGTTTCTGTTGATAAACTTTTCTAAAATGCTGGAGTCTACAAAAATTTCAGGAGTTATTAAACCCAGTGATGCAGGCATGTGCTTAGCAAAAGGAACTGGCTTATAAGATGAGCTAGTGTATACCGGTGATTTAAAAGTTGATACGGCTTCTATTTGTAGATATAGTTTATCAAAATAAGCACCAACGATATGGCTTAGCTTCTTAAAGTTATTGTTGCCTAACTCCTCATGCTCTTCTGTAATCCAGCTTGGCATAAACGTAGAGAAGGCAGCGTTGTTTCGGAAATCATGATCCGTGCCCTTTTCTATTAAGTCTGCCTTAAGACTATCTACGCTGGGATGATTGGGATAAATGATTGGGTCAAGGTATTCTTTGCTAGCTGCACCAGCAAGAACCATCGCGGAACCAGTCTCACGGGAGGTTGAGGTGTAGCTATTGAAGGCACCGTTGGAGATGCGACCAGAGTAGTCCAAAACAACGCTATCTGTCGCGTCTGCACCTGTTATACCCTCGTTAAATTTGTAGTAGACCCCAAGGGTCGTGTTAGAAATATCTGTGTTTGAGCCGCCTCTGACTTGCCCAAACCAGTTTCTTCCAATGTCTTGTGCTGTTCTCTCGACCTTCCAGAAGCGGAACTCGTCCATGGAACCTGAGAAGAAAAGGTGGCTTTCATTGTGTGAGCCTGATGCAATGTGAGCGAGCGTTTCTGGTTGTGTCAGAGTATCTACGCCTACAGTGCCGAGGTTTCTTGTCTGATCAAGAGCACCATTAAGATAGAACTTAGTTGTTATGCCTGCACTTGCGCTCTTAAAAGATACAGCATAGTGATTCCAGTCAGCTATTGATGAAGTATCGGGCGTTGTTCCTATTCTCTCATTCCCAAATATATCAGAATGCGAGGCACTTAAAGTCGTAAAGAATGGAGAGCCAGAGGTTCCAGATAGGAATATTGTAAATTCGTCACCGCCCGCAGAGTTGGTAAGATGAAAAAGTGCTTGTTTTGTGTTTTCATCTAGAGCCCCGTTTTTTAACCAGAACTCAACAGTAACACCTTTATCAAAATCACACTTTAGGTTTGATTCTCTGGTGCCCTGTCCATAATCAGAAGGCAAGCCCTCAGTTGTGTAAAGATTGGTATCATAGATATTTGCGGTTTCACGCTGAGAGGATTCGGGATCCTTAAACAGTCCCTGCGTGGTGGATGAATTTATTGTATGAGGTCCGCCCTTCAAAGATATGGAAGAACTTGAAAAGTTTACAAAACCATTGGTTCGAGGATACAAATTATTAAAAATAAACTTTTCAATATCAAGAGATTTGTTGTGAAATTCATTATATTCTGCGTCTGACCCATCGTATGGGTAAAAATCTATGATACGCTCAATTGCCGACTTGTAATATAGCTCAGCAGATCCAAAACGAGCGAATGAAGCAGGCTCGTTGTAATCTATTTGTGGTTCAAAACTATTCTGTTTTTCAGATATAGCCTCAACATTCCTAGACGATTCTGCATCAGAAAATGCATCTTTTTGGTTTGTGTCTGAAACGTAATTTGTTGAACGGTCATATAGGTCTTTAATACTCATAATCTTCTACTCTGAATAGGAATTTCTGGTCTTGTTCGAGCCAAGACTGTCGCTGGGAATCATAGAACGCAAGCTTGATGCCGTATTCATATCCCGGCTCAAGAAGCGACATATCGAGATTGAAATAATTTCCTGAAACATCGTAGGAGAGTGCTGTTTGTAAATCCGATCCAGTGCCGTGCGGTATGACATTAAGTCCATCCAAAACCCTGTAAACTCTGAACGATGCGCTAGGAATAATGGTGTTTTCTATTTCCGTTGACGCTACTGTATAAATAGTTGGGGACCAGTTTTTGTTTCTGACATAAACATTGAAGCGGGCTTCCTCTTCACAAAAATACTTACTTCTTAAGTTTTTTATATTTGTGACATAGCGAGTGTTACCATTTGAGAATGAAGTAGCTGCAAATTCTTCAGGAGAGACAGACCCTGTAAAATATTCAACGCCTCCCGTATGCCAAACATCACGAAGAGTTGAATAGGTTCCCGTAATGCAAACTGAGCAAGAGTAAATTCCTGTCGATACAAAACCGCCGGTGGCAGGAGTGTTCAAAACTTGTGTCAAGGCTGTGCCACCCAAAGTCTCATACAAATCAACATAAATTTCACCGGTGGCAACGTCTGGTATATTAGTTAGTTGTCCACGAACGTAGTTATAGAGGTATAGTGTGTTAAGATTGTCTGTGGCAGGCGCGAGGGACGAGGACATATAGAAATCTCCTCTATCATCTTGTATTGAAGAGTTCCATCTTGCCTCTATGACAGGTTTTTTGAAGAAATATTGTGTACCTCTTGCAAAAAATCTCTTAGTGTAATATGAGTCTGCGGCTGTTTCAAGTGACGAGGTTAGTCTCACTCCGACACCATAATTTGTTTTAGAGCCTGCAATCCACTGCTCAACGAGGGTTGAAATATCTATCTCTAAATCTTCAAGTCCTGTTTCAAATGTTTGTTCAAATGTTGGCAATGCATGGTAATCACCGCCTGCGGTTGTCCAAGCTACACCGTCAGAGGCGCTAATCCAATTTGAAACTCCGAGGTCTTTGTAGTTTTCCAAGTCTAATCCATCGCCCTCATTCCAATTACGAGAAATAGCTTCAACAACGAGCTTGAAATCTTTTGGAACTGTGTTTGATGTCTCAGCGTTATAGAGCCTCAAATAAAAGCTAACTTGCCCCGATGCGGGTATCGTGCCTGCTGTTCTATCAGAAGAAATAGATGAAATATCAAACTTGGTGATTATTCTTGATAATTCTGAAGATGTTGAAGATTCTCTACCATATATGGAGTAAACTTCGCTAACATCAGCCAAGCCCATGTTAGAGCCAGTCGCTCGGGTAGCTAAATTTTCCTGATAGCCATTTGAAATTGTATTGTCGGCATTTGCCACATAACGTCTAATAGCCATTATCTTAACTTACCTTTAATATCCACTTCTGGAAATTTGATTTCAAATACTGCGTTTTTTGGACAGACGAGTTTATCACCATCGGGTGACATATTCTCTGATATCGAGAAAAATACGTTGGAATAATTAGACGCATTTTTATTAATAAATCTAGCTTTAACTGTATCGTTAACACCGGGAACATTATTTAAAATATTAAATATCCGAGACAACGACAAAGACTCACCGATAAATAATGGAGTTGAAAATTCATTTGCTAAGGCTTCAACACAGTCATTTAACACCTTGAATTTGTCTGCGTTCATTTCAGGTTTAACGACAAAATTAACACCAAGATTGATAACAAAAGTATCTAGAATATCAACTGTATCATTAATCATACGGTAGTGGTTAAGCCAAGTCTTTATGTTTTCTTTAATAGTTTGGTTTGTTTGTTCTAATTTTCCTTCTGGGCTTTCAGAAACAACATATACATTTAGATTTCTTTTTTGCGAGTCTGGATCTTTTTGCACAGAGCAGCGCTTAATAGAACCAAAATTAAGCGGCATTCTATATACTAGATTCTCATAATCTCTCTGTGTAACCGCTCTGTTTTGAGTTGGGAATGTGTCATAAATTCTTTGCTTAATTTCAGCGGAGGAAGGATTTGAAACATTCCCGACAATTGGAGTTTCGTTCTTGACCTCCAAGGAGGATCTTACTGCATCAACACTATTGGCTGCTAAATCTGTCAAGTCTTCAAACTCCATTATGGCTGATGATACTCCATTTACTGAACCTGCTGCCACATTTGAATTTGTTGGGTTAGTCTGTCGGAAGAGAATTGTCAACGAAGTATTTTGTGGAACAATTCCATAATATTTATTTGACATCAAAGTGCTTGGATCGAAAGATGTATCTGTAACGTAAGATTTACCAAAAACCTGCATCGCCAAACTTTGAGGTTCGGCAACCACATCTCCTGCAAGCTCGTCGCCGCTCCCAAACTGCAATGAAACCCCGTTTGAATCAAAAATAGTTACAAATTTTCTATTCACTAATAGTGGCTTTATAACAGAGGGTACGTTGTCATTTTTATAGTTCTTGTTTGATAAACTTTTGAACACCGTGTCTTGCGATAAGTTTTCAACTTCAAAGTATTCGTTTCCCTCTGAGTCAAAAACACTAATAATTTCTGAGATGTTTGGTTCCGTAAGTTCTACTCTTCTGAATCTTTCAAACGCGCCAATTTCAACTGTTTCACTGTTGAAGAAGCCTGACACAACTTTGCCATATACCTTAATGGCATAAAAGGTTGGTGCTCCAGTTGCCGCGTCTGTTCTGGCAACAACAACGGGGTTGCTACTGCGGCTAACATCTACATCTTCTGTGAGAACAAAATTAGAACCATTTGAACTATTAAATCTTGTTCCTCTTTTAATTATTGGCATAAATCTTGTGTCTGGTCCAAGACCAACTTGGCTAGCGGGGACGAGAACATACATTGCAACAACACCAAAAGTCGATGGGCGTCCCACATTCTTGTAGCCCATGACTCTTCCGTGTCTGATAATATTATTTATTTGGTAAGACGTATCAAGGAAAGATTCGTTGACATTATAATCAAGATAAAAAGAAAGCTGGTCGCCCACATAGGCAACAGCATCCAACATCATAGCCCCAAAAGAAGCCTGACTAAAATCTTGAAAGGTGTCTGGATAAAAACGCTCTGCTATTTGCGTAAGATCGTCCCTTATTGTTTCATAATCTCTGTTTGTGTAGTTAATTGCAGGTGTTTTTATTTTATTAGTGCCCATATAAAGTTACCTCACCTTAAATAGTGAACTCAAGCAAATCTCTATCGGCTATATCTGGTATGTTATACTCAAGCCTAATTCCGAGAGAATTTTCTTCAATGCCCCCGGTTCCAAATTCTATGCTTTTTATAGAAATAATTGGAAGGTATCTGGTGGTCTGGTCTCTGATTCTTGCATCTATTCTGGCATATACATCACTTTCAAAGCTTTCAAACAAAAATTGCCTGATTCCCACACCAAAGTCTGGATTCATTACTCGCTCGCCGGGGTTCGTAAGAATCAGCATTTTAAAATTTTGTTTTATAAGCGCTTTTAGCCTCTTTATTGATGTATATCCATCTCCAGAATCTAAATTAAGCGGCAGTTTAGGTGCTAAAGAAGCCATTAATTGTCCCTCACTTTATAATTAGTCATCTTCTTTTCTCTCGCATAGTTGACCCTTGGCGTTGAATGGGTTGCTGGCACGGCGATGCCACCATGGCACAGTTCTTGCACCGGGGGCAAACTTAAATTTCTCTTTTAGATTTTGCAATGCCACTTGGGCGCCGGTGGCATCAGGCTTGTCTTGTTTACCAAACTCTCTAGAGTAGTAATATGACTTAAACATTTTCTTTAAAACCGTATCTGATTTTCTTAATGTTTCTTTTGACCACTCATCCCAAGTCAAAACAAATGGGCTGAAGCCGCCACGCTCGGGTCTTGGTAGCCATCCGATCGCACTTGTTTGTGCCTCACCGTCTGGAGTAACAAACATACCGGGCTTCTCACCAATCTCGCCCTTTCTTTTAGCGCCACTGACAACCTCGCCAATTGAAGTTAAGTAAGAAGTGTCATTATAGATGGCAATTGCAGAAAGTATTTGTTTTGTTGGAATAGCGTATTCCATAAAAAGTTTATAATCTGGGTCATCAATCAGCTTATTTACCAAACAAAGCAACTCTTTACTTCCACCTTCAAGTGGCTTTAGCATACGCAAAGGCAAATCTAGAACATCTATTTCTGATCTGGCGATGACGGTGCCGGTTGAGGTTGAAAATTCAAGACCATATCTAAGTCCCAATTCTCCCTTCAGTCCCACAATCGGTCTACCATCCCCGGCTCTTGCTTCTCTTAATTCATCTACAGTAGGTGTACGACCTTCTGCTTCCGCTTCTTCTCTCACTCTTTGGACTCTTGCTTGTATTGACGTTTTGTCACCAGCAGCATAAATGTAATCTAGGGTGCCGGGATATTCTTCCGATACCAACTTGTCTCCACCCTCACGCAAAGTGTTTATAAGATCTTGAGAATAATTTTCGATTGAACCACCTACTTTGATGTATTTTCTTATTTTAAATGGTTTTGAAGAATCTGAGAATCTACCATTTATGTCTCCCATGTTAACTTTTACTTCGTTAGCAAATGGTCTCAAAATTTCATGCTGTTCTTCAGTATGTTCTTCGCCTACCATGAAAACTACATCGCCTTCATCATCAATATGAGAGTGATAGTACCCTACATATGGGGTACCGTCTTCAAGTGCCATTGTGTTACCGTCAGTATATTGTCCCTGACCAGTTGGTATGTCAGCGACAGTCTCTCTCAATTGCTGATTTAATGTTAGTTGTGAACCGTCTGTGAGTTCTGTCAATATGTGATAATGAATGTTGGTTACATAATTGTCTTTGTCGATGAATTTTTCTTCAATCATATTCTTGTAAAAAACATTTGAAATAAAGTTTACTTCCTCTTTCATGAATTCTTTTAAAACTACCTTACAATCATCTTCTACTGACTTAACAGCAGCAAGATTTTCGTCTTCTCGATACTGAGTTAGACTTTGTAGTAACCGCTTAGGATCGCGAACTTTCTTCACATCACGCAGGTCCTGTCGATCTGGATATTTGTATCTATTTTGTGCAGCAGCGATTCTTTCTAGGGCTGCCTCTACATCAGTTGGAACATTGATAATAGCACCAGATTGTATTTTATTAAAATAAGTTTGAACTGATTGTTCCAAAAACGCATACCAAAATTCATCATCCTTAAATGGATTTAGAGTTTCTGCAAATAAGCCTTGCTGCTCTTTCATATTTTGTTCCATGTCTTCAAGAATAAACGATGCATAAGCAGAGCTTAAGGTCGTATCAAAATCCGGCTTAAACATAGCGAAGGTGTTAATTGTTTTCAAGAAATGTATGGAGGCATAGATTCTACAAGCGGCGGAAATTGTTCCTTCAATTCCTGCTTTAGATGATCTCCCGAGCACGCGGTCAAAAGGTCTCTCCACGATACAATCGGGGTCACCTGCCAGCCTTGGATCGTCAGGATAATTATTGTAACTTGTTGATATCTTTGAAGCTATGTCGCTAAAATCTACAAGGTCTGTTCTATATGGCTTGCAGGGGCTCAGTTCTGGGAACATTACGTTTACAAGACCTAATACACCTTCGGCGTCTACAGGCTTAACATAAACTTTTGGATTGGTATATGTGCCGCCAAACTTAGCGGGGTCAAGGTAATACACCCGCGCCTCGTCGCCATTTAGATATTGATCTCGGCTTAAGCCAAGCACCCCATCAGAGTTTCGTAAGGGCTGCTCTTCACCTTCTTCATCTCTAAAGGTGACATCTGAGTACGGCACAAAGACGCCGTTTTGTTCAATGCCATATTCTGTCAAATCAGAAGTAAGTGTTGCGGGCTTTGCACCATACATAAATGATGGATTATCGTAAGTAAAAACTCTATTTCCAAAATTCGTCGCTAGTGATTCCACAGTATTCTTCCAATATGACTTTGCAGAGCTATTGTTAATACCAAGTATTTCTGATAACAATATGATCAAAGGTGACTCATTAGATTCCTCTTGGAAAACAGACTCAAAATTAGCAAATTTATTTGGATTTTTGGACTCTCTGCGAGAATCTTCCAAAAGCTGCTCAACGCCGGAATCAATTCCTAAAAATTCATATTGTTCATTTTCAATAATCAGGTTGTTGCTATCTGGTTTGTCTGGGGCGTCTTCTTTTCCTTCTGAGTTTTCTTGATTTATTGCATCAGCGATATCTGCACCAAAATTACCAAAGTTTAGTAACTGAGTTATCTTTATTCTTACATTACTATCTTTTACATTTATTCCCGCTTTTACATCTGAAAAGAAAAATTCTATCTTATTTCCAGAACTCATAGAATCATCCGTGCCGTCACCATCACCATTACCGGATCTATTATCACGATATGTCATTGTGAGGTCTGGTATTGCTTTTCTACGGCGTCTTATTATGCTATATCCGTCTTGAACTGGTTCTATTTTAATATTGTATCCGAAATCAGGTAACTCTGTAATATCATCATCGCTTTCAACAAATCTCTCTGTCTTTCTTGTTAAAGAATTAGACGGCTGATTTACTATTATATCACCAGCATTTAAAGCCCAATATTCATTCTGCCATTCCCCAACATAAACAGGGAATGCTCCACGCTGTCTTTTTACGGGAGCATAATTTGTTGTTTCTGCCGCCTCATCAGCTTCGCTATTAACATAAAAGTCAACATATTTTTTTGGACCAAATAACGAGAACCTGTTAACAAGTCTGGAGTGATTTGTGAATGGTCTTGCCATTGTGTCGCAGAGCACCATATTAATATAACCCCAGTTTTTTTCGCCGGGTCCGTTACCAAGCATATCATAAGAATATGCCATTTTTAAATTATCAAGATCTGCTGATAAACCTGCTGATGCAGCTTGCTGTAATTCCTCTGGCTCGTATGGGAACAATCCGTTGTTGCATCCGGGGTCAGATAAAATAGGGGGAAGGTTATTCATTATTGTTGCTGGGATACCGTCTTGCAGCACGTTGTTTAATGTTTCAAAATCATCAGTTGGGCGTGTGCATAATGCAGCTATCTGCTCATCAGAAGCTCTTCCTTCCAAAATCTGTGCTCGCAGAGAACAAAATTCTTCAATTTGATCTGGAGTTGCACAAAGGGTTGGGTTGGCTGGGAAGTCTAAGTTGTCAAAGGTCTGGCTCGCGATATCATCTAGCTGAGCTTTGACCTCGGCAGGCAGTAGATTACCAAAATTAGAGAAGAAAGAGCCAATAGCTCCTCTGTTTGGCATCGCTTCACGGAAATCAGGGAACTGGACTTCTATGATTGTATCAACAATTGATAGAAATTGTTGTGATGGATTGCCAAGAGACGCATCAATTATTTCCTGTCTCGTAGATGCTGAAGCAATAGCTTCGTTAAATTCTAGAACCCTATCTTTGTTGGCTAAATTAGCTCCCGCACCACCAAGCGTTTCAAACATCTCGGCAATAGAATCATCTACATCATCTTCTGAAGCATCAGGTCCACAGATTGACTCACGAACAAGATCTCTAATTGTTGTATTGCCAGAAATCAAGCCCGGAAGGCTGCCAATAATATTACCTGCCGTCTCAAGAGCTTTACAAATTGCCTCACCTAGAATTTCACAAATCTTGACCATCAGCCTCATGAGAATTTGCAATATTTGTTGTATTATTGCTTCTTTAATGGCTTCAACTATTCGTCTAATTATTTCTGCAAAATTAATCTTTGGAATGAACAGTTTTGGCAAAGCAATATCACCAATATTACGACAAAATGGCAGTTCAACATCTTTCAAAAAGTCCATGACACTTGGAGTAAAAAGGGGAGGTCTGGGACAATCTGCTACTGCTAGGATTTTACTAATAATTTCAGCGCCGGGAAATTCATTAAGCTTATCTACCAAATCTAATAGTCGTCCAGAGTAATATTCAACCAACGCAAGAATGTATGCTTCCATGATTGCATCGGGAGAAAAAGTCTGCTTTGCTCTTTTTTCAACATTTTTGATTGCATCTGCAGCGGCTGTTTGTTTGCCGGAAATTTCCTGTTCATTATTATAGGTTGTGCCTAGTCTGGGTCTTATCCCAAAATTGCTGCTTTGCGCTTCATACACGCCGCTAGAAACAGTTGAGCCCTCGTAAGGACCAGCAGTTCGGGAAGCCTTTTCTTGCTCTAATAGCGCGGGATCTTCAAACGGCTTAACAAAATTTATGTTGCGTCCGACAAGGACAGCCGCCGCATCTGAATCAACAGAGTCCCTTTCTTGGTCCTGCGCTGCTGTCTGGCGCGTAGATTCACGCTGCTTTGATTCTGCCAGCTTTCGTTTAACCAATTCATCAAGCTCTGCTTGTTCTTCTGGTGGGAGTCCTACAAATAGGACACCAAAATTTTCGATACCCATTGCCTTTAAGGCACTTGTTAGGGCTATTCTCAGTGCCTCTTCTAATTCTAAGCCGCCCCATAGACACCCAAGTGCATCAAGCAAAAAATCAAGTAGCCCGCAGAGCTTCATCCTATCAAAAGAGGAATCCCACATACCTCGGGCGGTAAAAGAGCCACCTAGGGGCGCTCCAGCTATGAGAACATCTGCACACATTTGAACAAAAACATTTGGATTGGTTTGTAATTTTTCATACGCTTGTTGCTTAGCCATAGCCTTAACGGCACCCATACTGCCTTTACTAAAGATTGATTCTTTACCTTTCTTTTTGTTTCCAAACAGATGTAATTTTTCAATAGGTCGATAAATTTCTCCAAATTGTTCTCTTAGTCTCTGATCATCTTCTTCTGGTCTACAAATGTTTTTATGAAACTGATATGCAAGAATGTCGCCTATACCCAAAACTTCATCAAGTAGATCCTGACCAAGACCTTGAACGCCTTCTCTAATTTTATCAGCAACACAACTTGATTTACCATCCAGAAGTTCTTCTGCGTCTAAAAACGCAACAGTGGGAAAAGTATAATCTTGTATGAAATCAACAAACTTCTTTGGATTTCTTGCTGTAAGATCTCTCTCCATTTCAGCCAACTGAGCGAAGTAAGCCATAGCAGTTGGATCTTTAAACACATCAACTCTATTAAGAGCAGAAATTTTATTACCTTTAAAAACAGTTGGTTTTTCTCTACACCCAACTGAAAAAACAGCCAATTTTTTAATCTTAAATTCTTTGCTAAATCCAATTTTTAATTTTATAACCCTGTCTTTACCGAAGCCAAAAGTGCCGGCGCCGGCAATATTGAAACCTCTCCGATTTAAAAATTTATCTAATTGAATCAATACGGTTGCCATTTCACTGCTTCTGCCAAAACCAGTGTCCCCGTACTTATCTATGTTGAAGACTGCGCGGCTCTCATCAAAAACTAAACTCGTGCCCTTCATAACTGATTCAACTTTAGTATATCTGGAGTATAAATTTAGACCTTTTCTGACTCTTGTAAGCAGTATTGGGAGTTCAGAAGCTAAATAAGTAACTTCAATTGGCTCTCTGTCGTCTTCATCTTCTCCATCAGTGCCTGCGTCTTCTAAATTCTCAATTACTTCAAATGGAACAGAATATAGAAGGGAAAGCGTAGAAAAAGCGCGAGCTTCAAGCTCAAAGTCTTTTTCGGGATCGTATGTTATGCCCTTACGAAGCGCCTCTATATTTTCAAAATTATTTTCTTTTTGGTATTCATCTAAAAATAATTCTATGGCTTCTTCTTTGTATGTTTCAAATCTGTCAACAATACCTTCGTTGCCCCCCGTATCATTATGGGGAGTCTTAACGCCCACTTGATACAGGCACAACTTTTCATTAAAAAAAGGTGCGTTTAAGCTTGTTTTCCAATTCTGTACAATTGCTTTTGGATTGGGGACGCAATCAAGACATACTTTTTCAACTGGTCCCGGTAAATCTACTTCGCAATCATCAATAAGAAAATCGCCATTTTTGTCCTGATAACGCAGGAAGGGTGATTGATTTGCCATTTTATACTCTCAAATAATTAGGTTGTCTTAACATTTCTACTTTCAATATAACGGAAACCAAATGGTTGCAGATAATTGATATCAAACAAAGTAGCATCCAAATTGGCTCGCCAAAGATCCATACTGGTAGTGACTTCTTTTGTACTATACAATGCTAGAGCGGCAGAAATTAACGGTCCCGCAATTGGTGGGGGTAGCGAAGCAGCGGCAGATATTGTTATGTTTAACAATTTTTGATTGGCTTTTGTTTTTCTTACAACACCGATAACGTCCTGTAGAAGAAACATTAAATCTTGAAATGCTTTGACAAGGTTGTTGCCCATACCAACACCTTGTAATGGATCATACATTTCATCATCACCAAAGAAAGCACCTAGTGTACCTGCAGCAGGGCGAGGCTCTGTGTTGTTGCCAGCAATTAATTCAATCGGTGGTGCGGGCAGCATTTTACCGCCGATGGAATTTTTTTCGTTTGTTCCACTCATACGACCCGTAACAATTTTTACACCTTCACGACCTATGATTCTTACACCATCAGCCTTGATACCAATACCAGATCTACCCTCCATAAAGCCTGATTTTCCGGGGTCAACACCAAAGTTGGCATCGATATCGGTCAGTTGTGAGATATAGATTCTAGCGGCGTCAGCCTGAAAGCTATTATCTGAAGTAGTTCCATCATCAGGCTTTCCTGCTGACTGTCGCCCTACTATAAGATCAATCCTATTTGCACCCATGGCGCCTTTACCACCATAGCCGCTAGCAGTTCCTGTAGGCTTATCAGCGCCGAAAGTTATAAAAGCACCATTATGCTGGATAATCTTTTCATTAGGGCTTTTATTGTAATTTATTTCAATATCAAGCTTTTTAGTATTATACAAACCGCTCAATAGAGGTGGTTTGGGATTTTCAACATCACTTTTTTCTTGCCTAACAAGCTCATCCAAAATATCTTTTGCTTGCTGTTTTCTTAAGCCGGAAAAACGCGAGGGGTCGATTATGCTTTTCTTTTCTGATCTTGACATTTAATAATTCCTTTAATTAAGGCGACGGAGGCTTACCTGATGCTGCTGCTGTTGGGGCTGAGCCACCCGGTGCAGGTCCATGGGCTGTCGCTGTAGTGCTGGGTGTTGCGGTTGAGCCTACTGCCGCCGACCCTAATTCCTTAACTCTTTCTGCTGCAGCGGCAGCATGGGCTGAAGAACCAATATACCATGATGGATTCAACACTTGACCCGAGCTACCTTTGCCGCGACCCGGAGCAGTTTTGTGTATCTCAAAATGCAAGTGAGCGCCTGTTGAGTTGCCGGTGTTGCCGGTGCGTCCTATCAAAGTTCCCTTGCTTACCACTGTACCATCGGCAACTGCTATGCCATAAAGAGGTTCGGTAACGCCAGAAGAATTTGACAATGGTGGATGTAGGTGCATATAACCGGTATAAAATGTTTCAGTAGAGTCTACTAAAATCATATAATTTCCTGAGAATGGCCCTTCTGGGTTACCGGGGGGCTGTCTTCCACAATCTTTTTTGAATTTTGCTATGAATTTTCCAGTAGTCGGGTCTTTTTCAAGATTATTCCACTGATTAACACACTTGGCAACTTTTATATAAACTGTACCAGCATGTGGTGCGTAAATCGGTGTTCCCTCGCTTGCTCCGGGGTCGATGCCTTGGTGTTTGTGTCCACCGCGATCTTGATAAAAGTTACCTGCGCGTGGCGCATCGCCTTTAGTTAGTGGATCTGCGATAGAAGGGATACTTGGATCGAAGTGTTTCTCATAACTCAAACCATGCATCCCCAAAGACATTACCGCGCCGAGATCTATACCAGCAGCAAAAGCTCCGGCTAAGTCAATACTACAATCTGCTGGGGCTCCAGCGGAGCCTGCATTATCTGAGGTTTTTGATATTCCAAGATATTCGGAAGCGGTATCAGTTCTAAATGAAAACTCATTGGCTTCTAATCTTATCCTGACAATATCTCCCTCTTCTGGACCCTCTCCCGCAGTACAAAAAACTTTAGTATGATTTTGAATTAAATTAAATACTTTTGTTTTTTCTTCATCAGTGGTAGGTGTCGATAGCGTACAAGGATCTTGTAAAAATCTGTGCGGCGACAAATCTCCAATTATTCTAACAATGAAATATTCTTGACTTGTATCTGCATATGGCTGTGGACTAACAAGGACTCTTGCTTCAAAGACATCTCCTGTATATGCATCAAATTCAAAAGCTTTTCTGATTGTATTGTTGAAAAGTTCTGCTGCGCCATCGACGGAGTTAAAATCATTGAAATTAAAATAATTCTTTTTTCTCGCCATTAGGTTTCTCCCTGAATCATATCAAAGAGACTAGCTTTATCTTCTTCTGATAAGCCAACTTCCTTGGTCCTCTCCTTCTGCTTGAGGGTGAGAACCTTGACCAATTGCTCGTTGGAGCGCTGCATTGTTTCAATGTGTTTTGCAGCCACGGGAGAAAGTGCTCGATTGTTTTCGGCGTTTTGAGCGATTTGGTTAGCAAGCTCATTCAAAAATTCACGAGCAACCTCGCGGTCTTTACGAATGTTATCAATTGCCTCGTCCATCAAATCGTCAAATTCATCGTTCATATCTTGCCGTTTTCCCAATCAGACTTAAAGTCTCTATAGTGTTCTCTGAACTTATTCAAAGAATTCACAACCTGCTTTGTATTGAGACCAGTGATCTCTCGTAGGTAAAGGTAAATAGCTTTCTTGTTAAAAATTTCTATGTCGTCTTTGCTCTCGAATAGAACGATAATTGCCTTGTATACGCGCTCGTCATTATCACGCATATCATTGAATTCCCAAGTTTTCATATCCTCATAAAATGAACTCCAGAACTCTCGCTCAAGTTGATCTGAAACCCAAGTTTGGTCAGTAGCTAAATACTCTTGCTCATACTTCTTAGGAGCAGCATCATAGTCAACCTCGCGTTGGTTCTTACGCTTTTGCTTTTTGACTTTATGG
>VMHT01050679.1_pt1 | contig 45991 bp, 44 predicted proteins | sample 4693611 | NCBI WGS metagenome assembly VMHT01 (sample SAMN12280063, study PRJNA550983) | marine metagenome | isolation source: seawater sampled from same location over 5 years 0.02-0.2 micron viral filtrate | place: USA: collected off the coast of southern California halfway between the port... ... | reverse complement strand
TTGTGCATTGGCGTAGCTTGAACTTATTGCCAGACTTACGGCAACAAACAAGCGTTTGCTATGTGTCGAAAACGGACCCATAGATAGACTCCTCAGTCATATTACTGCGTAAAATAATGATTTAGTTGCGCTGCTAAAGCAGCGTATTAGGCAGCTATGAGGAGATGGGAGGCCGGAACAGCGGCGATGATAGTGGGTTAGTGTAAAACTCAGTATACCCAAGACGTATTGTGCCCATTCGTGGTAACGCGAGAGTTTTTTCAGCCTTCATGGCATATAAATGAAATGAACCATGGCAGTGACAGCAATGATGGTAGTCAAAGCTGATTTCGCCACTTTTAGGGAGATTGCGCTTATCGATGTGGGATTCGTCATGCTCAAAATTGAGGTGTTGCTCAGAAGAGGATTGGTGAGATTGATGCACGTCAGCAACCGACTGACTGATTTGAGTCAGAACGGCAGCAAGCACCAGTATTAAAAATCCGAGTCTAAGCATCATTACCTGCAGTTCTAAATAAGCAGCTTAACGGTACATTAATTAAAAATAGTTTTCAACTAGTGCATTCTGAATCGCCACTAGTTCACTAGACACTCAGTAGCCTAACGAAGCTCCGCTGGACAACCTTAAAAAATTGTGTAAGTACGTTGTGTAACCTCCGGAAATTTAGACGTCTCGGTTACAACTAACAGATTCTATTTCATCAATTTTATTAAGAATTGTACACGCAATAACTTTGCTTTGGCCAGTACAACTTGTTCTAATTGAAGTGAGTTGCTTCTCAAGATCTTGCAAAGAAGTAATTTGAGAGCGTATGTGCATTATGTGTTCATCAATCAGGGTATTAACGGCTGAGCAAGGTTGATGTGGATTGTCTTGATAATCTTGTAATCTGCGGGTTTCAGATAATGAAAGGCCTATAGCTCTGCAGCTACATACAAACTTAAGTCTTTTGTAATGTTTTTCAGTGTATACTCGATATCCGTTATAACTACGAGCTGGTAAAGGTAACAAACCCTTTTTTTCATAGAACCTTATTGTCTGGGTTTGAATTCCTAATAAGTCTGCTAGTTGACCAATACGCATAAGAAAATTTCCTATCTAGTTAAGTAATTTCTTGACCTTATAGTAACTTTATAGTTTTTAATTGTGAAACTATATATTTAAGGTAAGTAATACGATGGCTAGTTCCTTTGATACGGTTCGAACAAATGGCGACTCAAAAAATGCCTACGAAGAGTCAGGTAAACGGCTCATCGTTTACTCTGTAGCAAAAATGGATTGCCCATCAGAAGAACGAATGATTCGCTTGGCCTGAATGGGTTTGAGGAAATTCATTCATTATCCTTCGACTTGTCAAACCGTCGGCTGAAGGTATTACATGATGGTGAGACAGCCTTTATTACTTCTAAATTAGAGACTCTAGGTTTGGGGGCCTCGCTTGAAAGAGACACTGCTGCGGACTCCGAGGCAATCAAAGCTGAGGAGTTTTCGGCAAGTTCGGATAAGCAGGAGTCCCGCACCTTGTGTTGGTTGCTCACCATCAATACTCTTCTGTTCTTGGTGGAAATGACTGCCGGACTGCTTTGGCAGTCTGCTGGTTTGATTGGGGAATCTTTAGATAATTTTGCCGATGCGGCAGTTTACGGGCTTTCTCTTTATGCCGTAGCGCGTAGTGTTAATATGCAAATACGTGCTGCGCACCTAGCTGGCGTACTACAACTGGTTTTGGCTCTGGGTGTACTTGCAGAAGTTGTGAGACGCTTCGTATTCGGGAGTGAACCTGAGTCACTTGCGATGATGGGGATTGCATTTGTCGCGTTGATTGGCAATACCATCTGTCTTCTACTTATCTCCAAACATAGAGGAGGTGGTGCGCATATGAAAGCAAGTTGGATTTTTTCAGCTAATGATGTAGTGATTAACCTTGGCGTAATCATCGCTGGCACCCTCGTTGCGTTGACCGGGTCGAATTACCCAGATCTTATTATAGGTAGCATAGCAGGTTTAATCGTGCTTAACGGGTCAAGACGCATTTTTGCACTGAAGGGGAACTGAATGTCCTGCGTTGATAAAGGATTTTCGCCCTATATTTCTCTGTTAATTTCTGGTTTAACTGTAGTCCTTGACCAAGTGATCAAGTGGCAGACGCAGCAATCAATAGCTTACGGTGATTCGATTTCATTGACCCCTTTTTTCAATTGGGTACACACTTGGAACACTGGTGCGGCATTTGGCCTGCTTTCAAATGGTGGAGGTTGGCAGCGCTATTTTTTTATTGGGGTTGCTCTGCTAATGTCTGTGGCTTTAACGAGGTTGATCTTTAATAAAGTAAGTAAACGGGATGGCATTAGCTACGGGCTGATTCTTGGGGGGGCGGTTGGGAACCTCATTGACCGACTGTTTCGTGGCTATGTTGTCGACTCCCTTCATCTAGGTTGGCAAACGTGGCAATTGCCAGTTTTTAATATTGCCGATATTGCAATTACCCTAGGAGTTATCCTATTACTGTTAAGCAACTTGCAGGTCTCAATGATACCGAATCTACCGGGTTCTAAGTAAATAGTAAGTATAATAATTAATATGGCCGAGCTTATTTTGGATGGATTAGGAATTTATATTGAGTGGGGTAATTGAATGAAAATATCTTGGTTTTTAATACTGACTGTGCTCATTCATAGCTCTTTTGCCTGTGCTCCTGTGGCTGGTACTTTCAGTCAGTCTTCAATAAAGAGTGCAGGAGTTGCGTATGACTTAGTCTTAGAAATTGAGCGTGAAAATCAAGACTTAAATAAATCAATATATGATAGTAAACAACAAACACAACCTCATATTAGTTGCATTACTGGTTATAACCTCTTAATTTCAGCCGTGCCTGTTATTTTGGCACCCAACTCAAACTCGGTAGGTTTTGACCAAAGCCTGACTCACCAACCCCCTGTACCTCCACCAAACGCGTAACCGTTAACTTAGACTTTTTAAAACCTATAAGTTAATGGAGAAGCAACATGAAGTATTTATACTTCGTGGCAGCCTTTTGCTTAGGTGCGCTAGTGCCTGTGGCGACGGCTGCGACGACAGATTTAAAGCTGAAAGAAGCGTTACAAAAAACGATCAAGAATAACCCTGAGTTACTGGAGTATGATTATAAAATACGAGCTGCAGGAGCACTGATAGAGCAGGCTGAGTTTTCAGCGAACCCAAGGGTATCTGCGGAAATAGAAAACTTTGCCGGCTCAGGACGGCTAGAAGGTATCAGTAACTCAGAATTGACCGTATCCTTTTCTCAGCTCATAGAGTTAGGGGACAAACGGCAGTTACGAGTTAAAGCTGCAACCGAAAAAGAGAAAGCTCAGCGAGCAGAGTTTGAGTATCGTCAAATTGAGGTTTTGGCAGAAACCACACAGCGTTTCTATGACATTTTAAAACTTCAGCAAGTCGCGCATACCAGCGAGCGTCAAATTCAGCGAACTGAGCGACTGATAAAAGTGGCACAGGAGCGTGTAGAAGCTGGCGCGGTGCCTAAATCCGAGGTTATTCGCATTAAATTACAGTTAGAGCGCCAATACGCTTTCTCTGACGAGTTGAACGGTAAACTGAAAAAGCAACAAGCTGAACTGGCTTCAATGTGGGCAGGCGAGCTCAATTTTACGCGCGTCTCTGGAGACTTTACTTTTCCGCTAAGCCTCCCGGAAAAAGCCAACGTGTTATCGGCTGTTAATCGGGCGCCGGAGTATTTGCGTTTACTGGACTCTGAGCAACTTCTACAAGCGCAAGCCAGAGCGTTAGCAGCGGACTCAAAGTCGGATATTACCGTTGGTGTCGGGGCTCGCTACAATAATGAGTTCGATGATGTAGGTTTAATCGTCCAGGCATCGATGCCATTGCAGTTCACTGACCCTAACGTCGGTCGCATAAAACAAAGCCGATTACTGCATCAGTCTAACCTGGCGCAGCAAAAACAGGTTCGGCAGCAACTAAAATCACTGGCTTTATCGCTAGTGCACAGTTTGCAAACTCACCAAAGTTATCTGCAAAAGATAAATCAGCGACTGATGCCATTATCTGAGCAATTACTTGAAAAAACTCAACAGGGTTACGCACGCGGAACGCACTCTTTGTTGCAAGTGTTAGACGCGCAAACAGAGTTAGCAAAAATCGAGTATGAAAAAATCTCCCGTCAACATGCGATTTACAGCGACATCATCGAATTAGAGCGCATGACCGGACAGCCGTTTTTAGGAGTACAACAATGAAACTCAACACATTGATTACAATTATCTGCATTGCCAGTTTTTCACTGCCCGTATTGGCTTATGAGAAAAAACACGAAGAGCATGAAGCACCCCATACCAATTTAAGTGATGCAGCAATAGAAAACGCGAAATTAACGTTGGCAACAGCGAGCGCTCAAAGCATTCGAGTAAAGCAAACAATTTTCGGTGTAATAGCCCCCAATAATAACAATATTGTGCATATCGGAGCGAAGTACAAAGGTATTGTTACGTCACTAAAGGCCAATATCGGCGATGACATAAAAGCCGGGCAAACTCTGGCTGTTGTTGAGAATGTTACGACAGGCACGGCATTTGAAGTCATCAGCCCAATTAGCGGAGAGGTAACTGCACGTTTTACCAATGTTGGTGAAGTGGTTGAGCAAAAGCCATTATTTGAAGTCCTGGATCCATCATCGGTCTGGGTAGAGCTTTCAGCGTTCCCGGAGAACATTGAGTCGTTAGAAGAAGAGCAAACGACCTATGTGTACGACTTGCATCATCATAAAACCGTCGAAGGAACTGTGTCTTATATCTCGCCACAAATGACTGGCGGACATATTGCACGCGCACTTATCGAGTTGCCCAATCAGTCGGGGCATTGGCGACCGGGAATGCACGTAAAAGCGGATGTCGTTACAGACAGCTTTAACGCGAGCTTGGCGATAAACAATGATGCTGTTCAACGTTTAGACGATAACCCCGTTGTTTTTATTAAAGAGGGTAATCGTTTCGAAGCCAGGGAAGTTGAGTTAGGCCGAACTGACGGTGAATACACCGAGGTGTTATCGGGTATTGAGAATGGCGAAAGTTATGTCGTTGAAAACAGCTACTTGATAAAGGCTGACATTCTAAAACAAGGCGCAGGCCACAGCGATTAGGGAGAGTAAACAATGATAGATGCACTCATTCGCTTTGCGGTTGAGCGTCGATGGCTGGTGCTTGCCGCAACTTTGTTAGTAGCAGCTGCGGGCGTTTATAGCACATTAAAGCTACCCATCGATGCTGTGCCGGATATTACCAATGTTCAGGTACAGATAAATTCAGAAGCGCCAGGCTATTCGCCATTAGAAACCGAACAACGTATTTCTTATCCGGTGGAAACCGCGATGGCAGGTTTACCAAAGCTGGACTACACCCGCTCGATCTCACGCTATGGGTTGTCGCAAGTTACCGTGGTGTTTGAAGAGGGCACCGATATTTACTGGGCTAGACAGCAAATCAGTGAGCGATTGCAAAAGGTAAGGGGAGAAGTACCCGACGGTATCGAGCCGACGATGGGGCCAATAGCCTCCGGCCTTGGTGAAATTGTTAATTATGTAGTACGCGCGAAAGAGGGGGCTACCAATGCCGATGGCGAGGCGTATACGCCCGAGCAGTTGCGTACCATCCAGGATTGGATCATTAAGCCGCAACTGGTCAAGGTGCCCGGTGTTACCGAGATTAATAGTGTGGGGGGTTATGAAAAGCAATACCAGGTGGCTCCCATCCCCGGTCGTATGCTGGCCTATAAAGTGACCATGCAGGACCTTTTGGCAGCATTGGATCTTAACAATAGAAACGCTGGTGCCGGTTATATCGAGAAAAATGGTGAGCAATGGTTGGTGCGTTCGCCTGGACAGCTTAAGACACTTGACGATATTCGTGATGTGGTCGTGACAAAACGTGATGATGCACCGGTGCGCGTGAGTGACGTGGCTGAGGTCAAACTGGGAGAACAATTACGCACTGGCGCTTCAACCTCGGGCGAGAGCGAGGTGGTATTGGGCACGGCCATGATGCTTATTGGCGAAAACAGTCGCATCGTTGCACAGAATGTCGCCAATAAAATTGAGGAGGTGCAACGAAGCTTGCCAGACGGGGTGGTGATTGAAACGGTGTATAACCGTACTTCTCTCGTTGATAAAACTATTGCAACGGTCGAGAAAAACCTGTTTGAAGGTGCGGTGCTGGTTATTGTGGTGCTTTTCATTCTGCTTGGAAATGTCCGTGCAGCACTGATTACGGCGTGCGTTATTCCCTTGAGTATGCTGTTTGCGGTAAGCGGCATGGTCGCCAACAAGGTGTCTGGTAATTTAATGAGCCTGGGCGCAATTGATTTTGGTATTATCGTCGATGGTGCGGTCATTGTGGTTGAAAACGCTTTGCGACGGCTTGGAATTGCACAGCAACGCTTAGGCCGGGTACTTACCACTAAAGAGCGCTTAATTGAAGTAACCCATAGTACTCGTGAGGTATTTAACCCTGCGGTATTTGGTGTGCTTATCATTATGCTGGTGTACTTGCCCATATTTGCGTTAAGTGGTGTTGAAGGCAAAATGTTTCATCCCATGGCGTTTACTGTCGTAGCCGCGCTTTTAGGGGCTCTGATTTTCAGCGTTACCTTTGTACCCGCTGCTATTGCAATATTTGTCCGTGGCAATATTAAGCACGGTGAAAACCGAATAATGCGAGCCGCCCGCAAAGTGTATCAGCCGGTTTTACGGCAAACACTGAAGCTTCCAGTTGTCATTATTTTGCTTGGCTTTGGGCTGTTTGCGGTATCAATGTTTCAGGCGAGTCGCATGGGAACTGAGTTTTTGCCACAGCTTGATGAAGGCGATATTGCCATGCAAGCCTTGCGCATTCCGGGGACTGGCTTGCAGCAGTCTATAGCAATGCAAAAAGATGTCGAGTCTGTGGTGTCACGCTTTGACGAAGTTAAACTGGTATTCTCAAAAATTGGTACCCCAGATGTTGCGACCGACCCTATGCCACCGAGCGTTGCTGATACCATTATTATTTTAAAGGAGCGTGAGGACTGGCTAAACCCAGAAAAAACCAAAGAGCAACTGGTTGCTGAAATACGAACTGCTGTGCAAGAGCTTCCCGGTAATAAGTACGAGTTCACTCAACCGATTGAAATGCGGTTTAACGAACTTATTGCAGGCGTTCGAGCTGACTTGGGGGTTCGTATTTATGGCGATGACTTGCAAACGCTTAAACGGTTAGGCGACTCAGCCGCGGCAGTCATTCGCACCGTTGATGGCGCTGCTGATGTTCGGGTTGAACAAATGACCGGTTTATCGACACTCTCAGTGATACCTAAGCGTGATCATTTAGCGTTATTAGGCCTAACAGTGGCTGATGTGCAACGGGCAGTTCAAGCAGCGGTTGGCGGCGTTCAGTCAGGGATTATTTACGAGGGGGATAAACGCTTCAAACTCATGGTACGTCTCGACAAAGAATGGCGTAAGAGTATTGAGCAGCTTAAATCACTGCCGATAGACGTCTCAGCTAGTAACCCAGAGCTAAGCTATGTGCCGTTAGGCGAGGTCGCCGAATTAAGCTTGAATAGCGGACCAAACCAAATCAATCGGGAAAGCAGCAAACGCAATGTTATTGTGAGTGCGAATGTTGAAGATCGTGATTTGGGCTCTTTTGTGGCAGATGTTCAGGATGCGCTAACGACTGACGTTGATTTGCCAGCAGGTTATTGGGTTAACTACGACGGTACCTTTGAACAGCTGCAATCAGCTTCCCAACGGTTGAGTTTGGTTGTGCCATTAGCGCTGCTATTAATTATTGGCCTGCTATACAGTGCGTTTAATTCGCTGAGCAGTGCACTCGTCATATTCACAGGCGTTCCCTTAGGGCTGACCGGCGGGATATTCGCATTAGCGCTGCGTGATATGCCGCTATCAATTTCCGCTGCAGTCGGCTTCATTGCACTGTCGGGCGTGGCGGTTTTGAACGGCGTGGTCATGCTGACATTCATACGGCAACTGCTGCGCGACGGACTGCCATTGAAAGATGCGGTGTTTGAAGGCGCGCAACAGCGGTTAAGACCTGTACTGATGACTGCTCTTGTAGCTAGCCTGGGCTTTGTCCCTATGGCACTTAATACCGGTGTCGGCGCTGAGGTACAGCGACCACTGGCTACTGTGGTAATCGGCGGCATTGTCTCGTCGACATTATTGACTTTGGTGGTGCTGCCAGCGTTGTACTACACAGTGCAGCGCTTTAAGAGACCCCGTGTAGAATAAGTTGAAAATTTAAGCACGCTCTTTATTGGGCGTGCTTGTTAATTTTTACATTGGTAGAGATTTGATTGGCACGCATCGGATACGTGCAAAAAAACCGCATAAAGTGCAGGGCTTTTTCTGAATAGTGGTGCGGAGGCGGAATCGAACCACCGACACGAGGATTTTCAAATAGGCAAGTAGCCGCACTTATAATAGTCAAATAGACGCTGTCAAAACCGGTATTTGGTCGACACACCCGTCGTCTGTGTGTTAGGACCGCGCCAGGTGGGGAAGTCGACTTTATGCCATCAGGTCGCGTCGGATCGTCACTACTTGACGTTTGACGACCATGCCATCCTAACAGCTGCTCAACAAGACCCAACCGGCTTTATTCAAAGCCTGCCAGAACAGGTAACGCTTGATGAAATTCAAAGGGTGCCGGAATTGATACTGGCGATAAAAGCTGAAGTCGATCGCAACCGACAACCAGGGAGGTTTCTTCTCACTGGCTCTGCGAACCTATTGCTACTACCTAAGGTGAAAGAGTCGCTAGCAGGCCGTGTGGAGATCTTACATTTACACCCACTGGCCGAATTAGAGAAAGAGCAAAACAAGCCCGCCTTTTTAGAGGCATTGTTCAGTGGCAAACTCAAGCCCAGAATCACTCAAGCTCAGCAGGAACTCTTGGGGATAGCAGAGCGTGTATGTCAGGGCGGCTACCCAGAACCGTTAACTCGCTCTGCTTCACGAGCACGGCAATGGTACCGGCAATACCTGCAAACTATTATTCAGAACGATGTGAAAGACATTGCCAATATACGCGACGAGGACGAGCTACTGCGCTTGGCCGAGTTGCTAGCTTTACGTACAGGTAATTTACTGAATACCAGCAGCATCGCAACTGATCTTAAAATGCGTCGCGAAACGGCCGAAAAATACATTAGTATATTGGAGCATTTGTTCTTGGTTTATCGCTTACCTGCATGGCATAGCAATCAAGCCAAACGGTTGGTAAAAGCCCCCAAACTGCATTTAATTGATAGTGGCTTGGCCGCCTTTATGAATAATGTAAAACCTGCCGAATGGCATGATTATTCTTCCGACTTTGGCCCATTGCTGGAAAGCTTTACCATTCAACAAATTCGCACTCAAGCGGAATGGTTAGAGGATCCTATTCGACTTAGCCATTACCGAGATAAAGACAAGATCGAAGTCGACTTGGTTATTGAACAAGGCCGCGACGTTTATGGCATCGAAGTAAAAAAAGCCGCCAGCATTCAAGCCAAAGATGGTGAAGGACTAAAACGGTTGGCTGCGCAAGCCGGTAAAAACTTTAAAGGGGGCGTATTGCTCTATTGCGGCAATAACGCACTACCACTGCAGACTGAAAACTGCATCGCGGCTCCAATGACGTGGCTCTGGCAAAGCGACTTTTTGAAATAGGTAGAGGTAACGCCAAGTTACAGAACTGTGTTACTAAGTGTGTTACTTCCGTTGAGCGTAAACGAAAAAGCCCCGCACTAAGTGCAGGGCTTTAGAAAGAAGTTGGTGCCCGGAGGCGGAATCGAACCACCGACACGAGGATTTTCAATCCTCTGCTCTACCGACTGAGCTATCCGGGCAACGGCGTGTATTAAACGTTTTTTTCGGTTTCGAGTCAACCGATTTTCGTGCCTTTTTTACTGTTTGCTCAGTAATTGCACATTAAGCGGTTGTTTTGGTGAATTATTCAACGCTTAAGTAGGTGCTGCCGGCCAAACATTTCTCGTAAAAGTTTGTCCAGCGAACACCGGCTCTTGGTGCGAGACCACCATTTCGAACCTGACGGTCAATTTGTTTCTTAACCGCTTTGGCCATGTACTCCGTATTGTATTGCATGGTTTGCAGCACTTTTTCAGCGGAAGTACCTGGCACCACTTCTTCAATGTAGAAGTCGCCGCGCTCGTCATCGTGACAATACACGTGCACCTCTGTGAGTCGACCAAAGAGGTTATGCATGTCGCCCATGACGTCCTGATACGCACCCGTTAAGAACAGCCCAACATGATAATCTTCGCCCTTACGCAAAGAGTGCATTGGAATGTTATCGCTAATTTCGGTGCCTTCAATGTATTTGCCCAGCTTACCGTCACTGTCACACGTAATGTCGGCAATGGAGCAGCGAACTTCTGGCTTCTCGTTTAAACGTGAAATAGGCACTATTGGCAAGACCTGACCAATGGCCCAGGTGTCTGCGGCTGACTGAAAAATAGAAAAGTTACATAAGTACTGGCTGGCGAGCATATCTTCAAGCTCTTCCAGCTCTTGAATAACATAGGCGTCTTTGTCGAGGGACTGATGAATGTCTGCCAGTATTTGCCAATACATGGTATCCAGCTTCGCCATTTCCTGTAACGACAAAATGCCCAGTTTAAAGGCTTCATAAGCATTCTGCTTATAACCAGCGGCGTCGTTGTAACGCTCCTGAGGGTGAAATTGGTCACCTGACTGGTGCAGCTCACGCATATTTTTCACCAAAATATGCTCATCGTCGCTGGGGCTGACATCGAAATTGGTGCTGGCTGGCTTTATTTCACCGACAATGTTGGTGACGACACAGCTGTGGTGTGCGGTCATTGCACGGCCACTCTCGCTGACTAAATTCGGGTGCGGAACCTCTTCTAAGTCACACACCTGTTTGACGCCCCAAACTACGTCGGCAACGTACTCTTCGGTCGAGTAGTTGCGGGAAGAGTCGCTGGTGGTACTGGTGCCGTCATAGTCAATGCCCAGGCCGCCGCCAATGTCTAAGTATTCGAGCGGTACGCCTTCCTGAATGAGTTTGGCGTACAAACGAGCGCCTTCGCTGACGGCTTCTTTTATCTTACGAATATCAGACAGCTGGCTACCAATATGGAAGTGCAAGAGCTTGGCACAATGCAACATGTCCTCCTGGCGCAAACGTTCAATCACGTTCAGTATCTCGGCAATGCTTAGGCCAAATTTGGCGCGGTCACCGCTGGAGCCAGCCCATTTACCGGCACTTTTCACCATCATTTTTGAGCGCAGACCAATCATAGGTTCAACGCCTAATTCTTTGGCCAGCGGAATCAGCATTTCCAGCTCGCTGTACTTCTCAATGACTATGATCATCTTACGGCGTAGCTGACGACCCAGCAGCGCCAGTGTCAGATAGTCTTTGTCTTTGTAGCCGTTCAGTATGGTTAATGCGTCCGGGTTCTCGTTGTAAGCCATAACGGCCATAAGCTCAGGCTTTGAGCCTGCTTCCAGTCCATAGTTGTACGGTTCACCAGCATCCATTATTTCTTCAACCACTTCGCGCATTTGGTTGACTTTAATCGGAAATACGCCGCAATACTTACCATTATAATCAGCGTCTTGAATTTGCTGAGCAAAGGTCTCGTTAATAATTTCGACTTGCGAGCGAAGAATGTCGTGAAAACGAATAACCGCCGGTAGCTCAATGCCTTCGGCTTTTATCTCTTCAACCACTTCCTGCATATCAATAGCTAAGTCTGGCAGTCGATGATTCGGACGAATTTGGATATTGCCGTTTTCGCCAATAGAAAAATAACCTGCGCCCCAACGGTTAACGCCATACAGTTCTTCTGCTTGATCAATATTCCAGTCTGACATTAATTAGGCTCCTGAGCGCTCTAAAACAAGTAACAACTCGCGGACGACTTTAGCCGCAAATACATTGGAGTTTCCGGTGGGGTCTATTGGCGGTGAAAGCTCAACAGCGTCGGCGCCGACCAAGTTCTTTTGACGCAGAATTTTCATGAGGCTGACGAACGAGTGAAAGTCTTCGCCACCCGGCTCTGGAGTGCCTGTGCCTGGGAAAAATGACGGGTCGAAGTAATCCAAATCTAACGTCAAATACACCGGTCTGTCTGCCGCAATGGCTTCAACGCTTTCTAAAAACTCTTGGCGTGATTTACGAATGGTTTTGTGCTCTTTCATCCACTGATATTCGTCGCGAGTGCCGGAGCGAATGCCGTACTGAATAAGCTCGTGACCGGGACCGAAGTGGTCCACCGAGCGGCGAATTATCGACGCGTGTGAATAGTGGTAACCGAGGAATCCGTCGCGCAAATCAGCATGAGCATCTAAGTGCAAAAGCACTAAATCCGGGTATTGCTTCAAATACTTCACGATAGGGGCGTAGGAAATAGAGTGCTCGCCACCTAACGTTAGTAACTTGATGTTTTCTTTGGCTAAGTCGACGTTGTCAAAAATCTGGTTAAAGTCACTCAATGCATGATGCCATTGCTGTTCTTCGTCATCGTCAAAGCCCAGTCGCAAATTACCTAAGTCATAAAAGGTATGGTCTTCAAGGTCGGCATCTAAATACGGCGAGTAAGACTCGATGTCTTCAGAAACCGAGCGCAGGCCATCCGGCCCCTCTTTGGTGCCTTTGCGAAAACAGGCGGTGCCGTCAAATCCGAACCCTAAAATATGAGTATGACCCGAATGCAATTCGGTACTGTGTTCCGCGCCAAAATATGGGCGAATAGGATCGTTCAACGATACGGGTAATGACAATGCGGGCATGCGCTTTGGTGACCTCTCTTTCTAGTCGTCGACTTGTGTCGATTTCTGCCGATTCTTCTTAATCGGGTTAAACAGACTTTGTTGAATATTAATGAGCTCTTCGCTCAGTTTTTTGCGTTTTGTCCAGGTGTCTGACAGCGGCGTTGCACTTAGCTCATTGGCGCTGACGCCGGCCATAACACGGGTCTGATTCTGGCGGACTAATTCTACCGCATGAACGCCCAAACGTGTTGCTAAAATTCTGTCCATAGCAGTGGGGCGACCACCGCGTTGCACGTGTCCTAATAAACACGGACGACAAGGTAAGTTAAGACGATCTTCCAGCTGCTCTGCAAGTCGAACCGCGCCACCGGGCCACTGGTTTTCACACAGCACCATTACGTAGCTGGAGTCTCCGCGAACACGTTGTACTGACTCAATGTGTTTTACCAGCGCCTCGACCGTCAACGGTTTGTCTTTTTGCAGCTCCGGCAGAATCATACGCTCTGCACCGCTTGCCATAGCACTGCTTATACCAATATAGCCAGCATTACGCCCCATTACTTCAACAATAAACACGCGGTCCATAGCTTCTGCGGTATCGCGAATTTTATCCAGGGCGTCCATAGCGGTTTCCACGGCCGTGTCATATCCAATAGTGTGATCGGTGCCGTACAGATCATTATCGATAGTGCCGGGCACACCAATGACTGGTCCGTTCCAAAATTTCGCTAAATGGTCAGCACCACGGAAAGAGCCATCGCCACCAATGACAATAAAAGCGTCAATTTGGTGCGCGTCTAAATTCGTTGCCGCTTCGCGTCCGCCTTCATCGGTTTTAAAGCGCTCGCTACGAGCACTTTTAATAATGGTGCCCGAATACTGCATAATGTGCTCGACGTCTTCCCTGTCCAGGCGCACGAAGTCGTTGCTCAGTAAGCCTTCGTAGCCGTGGCGAAAACCAATGACTTCAATGCCATAATTTTCCGCGGCCAATACCACGGCGCGAATGGCGGCGTTCATCCCTGGCGCGTCACCGCCGCTGGTAATCAATGCTATTCTGTTTATTGTGTTATCAGATGACACAATCTGTACTCCTTGATAATGTCTTATGCGTAGCTTAAACGACCTGTCAGCCGTCACCAAGAGGAAATTTCATGAACACCGACGTGTCACGTTTTGATTATTCTGAATTAGCGCAATGGGCGCAGTCGTGCTTAACCAATTCAGGGGCTTCGGGCGAGGTCGCTCGTAATGTGGCTTATTATCTTTTAGAAGGTGATTTACTGGGTTTTAGTACGCATGGCTTAATTCGATTGTTGAATAATTGCCAGTGGTTACAAGACGGAAAAAGCCTGCCAAAAGGGCAGCCTGTGGTATTAAGTGAACGTGCAGCCGTCGCAAATTGGGATGCACAGTTTCTGCCGGGACCTTATGTGGTTCCGCAAGCGGTTAATGCGGCGTGCGATATGGCGAAACAGGCGGGAACAGGGACCGTGGTATTGCGCCGGAGCCAACATGTCGCTTCGCTGGCGGCGTATTTAACCATTGCCACCGATAAAGGCATGGTTGTGAATTTAATGTGCTCGACTCCGGGGCAACGAGCGGTGGCACCGTTTGGCGGAAAAGAGGCCGTGTTTTCGCCGAATCCGTTTGCGGTGGGGGTACCCAGTTCAAAAGAGCCGATGCTGTTTGATATCAGCTTTTCGATGACAGCGGCGGGTAAAGTGCGCCAGGCAAAAGCCAATGGCGAGAAATTACCTTATAAAGCGTTGATAAAACCGAACGGTGAATGGACCGATGACCCGCTCAGCTTCTTTGAGTCGCCGGGCAGTGCTATTGCGCCTCTTGGTGGCGAGCAATTGGGCTATAAAGGGTACGGTTTAACCTTGTTTAGTGAAATCTGGTCTATGGCGCTGGCACAATACGGTCGTGTGCAAGGAGCTGATGACGGCGATGCAAATACCGTATGGGTTCAGGTGATTGACCCGGCAGCCTTTGGTGATAAAAGCGAGTTTCTGAAGCAAGTTGACAGTTTGCTGGACGATGCGCGCAACAGCGCTCCTGCTGACTCCGACGCACCGGTTCGTGTGCCGGGTGAAGCTGCCCTTGCCGGTAAGCGCGAGCAGCTCAAGAAAGGCGTTATCTACGCACCCTCGACACTTAAAGTGTTAAAACGTTGTGCCGAGTTCTGTGGAGTTGAACTGCCTAAGGTTGCAACCGGGTAATTCGCCAACCATCGCCATCGCGGGTGTACTGATAACGATCGTGAAGGCGGTGTTTGCCGCCTTGCCAAAACTCGAAGGTGTCCGGTATAACTCGATATCCACCCCAGTGACGTGGGCGTGGCACTTCGGTATCGGCGTACTCTTTTAATAGCGCTTGATAATGGCTTTCTAACACATCTCGACTGTCGATAGGGCGACTTTGTTGGGAGGCAAGGGCGGCCACCTGACTTTCTTTCGGGCGTGAATGAAAGTAGGCGTCGTTTTCTTCATCGCTTAATTCAACCGCTTTACCGATGATGCTGACTTGTCGCTCAAGCGCAAGCCAGGCGAAATGCAGCGAAACCTGACTGTTTCCGCGAATATCGTCGCCTTTATGGCTGTTTTTATTGGTGTAAAAGCAAAAGCCTTGCTCGTTATAGCCTTTTAGCAACACTATGCGTTGGCTTGGCACGCCCTCAGCATTAACCGTTGCTACCGTCATCGCTGTTGGGTCAGTCAGCACACCGCTATCAATGGCGTGTTTCATCCAGTGTTCGAACTGCTCAACCGGGCTGGCAAATAATTGCTCTCGGTGCAAACTGCCTAAACCGTATTCACGGCGCATGGCCTGTAAATCCATAGTGGTTCCTTTTATTACACCTGTTATAACTTAATGATTGTCCTGATAACGCTTGCGGATTTTTTCCATTGCATCCAGGTTATCCAGCATAAGGCCGACTAACTCTGGGTCAAAAAACTGACCGCTGTGTTTCAGCAGATAGTCTGCGGCTTCTTCCGCGTCCTGCGCATCACGGTAGCTGCGCTGAGTGCGTAGTGCATCGTAATGGCTGGTTATTGACAAAATACGGGCATTGAGATTAATGGCGTCGCCGGTTTTCTGCGCGGGAAAGCCAGAGCCGTCCCAACGTTCATGAATGTCCTGCGCAATGCCGGCCGCTATTTTAGCCACTGCAGTATCCGTTTGCTGCAAATAATCATGCCCTTGTATGACTTTTTGCATGATCTCTTCATAGTCATGAATGCTCAGAGCGTCAGCACGTTGCGCTAACTCCAGCTGCACCGACACTTTACCAATATCATATACCGATGCGGCTTGCTTTAACGCTTGCGCCTGCTCGTGGTCACAACCGGCTGCAATAGCCAGCTGTCCAGCCATTTCTGCCGAACGTTTCACGTGGTGACTGACTTCATCAATAGAGCGTTTCTCGATGGCTTCGCCTACGCTGTACAGAAGTTCGCGCTGCGCTTCTCGCTCGCTTTCAGTGGCCTGTAAGTTATCAATGGCAATGGAGCTATTATTCACAAATAGACCTAAGAGGTTTTGATCCAACTCAGACAAGTCACGAACACCCTTAATGAACAGTAAATATTGGCGTGAGCTACTGGTCTTATAAAGACCGTAATAGTTGTTGTTTACGATGCGAAAGTCGACGTTTTTTGAGCTTTGCTGCATGGGGCGCACAATATCCCAGTCAATTTCGCTATTGACTGGGTCGCCCACAGCCTGCTCGAAGTCCCCAGTGCCGCCAATAATTTCAAAGGGCTCGTTGGTGTCTGAGCTGGCGGTGAGTGCATCAATGCGGCAATACATGGCGTCATCGCTGTGAGTAATTAATGCGACCAACTGCTCTAAAATGCCCTGACAGAGGCCTTGCATTGAACGCGCTGAAAACACTTCCGCTGAGGCATTAATGACTTTTTCGAGTCCGCGCTTATTTCGCTCAATAGCGTTTAAGTCGCGGTAAGCGCGTAAGCATGAGTACATTAATGTGACCAGCTTGCGGTATGTCAGCTCGGTTTTTTCTTTGTAGTCATCAATATCAAAGCGGGCAATGACATCTTCTTCTGGCGCCTGACCCGGTTGGCCAGTACGAAGCACAATGCGTATTAAGCGGTTTTTTAATTCTTCGCGCACCCATTTGGCTACGTCTAAACCCGCATGATCGGTTTCCATGACCACATCGAGCAACATCATGGCAATATCGCGGTTTTTATTCAAAAAAGCGATAGCTTCCTTACCTGAGTGAACCGAATGGAACTCTAGCGGGCGACCATCGAGACGAAACTCGCTGAGCGCCATTTTGGTTATCGTGTGAATTTCTTCATCATCATCGACAATGAGAATATGGTACGGTTCGACGGCCTCGTCACTGACTGACTCTACTTCGTCTTCTGCGAATAGAAAGTCATCACTCATTAGTCGTTGTCTCCCTTCGTATAAACGCGCTCACCAGCAACATAGGTGGCTTGCACATTAGTACGCCAAATATCTTCAGCGTCGACTGCAAATGGGTCTTGGTCCACAATAATAAAGTCCGCCCATTTGCCCGGCTCTAAAGAGCCTAGTTGCTGCTCCTGCCATGCGGAGTACGCGGCATCAATAGTGAAAGAACGCAGTGCTTGTGCACGGCTCATGCTCTCATCGGCATACCAACCGCCTTCTGGCATATTTTCACGGTCCTGACGGGTCACGGCGGCATGTAAGCCATAAAACGGGTTGGCAAGTTCAACCGGGAAGTCAGAACCAGAGGCAACGATAGTGCCTTGTTGCAGGAATGTCTGCCAGGCATAGGCGCCTTTCATGCGATCTTTGCCTAAACGATCTTCCGCCATGTTTTTGTCACTGGTCGCGTGAGTTGGCTGCATGGATGCGACTAAGTTCAATTCTTTAAACCGGTGCAGGTCATCGGGGTGCACAATTTGTGAATGTTCAATGCGGTTACGCAAATTACGGCCACCCATTGTTTCGTAGGCTTTTTCGATATTATTCAGTACAACTCGGTTGGCACGGTCACCGATAGCGTGTGTATTGACTTGGAAGCCTTGTGGAATAATTAACCGGTAAAGCGACATCATTTGTTCTTGTGAGGTCACCATAAGACCGTGATTACCATGGTCGTCGCTATAATCTTCGATAAGCGCCGCACCTCGGCTTCCTAAAGCGCCGTCTGCGTATATTTTGACACTACGAATTGTCAGTTTGTTGTCGTCGGTATAGTAAGGGCCCTCAGCCAAAAGTTGCGGTAGTTTAGGCTCTGTAGCTGCGAGCATGCCATAAATACGCAGCGGCATTAGTCCTTGATTATGTAGTCCTTTATAAACCGATACTTCATCTGCGCTTATACCGGCGTCGTGAACCGACGTAATACCGCGCTCGACTAAATGCTCGAAGGCCAGCTGAAACGCTTGTCGTTGTTGCTCAAAGCTAGCTTCCGGTATGACTTTTTCAACCAGTTGCATGGCGTTATCAATGAGTACACCGGTAGGCTCGCCATTTTCGTCTTTAACAATTTCGCCACCATCAGGAGACACGGTGTCTTTATCAATACCGGCTAAACGCAGTGCTTCTGAGTTAGCCCAGCCGGCATGACCATCTACGCGGGTTAGCCAAACGGGGCGTTCATTAACTAATTCGTCAAGGTCGCTGGCGCGCGGAAAACGTTTTTCCTCCCAGTTTTCCTGGTTCCAGCTGCGTCCAGTGATCCACGGCAGTGCTTGTTGTTCGTCAGCGTAGCGTTTAACTCGCTGAGCCGCGTCCTGAACTGATGTGCTGTCGCGTAAATCGACCTGTAATAAACTGTTACCCAAGCCCAGCACATGACCATGTGCGTCAATGAGTCCCGGGAGAACAGTTTTCCCTTGTAAGTTGACGATATCATCCGTACTTGAGTAGCGTTCGTTGAGTTCGTCGCCACCAATAGCTTTAATTTTACCGTTGTCGACCAGTATTGATGAAAACTGCTGTAAAACGGCATTTTCTCCGGCTGGGCTGGTTAATGTATAACCATTGGCATTGGTATATAAGGTGTCAGCGCCTGCAACCGTGCTTAGAAGCGCGCTGGCAAGAGTCGCTGTAGCTATTGACGTTAACGAAAAACGACGTGAAAAAGACATACTCAAAACACTCTTTATTTTTTAATTTAACTCACACTATAGCGTTTTTTACCCTGAATAAACCAGACAGCATAATAAACTTTTTGTTAACGAAACTAACAACTCATCTGGGATAGACAACATCGCCGACCGAAATACTTGCTGTCTGTTATATTTTAGGTATGCTAAAAGTTAATTTTAGAACGAGTGATTTGGACGTCGGAATGAAGATTCTCATTATAGACCCTGAGTTTTTTATGCGTGCAGGGCTGATACAACTTCTAACAAACTATGCGAATCAGCCTTCGATTTATGAAGCCGACTCATTTGAGGTCGCTGAAAGTTATTTATCAGCCGATAAATACGACCTTATTTTCCTGGATATGGACTTACCGGACGCTGAAATCCGCCCGGCACTGCAGAAAATTAAAAAAGAAGCCCCTATGGCGCATTTGGTTGTATTTACACGCCCGCGCTCTATTTCGGAAGTGCGCCAGGTATTGGCGGTAGGGGTACGTAGCTATTTACCGAAAGACAGTACTGCAGAGCAGGCGAAATTAGCCGTTCGCGCATTGCTAAACGGCGATCGTTACATTCCCGATGACCCTTACCTGAATGAGCCTCGTGACAAGTCCAGCGGCGCCGAGGGCTTTTTGTCGCCACGTCAGCTGGAAATTATGCAGTTACTGGCGCAAGGTCTTTCTAATAAAGAAATCGCTAACATTTTGGGGATTACCGAAGGCACGATACGTGTGCATTTGTCTGCGATATTTAAAGCCATAAAAGTGTCCAACCGCACCGAAGCGACACTGTGGTATTTGCTGCGTCAAAAGAAGTTAGTTGACTGATAACTCCGTATGTCGTTAAACCGTCTTATTGCTGAGCTGGAAAAGCATCAACATGCGCCCACCGAGCAGTGGGACCCACCCTACTGTGGAGAAATTCCAATACGCATTGACGGCGACGGCTGTTGGTATTATCAAGGCAGTGAAATTAAGCGGCAGGCGCTTGTGAAACTTTTCGCTTCGGTGCTTGTAAAAGAAGACGATGACTACTTTTTGATCACGCCGGCTGAAAAAGTGAAAATTACCGTCGATGATGCGCCTTTTATGGTGGTCGATTGGGAGCAACGCACAGAAGATGGTGAAAGCCTCTTGCTGTTAACAACCAATATCGGTGATACTCTTGTTTTGAGTTCTGAACATCCGTTACAAATTAAAGACGGTGTTCCTTACGTGGTGATGCCAAGAGAGCTCGAAGCGAAAGTGCATCGAAATGTATTTTATCAGTGGGTATCGATTGCACAGACTCGAGAAGTCGATGGAGCGGAAGAATATTTTCTTTCCAGTGCGGGCGAGACCTTTGTGTTGGGCAGTATGAAGTAGGACGTTGCGGTAAATTCGTCTATGGTAAGAACAAGAACAGTCTATCTGGTTGAGCAGCAACCTGAGCGCCGACAACATTTTGAAACGGTTCTGACCTTTATTGGTGAATCTGTCAAAGTGGTCGAGCCGTCGCAACTGCTGGATCTAAGCCCGACTGAAGCGCTCTGCATTATTGCTGGAACAGGTGTCGATAACCTTCGGGACTTAGCCAGTAACGTTCCACACCTGCCTTTTATTTGCGCGGCCAGCGAGCACCAAAGTGCGTTGGAAAAAGCGAACGTGCTGGGCCCACTGGACGACTCTTTTGACTATTCGAGTTTATCCAATCTGCTGCATTACTGTCAGGCCTACCATCAACAAATGCCTGGCCGTAAGAGTAAGAAAGAACACCCGAAACGTTCTCACTTAGAGCAAACCCTTGTTGGTCAGGGGCGTGCTATGAAGCACGTCAGACAGCTTATTGAGCAAGTGGCGGGCTCTGACGCAAACGTACTGATTCTTGGCGAGTCGGGAACGGGTAAAGAAGTGGTCGCACGCGGCGTTCACGATTTGTCGCAGCGACACAAAGGACCCTTTGTGCCGCTGAACTGCGGTGCCATTCCCGGTGACCTGTTAGAAAGTGAATTATTCGGTCACGAAAAAGGCGCTTTTACGGGGGCTATAGGCGCTCGGAAAGGACGTTTTGAGCTGGCGCAAGGCGGTACTCTGTTTCTGGATGAAATTGGCGATATGCCAATGCCTATGCAGGTAAAGTTACTGCGTGTTCTTCAAGAGCGTACGTTCGAGCGGGTTGGTGGAACTAAAAGTATTGCCGCCGACGTTCGGGTCGTAGCCGCTACCCACCGTGAACTTGAACAAATGATTATTGACGGTAAATTCAGGGAAGACTTGTATTACCGTTTGAATGTGTTCCCAATTGAGATGCCGGCGCTGCGTGAGCGTCAGGAAGACGTGCCGCTGCTTATGCAAGAACTGACACAGCGCTTTAAAAAAGAGCAGGGGGTCGGAGTTCGTTTTACCGACCGAGCGTTGGAATCCTTGTCTTATCATCGCTGGCCGGGCAACGTGCGAGAGCTGACCAACCTTATTGAGCGCTTGACCATAATGCACCCTGACAGCTTGGTTGATGTGTCTGACTTACCTCCTAAGTATCAGCATATTTATCACAGCAGCCCAAGCCCCGATTACCCGGAAGAGGTGCTTGAACGTGAAGCACTTAACGCTATTTTCTCCGACTCCGACGACGACGAGGATATCGAGGAGTCGACAAGCGCTTCATTAGACTCGGAGCTACCCGACGACGGTGTGAACCTAAAAGACATGCTCAGCGAGATTGAAACCGGCATGATAGCCCAAGCACTGGAAAAGTCGGATTGGGTTGTGGCGAAAGCGGCTGAGCTACTCAGTATGCGGCGCACCACCTTGGTCGAGAAAATGAAAAAGTACGGTATTCAAAAAGACGACTAACTCTGCCGCCGATTTTTTGACATCTTAACTCATTGAAATAAAACAATAATTTGCTGGCATCCATTTTGCATTACTAAGCCTAATTAAAACTTAGTGTGAAGTGGGAGATGTCAGTATGGCGACCTACCATCAAATTATTGATGCGATGCCAAATGCCGTAATTTTGCTCGACAGTCACGGTGTTGTGGACTACTGCAATGACAATGCGCAATCATTACTGGAACACTCGCTCAAAGGCGAAGTATGGCGTGATCTTGTCGCGACACTGTTCGCTCCCAAAGCCGATGACTGGCACGAAGTGTCGTTAAAAAATGGGCGACGAGTTCGTATAGATACCTCTGAGGTGAATGAAAAACCAGGCCAGCTAATTGTCTTAACTGATTTAACCGAAACTCGGCAACTTCAACAGCGTATTTCTCACTTACAGCGTTTATCGTCAATGGGGAAAATGGTGGCGTCGTTAGCGCACCAAATACGAACCCCTTTGTCAGCTGCGATTCTCTACGCACAAAACTTATCACAAGGCATGATATCGCCGGTTAAGCAGCAACGTTTCTCCCATAAATTGCTGTCTCGTTTGCATAATTTGGAACAGCAGGTCAATGACATGCTGTTGTTTGCTAAAAGCGGCGAAAAGCCCGTGTTGGAAGAGCTGACAACGCACAGCTTATTGAATACGGTTGCTTCAAATGTTGAGTCTTATGCGGCACAGCATCATGTCAATATTGTCATGCCTGAATGCGGGCACAGTGCTGTGTTGAAAGGGAATAAAACCGCATTAACTGGTGCATTACAGAATTTAATTAATAACGCCATAGATGCCAGCCAGGCGGGCCAGGAGGTATTGGTCAAAACACATGTCGAAGGTAATAACTGGTGTGTTTCCGTCATAGATGCAGGCGCTGGCATTGATAAAGAAAAGCAAGCGCAAATATTTACGCCCTTTTTTACCGGAAAATCAAATGGCACCGGGCTTGGTTTAGCTGTCGTACAAACGGTTTTACGAGCTCATCATGGCAGCATTGACTGGGAAAGCGAGCCGGGTAAAGGCAGTCGCTTCACACTCTCTATTCCGGTTCATTGCTTTAATGAGCAACCGGTAAGCGAGGTGCGTTATGGCTAACGGTGAAACTATGAATGCACGAAATGTTCTGGTCGTCGAAGACGATGTTTCCCTTCGCGAGGCTATTGTCGACACACTTGAGCTGGCTGATTGTGAGTGTATTGAAGCGGCTAACGGCGAAGAAGCGCTCATTGCGCTGAAAGACAATAAAGTGTCGTTAGTAATAAGCGATGTGCAAATGCCGGGTGTTGATGGCTTGCAGCTGCTGCGCAGCATGAATCGTCAACAGTTTGATATTCCGGTCATTATGATGACAGCCTTTGCCAAAGTTGACGACGCTGTCGTGGCTATGCGTGAAGGCGCTGTCGATTATTTGACGAAGCCGTTTTCCATCGAAAAGTTACAAACACTGGTGCAACGGTATTTACCGGACGGTGCTATTGACGACGTGAGTCCGGTAGCGGAAGAATCGTCCAGTCAACAGGTGTTTGCCATGGCGAAACGTGTCGCAGACAGTGATGCCAGTGTGATGATCACAGGCCCAAGTGGCACAGGTAAAGAAGTGCTGGCGCGCTATATCCATAAACAATCCAGTCGAGCACAGGCGCCTTTTGTTGCCATTAACTGCGCAGCAATTCCTGAAAATATGCTGGAGTCCATGCTGTTTGGCTATGAGAAAGGTGCATTTACCGGCGCAACACAGTCGCAGCCGGGTAAGTTTGAACTGGCGCAGGGCGGTACTATTTTGCTCGATGAAGTCACGGAAATGCCGTTGCACTTACAGGCAAAGCTTTTGCGCGTGATTCAGGAAAAGCAGGTAGAGCGTTTAGGCTCCCGGAAGACCATTCAATTGGATGTTAGAATTCTGGCGACATCGAATAGAGACTTGCAGCAAGCAGTGACCGAAGGCGAGTTTCGTGAAGACTTGATGTATCGCTTAAATGTGTTTCCTCTGCACTGGCGGCCGTTGGCTGAGCGTCCCGCCGATATTCTGCCGTTGGCAGAAAACCTGTTGCAGCGGCACAAACAGCGCTCGGGCATTAAAACGCCAGTGTCGTTTAGTGAGCATGCTAAACATTGCTTAACCCAGTATCACTGGCCGGGTAATGTCAGGGAATTGGAGAATGTGGTTCAGCGCGCGCTGGTGTTGCATCGCAATGAAGTGATTGAGCCTGATGACTTAATGCTGGAGTTAAACCAAAGCACCGAGTCCGATGCCAATAGCGAAGCTGTATTTCCTGAGCAAGTGAGTTACTCACAAAACTCAACGAAAGACACACTCGAAGGTGCATCGGAGTCAGCCGATAAATTAGATGATTCGTTGTTTCACCAAGAGTATCGAATTATTAAAGACGCACTTCAGCGGCACCAGGGAAAACGTAAGCCGGTTGCCGATGAGCTGGGCATTAGCCCACGCACGCTGCGTTACAAATTAGCAAAAATCCGCGAACAAGGTCTCTCCATAAATTAAAGTTGGCATTCCACTTGCATAATATCTGTTAAGAATTGTTAATGATGATTTTTTGACGGGGTGAATTATGAAAGTGGAAGCCAACGCTCTCTACCAGCAGATGCAGGCTATGTCTGCACAAGCGTCTCAAAGCGACAAGGCAACCAATGTAAATGCCCTTCCGGGAAATACTGCGAATGCCGACTTTTCGAATATGCTGAAAAGCGCTATCGATAATGTTAACGAGCTGCAGCAAACCTCGGGCGACTTAAAAACTCGTATGGAGCTTGGTGACCCCAATGTCACGTTGGAACAAACCATGATAGCCAGTCAAAAATCAAGCATTGCCTTTGAGGCAACCGTTCAGGTACGCAACAAGATAGTCGATGCGTACAAAGAAATCATGTCAATGCCGGTATAAACCGCAGTAGCACTGGAGATTTGAATTGTGGCTGAATCAACAGACTTAATGGTGCAGGACAATGCACTTCCGGACTCTCCGGACACAGGCGCTTCGGGTGAAGGCAATGAGAAATCCGGCATTATGGATATGCTGGGCAACTTTGACATGCTGCGCCAGGTTATTGTGGTACTGGCACTGGCTATCTGTGTTGCTATTGCCGTCTTTATTATGCTGTGGGCGCAAGAGCCGACCTACCGTCCTTTAGGTAAGTTGGAAACTGAAGAGCTGGTGAGCACGCTCGACTATATGGATGCCAACGGTATTGACTATAAAGTGAATGGCAACACTATTTCAGTGCCTGAAGAAAAATACGACGCAATTAAACTGGAACTGACGCGCGCCGGTGTTAACTACGGTAACTCAGAGTCTGACGGCTCAGAGATTTTAATGAGCGAGCCGGGGTTTGGTGTCAGTCAGCGCCTGGAAAGAGAACGACTCATTCATTCACGTGAAGTACAACTAGCTCGCGCCATTGAAGAAATGAAGAAGGTGTCGGCTGCGCGTGTGCTTTTGGCCGTACCGAAACAGAATGTGTTTGCCCGTCGTGAAAAGCAGCCCAAAGCATCGGTGATGCTGAATGTTCGGGGCGGTACCGCATTAAGTGAAGAAGAAGTCGCGTCGATTGTCGACATGGTGGCTTCTTCGGTTACAGGTTTAAGCACAGAGCATGTCACTGTTACCGATCAGGCCGGCCGTTTATTGAATTCGGGGTCACAAAGTGCACTGGCTGCTAAAAGCTCGCGCGAGTATCAAATTGAGCAAAAGCGTGAAGCAGCCTATTTAGAGAAAATAGACAGCATTTTGATTCCAGTACTGGGGTATGACAACTATACCGCACAAGTCGATGTCACGATGGACTTCACTCAGCGTGAATCAACACAGCGCCAGTTTAACCCTGATATGCCGGCTATTCGTAGTGAAATGACCGTCGAAAACCGTTCTACAGGTAGTCCTATTGGCGGTATTCCGGGCGCGTTAACCAATCAGCCTCCATTGGAGTCGAATATACCAGAAGAGGCGGGTCCAGGCAGCGCCGGCGGTTCTGTGAATGGCAGTAGTCACCGTGAAGCGACGCGTAACTATGAGCTGGATAATTCAATTACACACACCAGAAACCAAACAGGCACCATTGAGCGGTTGAGCGTTTCGGTTGCGGTGAATCATGCACAAACTACCGGCGAAAATGGCGAAGCTCAGCAGCAGCCGCGAAGTGCAGAAGAACTCGCCAATATTCGTCGCTTGTTGCAAGGTGGTTTAGGCTTTGACATCAACCGTGGTGACGCACTGGAAGTGGTGTCCGTACCTTTTGCTCAATTGCCGCAGCTCGGTGATGGTGAAACACCGTTGTGGGAAGAACCGTGGTTCTGGCGTGCTTTCCGCTTGGTCATGGGCGCGTTAGTCATCATGGTCTTGATATTAGCGGTCGTTCGTCCGATGCTTAAGAAATTGATGAATCCAGAAGCGGATGTCGAGGACGATGCAGAAGCCTTATTTGAAGGCGAAGAAGCAATGGGCGATGAAACCATTGATCTGTTATCCTCACAGTTTGATGAGAGTGCAGTTGGGTTTGGTGCAGACGGCAGCCTGCAGTTACCGGACTTGCATAAAGATGAAGACTTGTTGAAAGCGGTTCGTGCGTTAGTTGCTAATGAACCAGAACTGTCTTCGCAAGTTGTCAAAGCATGGTTGAACGAAGATGCCTGATCAAGATATGAGAACCAAACGCGGCAAGGTTGAGTTCGATGTGAACTCCCTTGAGGGCGTTGAAAAAGCGGCAATATTATTGCTGAGTCTGTCTGAGGAAGACGCGGCACAAATTCTGAAACACCTTGAGCCTAAGCAGGTACAGAAGGTGGGTATGGCCATGGCAAGTCTGGAAGATTTTAACCAGGACAAAGTCAACGCCGTTCACCATTTGTTCCTGGAAGAAATTCAGAAGTTCACCAATATCGGCTTCAAGAGTGAAGAGTTTGTGCGTAAAGCACTAACGTCAGCGCTGGGTGAAGACAAAGCCGGTAACCTGATTGAGCAAATTGTCATGGGTGGTGGTTCGAAAGGTCTGGACTCGCTGAAGTGGATGGACTCAAAACAAGTAGCGACCATTATTCGCAATGAGCACCCGCAAATTCAGACCATTGTTCTGTCTTATCTGGATCCGGAGCAGAGTGCCGAGATTATGGCGCAGTTCCCGGAAAAAGTGCGCCTGGACCTAATGATGCGTATCGCCAACTTAGAAGAAGTTCAGCCAGCAGCACTGCAAGAGTTGAACGAGATTATGGAAAAGCAGTTTGCAGGTCAGGCCGGTGCTCAGGCAGCGAAGATGGGTGGCTTGAAAGCAGCAGCGAATATCATGAACTACCTGGATACCAACATCGAAGGTCAGTTGATGGACTCTATCCGCGAGCAGGACGAAGAAATGAGTCAGAACATTCAGGACTTGATGTTTGTGTTCGAGAACCTGGTGGATGTCGACGACCGTGGTATTCAGGCCTTGCTGCGTGAAGTTGAAGGCGAGACCTTGCAAAAAGCCATGAAAGGCGCCGACGAGGCGGTCCAGGAGAAAATCTTCAAGAACATGTCAAAACGTGCTGGCGATATGCTGCGTGACGACCTTGAAGCCATGGGACCGATACGTATTAGTGATGTGGAAGCGGCGCAGAAAGACATTCTGGCGGCGGCACGTCGATTAGCTGACGCAGGCGAAATCATGCTTGGCGGTGGCGGCGGTGAAGAATTCTTATAAGGATTAAGGCTGTATGAGCGACAACCGCGACGACAACGAGCACTTCAGTCACTGGGACCTGCCCGATATGACATCGCAGGAATTACGTGAGGGCACCCAGGTCAATGCGCTCAATAAGCCCAGACGTTGGCAGTATGAACCGCCGGAAGCGGATGACAATGACGAAGAAGAATTGCAACCCTTAACCGCTGAACAGCTCGAAGAGATTCGTCAGGCAGCGCGCGATGAGGGGTACCAGGAAGGCTTTGAAAATGGTCGTACCGATGGTCTCAAAAAAGGCTATGACGAAGGGTTTGAAGCAGGCAAAGAAGAAGGTATTGCGGCAGGCAAAGAAGAAGGCATTGCGGCCGGTAACGAGGTTATAGAAGAACAACGAACAAAGCTTGATGCTTTGCTACAAAGTTTATCGACCCCTAATGAACGTATTACCGAAGCGGTGCAGGAAGAGCTCATTGATATGGTCAGCGAACTGACCCGTGTCATTTGTCTGGATGCAGCCGAACACTCAAAAGACATGATTGTGAATGCGGTGCGCGAAGCGGTATCGGTATTGCCGGTCACCGATCAGCGGGTGGTTATACACTTAAACCCAGACGACATAGAGCTTATTGAATCGGTTTACAGCGAGTCTGAGCTGAAAGAAAAAGGCTGGTTGCTGAACAAAGACGAGTTACTTGAACGCGGTGGTTGTCGTGTGACGACTGAGAGCTCGACCATAGATTACAGTTTAGAAACGCGTATGGAAGATGTTTTCAGCCGCGTTAAGGGGTAACCGATGGGCGCATCAGAGACACTGATTCAAGAACTTCGAAAAAAGCGTCAGCGCATTGAAAAGCCGTCGGTGGCGGTATCGGGCTATTTAACTCGCGTTGTGGGGCTAATGTTTGAAGCTGTTGGTTGTCGTGCGCCTGTGGGCTCCAGCGTTGCGGTGGAAGCCGCCGGTGGCGACATTGAGGCCGAAGTGGTGGGCTTTGAAGGTAACATTAGTTATTTAATGCCCACGGAAGACGCCTTAGGTGTCGTGCCAGGCGCCCGCGTTCGTCCCTTAAGCCGCAAGAATCAACTCCCCTTAGGCATGGAATTACTCGGACGAGTTATTGACGCCCGCGGTGAACCTCTCGACGGCAAAGGTCCTGTTTTTTCTGATGGGAAAACCTACCGTAGTAAACCCATGAACCCATTGAATCGCCGCCAGGTAAAACAACCACTGGATGTTGGTGTGACCGCAATTAATGCCTGCTTAACCGTCGGACAGGGGCAGCGTATGGGTCTGTTTGCCGGCAGTGGCGTCGGCAAAAGTGTGTTGCTTGGCATGATGACCCGAGGCACAAACGCTGACGTTATTGTTGTTGGTCTGATTGGTGAACGGGGTCGTGAGGTCAAAGAATTTATTGAAGAAATACTGGGTGAGGAAGGTTTGGAAAAAGCGGTGGTTATCGCCGCTCCTGCTGACCAGTCACCGCTTATTCGTTTGCGTGGCTGTGAAACGGCCGCGCAAGTAGCGGAGTATTTCCGCGACCAGGGCTTAAACGTTTTGCTGCTAATGGACTCACTCACTCGTTACGCCATGGCACAACGTGAAATTGCTCTAGCGGTTGGTGAGCCCCCGGCAACCAAAGGTTATCCGCCTTCTGTATTTGCCAAATTGCCCGCACTGGTTGAACGCGCTGGTAATGGCGGCGACGGACAAGGCTCTGTTACCGCGTTTTACACCGGTTTAACCGAAGGCGACGACTTACAAGATCCGATTGCGGACTCAGCGCGCGCAATTCTTGATGGGCACATCGTTTTAAACCGTGAGTTGGCTGATTCAGGTCATTATCCTGCCATCGATGTTGAAGCCTCCATTAGCCGTGTCATGCCGCAAGTGGTTTCTGAAGAGCACATGAAACAAGCCATTCAGGTGCGTCAGTGGTATTCAAATTATCGCCGCAATCGAGATCTCATTTCCATTGGTGCTTATACCCGAGGAAGCGACCCCGCCATTGATCAAGCCATCGCAATGCAGCCTAAAGTTGCGCAGTTTCTGCAGCAACCGATGAAACAAGTGGTGAGCTACGATGAGAGCTTGCTTCAGCTGAACCAGTTAATCAATCCAAACCAGCAGCAATCAGCAAGTGGTTAAGTAAATGGCAGAGTTAAGCCAGCTGAAAATGCTGTTGGATTTAGAGCAGCAACGCGAAGATAAAACCGCAAAAGACTTTGCTGAAGTGCAACGACAGGTTCAGGACAATCAAATGCGCCTGGATGGCATGTCAAAATATCGACTCGACTATTTAAATCAGTTGCAGCAACGCGGCCAGGGCGGCATTCAGTCGATGCAGGTCAGTCAATACCATGCCTTTGTCGGCAAGCTGGATGAAGGGGTGGAGCAGCTGCATCACGAAGTGGTTAAGTTGCAACAGGTGCTGGCGCAACGAAAGGAGCGCTGGCTGGCGCAAAGACGTAAGCGAGAGTCAATAGAGCACTTAATTAAAGAGAAAGAAAAGCGCGAGCAAAAAGCTCAGGCGCGTAAAGAGCAAAAGAACTTGGATGACTTTTCCAGTCAACGCTTTATTCGAGACAAAAAGTTCTGACAGAAATAGTTGGAACGCTTCTTGCTTTGCTATTAGCAAGTCAGTTATTCAGGACATGAAACTATGCAACAGCTGCTGAATTTAACAGAATCAACGGAAAACTTTGTCCGCACCGGCGGCAAGTCGGGTGGTAAGGCGTTAGGAAAAGAACTTTCTCTTGGCGCAGGCGATAGCGCTGAAGGTGAATTCTCCCGTTTGATGATGCAACAAACCGAAAAAGGCAAAGAGTTTCAGAAAGTTAAGCTGATGCCAGAGCAACCCACGATTAAAAAAGACATTGACGGTGAAGGCCGTCGAAATGTTGGCGGGCCGGTGGAAAGTAATCTATTTGAGTTACTGCAGGAAATGCAGCAGCAGATGGCCGAAGTGTCGAGTGAAGAGGGAGAGGCAGAATTATCGGCCGATGAGGTTGCTGCGGTAGTCAATATTGATGAAACGCAGTTGGAGAAAACCGATGATATCGAGCTGAGCGACGCTGACCTTAAGGAATTACTGGCTGTATTTGTGGATAAGCTCAGCCGTCAACAAGGTGAGCAAAAAGAGCTTTCTGCTGAACAGCGGCAAAGTCTTGCCGACAGTATGCTGTCAAAAATGACCGACGAGCAGAAACAGCAGTTTATTGAACAATTAAATGCGCTATCTAAAGGCGGCGTTGATGCCGCCGACCAAAAGTTTATTGTGCAACTGCTTGAACCGATGATACCGAAATCAGACGCCGATAAAGTATTAGTAGGTCAAAAATCCGATAAACAGGTAGACGGTAAACAACTATCACAGGCGTTGTTGGCTGCGTTGCGCGAGGTGGCCCCGGAATCAAAACCTGAGTCACAAAAAGCGTCTGATCCTGCGCAGCTAATGAAGCAACTCGAAGCTCAATTGACGGCGCTTAAAGAGAATAGCAACACGGATACTAAGGCGCTTACAGGTAAAGAACGTGGCAAATTGGAACAATTAATGGCAGAGCTTCGTCAGTTAATGGCAGGAGCGTCTGACAATAAAGAATCACTGACGAAAGAACAGGCGACTAAAGCAGAGCAGTTTATTGCCGATTTAAGGCAAACACTGAAACAAAATAGTGATAAGTCATCGGCGGCAGGAGCTTCGACTGATGCGAAGCCTGGTAAAGCTGAGTTTGCAATAAGTGCGACAGACTCAAACAAAGGTCAAAGCGAGTCCAGGGCCGAGCAGTTAGCGAAAGCGGATAAAAATATTAAGGCTGAGTTTGCCGCTGACGGTCAGATAAAAGGCGATAAAGCGTTGAAGTCTGACGGTGAGTCCGCGACTAAAACGGCCGAAAATGCCCAGGTGAATCAAGCGTTCAGAAACACCGTCGATGCGTTGTCTGATGCCGGAGCAGCAAAAGTAATACAGGGGCAAATGGTGTCGACGACTCAAGGCACTGTAGCAGCATCAGAAAGCAGCTCGACGAATACTTTGCAGGCACTGCAAAGGCCGTTAGATTTGCAGCAGACCGAAGCGTCACAAAAACTGCAAGAGCGCATCAATATTATGATGAGCAAAAATATTCAGCGGGCTGATATACGGCTTGACCCGCCTGAGCTTGGCAACGTACAAATACGAGTGAATGTGAGCGGTGAGCAGACAACTGTTCAGTTCCAGGTACAAAACGCGCAAGCCCGTGAAGCGATAGAGTCGGCCATGCCGCGTTTGCGGGAAATGATGGAACAGCAAGGCCTGAACTTAGCGGATACTCAGGTCGGTGAGCAGGCTAGGGATGGTAGTGGTACAGGCGACGGTGAAAATGCCTCAGGATCGGAAGCTGAACACTGGACGCAGGAGTCGGAAATTGCCTTGCAGGATGGTCAGGTTGTGACTGATGGCCGCGTGGATTTTTACGTATAACGGTGACGTTGGAGGCCTATTCAGGCTATAGTAACAACATAAAGACCGATATAGCGTTGACCCAAGGAAAGCAAGATGGCTGAAGACAATAATACAGAGCAAAACGAAGAGCAGGAAGGCAAAGGCGGTAAGAAGAAAAAGCTGATACTGTTCGGCGTTATTGGCTTGGTACTGATTTCTACAGTTGTATTGGTCCTGTGGCTCTTTGGCGGAACTTCGTCGAATGAACAAGCGCCAGAGCAAACGAGCAGAGACTTCGAGAGTGCGTCAGCCCCGGAAATAGGCAATGCGCTTTATGTTGGTATGCCGCGTCCATTTGTGTTTATTGTACCTGGAGACTCAAGAGAGAGGACGGTGCAGATAAAGGCGCAGTTAATGGTACGGGGTGAGGAAAAGGAAGAGTTGGCGAAAAAACATATCCCGTTGATTGAAGGCACGTTACATGAAGTGTTCTCATCATCAACAGCAGACCGATTAAAAACGGCGGAAGGCAAAGGACAATTGCGCGAATTAGCGTTAACGGAAGTGCGAGATGCACTTCAGGAAGTGACTGGGAAGCCCGTCGTCGAACAAGTTTTATTTACCAGTTTGGTAATGCAATAAGTGAGCAACTATGGCTGTGAGCGACTTACTATCACAAGACGAAATTGACGCACTCTTACACGGCGTTGACGACGTAGAAGAAGAGGATTCGGAGGGGCAAGAAGCCTCGGCGGATGCGCTCGACTATGACTTTTCGTCGCAAGATCGAATTGTTCGTGGGCGTATGCCAACTCTCGAAATCGTTAATGAACGGTTCGCTCGTCATATGCGCGTAAGCTTATTCAATATGATGCGTCGCACTGCCGAGGTCTCCATTAACGGTGTGCAAATGATTAAATTCGGCGAGTATGTGCATACACTGTTTGTTCCAACGAGTTTGAACATGGTGCGTTTTCGTCCGCTTAAAGGTACTGCGCTGATAACTATGGAAGCTCGCCTGGTCTTTATTCTGGTCGACAATTTCTTCGGTGGCGATGGCCGTTATCATGCAAAAATAGAAGGTCGTGAGTTTACGCCGACGGAACGCCGTATTATTCAAATGCTGCTGAAATTGGTCTTTGAGGACTATAAAGAAGCTTGGGCTCCGGTCATGGATGTCGGCTTTGAGTATCTGGATTCAGAAGTAAACCCGGCCATGGCTAACATTGTGAGTCCGACAGAAGTTATTGTCATAAGCTCGTTCCATATTGAGCTTGATGGTGGCGGTGGTGACTTCCATATTGCCTTACCGTACTCCATGCTTGAGCCTATCCGAGAACTGCTAGATGCAGGTGTTCAGTCGGATAAAGAAGATACCGATATGCGCTGGAGCAAAGCGCTGCGTGATGAAATTATGGACGTTCCCGTTGAAATGATTGCCAAATTGGCGGAAACCGAAATGTCGCTACGGGAAGTTATGGACTTGCAGGAAGGCGACGTTATTCCTCTGGAAGTGCCGGATGACTTAACCGTTCTGATAGAAGACTTACCGACGTTCCATGCGAAGATGGGGCGCTCAAGAGACAATGTGGCGTTGAAAATTTCCGACAAAATTAAACGTCCGGAAACCGTCAAATCTGATATTCACATGTTGACGCGTGGTGGTCGTCGAATAGGCGGAGATGCTGAGCTTCAACAGTTAGAAGAAGACATCGATTTATAATAATTGCTGCTTAGAAAGTGAGGTTGCAAAATGAGTAACGACGATAAAGATATGGATGACTGGGAAGCAGCAATGGCTGAACAGGCAGCTGCAGAAGATGAAGAGTCTTCAGAAGGCGATGCACCGGAAAGCGAAAAGCCAAGTAATGCCAGTCATTCAGGCATGGACAACGTGCAAACCGCAGAGCTGGAAGAGCTTAACGAAGATGCGCCGGTTTGTGAAGAAGAGAAGCGTAAACTGGATGCAATTCTTGATATTCCGGTCACTATTTCAATGGAAGTAGGGCGTAGCCAAATAAGCATTCGTAACTTACTTCAGCTGAATCAGGGCTCTGTTGTTGAATTAGAGCGTGTCGCTGGGGAACCTTTGGATGTTTTGGTGAACGGTACCTTGATTGCGCACGGCGAAGTGGTTGTTGTTAATGATAAATTCGGGATACGATTAACCGATGTTATTAGTCAAATTGAGCGTATTCGCAAGCTTCGTTAGTTTGCTGGCGCTGCCGGTGACGGTACTTGCCCAAACCGAGCAAAAAGCAATAGTGTCCGGTAATGATATAGGCGCCATGGTATTGGCGCTTTTTGCCGTTTTAGTGGTCATTGTTGTATTGGCGTCACTGTTAAAACGGTTTAACCTGAAATTTCAGGGCGCTTCGGGTATGAAAGTGCTAAGTAGCGTGTCCTTAGGCGCCAAAGAGCGCTTGATCATTGTCGATGTTGGGGGCGAAAAACTGTTGTTAGGTGTTACCCAGCAGCGCATTGACTGTTTAAAAGAACTACCGTCCGATATCAACCTGGAAGGAAAACAAGAACAATGAACCGCTGGTGGTATCTCATATTATTTACGGCGTTTTTGCTGATACCTGAGCAAGCTTTAGCCTGGCAGGATCTTTCCGCGGTGACCGTCAAAACTAATCCTGACGGCACTCAGGAGTACTCAGTAACGCTGCAAATTCTCGCTATAATGACCGCGCTGACGTTTATACCGGCAATGGTCATTATGATGACGTCCTTCACCCGAATCATTATTGTTCTGGCGATACTTCGTCAGGCTATAGGCTTGCAACAGTCTCCGTCGAATCAGGTGTTATTGGGTATTGCATTGTTTTTAAGTTTTTTCATTATGTCGCCGGTGCTGAACGAAATTAATGACAAGGCATTACAGCCTTATCTGAACGAAGAAATTCAGTCACTCGAAGCGGTGGACCGTGCTAAAGCGCCGCTGAAAGCTTTTATGTTGGCACAAACGCGATTGAGTGATTTAGAAACCTTTATCGATATTTCCGGGGAGGAAGGCATTGAAGCGCCAGAAGACGTGCCTATGTCTATTTTAATTCCGTCGTTTATTACTTCTGAACTAAAAACGGCATTTCAGATCGGTTTCATGCTGTTTATTCCATTCCTAATCATCGACTTAGTGGTCGCCAGTGTTCTTATGGCCATGGGTATGATGATGTTATCGCCAATGATTGTGTCACTGCCCTTTAAACTTATGTTATTTGTATTGGTTGATGGCTGGAGTCTGACTATGAGTACGTTGGCCGGAAGTTTTGGGGTTTAGGAGGGCGTATGTCACCAGAAATGTTTTTGGATATTTTTCAGGAAGCACTGAAAACCATCGTTATTATGGTGGCATTTATTATTTTGCCAGGGCTTTTGGTTGGTTTGGTGGTCGCCGTTTTCCAGGCGGCAACATCGATTAACGAACAAACCTTAAGTTTCTTACCTCGTTTACTAGTGACGCTTGCTGTTATCGGTCTCGGAGGGCACTTCCTGACTGAAACAGTGATGGATTTTACCATCGAAATGTTTAACCGGATCCCTGAAGTGGTTGGCTAATGGATCTGGTCACTTCTGTCGTTCTGGAGTGGCTGGAGCAACATCTCTGGCCGTTAACACGGGTCTCCGCCATGATAGGCAGTATGGCGCTATTTTCCGGCACTCTGGTTAACGCGCGTATTAAAGTTTTCCTGTCGTTAGCCATCATACTGGCGGTTTCCCCTGCATTACCTGAGGTGTCGACTGGTGTTGAAATGACATCAGTGGGTGGCTTTTTAGTGACCGCACAACAAGTGGTTATTGGCGTAGCCTTGGGGTTGGTATCGCTGCTTTTTCTGCAAATATTCGTGCTTGGTGGTCAGGTCATTGCGATGCAGATTGGTTTGGGTTTTGCCTCGATGGTGGATCCAACCAATGGTCAGCAAGTACCGGTTATTGCACAGTTTTTCTTGATGCTTGCGAGTTTGGTTTTTCTGGCTTTCGATGGTCATTTACTGATGATCCACATGATCATGGCCAGCTTCGATGCTATTCCCGTAGGCATGACAGGGCTGGATGCTGATGCATTTATGGCAATAGCGGAATATGGTTCCGTTATGTTTTCAGCAGCCCTGGCCGCTATGCTTTCTGGTGTTATTGCGATACTGCTGATTAACCTCAGCTTTGGCGTAATGACAAGAGCAGCGCCGCAGCTTAATATTTTCGCAATAGGCTTTCCAATTACTATGGTAAGTGGCTTAGTCGTACTATGGCTCACCATGGGCGGCTTTATTTTCCATTTTGAAAACCAATGGCAACGTGCAATTGACGTGATGTGCACAGTTATTGGCTCTCAGTGTAGCTAGACTCCGGGATAAGGTAGAGAGTAATGGCAGAGACTGATCAGGAACGCACAGAAGACCCCACGGAGCGACGAAAACAGCAGGCCCGCGAGAAGGGCCAGGTTGCGCGCTCCAAAGAAATGGGTACGGCGTTTGTACTGGTGAGCGCCGCCATTGCTTTTATGTGGTTTGGGGACTGGCTGTATGAGGGCGCCCGCAGCGTCTTCCAAACGATGTTTACTATCGATCGTCAGCAGGCCTTTGATACCACCAAAATTTACGAAGCCTTTGGTATTGCCTTCGGCTTTATCATGTGGCCGGTACTGATTATTTTCGCCTTTGTTTTAGTGGCGACCTTTTTCGGGAACAGCTGGCTGGGTGGTATTTCCTTCTCGACCAAAGCTATGGCGCCTAAGTTCAGTCGCATGAACCCCCTTAATGGCTTTAAGCGCATGTTCGGTATTCAGGCATTGGTAGAGCTTGTTAAAGCGATAGCTAAGTTCTCAGTTGTTGCCGTTTCGGCATTCTTCTTATTGAAGTGGCAGTTTGTCGACATCCTGCAAATGTCGATGGGCCAAATGCCGAATATGATGGCTCACGCTTTGGATATCTTGCTGTGGATGTTCTTATTACTGTGTTGCTCAATCTTTTTGATTGTGGTGATTGATGCGCCGTTTCAGTTGTGGAAACACAATAAAGACTTGCGCATGACCAAGCAGGAAGTGAAAGACGAGCATAAAGACACAGAGGGGAGTCCGGAAGTCAAAGGTCGTATTCGTCGCTTGCAGATGGAAATGGCGAATCGCCGCATGATGCAGGAAGTGCCTAAAGCCGATGTGGTCGTTACCAACCCGACGCATTATGCGGTGGCGCTAAAGTATGAAGACGGAGGCTCGCAAGCGCCTGTGCTGTTAGCGAAAGGTACTGACGAGACAGCGGCGAAAATTCGTGAAATTGCTTTGGAGTATGATATTCCATTAGTGCAGTCGCCCGCATTGGCGCGCTCTGTTTACCACACTACGGAGCTGGAGAAAGAAATTCCGCAGGGGCTGTTTGTTGCTGTCGCACAAATTCTTGCCTATGTGTATCAGTTGCGCCTGTTTAAGCAAGGTCAGGCGAAACGTCCGAAAAAGCCAGACAGCGAGTCACCAATTCCCGAAGATTTGCGCTACTAACAACGCTGCTATATCATTCGCCACCATTCGTGCCGATGTCGGCAGTGGTTAAATTGGAAGCAGTTATGGCTGAACTTAATTTGTGCCTGGCGCAACTGGACTTTACCGTTGGCGCAATTCACAACAATACCGCATTAATTTTAAAAACCATTCGTGAGCAGGGTCAGCAACACGACATTATCGTGTTCCCTGAGTTGGCCATTACGGGGTACCCGCCAGAAGACTTACTGTTAAGAAACGATTTAAGTCAGGCTGTCGACAACGCCGTGGAGCAAATTAGCGCAGCAGCGTCTGACTGTGTGGTTATTGTCGGACACCCACAGCATGTTGGTGGCGAACTTTTTAATGCCATGTCGGTGCTGCATCGCGGTGAATGCTTATTACGTTACTTCAAGCAGCGTTTACCTAATCATGGTGTGTTTGACGAGCAGCGTTACTTTATTCCGGGTCATGAAAGTCAGGTGTTTGAGTGGCACGGCGTCCGCATTGGCCTACAAATATGTGAAGATTTGTGGCATCCCGAGCCATTACAACGATTGGCTGAAGACGATATTGATTTTGTCTTATCGATAAACGCGTCGCCTTATGAGCTGAATAAGCATGAGCAACGTTTGGGTGTATTGAGACAACGCGTATCGGAGTCGTCTAAGCCCATTGTGTACCTAAATAACTGTGGTGGACAAGACGAGCTGGTCTTCGATGGACATTCTCTTGTGATGGATGACGATGGTCAATTGCTGGCCGAGCTGCCGCATTGTCATACAACGCTAACAAGTTTGAGTTATAAAAACGGGAAACTTCATTGTGAGACCTGTCCTCCACGTGAGTCGCAAAATGACTTAGCCAATGTGTATGACGCTCTGGTTTTAGCAGTTAGAGATTATGTCACGAAAAATGGATTCCCAGGTGTCGTGTTAGGCTTGTCTGGCGGTATTGATTCGGCATTAACCCTGGCTATCGCTGTTGATGCGTTGGGTGCCGATAAAGTTCAGGCCGTGATGATGCCTTTCCGGTATACCTCGGACATGAGTCTTGAAGACGCTGAAAAGCAGGCGCATACGCTTGGCGTTCAATATGACTCCGTGCCTATTGAGCCAATGTTCGATCAGTTCATGCAGCAATTAACGCCGCTTTTTAAAGGCGCGGAAACCGACACAACGGAAGAAAACTTACAATCACGTTGTCGTGGTGTACTGCTTATGGCGCTGTCGAATAAAACCGGATCGTTGGTGCTGACAACGGGTAATAAAAGTGAAATGGCTGTGGGTTATGCAACGCTTTATGGAGATATGTGCGGAGGCTTCGCGCCGATAAAGGATGTGCCTAAATTGTTGGTGTATCAGTTGGCTGAATATCGAAACACATTAGGCGACTGTATCCCTCAGCGAGTGATAGACCGTCCGCCTTCAGCGGAATTAGCGCCGGATCAAGTCGATTCAGACTCGTTGCCTGACTATGGCGATTTAGACCGAATTCTGGCATTGTATGTAGAGAGAGACTGGTCAGTAACGGATATTGTTGCTGCAGGGTTTAGCGAAGAAGATGTTCGCCGGGTGGTTCGATTGGTCGACCTGAACGAATACAAACGGCGACAATCAGCGGTGGGTCCGAAAGTGACACCAAGAAACTTTGGCAAAGATCGCCGTTATCCTATTACCAGTCATTATCGCTATGAGTTGCAACGACAAGGGCAATAGGGAAGCGTTATGAAAAAAGTTGAAGCCATTATAAAGCCTTTCAAACTAGATGACGTGAGAGAAGCGTTATCTGAGGTCGGTATTGCCGGCATGACTGTTTCTGAGGTTAAAGGCTTCGGTCGTCAGAAAGGTCATACTGAACTGTATCGTGGTGCAGAGTATATGGTCGACTTTTTGCCAAAGGTAAAATTAGAAGTAGTCGTTGGCGATGATGATGTCGAGCGGTGTATTGAGGCCATTATGGAGACCGCTCAAACAGGAAAAATTGGCGACGGGAAAATATTTATTACCGATATTGAACGAGTCATTCGCATTCGAACCGGTGAGGAAAATGAAGACGCGGTTTAAACAACCGCGCCTTTCTCATTAATTGCTGACTAACTGATTTCCCGGGAAGTTAGCTCTTAACACTTTCAAAGCGTCTTCGCGTAACTCTGGTAAATCTAACTGATCGTAACTTTCTACCATCATTGCCAGAGCATTTTCCACTTCTGGCGTATCAGAAAAGTGCTCCAGAATGTAACGTCCTCGGTTAGCTGCGGCTAAATAAGCTTGGCGATCCATATAATACTGAGCAACAGCTAATTCTTTTTTCGCCAGACGACTTTTTATAGCGACTAACCGCTTTTTTGCATCGGCGGCGTATTCACTGTCCGGGTATTTGCGAACTAATTCTGCAAAGTCCTTAAACGCTTCTTCAGCCATTGAAGAGTCGCGGTCAGAGCGGTCAACGCCAAACATTGCATGAATACCGTTGTGCTCAGCGCGCTGGTTGACCAGACCACGCATATACATGGCGTAATCAATGTCTTTATGATTCGGATTAAGGCTAATAAAGCGATCAATCGCGGCTAGTGCTTCTTCTGTGTTATCTAACTTGTAGTGCAAGTAAATAAGGTCGAGTTGCACCTGGTGCGCGTAAGGACCAAACGGGAAGCGTCGGTTCAGATTCGACAGCTGCTCTTGAGCTAAATTAAAGTTACCTGCCGCCATACTTTCACGAGCTTGCTCGTAAAGTGACTCAATTTGGGTTTTAGCAACTTGTTGTTCTTCGTCAGGTTGGCTCGAACAACCAACAGCCATAAAGCAAAGAGCTGTGGATAATACAATGTGTCGGCCGAGTTGTTTACTTAACATATTTAGCAGTATTCCCTATATTTTTTTGGCGCTGCACGGGCAAACCGTTACACTAGCATATTCTTGCATTCTAACGCAGCCTTTAAGGCTTTGACAGTCGAAACCGAATATATGAATAAACGTATTGAATTAGAAGCTATTGTTCCTGAGTCATTAACAGGAAAACGATTAGACCAGGCACTTGCTGAGTTGTTCCCGGATTATTCACGCTCTCGTTTAAAAGGGTGGATAACGGAGGAAAAGGTTTCGGTTGATGCCGAGGTCGTTAAAAAACCCCGCGAGAAAGTCGAGACCGGCATGTTAGTGGCCGTGGATGCGGAAATTGAAAGTGAAGAGCGTCACGTTCCGCAGCCGGTAGAGTTGGATATTGTTTATCAAGACGATGACATTTTGGTGATTAATAAGCCAGCAGGGTTGGTCGTTCATCCAGGAGCCGGAGCGCCGGATAGAACTCTGCTCAACGGTTTGTTGCATTATGATCCACAACTCGATTTGGTGCCACGAGCCGGTATTATTCACCGGTTGGACAAGGATACAACCGGGTTGATGGTGGTTGCACGTACGGTGCCTGCGCAGACACAATTAGTGTCGATGATGCAGGCACGTGAAATTACACGCGAGTATGAGGCTGTGTGTAATGGCGTTATGACCGCAGGCGGAATGGTCGACGAGCCTATTGGCCGGCACCCAACTAAACGGACGCACATGGCAGTTGTTCAGTCCGGAAAGCCCGCAGTGACTCATTATCGAGTGTTGGATCGTTATCGAGCCCACACCCTGTTGCGTTTGCGTCTGGAATCAGGACGAACGCATCAAATTCGTGTGCATATGGCACATATCCGACATCCGTTGGTTGGTGATTTGACCTATGGAGGACGACCTCGTCCACCGAAACAAGCCGATGATCAATTCTTACAAACTTTGAGAAATTTTAACCGGCAAGCTTTGCACGCCGCTTCTCTGGGGTTACATCATCCCATTACGGGTGAATGGCTTGAGTTCCACGTTGACCGCCCAGACGACTTCGAACATTTAATTGAAGAGTTGAAGCGTGACGCAAAACGTTTTTCATCCTAACTGGAGGTTGCCTGACAACGTCGGTGTTGCAATTACAACAAGGGCGTTTGGCAATCTGGCGGTCCATGTTGGAGACGATCCTGCTGCCGTACTGTTGAGACGCCGGCGTTTAGAGCGTGAATTGTCGTTACCCCATTCCGTGGTATGGCTGCAGCAACAACATACGAGTAATGTGTTGTCATGGCCATTTAAAACAAGCATAGCGGATGCTGCTTATAGTTCGCAGCCGGGCAGTGTATGTGCAGTATTGACCGCAGACTGTCTGCCTATTCTTATTTGCTCCTCCGATGGAAAAGAAATAGCGGCAATTCATGCTGGATGGCGAGGTTTGGCAGATGGCGTGTTGCAAAAGGCATTAGAAAAGTTCTCTGCAGATCCATCGAGTTTAAGTGTTTGGATAGGTCCAGCGATTGGCCCAGATGCGTTTGAAGTTGGTCAGGATGTTTTCGATGCGTTTGTCTCGATTAACTCTGACGCGAAACCGTTTTTCAAGGCGGCTGGAGCAAAATGGTTAGCGGACTTGCCCGGTATTGCGGAAATGATTTGCCGCCAGTTTGGTATTACTGCTATTACTCAGAGCTATGAATGTACTGTGACCCACTCTGAATTATGGTACTCCTGGCGTAAGGAAAAAGCGGCAGCCCGATTTGCGTCAATTATTTGGCGAAAATAACGGCTAAAAACTTGAAAACGCCCAAAAAGTACCCACATTTAACTCAACGAAAGATTTAAATGAGGTAGTACCATGAGACACGATAAATTTACCAGTAAATTTCAAATGGCGATTGCCGATGCGCAATCTATAGCGCTGGGTCGTGATCACCAATTTATTGAGCCTGTGCACTTAATGCAGGCATTGCTAGACCAGAATGGCGGCTCAGTCCGTCCATTATTTACGATGTTGGGTATCGATATCCCACAATTCAGAGCAAGCTTGTCCAAAGCCTTGGATGCATTGCCGCAAGTGGAAGGTACCGGTGGGGACGTCCAGCTTTCTCAGGCGACTGCACAGTTACTCAATTTGTGCGACAAATACGCACAGAAGCGTAATGATTCTTATATTTCTTCTGAACTCTTTTTGCTAGCCGCAACGGAAGACAAGGGCAAGTTGGGTGAAATATTTAAAGCGCAGGGCATAAAGCGAGATGCGCTGGAAAAAGCGATTAATGATATTCGAGATGGTCAAAAAGTAGATGATCCGAACGCTGAAGAGCAACGCCAGGCTCTCGATAAATATACGATTGATTTAACAGAGCACGCCGAGCAGGGCAAACTTGATCCTGTCATTGGTCGGGACGAAGAAATTCGCCGGACTATCCAGGTGTTACAGCGTCGTACTAAAAACAATCCGGTTCTTATTGGTGAGCCGGGGGTGGGTAAAACCGCGATTGTTGAAGGCTTAGCGCAGCGAATTGTTAACGGAGAAGTGCCCGAAGGGCTGAAACACAAACGTGTATTATCACTGGATTTAGGTTCTCTTTTAGCGGGGGCGAAGTTCCGCGGTGAATTTGAAGAACGATTAAAAGCAGTATTGAACGAGCTGTCGAAAGAAGAAGGCCGAATCATCCTCTTTATTGATGAGCTGCATACTATGGTCGGTGCCGGTAAGGCTGAAGGTGCAATGGACGCAGGTAACATGCTGAAACCGGCGCTTGCGCGTGGCGAACTTCATTGCGTCGGTGCAACAACATTAGATGAATACCGCCAATATATTGAGAAAGACGCCGCTTTAGAACGCCGTTTCCAGAAAGTCTTGGTCGATGAACCAACCGTAGAAGACACCATTGCGATTTTGCGGGGTTTGAAAGAGCGTTATGAGCTGCATCATTCGGTAGAAATCACTGACCCTGCAATCGTTGCAGCAGCGTCTTTGTCGCACCGTTACATCAGTGATCGCAAGCTACCCGATAAAGCCATTGATTTAATTGACGAAGCCGCATCAAGTATCCGTATGCAGATCGACTCTAAACCGGAAGATTTAGATCGGTTAGAGCGTCGCATTATTCAGCTTAAGTTGGAGCGTCAGGCGCTGCAGAAAGAAAAAGACGATGCTAGTAAAAAGCGTTTGGAAACCTTGCATGATGAGTTAGACGACCAAGAACGCAAATACAAAGAGTTAGAGGAAGTCTGGAATACTGAAAAAGCGGCCGTGCAGGGCACTCAGCACATTAAAGCTCAGCTTGAACAAGCGCGTACCGACATGGATATTGCCCGCCGAGCGGGGGACTTAAACCGTATGTCGGAGCTTCAGTATGGGCGTATCCCTGAATTGGAGCGTCAGTTAGACTTGGCTCTGCAGGCCGAAATGCAGGACATGAGCTTGCTGAAAAACCGCGTAACCGACGAAGAGATTGCCGATGTACTGTCGCGTTGGACCGGTATTCCTGTTGCAAGAATGCTTGAGGGTGAGCGTGAAAAACTCATTCATATGGAAGATAACCTGCATAATCGTGTTGTCGGACAAAACGAAGCGGTCGAGGCAGTCGCAAATGCCATTCGTCGTTCGCGCGCGGGCTTGGGTGATCCAAACAGACCTATAGGCTCATTTTTATTCCTGGGTCCAACCGGTGTGGGGAAAACTGAGTTGTCCAAAGCGTTGGCGAATTTTATGTTCGATACAGACGATGCGATGGTTCGAATTGATATGTCTGAGTTTATGGAGAAGCACTCCGTAGCTCGCTTAGTTGGTGCACCTCCGGGTTATGTAGGTTATGAAGAAGGGGGGTATTTAACGGAAGCGGTGCGTCGCAAACCATATTCGGTCATCTTGCTTGACGAAGTGGAGAAAGCCCATCCGGATGTATTCAACATATTGCTTCAGGTGTTGGACGATGGTCGCTTAACAGATGGACAGGGTCGTACGGTCGATTTTAAAAATACCGTGATTATTATGACGTCTAACTTGGGCTCTGATCTCATACAAGAGCATGCGAAAGAGCATACGTACGAGCAAATGAAAGCGGAAGTCATGGAAGTATTGGGACGTCACTTCAGACCTGAGTTTATTAACCGGGTTGATGACACCGTGGTATTCCATCCATTGGGTGAAGCTGAAATACGCTCTATTGCCCAATTCCAGTTACAGCTACTGTTTAAGCGCCTGGAAGAGAAGGACTTTGAGATTGAAGTCGATGATGATGCGTTAGCGCATCTGGCCCGTACAGGGTTTGATCCGGTATTTGGAGCTCGCCCTCTGAAACGAGCGATTCAACATGAACTTGAGAATCCGTTAGCGCAGAAAATCTTATCTGGAGAGATTCAACCTGCTAAACCGATAAAAGTCAGTGTTGAAAATGAAGCGTTAGTGATTAATCAGTAACAGAGACAACAAGGCTCGGGGATTTCCTACCCGAAGCCTTGTTGTGATAACCTGTTCACTTTCTATTAATAACTAAGAGTGTTTTTGCATGAGTAACGATAGTTCAAATACTAACGGCAAACGCCGGGGTATTTACTTACTGCCAAACTTATTCACTACGGCAGGTTTGTTTTCTGGTTTCTATGCCATTGTTGCGTCGATGAACGAGCGTTTTGTCGAAGCAGCCGTTGCGATTTTTATTGCGATGGTTTTTGATGGGCTTGACGGACGTGTCGCCAGAATGACCAATACCGAAAGTGATTTTGGAGCTGAATTTGACAGCATGGCGGATATCGTTTCCTTTGGTATGGCTCCGGCGCTTGTGATGTATAACTATGCACTTGCTGACTTAGGTAAGTTAGGTTGGTTGGCTGCATTTATATTTGTTGCTGGTGGTGCGTTACGACTTGCACGATTTAATACGAATTTAGGCTCTTCTGATAAACGTTACTTTCAGGGGTTAGCTATTCCAAGCGCGGCCGCGATAGTCTCCGGCTTAGTTTGGGTGGGCTCTGAATACGGTATTGAAGGTTCTGATATTGGTGGCATTGCAGCCATTATTACTATTTGTGCTGGCTTATTGATGGTAACAAACTTCCGTTATCACTCTTTTAAAGATGTAGACTGGAAGGGTAAAGTCTCTTTCTTAGTTATATTAGTGATTGTATTGGCTTTCGTTATCGTTGCTACTCAACCATCTTTAGTTTTGTTCTCTATTTTCTTTTTATACGCCTTGTCTGGGCCAGTATTCACCATTAAAAATGTGAAAAAACTGAAGTTAGAGCATGTCGTTGGAGATGACGACGATGATGATGCTGACTTTAACCAAGACGGCGATGTCGATAAGAAACAGAAAAAAGAGTCTGATAAAGACGAATAAGTCATCAAATTGATTATGATCTAGGCAAGTGATCATTTTTCTTAAAAAAGATCTTGAAAGGCCACAAAAGATCTCTATAATTCGCCGCCGTTGTTACGAGATACTCGCTGAGTTGAGTCGGACAACGGCGGTTTTGTCAGCCGGGCAAAAAGTCCTGAAAAAGAGGTTGACGAAATCATCGGGAAGTGTAGAATACGCCTCCCTGCTTCGGAAGAAGCAACGCTCTTTAACAACTATATCAAGCCAAGCAAACTGTGTGGGCACTTACAGAAGTTACGCAAAACAGAAATATGTATTGCAACTTTTGAATGAGTGTTCAGCAAGGTTTCATTAATGAAGCTAAGCAAAAACGCGTAATTCATTGAGTTGATTGAACTACTTTTAATTGAAGAGTTTGATCATGGCTCAGATTGAACGCTGGCGGCAGGCCTAACACATGCAAGTCGAGCGGTAACAGAGAGAAG
>VMHT01160307.1_pt1 | contig 45997 bp, 41 predicted proteins | sample 4693611 | NCBI WGS metagenome assembly VMHT01 (sample SAMN12280063, study PRJNA550983) | marine metagenome | isolation source: seawater sampled from same location over 5 years 0.02-0.2 micron viral filtrate | place: USA: collected off the coast of southern California halfway between the port... ... | reverse complement strand
TTAACTTTGCTTCTAGTTCGGAAATCTTTTGTGATTGTGCCTCTAGGACATCATACTTTTCGTCTGGCACATCAATGTAGTGGTCTTCAAAGAGTTGTTTCAATCCAGAAATGAAGTCTTCTGCAATCTCACCTTTTAATCCTCTTTCGATTGCAAGTTCATTTTCCTTCGTCCATTCTTCCACGACATAGTTGAGATAGTTATCCACTTTCTCAGTCAATCCTTCTTGAGTTTTGACCATATTTTCGTCTAGGTCTTTTCTATAGTCTTCCTCTAATCTTTCTACTTCTTCACGCACTTTTGATTTCACTGCAGCTTCAAATACTGTTGCAGCTTTTCTCTTGAACTCTTCTGAAAGGTCACCCTCTCCGTTCATTAATGCGTCAACGTGTTCTTTAACATTGATATCTTTGACTCTCTTTTCGACTGCTTCTTTCTTTGATTTATCTTCAGCAGACTCTTCTTTATCTCCATGAGCCATTTCGTGGTATCCAGCTTTCATTGCGTCAAAAGTTGCTTTTATAACATCTTTCTTTTCTTTGTGCATACCCATCATCATGTCTTTCATAGCATTTATCATACCGTCTTTAGTCATCTTTTTTTCTTCGTGATGACCTTCAGTTGCAAGAATCTTCATATCTTTTGCCATGACTTTTTCTTCGATACCATGTTTGAATTGTACATCATACCACTCTACATTTCCGTTTTCATCTGGAATTGCGTGTGATTTTAATACTGGTTTACCTTTACCAAACTCTGGGTGTTCTACGAATGTTGCACAGTCGTGAGATTTAGAATGACATAGTTCTCTGATTTCGTCATCTGTATAACCCATTGCAAGAGGTTTAGTATCAGATGAACTTGCAGTACCATCTGCTTTACCTTTATGTTTTTGCATTTTGTCTGGTTTCCCTTCTCCCTTTTGTTGTGCATCTCCACTAACTTCTTTGGAACTCTTTGATGCAGATTTACCTGTAGGAGGTGTTACTTTACTTGGTGTGCTTCCACCGATATCTTCTTCACCTGTTGCACCATCAGCTGGTTTCTTAGGCATTGGTTCGGACTTCATTGCACCTTTAGTTGGAGCATCATGAGCACCCTCTTCTAACTCGGCAATCACTTCTGCTTCCAATTCTTCTATTGATTTATCTAGTTCGTTTGCCATGATGGCTCTCCTTTAAATTGGTCTTTTAGTATAATATATTTATAAATTATAACAACTTGAGGAACTTTGCAAACTCTAACGCATCTTCTTTTGCGTGTCGACTGCGTGTTCTTCTTTCAATTCTACTTTTCATTCTCACTAATTCTGCTTCTACAAGTGAACCATTGTTCCAAACCCAATCTTTTCCTTCCATAATACCTTCTACAAAAGCATTTGGAGCGGAAGGGTCTGCAACAATATCAGCTGCAGTTGCAAGATAAAAATCGTTTCTAACATAGTTCGCACCGTTTTTTTGATTTAAACTACCCATACCTCTTGATGATACACCTAACTTTGCACCGTCTTCCATAAGATTTTCTACAATTTTACCCATAGGTGTTGACAGTATTTTTGCTTCACCAATAAAGTTTTTACCATCTGGATATAAATCTGTAATCATATGAGATGCTCTTTCAAGATTAATGGTTGGGCCTTCTGGGTGACCTAATTCACCAAATGCCCTATTCTCTTTAATTTGTTCTTTGTTATATCTTCTTACTTCTTTTTCTAAAACTTCCATAGGATATATTCTACCATTTCGGTTCTTAATATCAGCTTGCATAAAGATACCTTTTATCTTGTAGTTCTTTTTACCGTTATCTTTTTGTTCGGTAATATATTCTACATCTTGTATCTCTTCTGATATAAGTTTTAGTGTTTCCATATTCCTATCCTACAATCTCTGATACTACTTCTACATGAACACCACCATCACTACCAGCTGTTTCATTTATTGCAGATAATGTGACTGTTACTTCTGCACCGTCTAAGAGAAGTCTATCGTGTTCGTCTAAACTATTTGCGTCTGTGCCGTCAAATACTATTGGGTCACCAGCATTAGCTGCAGTGTCTTGAACAACAAATCCACCTGTTTCTCCTCCAATGTTTTTAAATCTTGAACCATCAGGAACTATGAGTACAGAGGTGTTTGCTCTAAGATATAATCCGTTTGTTGCAGTAACAGCAGTTGCTGTATCTGTATCGGTTACTTTAATGAATACATCTTGTCCACCAAACTCATTAACTCTTAATGCTTGTCCTTTTCCCATTAGACCACAGTCAAGACTGTGAGCGTTGTCATCGCCCATTGTAGATACAGTGATTGTTCCAGCGTGTCTTATTAATTTTATTGCCATTTTACAATCCTAATGTTAATACTTCTTTTTCAAAATATTTCATTATGTCTTTATCAGACACTCGATATTTTTTTGCAACATCTTTTATATTTTTATCAAAAGTATTTAGGAAATCTGAAGGTTTAGAGTCCATTTTTTTAAATAAATCGTCCACAGCCTTACGCATCTTGGGACTTAACTTTTTATATTCCCTAGTTTTTTTATGTTCGTCTTTCTCAAAGAAAGGTATGTAAATTTCGTCAAACCTTTTTGTCATCTTCTGGTTCTGGTATGTGATTATTCACAAACCCCTTTGCGAGTTCTTGTCTTTTTGTTTCTAACGCATCTGTAACTTTGTTACCGATTGCACTTTTAAAAGCATCTTCTGCGTCTAGGTTACTACCTCTTGCTAACGCATCTACAAAATCTTTACTACTCATTTATTTATCCTCCTCTGGTGGTTCTTCACCTTTTAGTTTTGCAACATCATCTGCTGGTATTGGAGCACCATCAATTGATGGATATCTTGTAATACCATCAGTGCCATCTGGAACATCAACTCCACCCTCGTCTGGGTCAAGTCCAGCTTCTTTATTAATTTGTCTTTGCATATCTTCAATTTCTAAGTCAGTAAGTCTAAGCACATTGTTCTGCACCCATTTCTTACTGAAGAATGTTCCGACATATGACTCTATAGTTTGAAGTGTTTGCAATTTGTTTTCCATAAGTTCTGCTTCTTTTAGTTCGGTAAAGTGTCCGTCCTGTAAGAAATCATACTGAATAAGTTCTTTGATATTATGAAACTCTTCTAGTGTCATTATGCCTTTTAATATTAACTGTGTTTTTAACATATCAGTAAATACTGGTGTAAACTTCTTTCTTAATCTTTGTACAAACTTTGTAAATTTAAGTTCATCTCTTGTAATTTCTGTTGACCTACCAAGTGAAAAGTTTTGTTCAGCCTCTAGTCTTGAGATAGGAACATTCAATGAACGATATAGTTTTCTTTGAAAATAAGTTATATCATCTATCTCACCAAGATTAGAACCGCCTGGTAGTGTAGTGATTTCTGTTCCTCTACCACCTTCTCTTCTTGGTAACCAGAAATCTTCTAACATTGACATATGGTTTCGGTCATCTCTGATTTCACCAGTAGATGCATCATACACTAATTTGTTACGATAACGATTCATAACATCTTTCAGATATTGTTCTGCTTTAATTTTTGGTAGATTACCAACGTCAATGTAGAATATTCTTCTTTCTGGAGCTCTGGAGATACGATAGATAACTAATGCGTCCTCTATCATTCTTAACTGATTAACAGGTTTGATAGCTTTGTGTAAATAAGATAACACATTACCTTTATTTTGGTCTACCAAACCAGATGGACAATAGGTGATACTGTCAGGTGATATTTTCAATCCTTCATTAGAACCAGAACCATATCCACCACTAAACATACCTTTGTCGTTGTAAATATAATATTCATTTGTTTTTTTAACAAGTTCTAAACTTGTGCCTTTTTTAATATCTTTATCAACTTCTCTAACTTTTTTAATTTTTCGTGGGTCGATATATCGTACTTCTTGAATACCCATTTTAGGATTTTTTGTATTGATTACTTTGTGATAAAATAATCGTCCATCAACATACCATCTACGAAAGATATCATGACCTTTTGTATCAAAGTCTAATAATCGAAGAACGTGGTCAAATTCTTTTTCAATTGCTTTTTTAATTTTCATTGGATAAGGAAGTTGGTCAAGAACTACTTGAACTGCTTGAGCTCTTTCATTTGCAACGATACCTTCGTTTACGATATCTTCAATCGCACTATCGCATTCTGGTTGTTGTGCAATATCTCTGTACCTACGAATGAGGTCAGACTCAGTTCTTTCTCTTCCGTCAGTGTCTAGGATTTGACCAAAGAAACCTCCACCAGCTACATCAATCGTGCCGTCTTGTTCAGACGGCAGAGTGAATTTTTCTTTGTTCTTATCATCTTGTATTCGTGTAAAACGAAACCCAAAAAGGTCAGCCATTATAAAACTCCTACTGTTTGTGTAATACTATTTAGTAGGTTAAAAACTAACACCTGATGGTTCAAAGTGTTGGTATCTCCATGTCACTTCAAATTCTTCAATTGCAGTAGCTTCATCTGTTGTTAAATCAATCTGTGCAACTGTTAGAGGATACGCACTTCTAAAAATATAAGTCTTTAGAATTGTATCATCTCTATCTAATTGTTCTACAAATAAATCTGTCTGATAATCAGCAGAGTTTACAGTACCAGTATTATTAGCATAATCATTAATTCCATTTTGCCATCTCTCCATTGCATTTCTTACCATAAAATCAGTGTCATTATAGAAAGTTGTTGACCAAGCATCTGGAGCAGGTCTATCACCAGAAACATAAATGTTTCTACCTCTGAATGGTACAGCAATTTCACCAAGTGTTGATGCTGGTAAGTTAGAACCTTTAACAAGGAATGATGCTCTTCTCACATCTAAACCTATTGCAATGCCTGGAGGTGGAGTAATGGTAACCCTAAACTGGTTAGCTCTTGCACCACCACCGATTAAATTTGCTTTAAAATCATCTATGTTTGCCATGATTAACCTCCTACCTCACTAAACGATACGCCTGTTCGTGTTGCGATAAAGTTCAGTGTTATAAAATTAATTGACCTAGCAGGCTTAACAAAAATGTCTGCAATAAATTCGTTTCTGTCTATGACTTCTCCAGTATTGTTTGTCCCATCTGCGACAACACTAAAGTCTTGAATACCTCTACGACCTTGAACATCTCTTAAGAAAGGCTCGACTAGGTTTCTAAATTGTGCTCTTGTAAATTCATCATTGAACTCAAAGAGTTGGAACTTAGATGCAGTTGCAATTGCTTTTTCTAGAACTAAGAATAATCTTCTTACATTAATTCTATCAAATGCACTTGGTTTACTTAATGCAGTCTTATCTCCAAATAGTGTTACACCTTGGCCTGGGAAGTTAACAACTGGGTTAACCCTTGCACGATATAATCTATCTCTTTCTGCTTTCTTTGGATTGTAAGACAATTTAATTGCGTTTCTTACTCCACCCCTGTTATATCCAGCAGGTGAGAACCAAGCATCTGCAACATTGTCTGTGTTTGCACATAAACCAGCAGTATCTCCGTTCATTGGTACAAATCTGAATACATCATTGTACTTGTCGTATTGATATTTGTATGAACTGTCAAACACCACATAAGATGATGAAGGACATAAATCAAACGCTTCTACGACATTGTCTGTGGCTGTATTTGAACTTGATACACCTACAGTTGCAGAACGATAGGGTGATACTAACGCAATACAATCTCTTCTTTTTTCTACAAGTGCAGTCAACATTGTAACGTGAGTATCTTGTGAAGATGCAGTGTCACCAGCTCCTCCACCTTTACCACCTAATACAAGATTGATATCTTCTGACTCTGTATCTTCAAACTTACCGTAAGCAGTTTCTAACTCACCAGCTGTTACTGCGTAGTCATCTGTTCCTCCAGCAAGTTCTGATTTAGTCGGTGTGTTTAATGCAGAGTAAGCACTTGTTCCACTTTCCATTTCGATTGAACCAGCACTTCCAGTTCCATCTTCAAGTGATATTTTATCACCAGCATCTGATGAACCGTCAGTTGAGTTTAAGACAATGTTACCTGTTGTTGCATCAATGTCTGTGCCCCAGTTTACACCAGCACTGTTGTGGTCTGTCCAGTATACAAATTGTGATTGTTTTCTGATTACATAAGGATAATAGATGCTGTCACCTTGTGGTGATTTTGCATTTATATTCTTTGATAAGTTTGGATAAGTTTCTAATACACCATTTGTTCTATTTCCGTTTGCGTCTACATCAAACCCAGATTGTTCACCTGTGTAATCGTAAACAACAATATGCATCTCATCATTAGTTCCTCTGCCTCTTTCTGTTGCATAAGAGGAAGTGCCTGGAGCACCATCAAACAAGTCATAAAATCTCCATCTTCTTCTAATGTTTGTTCCAGATGCAACAGCATTCTGTAATCCAGCACCATTTACATCATCTAATAATTTTATTGTGATTGTGTTATCAGATGTGTTTACTGTTGTTGTTTCGTATTCGATATTACCTGTTTCACCAAAGTTTACAATATCTCCTACACCAAATACTGATGCGTCTGTTACTGATATAATTGTTTGACCAGCAGCTTCTGTACCAGATGTTGTGGTTACAGCAGTTTGCTCGTATGCAGTTGCACTCGCACATATTGAAACACCTATTGCATTTCCATGTGTACCAGCTGTTCTTGCGACCCACTCTCCGACTGATGCTTGACCATTGTCAAAGTCATTATCATAGTGGTCATCATCTCTGATTAAAAGTCCAGCACCGTTTGCAGTTGCGTTTACTATACCAGATTCGCATCTAACTACTTTAAGTGCGTCAGTGTATCCAAGAAAGTTGGCTGCAGTAAAAAAGTTCTCGAATTGATTACTGTCATTTTGAGGTCTTCCAAAAATCTGTATCAATTCTTCCTCTGAAGTTATGTTTACTATTGAACCAACAGGCCCTTTCTCAAATGCACTTGCAATAGCACCTATTGAAGTAGCAACGGCAGGAACAACATTCGTTAAGTCAATCTCTCTAACTCTAACGCCTGGGGAAACTAAAAATGACATATGTTTTCTCCTCTTGTATCCTCTTTGTTAATTTTACTTTTATTTAGGAAATTTTATATTTGTAAACCCTTTTTTATATTCCAGTTGTTTATAAATAAAATCATGGGAAACGCACACTATAAAAAGTATAAAGAAACAATTAAAAAGGTTGCAAGACGTAACTATCGCAAGAGGGTCAAGTGGTTAAATGATTTTCTTGCAGATAAATATTGTGTGCATTGTAAAGAGAGTGAAACCGTTTGTCTTAAGTTTTATCCTCATGATTTAGCTATCAGAAGAAAGGTAAAGAGAGTAGGTATAAACGAAGAAAGTCAAGTGGAGATAAAAGAACTCATTAATAGTTCTAAGATTGTTTGTAGGAACTGTTGGGTTAAATTAGATAATGACCTTATTGAGTTTGATACATTTTAGTTTCACACTCTTCCATAATCTTTCTTCTCTCCTCATCTGTATAATGTAACCATTCTTCTATCTGTTTCTCTGTTCTGAAACAGCCAACACACTCACCATCTATGACAGTGCAAACATTTATGCAAGGACTCTCAATCACCAGTTTGTATCGTGTTTTCTAACAACAGGATTCCATTTAGTACCGTACTCATCTACAGCAGTCCCTACATTTTCTTCTTCTAATCCGTTGACTACAAATCCAAAAGGTGCCATATCTTGTTCTATTTGATTTTGTTGGTCTTTATACATTTGAACTCTTATGTCGTTATCTGTTAATTCTTTAAAATATGTCTGGTCAGTTGCCCATGCGAATAATACACAACACATGACTAAGTCGTCATTGCAACCTTCTTCTGCTTGGTAGGAACTACCATGTACAATGTAAGTAGATAACTCATTGATAATATCAAAATCTTCTATAATTATCTTATCACTTTCTACTAATTGTTTTAGATTAGAACAACCGATTGTCTTCACTGCTTTTGTTGTTCGTACACCTAACTGTGCTTTACCACCAGAGAAACCACTACCCATCACTTGTCCAGCCCTACCACGCATAGATGCCATAATCAGATTATCATATTCCATATCAAATTGTAAATTGTTTGCAACTTGTTCACCTATATCATTTACCTCTACTAATACAAATGATTGATTATATGCTCTTGCAATCTGATATATCTTTTGTGGAAAGAGTAAAGGTTTTATCTCATTGTCTTTAAAACTTGCGACCACACGATAAGGGACTTCTGTGATATCAAACATTACAAATGCAGAGTTGTCGTTCTTAGTACCTCGTGCAACATCAGCAGTTAACATATAGGTGTGGTCTTTCTGTGGTTTCTCATACACAGTTAAACCAGCATTCTTTTGTAAGTGTTGTTTATATGTTAATACTCTAAGTTTAGATGAGTTGATAAGTGTATTGACAGAACCTAAGAACTCACACTCAAATTCTGTTTGGAACTGTTGTTCACTTGTGTTTGCGATTGTTTCTTTTTTCCATTTATCATCACGGCCTGGTACTTCACTCCAATGAACTTCAATAGGAATGTAACTATTTCTTTTTTCTTCTGCATCTGTCCATAGTTTATAAAACATATTCATACCATGTGGTGTTGAAACGATAATAACTTTTGTAGATTTACCAGATGAAATTGTAGGATACACAGAACTAAAAAACTGTTCTGCAACATTTGAAGGAACATACGCAAACTCGTCCAAGAATATGATGTTGTATGAACCACCTCTGACTGCACTTGCAGATGTTGATGATGCAAGTATCTTAGAACCATTCTCTAGTTCTAGTGAACCTTTATTCCAAGACATCACTCCTTGTTGTAACCACTTTGGTAAGTTTTCGTATGCAAGTTGTAGTCGTCCTAGTAAATCTCTTGCAGTTGCAGCCTTGTTTGCAAGGATAGCTATGTTGACACTTGGATTAAATAATGCATAATGTAGGAGGTAGGAAATCATAATCGTGGACTTACCAGACTGTCTAGGTAACTTACAGATTGTAAAACGATTTTTATGGAATGTACCAATCATTTCTTTTTGAAATGGATACATCTTGAATTGTATCAAACCTTCATCAAGAGAAATAATCTTGACATAGTTCTCAATAAAATACTGAGGGTCGTCCATACATCTTTTATATTCAAGAAGTTGTTCCTCTGTCCATTCTACTTTGACATTTGCTTTCTTGAGGTTTGGATTACCTAGATAATTATTGTCCATTCTTCTTACCCTTTAACAACTTCTGTAACTCAGCAGTTGAACCAACATATAACGCATTGGTTACATTCTTCGGTGCGTTACTTGGAACTTCTTTTAATCTCTTCATCTTCTCTTGCAGTTCACCAAGTTTCTCTGTAACTTCTGCAACTTGTTTGATTAGATTACCAGCTACTTCGTATGTTCTAGGGTGTTCACTTTCTCTTGCGATTTCTAGAATACCATCTATCGCATCTGTACCTCTTTCTACTAGATTGTAAAAGTTTTCTCTCTGGTACTTATAATCATTCTCTATATCGTCATTCTCTTTAGGTCTAGGTATAACTTTCTTTTCTACAGGTTCGGACTTTGCAAGTTCTACTGCACCCAATGCTTCATCTATTATGTCTTTTGTTTTACTCATCAGAAAGCATTATTATATTTGAACGGAACATCTGCCCAGGCGCCGTAGATATAACCGTTATTAGCTGTATTATAATTAGCACTAGTGGTTCTTAATTTAAATCCATTACTAAACACGTCCACTGGATAAGCACTACTAGCTACACTAGATGCTTCTAGTGTGTTTGAGTCCCAAAGAATTGTTGAGTCTAAAGGGTTGTTTATATCTCTAGCAGTATCTCTTACTTCCCAGTTTCCTGTGCCGTCTATTTTTTTAATATAAAAATGTCTTGGTCTAAAGCCGGTAAATATGAAGGGCCCGTCAGCATCGCCATTGCCTTCATACTGTCCAAATTTACTGAAGCCTTCTATACCTCTGAATACATAAGCAACATAAGTTCTACCAGTTTGGTTCAGAGAAGTTGAAGGCATGGTAAAGGCCGTACTTGACACAGATGACATATAAGTTGTAGTCTGAGCAGCAGCACTAAGACTCATAAAAACACCTTCTCCTGTACCCATACTTTCTGCAACTGATGAGTCCATAAACATAGTGCCGTCCACATTTGTTCCTGATTTTAAGTGCATCATTATCATTTCAGGCGTTGCACCTAAATTATGACTGACTGCTTGTGTGCTACCATTTCCACTGTACTCAACGATATCAAATCCAGCATCTGTACTTCTTTTCCAACAATACGCAACATATTTTTCTGTGCTTGCATTTACTCTGTGATTTGTGCTGACAGTAAATCCATTACTATTAAATGCTGTTACACAATCAGTTTCATCTTGATAAGGAGCAGCAGTGTCCCATGCGTGAGTTTTTCCTAATCCTGTTACACTATTCATATTTAACCAACTATCATTTACATCACGATTTTTAATTAATATCCAATCAGGTTGAAAATTTAAACCTGTAATACTTTGTGTGCTACCAGTTCCAGTATAAGTAACAACATCAGTATAGTTACTAGGTGGATTATCTTGTGCTGAGTCTAATGCTTCTGCCAAAGGTAAATTAGCTGAGCAGAGTGTGAGATATCCAGATGGTGGCGAATATGCAAATGTACCATGGCCATTCCCATCAGCATTAGTTGATGCTGTCACAGCGCCGTCAAATGTAGAGTCTTGGCCAAAGTTGTATCGGTCTATTCCTCCACCAGCATATCTTGTATGTTGAATTTCTATAGGGACGTTTTGAATACCAGTAGATAATGCGGCTCCAGTTTTACTCGCACCACTTGTAGGGTCACCAGAGTTTTGCCAAGTATTGTTTATACCAAAATACATTGCACCATTATCACAATCTAATGCCATTTGAACTATATCATTTTGACTTACTGCTGTACCATAAGAAGTATCACTACCATTAATTCTTTTATTTCCATTATTAGCTGCAAACATAACTCCTGTTATTCCAGTGCCACCACCGTAATAATCTTCATTTTGTGTATGCGCTTGATTTGATACTGCTATAGCTGGTCTACCGTAACTACTACCACCACCTTGTCCTGCTCTATATTCCCAATACCATTTTCCACTCATAGGAGTAAAGGTTGCTTGATTAGGTTCAAAACTACCACTACCTGGCCCTTTAACATCTAGACCACCTCCTGAATGTTGGTCTGTTGTACTGTAAGGACTCTCATATCTGAGGTCTGCTGTAAATACACAAAAATTTCCACTACTTGCCATATCTATTCTCCAAATGTCGGTGAGTCGGGCCTTTGACGATTTGCCGCTAGGTTTGAAACTGTAAAATCATTATTATTGCCAGAGCTATCATTACCAAAATTACTTGAGTCTTCAAATTTAAGATAAAAGCCTTCATTGCCAAAAGTAAGTCCACTAACAGCTTTAGGCACCCAGACTCCGTTCTTTGTTTCGCCAAAAGAACTTGGGCCAAGTGATTGACCATCACAATAAGCAATTTCTGCCATATATCCATCAAAACCATAATTACCACTGGTATTAGCACCAATTACGAGAGTGGCAGTTGCGTAGTGAAATCTATCCAAATTACCATCAGGATTATTTTGTGTTGTTCTTTCTAATGGCCCGTTACCATTTACATAATATTTAATTCTATCACCTGAACTTTGAGATGTGTCAGTTCTTAAAACAATATTATACCAGCCTGTGGTATCACGATAATAACCTGCTATTCTATCATCACCAGTTGCTGAACCACCACTCGTTCCTTTGTGACCATACCATGCAATCCTATCTCTGTTATTCAAACCACCAGAAGTTCCACCACCAGATTCAAAACCAAATGCAGCTCCTCCACCTTCAACACCTGTCCCTGTACCCATTAACATTTGCCAAACTGTGTTCATTCCATTTTCATAAGTTTCACTTCTTTTAACCCACATAGAAAATGTAAATGCAGTTTGACTGCTGACTGTTCCATAAGTTCTAGATAATCTAGAATTGTTAGTAAAATAAACAGACTGTTCTATCTGATGTGAATAGAACGCACCAGCAGCAGAACTGTATGTCCACTGTGATGAACCGAAAGGGCCTGACATATTATATCTCCTTAACTAAACGCAAGTTGAGGTGTCCCAAGAAGTATTCTATTTGAAGCTGCAACTACATAAGGAACTATATCTGTTGCACTAGCAGTTGCAGTCAATGTTAATCCAGCACCTCCAGCAGTTTCGTAATCTGTTCCTAAAGTGACTGCTCTACTTCCAGTTCCATCTTGAATAAAAACAATAAAACCTGATTGTCCAACTTTTTCTGTGGTTGGGTTTGCAAGTGTTACTGCACCTGTAAGAGTAAGTACAAAGTTCTGATTAGCATCAAAATCTAATGTGACACTTCCAGAATTACTTGTATCTGTATCTGTTTTACCTACGACTGCATTTGTGAATGCTGTAACTGCACCACCTATTTTAAGTTGGTCATCTCCGTCTTCATCATATTCGATTGTTGCATCTTGGTCACTACCAAACTTGATTGCCTTATCATCTGCAATGAATACATCTCCAAATTCTTTGGTTGTAGAACCAATATCTGCACCACCAGATGTGTCTGGTAGTATTGATGTATTTGCATTAAGTGTGTTTAATGTCAAGTCACCCATTTGGAAACTTGCACCATCACTATCAATACTATCTGCTGTAACTGCATCAGTTGCTATCTTTGCAGTGGTCACTGCGTCATCTGCTAGTTTTACACTTGTGATTGCACCAGCGGCCACATCACCAGTTGCGATTGTTGTATCACCTCCTGTTAAGAGATTTGCGAGATTTCTTGCATTACTCATATTTTTCTCCTACCTCTATTTATACTTATGAGAACGAATTATTGTACTTGAAAGGTATATCAGCCCATGCAAAATAAACTACGTTTTTATTGCTTTCGTTCATTTCAGTATTACTGCCTCTAATCTTGAAACCGTTAGATAAAAAATCAACATTAAGAGAGGTAGATGTTGACTCAGTTCCTTCATTAATTCTATGAAATTCGCCTAATGGATTTCCACAGGGGTCAGCTTTTGCATCATCAACAGAATCCCACATATTCCATTGTTCTGAGTAACTTCCATCTGACATTTTTAGCATCATTAATCTTGGTCTAAAGCCTGTATATACAAAAGGCCCATCAGAATTGCCGTTGCCTTTGTACGAGCCAAACTTTTGAAAGCCTTCAATATTATGCCAACAATAAGCAATCATTGCGTGAGAACTTTCATTTGAATCTACACTTGTGTTAACTGTAAAAACACTGCTTGTTGGGGCTGTACCACCTAAATAACCTGTTCCTGTTTCTGCATTATGAGTTTCATCTAAACTAAGAATACTCCCAGCACCTAATGAAGTGTGAAATATTGTCCAACTCCGACCATTCGCATCTCCATCAGAAGATATATCATCACTTCTATTTTTTATCCACATACAATCAGGAGCTGAACTTAGTCCATGCCCTACTGTACCTGATGTTCCTGTGCCTGTCCATGTTACAATTGAGAATCCTAAATCTTGATTTGCTTGTACGGTTGAGGTAATCGTTCCAGATGTGTTTGTTGCAGTCGTTCCAGCATTACATCTCCAATTCCAAGAAATAAATGATGAACCTGTGCCGTTTACTTTGGACTCATTACTTGTTCCAACTGTAAATCCATCAGTGTCAAATGAAACTAAATCTTGTGTAGATGTAGAACCGTCTTCTTCTCTATCATCTTCTGCAAAAATAACTCTAGCTCTTCCTCTACTCGTATCGTGCATTGAATGAGAATATGTATTTGTACCATTTCTCTCTTTAATCCAAGTGAGGTCGGGCTGAAAGCCAAGTCCTGTTATTCCATTTGAAGAAGTTCCATCACCTGAGTATATTAGTGCATTGAAATTTTTTTGTGGGTGATTATCGTCTGTTTCTGCTGGGTCTATACTTGTTCCCACAGATATGTTAGCTGAACATAATGCAACAAAACCTGATGGCGGCGCATATCTAAAATCGCCGAAGCCGTTTCCATCTGCATTACCACCAGCAGTTTCTCTGCCTTGAAATGTAGAATCTTGACCAAAGTTAAAACACCAATCTGGTTGTGCTACAGAGGCACCACCCATGTGAGTTACCACATCATAACAACCAGTCGCACTTAAATCATTGAAAGCATAATTACTATCAGAGGGGTCACTAGCACCATCACTCCCCCACGCATCATTTACTGCAAACCATATTTTTTGATTAGGAACATCAATTGCAACCCCAATAGTCTGACCACTTCTACTGTTGTTATCACTTCCATCTCCAATGTAATTACTTGTAGTGCTTCCTGTTACCTTCTGTGTAGTACGAACAAGTAATGCTCTATAAGAAGTAGTTCCATAGGCTTTTTCATATTTTAAAGTCATCTGATGAGTGTCATAAACTCCAATCCACCCAGTGTCGTGATTGTTTATAATATACATTTCAAAATATACTTTAGGTACACCACCATAACCTACATTAATAGTACAACCAGCCTCATCTTGTGTCGCTTGTCCATTATATTGAAGGTTGCCATTTGTAATCATAGAAGATGCTGAACTTCCCCTTGTATTTAAAGGATTTAAAGTTGCAAAATTTCCACTACTTGCCATTATTCTCTCCTATGAGCCAAATGTTGGGCTATCTAGCACTTGATGGTCAGTGCCCATATTGTTTGCTGTGAAATCATTATCATTTCCTGAACTGTCTTCGCCCAAATCACTTGCGTTTCCAAACTTTAGATGATAGCCATTATTACCGAATGTTAAACCACTTGGGTCTTTGGGTATCCAGACTCCATTTTTAAATTCGCCTACATCTGTATATGAGCCAGAACCATCTAAACATATTATTTCTGCTATATAACCATCATAATAAGAACCACTATTACTTGGACTTCTACCAAAGTTTACAGTATCACCGTTATCTGTAAAACCAAAATCTATTCCTGACCCTTGAGTATTAGTTCCATTTGCGTGCCATACTGAACTATCACTAAATGCACCTAATTGAACACCATTAATGTATATTTTTATTCTATCAGCAGCAGTAGAATCATCTGAATTATATTCCATTATAAAACTTGTCCAACCACTAGGGTCACGAAATCTTCGTTGTGTAGTAAATGATGAAGAACCAGAATTAAATATGAATGGCATAGCATCACTATACCCTGAAGGATTACCTGTATTAAATTCTATTCTAATATCAGTAGGGTCTGCTCCTGCTATTGCTTCATTTGTAGTAGAACCAATATTATTACCTCTTTTAAACCAAAAAGATATTAAACCTACATCTTCATTAGTAGGTGTTCCACTATTGGTACGAGTTAAATAACTACTATCTCCTTCATCAAATCTAGCTGTTTTTTCTATCTGATAATCATAAAAACCAGCAGCACCTTGATTACCACTTGCACCTATTAATAAGTCTTTAGAAAACGGCATTAACTATCCCCAGCGTCTTGAAAGAATGATGAGGTTTCATTAAATCCAAAGTCATCATCTGCACTCGAAGTTGCTGGATTTGGTGTAACCGTATACCTTTGTTCTCTTGTTGGTGCGTTAACCTTTGCATCTGTAAACTGGTCAACCTGAACTGTCTTAATAACTTTATCAGAAGTAACGGGCCCATATAGATAAAATTTAGCAGTAAATGACATTGTATACATGATAGCTCTTCTTTCTTCAAAGTTACCTTGATAACTATCTTCATAACTTACAGAACTTAATATGATAGGGACATCTCTTTTAATACCCATATCAGACATATCATTAATAGTAATTGTGTAGTCTGGTTGAAAGTAAGGAAGTATTTGTTCTACAATCTGTAATGCATCATCAGAGTTTTTTGCCATGACATACAAACTAAAATCTAAATTATATGGAACGGGCATATACTGAACATCTAATTTATTTTTATCAGATGATTTAACCTTCTTGAACTTTTGTACCCTATTTAATTTTCTTACAGGGTCGTAAGCTAAATTTGCAATCTCAAAACCTATTCGTGGTAAAGTAACTGCAACTTTATTTTTTAAGGAAGGGTCATTGTCAAGTCTTGTTAAAAACTTTTGTGCAGGCCCGTATGCAAGAGGAACTTTCATTTTTTGAATGATTGTTCCACTATTGTTTTTTCTTACAATGTTTATGTTGTTAAATATTGTTCCAAATGCGACAACTACTTTTCGCATTGTTTCATGATAGAATTGTTGTCCTAGCATAATTAATCTCCAGCATCACCAAACGGATTTCTTTCCGTAAAGTCTAATATGTTATCATCTTCTGTATCAAACAGTTCGTTTTGCTCCAATGGAGCTGTCTTAGTTGTATTACTATCTCCTACTATATAGGTTTCTTGTAAGAGGTATGCAGTTATACCTGAGTCATCTGAACCAACCTCAAGTGCGATATTTTCACCGACTGATGTTGAGTCATTTTCAAAGAGAACTTTATCACCATCTGTTTCTTCAAGTAACACACCTTCTCCATGAATATTAAAATTTTCAAGTCTAATGTTTTCGTTGACTGCACTTGATTGCTCCATTGTAAACTGATGTGCAAGTGTATCAGTAGATTGATTATCTTCAATCTCATCAATTGCTTCAATACCTGTATCAAGAACTTCTGAACTATACTCATACTGTGAACACTTAAGTTTGTAAATAGGATTATTGTCTAATTGATGAAAAGGTTCATCATGGTCTACAAAGTTTATTTGAAATATTTTTTCTACAATTGGGTGATAAACTAAATCACCTTCTTGTGGTCTGTCTGCATCTGTGGCTGCAGTATCTACAATTAAATAAAACTCATTACCACTTTCTTCTGAAAGTATTCTGCCTTCATTGTCATTTTCTAAAACAATTTTTTCTGCACTCTCATCAAAGATAAAACTTTTTGTAACTGTATTTAATTCAGCAGATAAACTTGATTGGTCTAGTGTTCCTGCTTCTAATAATATAGAACCACTTGAAGAACTATCTGTTGCATCTTCAATTTGAACTTGTCTATCCATTTCTTGAAATCTTTTCTTATGTACAACAAAGGTAATTTCGTTTCGGTTCTCTAAACCAAACTGTGTCATAATCTCTTTGTCACCAGCATAACCCTCACCGTCTTCAATATACATTTCGATTGGGTGTTGGGTATTAAATTTGTTCAGTGCATCTTCACCAAAGATTGTATCAGCTGCAACAGATTGTCTATCCATATAGTAAACATCATGTCCATGTATCTGGATTGCCTCTTTTATTAAATCACTATACAGATTTCTTTCTGACTTAAGTGATGTGAGATTATTTGTGTGAAACGCACTATTGACAGCCATAACATTAACCCATCATATAATCTATAGGTGTTTCAAATGCTAATTGAATTTGTTCCTCTAGTCTTGTAATTTCTTCTTGTGCTTGTGTGTAGATTGTTTCACCGTTCATAGTAACACCACCTAACATTGCAACTCCACTAAACTTAGAAAGGTTTGCACCCCACTGTCTTTTAATTAATGCAGTCACATATCTTTTTAGATAAATGTCATCATAGATATCTGTATAACTTTCTGGGTCAACTTTTCTATAACACTCTATAATTAAAAACTGGTCTGCGTCTATAGCATTTTGAAAATCCATATCAAGATACAATCTATTTTGATGTTGATTAAATCGAATAGGAACTTCACCTACAAGTATATGTGAAAGATAATCTAAGTGACGCATTGTCATTTCATACTGTATAATTGATGTAGATGAAAAATCATACAAGTCGTTTAGTCTTAATTGATATCGTATATCAAACATATTGTTTGTTACTTGATTATCAAATGGGAATATCTGTATGACAGACACGACTGAAGAAGGCATAGGAATAAAGTTTCTACCCTCTAGAAATGACGCAGTTACATTTCCATCTTTTGTATCTGTTGCAGTTGTTGTTTCGTTTGACCTACTTCTTGTGATATCATCTTCTGTAACTTTGTATTTAAGATACATTCTTTCTACACCATCATAGTGATATTGTGCAAAATATTGTAAACCCTCGTCTATCCTGTCCTCTACCTGTGCGTCTGATACATTGATATCAATAACACCAAAACCTAATGCTCTCTTACAATAATCTCTGAAACCATCTCTTGTACTGGGTATTGCCATATTACTTCCTTTTTATTAGTATTTATAATAAACTAACCTAATGCGATACCTAATGCAGTTGCTTCTTCTGCAGCTGCAGTCGCAGTTGTCAATGTGTTTCCATTACCATCTGCAAATGATGTTGCAGTTAATAATCCAGTTGATGAGTTAAATGTAAGGTTTGTTCCACTCTTTGCAGCTAAATTACCAGATGCACTGGTTACAAATACTGGGAAACAAGTTGTATCAGAAGACTCGTCTGCAACATTAATCGCAGATGAAACTCCGTCAATCGTTGCAGTAATATTAGTAACAGAGAGAGTATCTGTGCTTGGATTATATTGTATACCACTATCTGTCTTTAATGCTTCTGCTGTTGCACTACCATTATTGTCTGATACGAATGTTAAGAAGAAGTTTGCATTTGTTCCATCTGTAACTGTCTTGACTGTATTGGCTGCAGTTGCAAGGTCTGATGTGGCTGCATTACCAGTAGTATCTTGGTTTAATGTTCCTACAACTAAATCTAATGTTCCGTCTGCATCTTGATACTCAACTGAAATACCTGTTTCAGTATTACTACCAAACATTGCACCAACGGTGTCTTGTATAACTTCAGATAAATCTATGTTTGCAGAACCATCAAATGAAACACCATGTATGTTTCTTGCAGTTGTTAGTGTTGCAGCTGATGTTGCAGTAGCAGCATTACCAGTAGTATCTTGGTCACCAGCAGTATTTACGCCTGGCAAGTTTATATTTGCACTTCCATCAAAAGATACACCACCAATTGTTCTTGCAGTTTCTAACGCAGTTGCAGTTCCAGCATTACCAGTTATATCTGTCACTGCGTCAACAATTAAATCTATTGTTCCGTCTGCGTCTTGATAGGTTGCAGTTATTCTTGTTTCAGTATTACTACTAAACATTGCACCGACAATATCTTGAACTGTTTCATCAGATGCATATTTGTTTGATGAACCCTCTGTTAGATTGTCAGTTGTAAATCCTGTGAGATTTCTTGTGGTAAAGAAAACACCGAAACCCATGTGTGCGTGTGAAGAACATTGATAATATAAAATGTCTGGTGTATCTTCGTCTGCGACTATCTGTGTGTATGCACCAGATGTGCCTGGTGTTCCACTTGTTGTGACACCACTTGTATACGCAGTTGATTTAGCTGCATCATAGTAAAATCGTAGTGGGTGTCCAGAGTTAGTTGAGTCTGACTGGTCAAACCTATAAGTGTTTCTTGGTATCAATCTTAAAAAAGGTGAGAACGTATCGTTTAGTTTATAACCATTACTACTACCTACTCCATAGTAAGGGTGTGCAGTTGTTTTTGTTGCAACGGTAACTAAAATCGTGATAGTAGAAGCCTCATAAACTTGTGAGGGAGTTTCAGTTTCTACAAATGAATTAAGTTGTGTAGTATCACCTTGAACTGTTAGGTCACCAGCAATCGTTACATTTCTAAAACCAGTGATATCTTTGTTACTATCTACAACAACTGCTTTACTTGCAGACACAGTTCCAGCAGTTACATTTTCAAGTGTGTCAGGACTTGCATCTGCACCAATGAACTTTCCGTCAGAGGAACTAAACTTTAAAAACTTACCATCTACTTTTGCAGTAGACCTTTGCACATCATCTAAAAACTCAAGTCTTACTTCACCACTTCCAGAACCAGAACCAACAAATGTAGAAGATTGTCTTACTTGTAATTGCAGTGCATTAAACTCTTTTCTTAATAATTCTATCTCATCAATCTGTTCTTTGACTTCTGTCTTACCTTTCATATCGTCAAGGTTGTCAACGACATCTGTTATAAGTTGTTGTGTTGCTTCTATTGTTTCTTGTTTTGTAGGTAATTCCTTGTCTTTGACAAGTTTCATTGCCTCTCTTATATCCACTGGTGTTTGTGAAACGACAACAGGTTTGACTGGTTCAGGTGTTTTAGTTTCTATGACAAAAGGTTTTGGTTTTTTCTTTGGTTCAACCTTAAGTAAAGACTCTTCTATCTTCGGTTCTGGTTTGAGTGCAGATAATCCAGAGAATAAAGTTTCAAGAGCTTCTATCTTCTTACTCTCATCAACTTTAGGTTGTTCAACGATAACAGGTTTGATATCTTCGACTTTTAGTTGTAAATCCTCTTCAACTATTTCTGGTTTGATTTCTACACCAAAGGATTTGATTAGACCAGAGAATGCGTCTAACTTTTTCGTGTCATCTTTTGATAAGGATTTTTTCTCAACAGGTTTGGATTGTTCTTGGATTTTTCCGTTGGGTTTACTTTTCTTTTCAATCTTAGCGGTAATCTTCTTAGGTTCAATGGGGGTATCATCATCTTTTTTCTCTATTACTTTTACAACTTTTTGTACAGATGTAAGAAAACCATCAAGTTCTTTGACTTGATTTTCAGTTTTCTTTTTATTATCTTTTTCTTCTAACTTTGCAAGTTTTGATGCGTCTTCAAGTTCTTTGAACAGACTCGCAATGTCCTGTGACTGTACAGCCATAACAATCTCCTTGAAGGTATTTATCGGTTAGAGATTGTCTACTATTTAATTCCGTAAGCAAGATTATCTGGACTTGGTATACTATTTCCTACAGGAGGAATACCTTGTGATGTAAACGTGTGAGCAGTTCCTTCACCAACGTCTGTTAATGATATTGCAGCTGCATCACCCATATGACTGTTAGTATGAGATAACTTAAATGTGTTCGTAGTTTTACCAATAACATAATACTCCGTATCAGTTACTAAACCAGCGATGGGGTCATTTGGAACTTCTTCACCATCAACAGTTTTAAAACCAGATGAATATGTAATTCTTTCATCATCACTTAAACCATGACTACTTTTTGTTATTGTGTTGTTACTTGTACTTACAACACTTGTAGAACTACCATCAACTGATATTGCACTAGATACACCAGCTGCATTTGTGTATATAGCAATAAGTGCATCTAAATCTGATGCGTTTGTGATTGCAGTTTTTATTGAGTTGCATACAAGTCTACAAGCAGTTCTGTAAGCAGTTACTTTATCTGGAATCGCAGTTGATACTTCTGATTTTCTAGTAACGTACCAATCTGTTGAACGCATTGCACTATTTGTACTATCTTCTATTTCAGTTATTTTAGATGTTTTTAATGTAGCTAAATCTTTTGCAGTTGAACTTTTTGTTATAACAACTGTCCCTTTACTTGCGTCATATACTGGTGAACTTTCTGTGTTATCATAATAATTACTATCTTTATATGAACCACTATATGTTACTTCTATAAGACCTATTGCACTTTTTTCAGAGTCAGTTGCAAGGTTTATCCAGTTTCTTGGATATTGTAATCCTGTCGTTGGGTGTTTGAATGCAGTAGGAACTTTAAAGAACCTATTGATACTACCATCTACTATTAATGCCCACATTTATTTTCTCCTGTTTCTATTTATCATATTATGAGTATGCGAGTGTTGCTACTGCATGAATGTTTGTGGAGTCTAACACAATATAATCTATTCTATCTACTGAACTTGCAGCTGTTGTTAATGTTGGTGCAGTTCCACCTATAAAATCCCAACTTGTTCCAAAACTTGCTGTTCTACTTCCTGTACCATCTTGTATCACAAAAATACTTCCTGTTGTTCCTGCTGTTAAGTTTGCTGGATTTGCAAGTGTAATGTTACCACTTAATGTTAATTGAAAGTTTGCATTTCTATCTAAATCTAATATATGAGTTCCAGCACCTAAACTCATAGCCTTTATGTCCACTGATACACTATTATCAAAGTTTGTATTTTGGTCACCACCTACATTTGCAATTTCAGCCACACCAGTGACCTTTGGTGCAGTAAGAGTATTTGGTATCTCAAACTGTGTTCCACTCTCTAAAGTAATTTTTTGTGTTGATACTCTTTCATTTGTGCTTGTATTATGAAATATAAATCCGTTATTATCATTGTCCTCTAATACTAATGCATCAGGGTCTTCTTTTGTAAGAGAGTCTAGTGTGTTTGCTTCGAATAAAAGTTTCTCTCCAGCATCAGTTCCAGATGCACTTGCGTCTAATAAAAGAAGTGAACCTTCATTAGAAAAATCACTGTCAGTTCCCTCTAACATAATTGCTCTTTCTTCTAAAAGTGTTTCACCCTCAATATCTATTTGAGTTGCACTTGTTGTTCCTGTAAGAGTTTGAGCACCTGTCATAGTGGTGGTCGAGTCAAATGTTACTGCACCAACAAAACTACCACCATCTGATTTAGAAACTGTGTCTGCAACAGAGAATACATCATAAACAATTATCTCTACTATATCATTTGCAGCTAAAGATGCAAGACCTGCTATGGTGTTTGTGGTGTTTGTATTATAGTCTGTTCCACGAAGAAGTAGAACACCATTCATAAAAACATCAATGTATGTGCCGTCTTGGTATTTAAGAGTTCTACTATTGTCATCTGAACCACTGAGAGATGTTTCACTCCCTGACGCAGTAAAGACAAATCTATCTCTTACTCCGAAACCGTCTGTACTTCTTCCTAGATATGGCATTTAAAATCCTTTACTTTATTTATACTCTTAAGATGATGGTTCTGTCGGCCATGCAAATCCTACTGCGTCCATTGATTGATAAGTTTTAGTGATATCTCTTAATGATTGTCTGTAAGTTTTCCAATCATCTGACATAGTTAAGTCTGTAGATGCTCTCCAATCTGTTGCATTCAATTTATCGTTGCGTTCTTTTCGTAATTCGATTAACTTTTGTGCATCTGATACTGTAGGTGTAGCTGCGTCTTCCCAAGTTAATCCCTGATTTTTTTTCTCTGTATCGTCCCAGACAGTTACCCAGTTTCTAGGAGCAGTTCTGCCATCAGTGTATTTAAACCCTTTTGTTGTCGATACTTCTTGTCCGTTATATTTCCAAGGCATTTTTATCTCCTATTATGATGTTGGTGGTAAATCATCTGTTACTTGGTGGTCTGACGCAATGTTACTCAATGTAAAATCATTGTCATTACCTGAAAAATCTTCGCCTAACGCACTTGAATTTGAAAAAGTTAGGTAAAATCCATTGTTACCAAATGTTATATCATCTTTAAAATCTTTTGCAGACCAAGTTCCTCCGTTGTCCTGAGCAAAACTTGTTGGTGCGAGAATACTTCCATCTACGAATGTAAACTCAGAAAACAATCCGTTTGTATTTCCAGCATATGTAGGGTTGTGACCTATGTTAAATGACGCACCTGATTTGTTCGCTATACTATCTCTACCAGACGCTGGGTGACCACCATATCTTGTACTCTCACTCACTTGACTTCCATTTATAAAAATATTTAATCTGTCTGTGGAAGTTCCGTTTCCAGAGTCATAATGCATCACATAGTGCCTCCAAGTGCCAGAACTATATCCACTTGTTGAGTACACTGAATAACTTGAAGTTCCATCTTGTGCTTCCCACCTTATCCCATTATCTGCTTGATGATGAAATATCATGTCGTAGCTTTCTCCACCTGAATGACCAGAAAATGAAATATCAAAAAAACCAGCTGTTGACCTTTTTTGCCACCAACTGCAAGTCCACTTATCTATATTCGTGGGTGTTCCGATTGTCCTGGCCATCTCTGAACTATCAGAACTGTCAAACCTACACGCAAAAACTTCAAAACCACCACCAGCACTTGCCCACCATTGATTTCCATATTGTGCCATTTTATCTCCTACGCAAACGCAAGTTGAGGAGCACCTATTGCAATTCTATTTGCAGCTACCACCATGTATGGTAAAATATCAACTGCGTTAGCACCTGTGCTTAATGTTATCCCACCACCACCAGCAGATTCATAATCACCACCAAGTGTTAAACTTCTAGAACCTGAACCATCTTGAATCGCAACAATAATTCCAGATTGACCTACATTCTCTGTGGTTGGATTTGCAAGAGTTATATTACCATCTAAGGTGATGATAAAATTTTGAAAAGAATTAAAATCTAAAAGAACACTATCAGTTGCACCTTTAAAAGTATCTGATGCAACAATCTGTGTTGAACCGATAACTGCTTTACCAAAAGAAACAACTTGGTCATTTATCTTCAGTTGATTATTTGTTGTATCTTCTGTAATCGTTGCACTACCAATTTTGACATCACCAGAAAATTTTATATTATTATTAAAGTAGTTTGCTGGGTCACCAGTACCATCTTCATACAATAAACTTGAACCAGCATTTGTTGCAGAGCCATCTGTTCCATCTAATAGTATTAAATCACCAGCATTACTTGCACTTCCATCTGTTGCATCTATTTGTATTCCGTCTGCACTTGTGTCTGAACGAAGGTTACCAGTTATCGCAGTATCTCCACCAATCGTTGCAGCTCCACCTATTGTTGCAGTGCTACTTGTTGTTAAAGTAGTAACACCACTCAACGCACCACCAGCAGTTATACTACCACTTGTCGCACTTATGTTTCCACTTGTGGTTATATTACCAGTTAGTGTACTTGCACCATCAACTGTTAAACTTCCAACTCTATCACTATCTCTTCCAGATGTTGGTAATAATCCATTACCAATCACACCCTGTTTATGAATAACATAAATGTTGTTTGTACCAGTTGCTGGTGTTCCTGTAAATGAAAGTGTTGTTCCGTTTACAGTATATGCACTTGTAGGTTCTTGTCGAACATTATCTACAAATACTTCTATTTGATTTGGGTCACCTACACTTTGACCCATAGTAAACGCAGTGGTAGAATTATTCCCACTAAAAGTATCTTTAGAAGGAGATGCAAAACTAGCAAGAGGTGACGCTCCCAAATATGCCATCTTATGTTATCTCCATAAAACTCAAACAGGTATCTGCACTGTTTGCTGTATCCGATTGTATTTTTATACTATGTCCTGCTTGTAGGATAATTTTATTTCCTGCCATATATTCAAAAGAAGAACCTGCTGGTATAGGCAAGTTCTTCGCAAGAAATATATTTGTTTGTGCATCAAGTTTTATATCAACAGTAATCTGTGATGATGTTGTATTTGCAATTGTCAAACCTATCACAACTGTTGTTGTTGAACTTGGTGCAGTATAAGGAATCATATCCGTATTTGCAGATACATTTGAACCATCAAAGGTTTTATTTTTAAATGTATTAGCCATTGAATATTACTCCTTACACGTCATCTATTAAAGCACATACGATTGCAGTCGCAGATGCATCACCAGTATCTCCGATATCTGATGATATAGCATGAATGTTTCCTACTGTTGTATTTGGAAATCTTCCCACGAATGTTTGACTTGGGCCAATAAAGATTCCATCTACAACATCATTTGCGGCTGTTCCACCATCAAGGACGATATAGATACCGTCTGCTGAACTGGTGTTTTGTATGAATAAGAATTTAACCTTATCAGATGTTGATACTGCTGTTTGGTCTGTGTCTTGGTCTACAGCAGTATAGTCTAAAAATCTACCAGCAATCAAGTCTGCACTTGTTGTTGTTATACTTGTTAATTTGTAGTACCACTTATCGTTTGCGTCATCTGGTGTAACGGTCATTGTCCCAGTCAGAGTTTTTGCAATCTCGTCTGGTAAGATAGTGGCCTGAAATGATACGGAAGCGTCATCTGCCATTTTATTTCTCCTATTTGTTTATATCACTTATTTATAATATTTATCCCAATGCGATTGCAAGCGCTGTTGGGTCGTCTATGTTTGCCTGTACAAAAGTAAGTAACCTTCCTACAGTTGCCTTTCTATTTGTACCGCCTGCACCGTTGTCTACGATTAATAAATCATCTGATACTATTGCTTCACCAATATCTGAACCACCATCTATATCTATAGCTGCAAGTGGTAAAGTTCCTGTGTCACCTGTACCAATCAATGTTCCAGACGCAGTTGGTAAAACTAATGTTGCACTACTACTTGCAGAGTGTGGTGCAGCTTGTAATGTCTGTGCGTGTGCGTTAGAACTCTCACAATAAAATAATATCTTTGCTTCACTACCTGTTCCAGTTCTTATATCAATCACACCATCACTAATAGATACACCACCAGATGAACCATTTCCGTCCATAATAACCTTACCAGAACCATTTGGTAAAATATCAATGTTTCCATTTGATGTTGAAACAATATCTTGGCCGTTTATATCTAAGTCGCCTCCAAGTTGAGGAGTCGAGTCTGCTGATACAGCAGTCAATCCACCAGCAGAACTGATTAGATTGTTTACTGTAACTCTTTTAAATACCCCAGCATCTGCATCACTAATTAGTAACTCATCATTTGCTGGTGTAACATCACCAGATGTAATAGTTGTCTGTCCAGTAATAAATGTGTTTGTAGTTGTACCTGTTGATATAAGTGTACCAGACTCGTTAGGTAAGTTTATTGTTCTATCAGCAGTAGGGTCGATAACACTTAGTGTTGTTTCATTATCATCATCTGTTGTTCCTTCAAAGATAAAAGATGCAGCTGATAATGTAGATGTAACTGTCAACTCTGCAACAGATATTTGAGTTGCAGATATGTTCGTGAAACTTAAACTACCTGCTTCAATACCACTTACATCAGTTTGGAGTTTATTAAACTCAACTCTAAACTGTTCGAGTGTTGAAGTAGTAGTAACCTGTCCTGCTGTTATAGCCATTAGTTTTTATCCAGTAAAGTTTTTAACATTGATTTAATTTCGTGCATCTCACTCTTTATATTATTTATCTCTCTGTTCGCATTTCTTATTGCATCTCTTTGTCTTTGTGCAGCTTCTGCTCTTTGTTTTGCAATAAGATATGCACCTTTGTTTTTGTTTATAATAGCAGTAGATTGTGTATCTCTTACTAAATCTTCGTGTCCTTCTACCTGTAAATATTTTTTATCCATTATGTTGCCAGTGCGATTACTCTTAAATCTCTAATTCTAATTGGTTCAGCTGCGTTTGTTCCTTGTCCGATTATCTTAATCGCAAACTGAATAAACTCTGGAAGTGGTGTTCCTATACCATCATCTGTTACACCAGCAGTGTAAAGGTATTGTTGGAAGTCACCATCATCAAGTGAAGACGCAGTTGTAATGTCTGTTGTACCAGTTGTATTAAAAAATTCATACCCTAGTTCGTCAAAGTCATCAGCAGAGTCAGACCTTAATATTTTAAATAATACTTTAATTTCTGCACTAGAGTGTTTATGACCAGCAAAGAAAACTTTCAATGCAGTAGCAGGATTTTCTAATGGTATTCTTTTTGTAATATAAATGAATGCGTTTTGGTCACCCTCTGGTTCTGTTGATGCAACAAAGTCAGTCGTTGGAAATACATCAGATGAACTATCTACATTATTCATTCTATTTCCAACTGCAATCACTGATAATCTATCAAAGTCAATTACTGGTGATAGATTTGATACAGAACTTCTTAATCCAATATCTAAGAAGAAAGACTTCGCACCACCAAGTTCATTTGTTTCATTTATCTTGGACGCAATAATTCTTGATGTGTCAAACTTAAAGTTTTCATTTAATGGTATAACAGTTGATGTGGTTGCAGTTGAGAATGAACTCTCTGAACCAGCTGGACTTGTACCACTTGTAGTTTTGACACTTGAAGTTAATGTGGTTTCTGGTAACTCTAACGCACTTATTGATGTTTTTAGAAGTTCCATTCTATAGTTCTCTGAAGCAAATACACTTATATCACCAACCTCTGCACTTGTGGACGCACCAGTAATTGTTGGTGCAGTTGTTAAAGATACAGTATATGAGTCCATTCCAATATTTGCAATCGCAGTATGTGTTTTATTAATTTCTATTAATGGTGTTTTAAGTATCTGATACAATTCAACTGTAGCATTATCTGCGTGTGCAGCTGCAGTTGTTCCATCATCACCTCTTGTTAAACTTCCAATAGTAGAAGAAGATAGTGTTCCAAACATAATCTCATTACCTATCTTTACATAACATCTTGAGGACAAACTACTTGCTTCAAATCCTGTTGCAGATGTAAGTGTAAGTGATGTTGCAGTGGCAGTGATTGCACCGTTTAGTGTTGTGGTTATTCCAGACTTTGCACCTGTGATTGTTACATTGTTAGATGTAGAATACATACCATGGTCTTCGTGTTTAACTTGCATAACGGTAGAACTATTTGTTAACACTAATGGATTTCTAAGTAATCGTCTACCATATACTTCTGTTGAACCATCTTCAGCAGTTGTTTCATCACCTATATTATCATTTGTTAATGCAAGTGTTCCAGTCGAGTTTGTAGTAAAGTTTGCACGATACAATGTGAACTTCATATCTTCTGCTTGTATTGCATTCCAAGTTGAGTTATTCTGTGACTTAAACAACACACCAAGATATGGTTGTCTTGAAACTAATCTATTACCACCACCAACATCAACTTGTCCCATTTCTGAAATCCATAGTCTGTAATGTAAACTTGCAGTCATTACAACAACACAATATTCTGCTTGTTTTAAATATACAGGTGATGGGAAGGTAAATGTAGTTGCAGTTGCAGCTGTGTCTGATACATTAACATCTACTGGATTTTTAACCACTCTTGCAAAAGGCATAATCTTAGGGCCAGGATAACCGTTAATCACTTCTCTGATTTCAACTTCGACAGGTAGTGTGTCATCTTTCTGTCCAAAGTATAAATCAACTTTAGTTACAAACGCACCACCTTCATCAGTAACCAGAAAAGTTTGTGCAAGTGGGTCATACCACTGTGTTCTTCTAACTGTTGTTCTAAATGACTCAGATGTTGTTTCTTCAACATTATCTTGAACTAATGTTCCGTTTCTTGTTGCAAGAATTGTATCTTGGTTTGTATTTAAAATACCTTGTGCATAATATATTGCATTACCTTGTGTCTTTGGTGCTGGTTTTAAAACATTTGTTTCACTAGATGAAAGTCTAAATGCAACCTCACCTGTTCTAAATCTTGGGTTAGTTTCTTGGCCTGGAAACCTGTGGTCTGGAATTGCAAATGTTCCAGCAATCGCACCAGAAGATGATGTGATTAAAGGACTTCCAGCAACAATAGTAGAGTCAGATGAAAAACCAGAGGACGGTGTTATAAATTGTGTGACTGCAACACCATCAAAGAAACCATAAACTCTTGTATTAGGTTGAAAACCACTACCAGTGAATGTAACATTTCTTGGACGGACAAACGGTATTAGTGCTCTACTAATAGTTCTACTATTAACAACTTCTTCAGTAACATTTTCTACAACTCTTGTTCTTAATCCAGTTCTGGTTTGGTCTGTTCTTGAAGTCGCACCAACATTAATTGTTCTTCGTGCAAAACCAGCGTGTATTCTTTCTGAAAAATTATCAACTTGTGTAATACCACTCCAAGTTGTTTCCCACGCATTCCAAACTGTTCCTATCGCATTTCTATTTGCAGCTTCAATTGCATCAAAGTTACCCTCCTGATTAATGATAACTGCTGGTGCAGTTTCAGTTTCAAACCATTCATCTCCAGAGGGACTTAAATCTATTTTACCCACAAAACTTGCAAGTAAATATGGTTGAACATTTTCTGTCTTTGTTGCATATTCTTGTTCTGCAAGAGTTGTATGTGTGTATGGTAGTGTTATGAGGTCACCAGTCTTTTGATAACCAGCTGTTGTTCTTGCACTATCCGTAGTTGCAACTTCTGACAACTGTGCGTTTTTAAGAATACATTTAGGTCTTAATTCTTTCTCTATCATATCTATAGCACATTTGTAATCTCTATTAATTGTATTACCCAACCTATGTCCAGAGAAATTATCAACAACAAAACCAGACTTAAATCTGTTTAATCCATTTTCATCTTGTATTTCAAAACTTTCTGCATCTCTTTCTAATAAACTTAATGCAGTATTAAACTCAATATTTTCTATTCTGTCTTGTAGTTTACCAATATCTCTCATAGTAAATCTTTGAGTTTTTAATCTTTCAACAATAACATCACTTGGTTTAAATGTATACGCTGGTATAAGAAATTTTGCGAGTTTCATTGCGTCTTCTAAATCTTTAGGTTCTACAGGAACTTCAGCAGATTGTCCTTCAACAATTTTAAAATCACCTTCTCTTGTTAAAAATAATGATGCTCTTTTATTTAAGAAAAATTCAAAGTCTGCCTGTACAAAACTATCTGGTTGTGGAGTGTCAATAACAACTGCACCTGCTCCATCAAACTGTCTATGGAAGAAGTCAAATGAATTACCTGTAATTTCGTCTACAGCTGCAAGTGTGGTAGACGCACCAGTTATATCCTCACAAGTTGGTCTAAAATCTATACAGTCTGTCAAAGGAAACTCACCACTTGGTTGTGGGTCATCAGGGTCAATTCTTGTTGCAGTGTATGTTTGAATATCCTCGTAACCCATTTGTCCACCAACATCTGAATAAGAATCTACGGAGAAAAAATCTCCAGAACTGTGAGAGAAAAAATCATACACTACTAATAATCTACCTCTAGGTGATGTTGCACTTTTCTTTCTTACAATTCTAGCAATGTCGTAGAAGTTATCTCTCATTCCAGTATCTAATGTAAAGTTACTGGTAATTACTTTACTACCAGTAGTTACAGCACTTACAGCTGCAGTTGCACTAGAAGATGTTCCAGTGATTGTGTCAGATGTAGTAAAATCTGTTGTACCAAATCCACCTTCTAGTACATACGACATAGGAGATGTTGTATCAATAATTCTTGCAGTTGCACCAGAAGATGAACCTGTGATTTGTTCACCCCTAGTAAATGTTCCTGTGATTGCACCTAGTGTCAACTCTGGAGCTGTTGCGTCTGAGGTTGTATCTTCTGAGTCAAACACACCTACTAATTTAAATGCATCTGCTCTACCAAGAGAAATAATTTCATCTGTTGGTCTTGTACCGAATGCGTCAGTAGCACCAGTTGCAACTTTTAATTGTTTACATAATTGTGTTGTCTTAACTTTAGATGCAACACTTGTTTTTAATATTGTTCCTATGAATTTAACTTTTGCACCAGAACCTAATATAGTATTGTCTGTAACTGTTAGTGTTGCTGTTCCTGTTCCAGCTGTTTTACCAGATACACTTACAATATCACCTTGACTACCAGTGCCATCACCAGCGGTTAGAATAGACATTGTATAATCTTTCTCTGCAAAGGATACAAATGTTTCGTTACTTCCAGCAGTAAACGAAACCACACCACCAGTTGTGGTTGTTCCAACAAATTGTCTACGAACTGTTATCTGTGTATCACTTGCACTATCGTTAGTTGCAGTAAGTAATGTTTTTACAACTTTCTTTGGTAATTTAAATATAGATGTATTTTTTTCTGGACTTGTAAGAGATGCAACCTTTTCACTTTCTCTCTCTATATTACCAGAAGCATCTTCTAATTGAACATCATCATTTTCATCTGTTCCACCACTATCTGTTTGGTTAAGAACAATCTTACCAACTCTTGTTGTAGATGTTGCAGAGAGAACTAAGTCAGCTGTAAAGTTTTGTCCATTATCTGCATCAGCCATAAATATTTGTCTTGCGTCTGCAAATGTATGTGTAACAATATCAGATATTGTTAAATCAGCGTTAGCTGCATTTTCTATAATCAATCCTGTTTCAGCAGAGTCAGATGCAATTAATTTTTCACCAGAACTAAATGTTCCAACTACTTGTGTAAGAACAATTTGTGTTCCAGATGTTAATGAACCAAAAACTAATCCTGTTGCACCAGATGTATTACCTGTAATTCTAACACCACCATCTGAATGAGATGCGATTAATGTTGGACTTGGTGTGTCATTTAAAGTTAAATATGTAAAAGGTCTAATATCAAATAAGAATAATTTATACACAGCATCTGTGTTTCCTGCTGTACCAGAGTTATATTGTATTGACCTTGCTCTTGCAACACCGACTTGATTACCAGACGCACTTCCTCTTGTAGAAGTTATGTCATCAAATAAACCTAAAGTTTTGTACGCAGTGGTTTCACCACTCACTGCACCTATGTCTGGTGTGTTATATAAATTTGTTATATTTGCAAAGTTACCAATCTCAAAGGTTGTGATACCAGCATTAACTGTGTTAAAATCTCTAGCTTTGTTTATATCTTTAAATGTGTTTGTAATCTTTTCAATCTCATAACCTCTAACATATGCTTTTCCAGGCGAACACGCAAGTGCAAGTAAAGAACTTGACGCAGTGTTATCATCATTTGTTGTTGCACCAGTAGTGTACACACCAGCAAATCTTTCATTCTTAACTGTCTGTGTTGTTCCTTCTCTTACATCAAATTGAAAAGGTCTTACAGTATAATCACCAGACTCATCAAATGTTCTTCTTGCAAGAGTATCACCTAAAATATTATACTCTGTAAATCTTGCTTCGTATTGTACGATACCATTCTTAATTCTAACTACTTCTATGAAAGAGGAGTCAGCAGTTGAACTCTCTGCAAGACTTGTAAGTGTTAACTCAATCTTTAATCTGTGAGCACCTTTAGCTGCAAAGTTTGATGAACCTGTTGCGTTGTCTGTAAGTGAACTGTCTGCCTCTGGTGTAATTAAACTTTCTGTTATAGAAAAACCAATTCTTGCATTTGCAGTTGAGTCATTATCACTCACAACATGAGTTTGTTCTGCAACTCTTACGAACTGTCCTTTAATATAGTAGACACCATTCTCAACTTTTGCAGATACACCTGTTTGAGCTGCAGAAGTATGAGTGGTTGCAGATGCAACATTTGTTGCGTATGTTGTGGTGTGTGTGATTGAAGCATCTGCCGTAATATTTTCTGAATTACTAAAAGTTGTTGTTTCGTTGTCTGTCCCTGTAGCAATATACTGAATGAACAGAACTGGTTGTGTTGTTGATGTTCCAGCTTTTACACCAATGACTTGTGCTTTAACACCAGAAGTTGCACCTGTTATAGTTACAGGAGTTGTGGTGTTTAAATATTGTGAAACAACTACATCTTCTCCACCAAAAGTAGACGCAAGTTGTATTGATGTGTATGCATTTGAAATAGATACTTGGCCTGGTATGATAACTGTACCATCTTTGTAAATATTCTGTCCATGTCGTTCAATCTGATTTTGCAGAATAGACTGTAGTTGTGTTAACTCTCTAGCCTGAACTGCAAAGCCAGGTCTGAAAAGAACTCTATGAAAATTATCGGTTGTATCAAAATCATCATAATATGGTGATACATTTAAATCTGTTTTCTGTGCCATACTTAAAACTCAATTATTAACTTAATGTCTTCTGTTTGGTCAGAAGCTCTTTGAATTGGTTTCCTATTTTCTATGTATACAATATCTCCATTGTCTGGTTGTAGTTCTGGGTTTGCATAACCAGAAGTAAATACGACTGTGTTATTATTTGCAAGGGTTACTGTTTCTGAACTTGTTGTTTGAGGTGTACCAGTTGCACCAGAGGTTGCACCTGTAATTAAGTTTGCACCACTGAAAGCAACAAACGCACCTGTGGTAGAGTTTGTTCCATAGTCACCAAATCGTTCCTGTTGGTAGTAAAGTATTTTATTTGAACTATCGTATTCTACAACTTTACCTATTGCACCAGTAGATGCTTGTGATATTTTTTCATCAACATCAAATGTTCCACTTGCAGATGCGAACTTGACTGCATATGTTTGTCTTGCTGTGGTGGCACTTGCAACGGTTGATGTGCCGAATATTGTTGGATTAACAACTAATCCTACTTCTCTGAAATCGTTTGCAACTGTAAAATCATCACCTTCTGCTTCTGTAATTGTTGTTGCAGTCATTACATAGTGTCCACCCAATTCATCTATTGCAGTAAAACCATGTCCACCCTTTGGGCCAATAATAACTGAAATTGCACCACCTGTTCCACTACCTAGAGTAGTAGAAACTGTAAGAGCTGCATTTGAGAAGATATAGTCTGAACCTAGATTGACTGTTGCGAATGTATATCCAGCACCAGCACTATGAATTGTTGTGTCTGTACCAGCAGTCAAACCAAAAGATTGTATTGCACCACCTGAAATTGTAATACGAACTATTGCACCAGAAGATGTTCCTTGATTTGTTCCATCTCCATAGACAGCTGCGTAGTAAGTTCCATCTGTATAACCTGAACCAGCAGTAATTGAAAGACTTTCTATTGCACCATCTGTTGCAGCTGCAGTAACCGTTGAGTCATCAAAGGCAGGAATATAATCTGTGGTCACATACTTTGCAGCTTGTGACGCAGTAATCTTGTACATATATTTAAGAACATATCCACCTAGTTCAAACGCAGAGGTTGACTCTGATGTAGGTTCTGTACCACTATATGCAGCTCCACCATTGTTGTCAAGAACTTTATATACTCTAAAATCTGATGTTACGAAAAAGAATGTAGAGTCAAAAAGGTTTGACGCACCACTTGTTGCAGTGTTAGAGGAACTGATATTGTCTTTGTACATATCAAAGACTGTAGTGTTTGTCCAGTTTCTTCTGGGTATTGCGTATGCGATATCTGAAGAGGTTACCTTCTTTGCACCTAACATTGAGTCCCAGTTATAAAACTCTCTGGATACACTATCTGCTGGTGTGGAGGGTGAACTGTCACTTCCTCCAGTTGTACCTGTAGTAAATGGTGTGGCCTTTCCTAAAAAAAGGTAGTAGACATCTGCTGATGCCTCTGAGAAAGACTCAAAAAAGTTTCTCGCATTGTGTTGTCTGAATTTTTCTGTAATGATTGCTGACATTCTTTAATCCTTTGAATTATTTATACAACTTGTTAAGGTGTTATACCAGTTGCACCCTCTAAATCTATATTATCCCCACTTGTTTCTTCTAGTAAGAAACCATTTGAGGAATCATTTGTGTCTGTTCCATCTTCAAGTGCAATGTCACCAGTATCTCTAGTTGTAATTACTGAAGAATGTGTTACTGGGTCATAACCACTACTTGTACTATTTAGTGTAAAATTACTTAGTGGTATTGAACCAACACTTGGAAATACATTTGATGTTTCCATCAAGAATACTCTTGGGTTTTGAAGTATCTCATCTTCATCAAGTTGTGATAGAAGTTTGAAACCAGCATCTGAACTAGAGCTGTCTGTTCCATTTAGTATAATAACATCACCAACATCTTGACCTGTACCATCTTCTAGTAAGAAACCATCATCAATATCATCATCTCTTGTAAGAGAACTTTCTATCGCAAGATGGTCTTGCCCACCCACTTGTGTTCCACTCTCTAATAATATAGCTTCTATAAATGAGTTAGTTGAGTAATCTTCTACAACTAAACTTCCTGATTCTGCTTCTAATGAAATACCATCTGCCTCTTCACCATTTGCTTGACTTGACTCTGTCTGTCCATTGTCCCTATATTTTGTTTTATATTTTGTTTCTTCCTCTAACTCTACAAAGAACTCACTATTCTCTAGTGCGATAGGTGAAGTGCTTTCTTCTAATGCAATATGGTGTTTAAAATCTAAATGATTAATATCAAAATTATTCTCTATGATAATCTTATCTCTTCTTAGAAATTCTGCAAATGTGAAACTACCTATCTGACTTAATTGTAATGCACTACTTTTATTGTCCTCAACGATTATCTTCTCACCAGCATTCTGTCTTGCCTGTCCAATCTGAACAACATAAGAATCTTCTGTAATTAATCTTGCAGTATCAATATCGTGGGAGTCTTCCATATTGATATTATCACCAGCATCTGTTCCACTTGCATCTGTTCCATTCAATACAATGAAACCAAAACTCTCTGGAGCCTGTGTTGCATTTAACACAAGGTTATCTGATACAAGAGGTGATGTTCCCTCCTCTGCAAGAAATAAATCTCCAGAGTCATCTTCGTTAAGAATATTATTAGACTCTAAATCGGTATTACCAAAATCTTCTAATCCTAATACCAATCCATTCTCTAATTGAATACCTGTTACATCTTCAAACTCAAATGTGTTTGTTGCAATGTGTGTTAATAGATTTCTACTTTGTCTGACTGTTGGTTTGACACTTAACTTAACAGTGTGTACTATTGCAAGTGTCTTTTCATTTTGTCCACCCACACCATTATGAGCACTCTCTGCCTTCATTACTCCACCAGCAACTTCATTGTCTACTACTGTTCCCTCAAAGAGTATATCATCACCTTGTTTAATAAAACCATCTTCTAGTGCAAATACATTTCCATCTTCTGCAAGTATGTTATCATATTCGTCAGTAGATGAACCAGCCTCCACATCTATCTTACCACCCACATCATTGAACCCATCACTTGAGTCCAGTATTACATACGCAACATCATAGTCGTATCCATCTGGTTGTGAACCTTCTTCAAGTAGTATGGAAATATTACTTGGTGTGTTAGATGCAGCCACTGATGATGAACCATCAAGAATTAAATTATCTCCAGCAACATGACCTGTTTCATAAATGATTTTATCATCTCTATGTCCAATACCAGAGTTGTCTGCTTTTAATCTCATTCCAAAAACTTGTTCAAAGATATTCTCAAGAGCAGATGCAAGGATTGGTGAGAACTTCTCTTCGTAGCCAGGTAACTCAGAACCAGCATTTCTTACACCAGCATTAAGTGCAGTTGCAATTGTCACTTTACCAAATGGTGCAAATCCAGCTGGGTGAACTGCTTTCTTTAACTCATTTAGATAAGAAGATAAAGACGCACCGATTTGAACTTCGTAAGAATAATCTTGGTAGAAGAAAGAGTCTTGTATTCTAATTAAGTCTTCACCGATAATGCTTTCGATACCCTCATAACTTCCAACTGATGTTGAAATAGTATCAACGACTGTTGTACCTTTTGCAATGTCAGCCTTAACGATAGTTCCAGACGCACCACTCGAATCTGTGATAATAACATTTTTTTTAGAGAAGTCAATACCACTTTCGTGTATGATATCACCAGCGACATCTATACCAGATGCAGTTTGGTCATAGACCATATTACCATTTCCAGTTTCATCTGGGAACAATAGTTTACCCATTGCATCTGTACCATCTGAATCTGTTCCATTCAATAAGAGTAAGTTACCAAACTCTTCTGTAGATACTCTATCGTTTTCATCTCCAGTATTACCAGCTTCAATCACTAGGTAACTAGAGTTAGGATTATTTTCTCTGTATCTGTTTAATAAAAGTTTACTACCCTCGTGTTGCACTTGTTCGTTATGTTCACCCTCTAAAAGTATCTCACCACTATCGTCTTCTTGTATAAGACTTCCCAAAGAAGTAAACGGTATTGTGTTTGCTTCCATTTTAATATTATAAGTTTGTTTACTTTCTCCGTTTAGTAAAACAAATCCACCATCTTCTAATAGTATTCCCTCACCATCATCAAAGTCTAATTCATCTTCAAGTAAAATACCTTGTGGTTCTAAAATAGTTGTACCTTTTTCTAACGCAATCTCTTCGTTGAAAGTTCCCTCTTGTTCTTGCACTGTCCTGATTACATCTTCAAATGTTGTGTCGAGAACTTTCGTGTTGGAGTCGAAACCTTTGACCACACCAGTATGAGTTGTAAGTGTATTTGTATTTGCAAATGTTCCTGTAACATCTTTAAGAATAAAGTGAGCTCGTAGTTCTATTTCTGGTGGGTTTGATGTTGAGTAATCAAATCCTGTATTTTTTACATTGATAGATTTAGCTGCACCTATATCATTTGTTAATGCAGTAAGAGCAGCACCTGTACCACCTGTGCTTGTAATAGTAACAGTCGGTAAATCTGAAATGTACAGTCCACCATCTGATAAGAATATTCTTTGTATAGAACCTCTTTCTGATGAACTAAAAGTATTCTCTTCTAAGAACAGTCTATCGTTTGTAGTTCCATATGTATCGTTTGTTTCAACAACTGTATCAGTAAGTAATGAGAAACCAGCATTAGAACTTGTTGCATCTGTTCCATCTAATATAATATCACTGTTTGCATCTGAACCATTTACATCTGTTCTATCTAAAACAATATTGAATGTTTCTTCTGATGCAGTTGTTCCGTCTTCTATAATGATTACATCTGTAGTTACTTCAGAGTCATCTAGTGTCCCAGTTTCTAATTGTATACCACCACCAACTACACTGACGAAACCAGCTGCAGATTTAGTATCACTCTCTGAAGTTGTAAAGGTAAGAACATCTCCCACCTCATATCCAGAACCAGCATCATCAACTATTACTTCACTTACTGAACCACTGGTAATACCACTTACAACTATCTCTGCTTTATTGTTTCCTAAGTTTTCTATCTCGACTGGTTCTGTGTCTGTGTGAAGAATACCATCATTAGATAAAGATGCAGATGAAAGTATAGCCTCTACTGTAAATGAAACATTCACATCTCGCACAGTAGAGTTTGCAATAATTACTTCACCATCTTGAAATGTTCCAGTAATATTTGCAAGTTCTAACTCTGTAACAGATTGTGTTCCCTCTTGAAATGTAATCGCATCATTAACAATCGCAGTTGCACCAGAAGTTTGTGCAGTAATTTTTTGATTAATAATCTCATCACCAGACACACCAGTAAAACCAGAACATCTTAGAGTTACCTCTCTTCTCCAATCACCATTTGATACACGCAACATATGTTCTGTAGGATAGAATATATTAGCCTCTTCTCCAAGTAATATTCTGAAGAATAATTCTGTTGCTTCTTTTGTACCTTTAGCTGCATAAAGGTCTTTAATATTTTTAAGTAGTTTTCTTTTTGATACACTGGTTGCAAGAGAGTTAGGTATCGCAGTCATCAGTGCAGCTCTCATCTGGTCTAAGAAATCAAAGATAGTATTATCTACATCTGCGTATTCTAAAAGTTGTTGTATGTTTTGTATTGGGTTTGCACGATAGTTTGTAAGTTTACCTTGAGCACCAGATGTGCCACCAGTAAATGTTTCGTTAGTGATAAACTTTTGTTGTGATGAAATATAAAGTTTTAGATTTCTTGAATCTTCTACAAGTATCGTTGCAGTTGCACCAGAGGTGTTACCTGTAATTGTTTCACCGTTAGTGAACTGTTGTGTATCCTCTGTAAGTATTCTGTCACTATCTTTTTCATCTAACACATATGCAACAGTTGTAGTTTCAAAACGCACATAACTGTTTACCACTTCATAGGTCACTTGACCAGCTTCAAGAAACCTATAATACTGTTTTAAAAAGTTTACAAAGATTGGGTGGTCTGCCTGTATGAAGTCAGGCACCTGTCCTTCTATGAGTGGTGAAACTTTAGTCAGTAGTTTTGACTTTTCATCTGCCATTGATTAGTATCCAGAGGAGGTGGGATAAGATGTAGTTGTATTAACTGATGTTGTACTTGCAGTTCCAGATGTTGTTGTAGTATAACCAACACCAGTTGTTGTGGTGTTATCTACTTGTCCTGTCACTGTTGAGTTTACTAAATCTATTTCAAGTATTTGATTACGAACTGGAACAACATCACTTGAATTTGGTATTGCAGTTATTCTAATTTGAGTTGAAGTTGCACCATCTACATTTGATACTGCTGTTATTTTTATTGAGTTAATAGACACAGTTCCATTCGTATAATTTACTGTACCAGCTGCAGAACTATAGTAGTTTCTTGTACCAGAAACCACAGAGTATATTCTTACTGCACCAGCACCATCTTCATCAAAAAAATATTCTGTTGTTGTATCTCCATTGATTTGAAAACCTGTTGATGCAAGAATACCACCACCACTTGAGTTATGTCCAGAGTGTGGATTGTAAAATGCATTTGCAAAATTTACTGTATAGTTTGTAGAGGTGTTTAGTGAAGGTTCAAAAAACTTACCCATAGTTACAGTTGTTATATTACTCACTATCGCATTGTCAGCGTCATCAATCAATCCTGTAACTTCAGAGTGTCTAAATGGACTATTGAAAGTATTCAAAGTATTTGAACTATAACCATTTAGATTAGTGAGAACAGCTGTTTCTAAATCTGATTTACCTAAAATAGTTACAGACGAGTTATAATTAAATGTCACACCTAAAATTAAAACTGTTGTTTCTGGGTCAACAATTACTGGAGTAATAGATGCAACTTTGTAAGAGTTCAAATCTTTAACTAAATTTTCTTTTTGTGATGTTGTTAGATTTATACCTGTTGTACTTTTGACTGATATAAAAACTTTACCATACTCTGGTGTTGAACTTACACCTGTGCTACTATCGAAACTTCCATCTTCTCCACCCCATACTGAAACAGCTTGTGTGTTGTTAAAAAGTTTTCTTACATATACTTTGTAATCTTCTGCTGTAACGGCACGACCTTGTGTTGCGTAGTCAAGTGGTGCGTTTAATTTTATTGATGATATTGTTTCTGGTTCACCTCCACCTATTGCGTTGGCAACTGTGGTAACTGTGATTGCAGTATTACCATCAATTGAAGCAGGAGCAGTAAATGCAGCTGCACCATTAGCAGCAGTCTTATTTGTAATTACATAACTTAACACAACTATGTTTCCGTCCTCCACTGCTTTACTTGTTGCACCATCTCCAAAGTAAATTTCAAATTTACCAGCTTCTACTTCCTGTAAAAAATAAACTGTGCTTACACTTGACAGTTGTGTTATGTCTGTTGCCTTTGTATAAGTTGTAGTGGTTGTATCATTTGATGAATTTTGAACTTTAACTGTAAGTGTCGTGGTGTCTGCACGAACATCTTGTAACATAAATCTTTGGTCAACATCATTACTGTCAACTAGGTATTTTGTTGTTGTAAAAGTTCCCTCATATATTTGTATGCTATCAAAAGGAATTGAATTACCTGTGTTTTGACCTGATACATCATCTATCGTTACGAATTGATAATTAGTTCCATCTACTGAAGTTGTAAACGCAGTTCCAGCTGGCATAGTCGCAGTAGAATTATCTGTTGTCAAAGTAACATTTACAGTTGCGACTGGAGCTCTAGGTGAGGTTATTTCATACCCTAACATCTTTGCGTGAGATACAACACTGGAACGAAGTGATGCACTATCCAAGAACATTTCGTTTGCTAACATATTTGCATTAAAACCAAGATAGTGAGTGTTGTATGCAAGAACATCTAATAAAGCATTTATACCAGAACCTTCAAAATCATAGTCTGTAAATTCATTCTGTGCTTTTAAAAATGTTTTTAGATTACTCTTAACTTCATCAAAATCAAATTGTGTGACATTTAATCTTTTTTGATTTATTGCCATTATCTTAACCTCTCTAGTATTTGTGTTACCTCTACCATTTCTGTTGGTGCATTAACAATGTAAAAATAAACTGAAACCTTATACTCGTTCCTATCAAAGTTTGGTGTTGTTGCAACACCAACGAGTCTTGCTCTTGGTTCAAAATCTTTTATAGTATCTTCAACCTTCCTAGATATAACTGCAGCTGTAAGAGGTGTCATATTTTCAAAAAGCATTCCTCTTAAATCACCTGCTATCTCTGGGTGAAAAGGTTTTTCAAATGTATTAAGTAAGAGTAAATTACGAACAGAACGCTTTACTGCTTCAACATCTGTTACCTTGTTGACATCTTTGTTGGACTTCTTACTAAAGAATAAATCCAAATCTCTGTACTGTTTAGCATTACGAGTAATATCATTATTGGCTTGTGCATCAGTGTACGCAGACATACTTTGACTCCTATGTCTTTATTTATACATTATGTGCCAGATGTTGGTGAGTTAGTTTCAGACTCAGAATCACCATCACTATCTGAAGGTTGTGAATGTGTATGCTGTGTTTGTGTAATAGAGTTGACTGTAATCTCACCACTTGAGTATGTTGTATTACCAGTCGTTGCAGTATGTGTGTATGTTCCAGTAGTTGATGTATGAGTTCCATAAACTTCATTGATTGTATCTGCCTCCATCTGTATTGTTTTTGCTTTGATACTTAAGGTTTCTGATACAGTCAGGTTCGCACTTCCCTTGACATTTACAAAGTCAGAGCCTGCAATCACTTCATAGTTATCACCCACCACTCTAGTAACTTTGTTTCCGTCTTTGTCAATCTCATAGAATGTTCCCTTTGTATGATACTCGTGTATTCTTTCTGCACCACTCGTGTCGTCATATTCTTTAATGTGTCCACTCTCTGTTTCCATCACATGGTTCTTTGGATAAGAGGCTGCGTATGCAGAGCTAGGTTCATCAAAGGTAGTAGATGAGTTTGCGATTGCAACTCCTGTAGTTCTTCCTGTATTCTTTGCAGATACAACTGCGTGTGAAAAATCGGTATCGTTTCGTGCAAGACGATTCACATCACTCTCTTCCGTAGAATGATTAGAGTGCGTTATCTTTGAAGAAGGATAAGTTCCGTTAGGGTCATTGAAACCTTTATTAGTATTTGCAACATCTTGAGGAATGCCAGGCAAAGTTCCCATAATCAGTGGTTGTTGTTTCTCCACTGCATCTAAAAAGAAACCAACTACCCAAGTTCCCTCAACAAGAAAAGTGGGAGTGTTCCCTAGTCCTTGCATGGAAGGGTTATTTGTAGACTGCATGACATGAGCCCAAGGCAAGTCTGCTGTTGGTATATCAACTTTATTTTCACTGTGTAACCCTAGACAACGAACTTTTACTCTACCTAACTTTGATGGGTCGTTTCTATCTTCCACCACTCCAGTGAACCAGAAGAAACCATCTGCTCCCATAAAGTAATTATCTTTCATGTAATACTCCTTATGGAGTATTTAGTCCGTTAATGTAAATCAGGGTCACGACCTAAACGCCACTTATCTTTTAGTTCATACTCTTCTATATGCAATTCTTCTTTATCGTTCTCTTCTAAGTTTTCCATTGCATACTTGGCTTGGTCGTAATCTAAAGAATCATGTAATATCACTTTTTTGATGATGCGATATTTTAACATAGTGAAGAGTATATAGACAAATGAAATTTTACAAACTGACTAAATTACCAGCAATCATAATTCTTTCATGGTCGCAAGTGTGCGTAGGAACTTCATGATGTAACCAGCCTGGAAAGATAATCATCTGACTTTCTTGAGGTTTAATAGAATAATCTGCGTGAGTAAACACCAGAGGACTACAATCTTCACACGCACTTACGCAGTATGTCCAACTCCAAGTATCAGGCCAGTGTGTATGACTACTTGTGGATTGACCTTTCGTATAGATTAATCCCCAAGAGGTAGACACTTTATATTGTATAGGATAGTCTGTTCCGTCTTGATGTGTTCGTGTTGCAAGAGGCATCAGGGACGCAAGTTGGATAGCTGCATTACCCAACATACGAAAGGACTTGTATTGGTCATACATATCCCACCGAGTCATCAGACACTTTGCAGATGCGTTTCTTCCTTGCAACCCATCTCCAGACTCTCGAATATCATTCTCCAATATACGATTAAGGTCTTCTACATTCGTCAGAGTTTCCGTATGGACAGGAAACTTTTCGTCAAAAGGTATCATCATAGAGTTATCTCACAGAAACGAATCGGAGTTACGATTCGAAAATTTTAGGGTCTACTCTATCTATCGCATCATCTAGCCAGGGAGCATCAGGAGAGTAAGCAGGTTCTTTTACTTCACTCTCTTTCTCTTTCTGTACAGGACGATAGACTTCGACATACGCACCACAGTTCGGACACGATAGGTTGGTTACCACATCATACTCATCAGTCATATCTTCTAAGTCGTGGTCACCACCCCATATCAGTTCTGTTCCACAATGCCAACAGTTCACGATTGTTTCCTTGCAAGGTCTTCATAGTAATCTCTTGTAGTCTTCGGTAATCTATCCCAAGATGCGTAATTACATTTGAAGGTTCTCTGGTCGCATTGAAACAACTCTTTTGCACGTTGTAAATAAAAGTAACTATGGTCGTTTGCAGTTTTGGTTACACTCATATTACCACCTTTCATGTTTGTTAAAAATTATATTATACACACCACCAAAGGGTTTGTCAACTTTACTTTCCAATGTCTTTGATGTCTTTTGGACTGATGACTTGGTACGCACCTTTGTTGTACGCAATCGCAACGGTATAAGTCTTGTCAGTCTTTCTTTCAGGTTTCTTAACACATGGACTCCAATTCGGTTGTATGAATGTTTTCTTTTCTTCGATAGGTTTCTCTGTATGGTAGTTCACAGAGAGCATTGTTCTATTTACTCTTTTCGGTTTCTTACCATCTAAACCCATAGACTTCAACCACGCATTGTGTTGTTTTTCTGCAACAAGTAATGATTGTGTCTTTCTTCTTTTTTTCTTAGGACTTCTTCCGATATGATTATACATAGGGTGCATTAAAGCCATACTGCACACCCAGATACTTGTATTGCAATGTATATACAAAGAAATAGGATTATCAACTTACCATAATCCAAATCCCATACAGTGCCTTCTCCAAAGTAGTGTATAAACTTATCTGCCTTATTCTTCAATTTCTTTTTCATTATAACTCCAAATAGTTTAATAGTATTAATATCACTAGAAGTATTGCTACATAGTCGAACATACTCAGTACCCAAAATGAGTTGTCATAATATATCCGAAGATACACACATAGAGTATGTAACCTAATCCCATATAGAAATAATATCTCATAAGTACATTATATTCAAAAACAACACTGCTGTCAAGAGAAAAATCCAGAAGAGAAAACTAGGGTAATTCATTTACCATCATCTTGAGGGTGTTCTTTCTCTAGATGTTCCTTCTGTTGTTCAAGTAATCTGTCTAACTTATCATTCATTCTTTGAAGTATCTCTACTGCCTCTGCCATCTCATTGCGATAAGGACTCGGTTGTTTATCTCTATTCAGATGGTCATCTCTGTTCATATCTCTCATACTGTCTGCGGCCTCTTGATAATCGTTGAAATCTCTCTCACGAATCTCATCAGTGTCAGGGTTTCTCTCATATATTTTTGGCATATCTCTCTCCTTTATTCCCAGTATATAGGGAAGTTCATTTAAAGTCAAGTAGATTTTGGGGGGAGGGGCTTACTGTGAGAATATCAAAGAACTCTGCGTTCCAACCAGTAATGAGTGACCTCTGAGAAATCTCACTGGATACTTATTGCATTTATAGATTGCAGAACGACACCCAGTTTTAACCCCCCCTATAGCTCTTGCTCACAGTACCTCACAGACACTCCCAGTCATCTCCGAGTACCTCACAGAAGGGTCACCTCTCTGGTACTCTAAGACTCCTCTATGAGAATCAGCAAAGCTAGTATAACAGGCTTCTGAGTATTTGTCAAGTTATTTCTGTTTTTTAACATAATATGTGTTATGCGAACTAAATTCTGTGAGATTTCTGTGCGTTTCTCTGTGTAAGTTCTGAACGATTCGGCTGAAAGTGCGAATCACTGCGAGATTTAATCACAACAACCCTACCTTTTTTCATACCTTTTTATAAAGTGTCCGATTTACCCAGATAATCCCATAAAGTGTCGGATTACCCTGTGATTAACCAGTGAGTTATCTTTGGTGGTAGTAATCTAAACAGATAAGACCTAAGTTTGTACATATACAATAGCTCTTTACACTTCAGATTATCTACATTCTTATGCCATATTCTCCATTCTGGATACTCTGTAGATAGAAATGTGATGTCGTATTTGTCTTTTCTATGAGTGTCTTTTAATACTCTGAGCTGTAGATATCCAATGGACTCATAAAGTATTTGTTTCTTAATCATTACACCCTCCTCGTTAAAGTTAGGTGCGTTCCTTCGGTGTATAACCTACTTCCGTCTATAATAGATGAACGATATGAGTATTTATGTCTATGATTATCTCCGTCAGGTGCAGTCCTATCTGTAGAACTGTAAGAGCTATAAGTA